>JAEEGL015693299.1_pt1 | contig 162525 bp, 141 predicted proteins | sample 9134231 | NCBI WGS metagenome assembly JAEEGL01 (sample SAMN16246548, study PRJNA631951) | gut metagenome | biome: gut microbiome; feature: rumen; material: fiber-attached | host: Bos | place: Iran: Karaj | collected 2018-10 | reverse complement strand
ACCATCTGCCTGTTGCTTCACCAATTCGTTGTAAAGTTGTTCAAACGAAACCGAAATGTAGCGTAGGAAAATCAATCCCAACACTACGTGCTTATATTCAGCCGCGTCAATATTCTTACGCAGTTTGTCGGCCGCCTTCCAGAGCTGTTTTTCAAGGGGTTCTTCTACAATCAATTTTGAACTCGCCATAAATACAGTTTTATCTTGCAAAGATAATAAAAATACCATCAACATCACAATAATACCATCGTACTGTCGTTATCCAATCAACCGTTAAAAAACAAAACAACATGAATGCAAAATTGTTTCATGGCGGCATCGTTATGCCCTGCCTAATCCTTCTGTTCCTCACCCGCCTTCATGCGCAAGTGGCGCTCCAACCGTTGCACTTCACCCGTGCCTTACATGATTTTCCAGCCGCACGCTGCATGCTGTCCGACCCATTCCTAAACGCTTCATTCCGCAACGATTTCTGCACGAAAGAAATGATGTTCAAGGAGTTGGAATTCGATTTCATCCATCAGCAGGATGCGCTTCTGACCACCATAACGCACTATGGCTATGGCGGTTTTGGCGAACTGGCCGTGCATCTCGGTTACGGCCGGCGTTTCGGCAACAAAGTGGGAGTGGCGTTGCGCGGGGTGTATTTGCTCAACCACGCCAAACACTACGCGCCAAGGCACTCCTTCACCGTGGATTTCTCCATCTGTTACAAAATAACAGACAAAATTTGCCTGTCAGTTGTCCTTTTTAATCCCATCCGAATGAAATACGGCATCACAGGAGAAGAGGTGATTCCCATGAAATTCGGGCTGCAAGGAGATTTCCAACCCTCCGAAAAAATCTTGCTATCGCTGTACGGCAGCAAAACACTGCCCGGGGAATTCGACATCGGCGCACGCCTCCATTTCCAACCGGACAAGCATTTGATTTTATCTGGTATAGCATCCACAACAAACTGTGGAATAGGTGTTTACATTCCGTGGAAAGGGTTTTTATTCAGTGCCCAATGCCAGTGGTATTACCGAATAAGCGTATCGCCGCAGTGCGGAGTGGGATATTATTTCAAAAAGGAATGAGTTCTCACATTTTCATAATAACAAAAAAACAGTCAATGATATAGAAGATGACCCAACATAATTGGTCTATTGATTTGGATTCCGCCGTTCACTATGTTCACGGCGGAATGGTGCACGCACTGAAGTGTTTTTGGGAAAGATGGGCGGCATTAGAGGGCATTCCAAACACAGCACCAACTTTCTGCCGCCCATCTTTCCCTCCTTCACCTGGGTGGCCGCGCACCATTCCGCGAGATGCGCAAGCGTGAGCGGAATCTATTAATACAAAACTATATGGTATAAAATAATCACAATCTAAATGACATTTCTCTACTATGAAAACAAAAACACTATTTTTCATCACTTTATTATTCCATCCTATATGGGACCTATGTGCTCAAACCGACAGCAACATGTATAACATCCCCTCAATGGACATCATCGAAAACAATCTGGAAGAAACTTTGGACGATGAAAACATATCCGCGGACGATTTATTGGAAGAACTGGAAGCATTGGGCACAAGCAAGCCCAACCTTAACAAATTGGATTATGAAGTAGCTGTAAGGGTATTAGAACTATCTGATTATCAATATTATCAATTGCAACTCTATTTGGAGAATTACGGGGCTTTGGCGAGCATTTACGAGTTGGACGGCATGGACGGTTTCGGGCAGAAGGAGCGAGAGCGGCTGGAGCGACTTGTGGTTGTGGCTCCAGCACCTGAAGGTTCATCCTTTTTCAAAGATTTTTTCAAGAAGGGCAAATCCAAGCTTCTGGTACGATACCAGCAGATACTGGAACGACAGGCGGGATATGACACCTCCCGTGCCACGCATTATGACGGGTCGCCCATCCGTGCGATGTTTCGATACTCCTTTGAGACGCAAAACAAGTTTTCATTGAAGATTTCGGGCGAGAAGGATCCTGGAGAGCAGTTTTTCAGGGGAAAACAGCGATACGGATTCGATTTCTATTCAGGATCGGCATCCATCAAAGACATCGGGATACTAAAACATGCTGTGATAGGCGATTACCGACTCAACTTCGGGCAGGGGCTCGTGCTGGGCTCGTCGCTGCTGTCGGGGAAAGGCGGAGGAGTGGAATCGGTGCGCAGGTTCACCACGGGCATCCGGGCCATCGCGCCCACCAGCGAGGGCGACTTCCTCCGGGGCACGGCCGTGAACCTGGGGCACGCCAACGCCCAAGGCACCCTCTTCGCAGGCCGCTCCTTCGGCAGCACCAACAATGCGCTGGGCGCAGACTTCTCCTTCCGGCGCAAACTGTTCCGCGTCGGCGCACGGTTTGCGGCCTACAGCCGCACCGACACCAGTGGCACATCCCTCGCCGAACGGTTCACATCAAGCTGGAAACCAACCGGTTTCAATGTGGGCGCAGATTACCAGGCCATCCTGTTCAAACACCTGATATTCGGAGAGTTGGCGTTCAACCAAGACGGAGCGCTCGGGCTTTTGCAAGCCGCTGCATTCAACATCACCCCCATCCTGAAAATCGCTGCCATCTTCCGCCATTATGGCAAACGCTATACCAACCCTTTGGGGCACGCCTTCGGCAGCAACTCCCAAAACGCCGGCGAGACGGGACTCTATCTGACCGGCAGCTACATCCTGTCGCGGCGCATCACACTGGACTTTTTCGCCGACTACTACCGCCTTACCACACTCACCTACCGCACCGACGCCCCGATTCAGGGATTGGACTTGGGCATTTCGGGGCTGATCAACCTCCACCGAAACAGCAACTTGCAACTAAAGTACACTTTCCGCGACAAACCGGAAAACAACGGTGAATCAACTTATTACAAAGAGATAAAGGAGCACCGGAGGCACAAACTGCGCCTCATTTGGTCGAATACTCCCCTACCGAACCTGAAGCTGAAAACCGAACTGGATTGGATTCGGAACCAATACCCCATGAGCCGTGAACACTATACCGGATTGTTGCTGTATCAGGACATCGGCATAACTTTCAACAAGCCCGACATTGCCTTGCATGCGCGCGTAGCATACTTTGACACAGACCGTTACGATGAGCGTTTATATGCGTACGAAAACGATGTGTATTACGCTTTCAGCATCGGCTCCTACTATTACAAAGGGGTTCGGGGCTATTTTGTCGTACGCTACAAATACAAGTGGCTGAGTATTTGGTTGCGGTTAGCACACACCTATTACATTGACCGACAAATCATTAGCAGTGGCCTCACGCAAATTGACAAGCCGCACAAAACGGAAGTGAAGGTACAGGTGATGTGTAATTGGTAATCAAAAGATATCCGAATGAGTTCCCGTGTCCAACAACATTATCTTTTGATTATTGTCTTGTTCCCAGACCAATAACCAATCAGATTCAATGTGACACTCCCAAATGTTTTTATTAGGAAATCCTGATAGTTTATGAGGTCGATAAGATGCATGGAGAGAACCATTTTCTGCAAGCAGATTCAACACGACACGCAGGGCTTCCATCGGATAGCCCCGTTTCAAACACCGCTTAAACGCTTTTTCAAAGCGATGGGTGGTAACAATTTCGTACCTCATAAGGACAGAGCATCAAACATTTGATCAGGACTATCCCACTCTGTCACTCTTCCCGCCTTCACATCATCCAATGCCTTTTCAATACCGCTTTTCTTGCGGCGGTGGGTCACCATCTCCACGCCTTTCATGGAGCGGAACAATTTACGCAACATGGGCAGCAAACTCTCATCGGTGACTTTCAGCGTAATTTCTGTCATAATGTTGGAACTCCAATTCTTCCAGGCCGCTGGGGCCAAATGATTCAACAATTTCATAAACTTTGTTTTTTTAGGTTAATAATATCAAGTTTGCATGGCAAACTTTACGCTTGCAAAAATAGTAAAAAAGGCAATTATTCACATAATCACACAGAAGAAAAACCGATAAAACAGAAATATTATTATCGCCTCAGCGCCGCAATCAGCCCTTCCAATTTGAGCAGGTCGAGGGCGGTCACCGAAGATCCTGTAACGGCCAGCCAGCGGAGCGGGCGTTTCACCACGCGCAGGCACAAGCCCACCAAACCTGCCATTCGGACACGCTTGCACCGGGTATAAGTCTGCAGCAGGCGGCTTTCACGCACGAAACTGTCGGGCAACTTGCCCGCCTTGTACAAAGCGGCCAGATTGCCCATAGCGCTTTCCACCTTACGCAAATAATCGGCGTTGGAATCTATGCCGTCATGGTAAAGCTCATTGTCTATATGCTCAACCGTTATCTCTTTGCGGCGTAACTGGTCACCGAAAACCGTATCCTCAAAACCGTAGGTAGTAAACCATTCATCAAAACTGACTTCATCGAATACCGATTTGGAAATCAGCATATTAAATGGAGTAAAGGATTTGTACGGGGCGATGTTTCGGATAGCGGCTGTTTTCTGCTCGCGGGCAAGCCCGTACTTCCAGCGCAAACGAAAAGCAGGATCGGGAGTCATTTCCCGGTATGCCACGCCGCCTAAAACCACAAACGGTTTGTCAAGCTGCTGATGGAAACGAAGATACTGCACATATTGGGATATGAAATTAGCGTTTTTCATGCCCGCATCCCCGTCAATAAAGAGCAAATAGGGATAGTTTGCCGCTGCCGCCAGATGGTTGCGCACCTTGGATCGGCCTTTATTCACATAATTCTGGAAATAAGCAACTTCCGGTTCCGACAACAACGCATGATTCTCCACGCAAACACTCCGGTCGGTCGAGGCGTCATCCTCAATCAGAATCTCAAACGGAATGTTCAACTGGCGCGCCTGATGCAGCAGATCATGCACCAAGGGCTGCACGACAACATTATATGTTGACAACAGTATGGAGAGCATTATACACCTGAATCTATCAGCTTACCATCCTCAATACAGATAGTTCTGGACGGGAATTTGTCAATCATCGAGAAATTGTGGGTGGCCATCAGGATAGTGGTACCCGATTTGTTGATATTGTGGAACACCTGGAAAATCTCCTCCGCCGTGATGGGGTCAAGGTTACCCGTCGGCTCATCGGCCAGGATAACTTCAGGTTTGTTGAGCAAAGCGCGCGCAATGCACACACGCTGCTGCTCGCCTCCGGAAAGTTGGGAAGGCAGCTTGAAATCCTTTGTGGCAAGTCCCACCAAATCAAGCACTTCCTCACACCGGTTCAGCATAGCAGTCTTGTCTTTCCATTGCGTGGCGCGCAACACAAACATCAGATTTTGGATGATGGTCATATCGCTCATCAGCTGGTAATCCTGAAACACCATACCGATTTTCTTGCGGAGTTCCGGTATCTTCTTCTCTTTCAAGGTCAACAGGTCATAACCAATGAAAGACGCCTCCTCACCTGTAGGTCTGATTTCAGCAATCAGAGACTTCAGGATAGATGATTTGCCGCTACCGGTTTTGCCAATCAGATAGACAAACTCACCGGGTTTCACAGAAAAGGAGATGTCTTTCAAAACGAGCAATTTCTTTTGGAAAATGCTCACATTCTTCATGCGAATGACATCCTCGACGGTTTTGGCGGGAGTTTCGCTTGAAGCGGGTTCGGTCGCAAGGACTTCCTGTTGCGGTTCTTCGGCCACCACTTGGCTTTGAACCTCTTGTTCGGGATTAGGCATCGATGTTGGCATATGTTGCGTTTTGTTCAATAAATTCACGACGAGGAGGCACTTCATCGCCCATCAGCATGGCAAACACGCGGTCGGCTTCGGCGGCGTTCTCAATGGTCACCTGGCGAAGTGTTCGGCTGTTCGGATCCATCGTGGTGCTCCACAGCTGTTCCTCGTTCATCTCACCCAAACCTTTGTAACGCTGCACATGCACTTTGGCATCCTCGTTGTCGCCAGCGGCCTCAGCGGTAAACTGCGTGCGCTGCTCTTCCGACCAGGCGTATTTCTGGTATTTGCCTTTCTTGATCAAATACAACGGCGGTGTGGCGATATAGACATGGCCATTCTCAATCAGTTCGCGCATGTAACGGAAGAAGAAGGTCAGAATCAGCGCGGCAATATGGCTGCCGTCCACATCGGCATCGGTCATGATTATCACCTTGTGGTAACGGAGTTTGGAGATATTCAGCGCCTTGCTGTCCTCTTCGGTACCAATGGTCACGCCGAGTGCCGTATAGATGTTTTTGATCTCTTCGCTTTCAAAGATGCGATGCTGCATGGCTTTCTCCACATTCAGGATCTTACCGCGCAACGGCAGGATTGCCTGGAAATGGCTGTCGCGGCCCTGCTTGGCCGTTCCGCCTGCAGAGTCACCCTCCACGAGGAAAAGCTCGCACTTGGAGGCGTCTTTCGAGGAGCAGTCTGACAGTTTACCCGGCAGTCCGGATCCGCTGAAGGCGGTCTTGCGCTGCACCATCTCGCGGGCCTTGCGGGCGGCATGACGCGCCTGGGCGGCCAGCACCACCTTATCCACTATATCCTTCGCATCCTTCGGATTTTCCTCCAAGTAGTTGGTCAGCATCTCGCCCACCATCTGGTTCACGATACCGGACACCTCGCTGTTGCCGAGCTTGGTTTTCGTCTGGCCCTCGAACTGCGGCTCAGCCACCTTCACGGAAATGATGGCGGTAAGGCCTTCGCGGAAGTCATCACCCGAAATCTCAATCTTGTCCTTGGCCAACTTGTCAAGCATCTTGTTGTCGTCCGCATACTTCTTCAGCGTGCGGGTAAGGGCCATACGGAAACCCGTCAGGTGCGTACCACCCTCAATGGTGTTGATATTGTTGACATAGGAATGGATATTCTCGGTAAACGAGTCGTTATACTGCATGGCCACTTCCACCGGGACACCTTGGCGTTCACCCTCAATGTAGATGGGTTTGGAGGTGATTTTGGAACGCCCCTGGTCCAAATACATGATGAAGTCGCGCAAACCGTTCTCGGAATAGAATTCGTGCTTCGGATGGGCACCATTCTCGTCCGTCTTGCGCAAATCCTCTATCGTAAGGCGAATACCCTTGTTCAGGTAGGCAAGTTCTTTCAGACGGTCAGAAAGACGCTCAAAATCGTATTTCGTCACATAGAAGATGGTCTCATCGGGGGTGAAGGTGATCTTGGTGCCGCGATAGTCGCTCTCGCCCACCACTTTCACCGGATAAAGCGGCTTGCCATAGGCATATTCCTGCATGAAATGCTTGCCGTCGCGGAACACCTCAGCGATCATGTGCTTGGAAAGGGCGTTCACACAGGAGACACCCACACCGTGCAGACCGCCGGAAACCTTGTAGGAATCCTTGTTGAACTTACCGCCGGCATGGAGGACCGTCATGACGACCTCCAAAGCGGAGCGGTGCTCCTTCTCGTGCATGTCCGTAGGAATACCACGGCCGTTATCCAAAACGGATATGGAGTTGTCTTCTAATATCGTAACCTCAATATTGTTGCAATAACCGGCCAGCGCCTCATCAATGGAGTTGTCCACCACCTCGTTCACCAGATGGTGCAGACCGCGGTCGCTGACATCGCCAATATACATGGCCGGGCGCTTGCGCACGGCCTCAAGGCCTTCAAGCACCTGGATATTACTGGCACTATAGGTTTCATCAACCGGTTTTACGTTTTCTATCTCACTCATTTTCAATTACTTTTGTTAAATTCATAAAACGAGCAAAGATACGAAAAAAATGCTTACCATCCGTCATTTTTTTACAAAAAAAATATGCCGCCGGACCGAAAAAATCCGACGACATATAAACATCTGTAAACCAGTATTATGCGTGCATTCTGCGGTCCATTTCCTGGGCTAGGTAGGATGCCACATCATCGGCATAGGTATTCATGCCGAACCCGGCGTCAAAACCGAGTTCCTTGGCCAGTTCGTGCGTGATACGCGGTCCGCCGGCGCACACGATGAGCTTGTCACGCAAACCCTCCGCCTCCAGCATCTCAATGAGCTCCGTCATGTTCTTGATGTGCACATCTTTCTGCGTCACCGTTTGCGACACCAACAGCGCGTCAGCGTGCATCTCCACCGCCTTGGCGATGAATTCCTCATTGGGCACCTGACTGCCCATGTTCAGCGCCTCGAACATGTCGTAACGCTCAATACCATAATGCCCGGCATAACCCTTCATGTTCATGATGGCGTCAATGCCCACTGTATGCGCATCCGTGCCTGTACTGGCACCCACCACAATGATCTTACGGCCAATGTGCTCGCGTATAAACTGGTCGGTCTCAGGCATCGACCACACCGTGGACTCCACCTTGGGCACATGTATCGTGGTATAATCTACCGTATGCACAGTGGAACCATAGCAGTTGAAGAAAGTAAAACCTTCGGTCAGCTCCTTGTAATACACCACCTGCGGGTTATCAAAGCCCATTTTCTTCAGCAACTGCTTGGCCGCCTCCACCGCCTCGTCACCACAAGGCACGGGCAGCGTGAAACTCAATTGCGTCTTGCCGTCATTCATGGTGTCCCCATACGGCTTTACGCGGGTTAAATCTAAGGTCTGATCAAAATCTTTTTGATCCATTGAATACAAACCACCACTCATATCAATATTTAATTTTAAAAGTTATTAATTCGTTAATTTTTATACATTTACATTTTGGGATAACTATACTGCAGAACCATTCCCTACCCTTTCATCCCAACAAAATAATCCTCTTTATCCTCAAAGAGAATGTTGAAAGAGGTCATGCTTCCATAGATGCGGGAAATGTACTGCTGCAAATTCACTTTTTCCTCGTCGGTCAAGCTGCCACTGCTGTTGATGTTCTGTTCCAGCACCCGCAGGCGGTCGCGCATCATCACGATCTTATGGAAGAATGTTTCGATGGGCATATCCTTGGGTTTCAACTCTTTATCAGCAGGTTGCAGAATCATGGTTCCGCCTTGCCACTTCTTGCCCAATTCCGCCTTGTACTCAATTCCATTGTACTTGGCCAGCACATGGGTCAGCATACGCTCCACTTCCCGGATGTTCAGCTTCGGCTGGTCATCGTCGGTTTCCGCGCGCTCAAGCACATTCAACTCCACATTCAACTTGGAAAATTCAATTTCGCCGCCACGCACGAAAATAATCTTATAGGTCATGGCATTGTTCTCGCTGATAATGCCTTCGCCGTATTTTTCATGTTCTATGCGGGTGCCAACTGGCAAGTTATCTGTATCCATTTCCGTCTGAGTTTATTTTTTGGGTTCTGTCTGTTTCACAGCCTCATCCAATGTGATCTGCTTGCCGGTGGCCACATCTATCAGAATGTACTTCGTGTGTCCCATACCCAGTTTTTCGGCATATTTCAACTGTTCCATACCGCTCACATGATTCACATCTTGGAACACATGCTCACAACCGTATGCCTTGGAAGTCAAATCCTGACATGCCTGGTCTATAGCCACTATGTCGAGCGACGCCACCGCGCCAATGTCACGCATAAACGGTTTGGGGGCCTTGGCAGAACAGTCGCAAGTGGTGGATATATTGGCCATCACATTGATAAACGCCATCGGACGATGGTCTTTCAGCACCTTGGTGTATTCCACCAGTTTGTCCAAAAAGCGGGTTTCATCATATCCCGAATTGTCAGGGGTGAAGAGTTTGAGCGGGCACTCGGCGATACATTTCGCACAGCCGATACACTTGGTCGTGTCAATCACCGGACCGTTGTCATCCACCGAAATGGCCACAGCGGGGCATTGGGAGGCACAGCGGTTGCACTGGAAGCACTTGTCGGGCGTACGCACCTTGGGATAGTTGTTCGCGTGAATGGCCATCTTGCCTCCCGGCGAAGCCATACCCATGCCCACATTCTTGATGGCACCGCCAAAACCGGAGGAACCATGTCCTTTGAAATGGGAATAGATGATGTAATAATCATAATTCTCAAAATGGTCGCCCGTGCGCACCGACTTGCAGAACTGGAAATTGTCATCACCCGGATAGATGGTCTCCCCTTCGTCATCCAAAATATCGATCGGAGCAAAGGTAAAACCATGTTCTTTGGCCAACGCTATATGAGATTTGGTGAAACGGCGGTCGCTGACATAGAGCACATTCGTTTCCACAAAGGTGGGGTGTACCTTGTCCACCAAAGGATGCAACAATTCGGGATTCAGGAAGTTCTGATTGCCTTTTTCCCCGAAATGCACTTTAAGTCCCACTTTCACCTCGGGAGAAAGGGTCACATTCAGGGCATCATACAGTTTCAAAATATTCTCAGGGGTGATCTCGCTACAGAAATAAACCACCGACACATCCGAGGGCATCGGGCCAAGTTTAGAGGACTTCTGCGCTTGCACTCCGGCACAAACCGCTATCAAACAGCATATAAGTATTAAAACCTTTCTTTTCATTTGTATAGTTTTTGATAATCTCTTTTACTCCCTTACTCCCAACTATTTTCTGTTCTTCATCAGTTCAATGAACGGGTTGAAATAGTTCTCACCTTTGGTAACCACACCGGCGAGGCCTTTACCGCCGTTCATCGGGCGTTTCACATCGCCGAAGATTCCCTTCTCCAATGCGGTGAACATGCCTTCTTCCTCAATCTGCTTGAGCAACTCAATGGTGTTGTTGAGCACCGTTTTGGCGCGCTCGCGGCAGATACCGCCTTCGCGGAACTCCATCTCCTCGCCAATGCTCTTCATGTCATTGAAGATGTAGCGGGCGTTCTCAATAGAGAGATAACGGTCGCTCATAAACGGCGTATGGATAGCCTCCGTAGGCATACCCAGCAATTGGATTCCCTGATGGGTCCAAATGCCGATCATGTTGAACAGGGCATCCTGGATATGACCGCGGAAAATGTTGCCCGTCATGAACTTCGTGGGCGGCATGTACTTCAAGGTGGCCTTCGGGAAGATTTCACGCGTCATCTGGGCTTGGGCGAGCTCCAACAGGAAACCGTTCTCCAGCATCGGGTCCATCTCAAAGGCATGGCCAAGACCCATCTGCTCCTCCGGCAGTGCGGCAAGCAGAGCCAACTGCTCGTTGATAAGGTCGGAGGCAAGCACGGTGTGGGCGGCCTCTACCGCATCGGCAGTGGTCAGGTAGTTATCCTCACCCGTGTTGATGATGACACCGGCATAACCGTTGATGATACGGGAGAAATATTGGTCCACAAGCGTACGCTGCGGGTTGATGTCGCGGAACAGAATACCATAGAGGGCGTCGTTCAGCATCACATCCAAGCGCTCGAGAGCGCCCATGGCGGCGATTTCGGGCATACACAATCCGGAGCAGTAGTTGCAGAGGCGGATATAACGGCCCACTTCCTCGCCAACCTCATCAAGGGCCTTACGCATGATGCGGAAGTTCTCCTGAGTGGCGAATGTACCGCCGAAACCCTCTGTTGTGGCGCCGTAAGGCACATAGTCGAGCAAACTCTGGCCCGTGGTACGAATCACGGCGATGACATCCGCGCCTTGGCGCGCGCCGGCCTGCGCTTGCACCACATCCTCGTAGATGTTGCCCGTAGCCACGATGATGTACAAATAAGGTTTCGGGCCCTCTCCGATAGTGCTCAGATACTCATTACGCTTGGCCACATTGCCCTTGATACGGGTCAGACAAGCGTCGATATAGGGTTGCACGGCGGCTTGGATTTTATCCAAAGCATTGATTTTCAATGTTGTGATATCAATTCCCCCCGTGGCTATCTTTTCAGCAATCGCCTGAGGTTCCATGCCGGTTTCAATAATAGCGTTACCCATGAAATACAGAACGCCCTGACTGAGCACTCCTTTTTCCAAGAGGGAATCCACCACCCTGTTGGGAAGCGGCACACCATTCTCATCCACCCCGTCAATGCCGATCAAACGGCAAAGGGTTCGTTCAACGGTCACTGTGGTGTAGGCATCCACAAATTCCTGCACCTGATTTGCAATGTTTTTCGCTATCTGCTTGGCAGCATCTACCTGTGCGAAATCCAATCCAAGTTTACTCTTTCTCATATTTTTAGTTAAAGTTTATAAAGTTCGTACAGTTTGTAAGGTTTAGTCGGTTCTCGGTGTAGCTTTAATCATCGTTCATCAAAGATGGCAAAGTGGGCGAGTTTCCATTTCTGGAGGCGGTATTGGAGAGCGGTCCACAGCACTCCCCATCCGTATTTCGAGCTTCGGCGGAAGTTGATGGAAGACGCTTCTGGAAAGTACTTGGTCGGGCAGGTGACCTCCGCAATCTCAAAACCGGCATAGAAAATCTGCGCCAGCATCTGGTTGTCAAAGACAAAATCGTCCGAGTCCGCCATATAATTCACCTTCCGGAGCACTTCCGCCGAGAACGCGCGATATCCGGTGTGGTATTCCGACAACTTCTGCCCCATCAGCACATTCTGGATGAAGGTAAGGCAGCGGTTGAAGAAATACTTGTAACGCGGCATCCCGCCTTTTCTAGCGCCATTGCCTAAAATCCTGGACCCCAAAACCACCGGATACACCTCATTCACAACGATATACACCATTGATTCAATCAATTTTGGAGTGTATTGGTAATCCGGATGCAGCATCACCACCACATCGGCGCCAAGCTCAAGTGCCTTATTGTAGCAACTCTTCTGGTTGGCACCGTATCCCTTGTTCTCATCATGGCGAATGATATGATGTATGCCCAACTGCCTAGCCACCTCCACCGTCCTGTCGTGGGAATTGTCGTCCACCAGTATAATCTCATCCACCACATCCATAGGGATCTCGCTATAGGTCTGCTGAAGGGTCAATTCCGCATTATAAGCAGGCAGCACCACACATATCTTTTTATTCTTCAACATCTTTCTTCCACGAAAAAAAACGGGCAAAGATACAAAAAAATAGGATATCTTTAAAATAACAATTCACAACGAACATTTTTGTATTTTTGCAGGCAGATTTCGTTCAATGAACCTTGAACCTTTCAAAACTTACAAACCTTCAAACTTAAATGAATACTACACGCCAACAGAAAATATCATCCCTATTGCAGCGCGAGCTGGCAACACTTTTCCTGCAGGACAGCAAAAGCGTTTACAACTGCATGATGACGGTGACCAATGTCACCATTACGCCCGACCTGTCGATTGCAAGGGCATACTTGAGCATCTACATGGCAACAGACAAGGATGCCGTCATCGGGGCCGTGCGCGCCAACACCAAAGACATCCGCTTCCGGCTGGGACAACGGATCAAGAGCCAGCTGCGCGTGGTGCCGCAACTCGAGTTCTTCATTGACGACACCTTGGATTACATGGAAAACATCGAACGTCTTCTTAAACAATAAAGTTGAACACCGGACAGCAAAAAACGGCTTTTTTCTTCGCATGGCGATACCTGTTTGCCAAGAAACAGCACAACATCATCAATGTCATCTCGCTGATTTCGGTGCTGGGCATTCTGGTAAGCAGTGCGGCGCTGATTATTGTGCTCTCGGTTTTCAATGGCATGGAGGAAATGATTGGCGGCTGGTTCAACGCCTTCAATCCCGACTTTGAAATTACGCTGACAGAGGGCAAATCCTTTGATATCAACGACTTCCCAACCGACAAAATCGTATCACTGCCTGAAGTCGCCGCCGTGGACGAAGTGGTCAGCGATCTGGTTCTCACCACCTACGGAGACCGTCAGGAACTGCTCCGCCTCAAGGGGGTCACCCCCGACTACATCGCACGGCACCAATATGGTGACATGCTGGTGGATGGCACCTTCGACTTTTACCGCGGCGAGCAACCCTGCGCTGTGGTAGGCAACATCGCCGCCGGCACCCTGATGATCAACCTGCGGAGCTATGACCTGCTCAAAGTCTATTACCCCAAACGCACCAAAAAGAACCTGGCAGACCCAACCAACGCATTCAACACCAGGTATTTATATCCAACTGGAGTGTTTGCCACCAACACGGACAACGACCGCAGCTATGTGCTCTGCCCCATCGAATTTGTGCGCGACCTGATGCAATACGAGCACCAAGTCACCTCCGTGGAAGTGCAACTCAAGAACCTCAACCACTACAAAAAGTGCCAAGATAAAATACAAAAGATTGTAGGAACCGATTTCAAGGTAAAGAACAAATATGAGCAAGAGGAGACTCTGTTCAAGACGATGCAGTCTGAAAAACTGATCATCTATGTCATTTTGGCCTTCATCCTGCTGGTGGCCGCCTTCAACATCATCGGATCTTTAGGCATGCTTATTCTGGAAAAACGCTCCGACACCACGGTTTTGCGCAACATGGGCGCACCTGCCAACATGATTCAGAAGATTTTCCTTTATGAAGGGATGCTCATCTCGTTCGTCGGCGGCATCGCCGGCATGTTGATCGGTGCTGTTGTCTGTTTAATCCAACAAATCTTCCATGTTGTCAAATTGGGCAACGGCGGCAACTACCTCATCCAATACTACCCGGTCAGCATGCATCTCACCGATTTCCTGTGGGTTGGCGCCACCATCTTGATAATCAGTCTTATAACATCATCCATCCCCGCCCTCACATTAAAAAGGGCCAATTAAACATTCCAATATGAAAAAAGGACTTTTAACCATAATGGGGCTAATTCTGACGCTGGGATTGCACGGGCAGGTCGCCATCGGACAGTTCCGGAGCCATATCCCGCTCCACCGGTTCCATTCGGTGGCCGTGGACGACCAGTATGCGTACGCCGCCACGCACAGCGGTATTATGATGCTGGAAAAAAACACCCTCAACGATCAAAAACCGGATATCACATCATGGTCAAAGGTGGATGGACTCTCTGATGTGGACATCGCACTAATCGCTTATGACAAATTGTCCAAAACGCTCATTATCAGTTATGACAATGGCAATTTGGACTTTGTGCGCGACGACAAGCTCTACAATGTCAACGACATCAAAAACAAACAGCTGACTGGCTCCAAAAAGCCCATTCATATCCGCATTTACGACAATCATGCCTACTTGGTTTTCAATTTCGGGATTGTGATTGTCAATCTTGACAATCTGCTGATTGAGGACAGCTGGTTCCTGAAGAGCAACGACACGCTGCTTACCGCCCGTGACATGGCCGTCAGCGACAGCCGCTACTACATCAGCACTAACCGCGGCATATACAGCATTTCACGGAGCAACAATATTCCTTCCAACTTCCTGGCATGGCAGCGGGAGAACACCGAAGATGCTGATTTCGACCATATTATCTGTTTTGCCGGCAGTCTCTACGCCAACCGGAATGCCGATGAGGGAGGCAAGGACACCATCTATGTGTGCTCCCAAAACGAATGGATGCCCACCACACGAGCATACGACAATGTGGTCAGCATCACCGCAAACGACCAGGAAATCGCCATCTGCAACATGTATTATGTGGATGTCTTTGATGCCAGTTTCAACCATGCCTTCAAAGCCACATGGTACCAGGACGACAACTCCTATCCCTTTGCCAAAGAAGCCGTTCTGGACGGGGACATGGTATGGGTGGCAGACGACGGTTATGGGCTGATTGCCGCAAACCGGACTTTCTTCTACACCAAAATGTTCACCGCAAACGGACCTTTCGCCACTTCAGTGAAGGGCATGTGCAGTCATGACGGGATTCTGGCCACGGTGCCCGGACTCGCCCGCAGCGGTTCTTTCACACCCGCCTACCAATATCCCTCGTTGAGCTGGTTCTCCCACAACCGCTGGCAATACAATTCTTCCGATTTCTACCATTATGACCCCGCCCATCTCACAACCGACCTCATCAATGTCATCATAAACCCCAACAACGAATCCGAATGGTATGTGGCATCCTGGGGCAACGGATTGTTCAAATGTGAAAACCAGCGAGTTACAGAGCATTACAATGCCCAAAACAGCATTATGGATTCCACCGCAGAGGGCAAGACTTTTGTTTCCGGTTTGGCGTTCGACAAGAAAGGGAACCTTTGGTTCACCAACAGCCAGGCCTTAAAGATGCTGAAGATGATTGAACCCGACGGCACATGGCACGACTACAACATCACCTACGGCATGATCACCACACCCGTCGGCGTTGTGGCCGAGCATCTGCTCGTTGACTCACGCGGATACAAGTGGGTAACCTTCCCCCGTGATGACAACACCAACACCTACCACCTCATCGTCTTCAACGAAAACGGCACCTACGACAATCCGGGCGATGACCAGTTCATGCGCATCGATATGAACCGTGCTGCCCGCGTGAACTCCTCCACCGTGTACTGCATTGCCGAAGACCTGGACGGCGAAATTTGGATAGGAACCGACAAAGGGGTGAAAGTGATCTATTACCCGTCTAAAGTGTTCGACGGGACGGCATTGCCCAACAACATCCTGCTGGAACAAGACGGATATGTATCCGTTTTATTTGAATATGAGGAAATTACAGCCATCGCTGTGGACGGTGCCAACCGCAAATGGATCGGCACCAACAAAGCCGGTGTGTTCCTGATGAGTGAGAACGGTCAAGAGCAACTGCTGCATTTCACAGCGGAAGACCATCCCCTGTTTTCCAACCAGATCAACAGCATCACCATTGACCATCTGACCGGCGAAGTGTTCTTTGGCACCACCAAAGGTCTGGTCAGTTACCGCGGCACTGCCACCAAAGGAGCTGAAGCGTATGAGGATTTGCTGGTTTATCCGAACCCTGTGCGCCATGACTACGATGGGATGGTCGCCGTTAAAGGACTGAAAAACAATTCCTTGTGCAAAATCACGGATGCCTCCGGCAAACTGGTGTGGCAAGGTTACAGCGACGGCGGCCAACTGGTGTGGAACTGCAAGGATCATTTCGGCAACCGCCCTGCCACCGGTGTCTATTTCGTAATGGCTTCCGATGAGGACGGCAAAGAGAAAATCGTGACCAAGTTCCTGTTCATACACTAAACCCATCCGCATGAACATCACCACTTCCGGAATCGTCATTCACAGCACCAAATACGCTGACACTTCCCTGATTGTCAAGATTTTCACCGAAGCGCAAGGCACCCAATCCTTTATCATCAAAGGAGCGTTCGGAAAGAAAAGCAGAATGCGCGCCTCCCTTTTCACGCCCATGGCATTAGTCAACATCACCTACAACGACCATGCGGGTGACAGACTGAAGTTTTTGAAAGAGGTATCCCGCACCGACAGTGCCGCCAACATCACCTTCGATCCCGTGAAAAGCGCTCTCCTGTTGTTTTACAACGAACTTATATACAAGATTTTATACGATGCCGGACCCGACACTGTGCTATTTCACTTCCTGGAAAGCGAAGTGATGAAAATCGGATATTTTGACCAGTGTCCCGCCGATTTGCCTTTGCGTTTTCTCATCCGGTTGAGCATCATTCTGGGATTCTTACCCGAAAACAATTATTCCAGCGAAAATCCTTATTTCTCACTCGCCGACTGCCGGTTCCAGCCCCATTGTTTCGACGAGCGCAACGATGTTCCTGCCGCCGAAAGCCAGTATCTTTCCAGGCTTTTGAAAGACGACGATTGTCCTATACCCAGCCGGCAGATCCGAAACAATCTTTTGCACTACCTGATCGAATATTTCAAATTGCACAACGAACAACTCAAGGAACTGGAATCGGTCGATATTCTCTCTATCGTACTACATAGTTAAGTTCCCGCATCTATCGGACAGGCAACTTGCCAGTTTAGGATTTATATATATATTTTTTTATATCTTTGCACCCTTGAAATTTAGGGTACAAAAATTGCGAGTAATATTATGCAACTAACTGAAATAGAGGATATTTTATTCAACAACAAGTCATTGGTGTTTACCGCTGAAGACAAGAAACGGATGATGGACAGTTTCCATTATCTGAAGGAGTTTTCAAAAGATAAAATCATATACGGCATCAACACTGGATTCGGTCCGATGGCACAGTATCGTGTCAACGATGAAGATGTGAAAGCTTTGCAATACAACATCATCCGCAGCCACTCTTGCGGCGCCGGCGAACCGTTCCCGGAACTGTATGTGAAAGCTGCTATGTTAGCTCGTTTCCACACCTTTGTAAGAGGCAAATCGGGTGTTGATCCATACGCATTGGAGCTGCTGCAAACATTTATCAACGAAGGCATCTGTCCTGTGATTCCGCAGCACGGCAGTGTTGGCGCATCAGGCGACCTGGTGCAGCTGGCGCACATGGCCCTGGCCCTCATCGGCGAAGGTGATGTGTTCTACAAAGGGCAGCGCAGACCTACCGCCGAAGTAATGAAAGAATTGGGCATTGAGCCGCTGAAACCCACTTTGCGCGAGGGACTTGCCCTCAACAACGGCACCGCCATGATGACGGGCGTGGGTATCGTGAATCTGCATTTCGCCAAGAAACTGCTCGATTACGCCTTGATCGCCTCCGTAATCATCAACGAGATTGCCGGTTCCTACGACGATTTCATGGCAAAAGAGCTGAATGACCTGAAAAACCACGAAGGCCAATCGGTTATCGCACGCAAGATGCTTGAAGTGGCAGCGGGAGACCAGTGCATGCGCAAACGCACTGTGGAGATGTTCCACCATCATGAGGAAAAGGTCTTCACACACAAAGTGCAACCCTACTACTCCTTACGCTGCGTCCCTCAAATTCTCGGCCCCATCTATGACGCCTACAAGTTCACCGAAAAGATTCTGATTGAGGAATTTAACGCCGTTGACGACAACCCTGTCGTGGATATGGACACGGAAATGGTTTATCATGGAGGTAATTTCCACGGGGATTATGTCTCCTTCGAGATGGACAAACTGAAAATCGCCACCACCAAGATTGCGGTGCTGATGGAGCGCCAACTCAACTACCTCTGCCACGACCGCATCAACGGCATTTTGCCGCCGTTCCTGAATCTTGGCACACTCGGTCTCACTTACGGCATCCAGGCCATGCAGTTCACCGCATGTTCCACCACTGCCGAGTGCCAGACCTTGTCGAACTCCATGTATGTGCACAGCATCCCCAACAACAACGACAACCAGGATGTGGTTAGCATGGGCACCAACTCCGCTATTTTGGCCAAACGCGTCATCGACAACTGCTACCAGGTGATGGCTATCCATTACATCGCGTTGGCGCAAGCCATTGACTGTCTGGAGATTCAAGACAAACTCTCGCCTGTCACGAGAGCCATCTACGATGAGGTGCGCGCCATCGTGCCGAAATTCATCGAAGACACCCCGAAAGATATTGACATTCAAAATATTGAGAATTATTTAAAAGCAAAATCCACCAATCTCTTATAACATGAAATACGCATTAGTCACCGGTGGTTCCAGAGGCATCGGCAGAGCGGTATGCTTGAAGCTCTCCTCCATGGGATTACCCGTGCTCATCAATTATCAGAGCAACCAACAAGCCGCCGAGGAAACCCTGCGGCTCATTACAGAGGCCGGTGGCATAGCCGAGCTTCTGCAATATGATGTAACCAAAGCCGACGAGGTTGACCAAGCCATTGACACTTGGCAAACGGCACATCCTGAAGATTATATTGGGGTACTGGTCAACAACGCGGGCATCCGCAAGGACACGCTGATGGTTTTCATGCAGAATGAAGATTGGCAAAGCGTTATCAACACCACGCTGAACGGCTTTTTCTACACTACCCGCCGACTCATCAAGGGCATGCTGTCCAAACGCGACGGACGCATCATCAACATGGCATCCTTGTCGGGTATCAAGGGACAGGGCGGTCAGACCAACTACTCCGCCGCCAAGGCAGCCCTGATTGGCGCCACAAAGGCATTAGCGCAGGAGATCGGTTCCCGCAAAATCACGGTGAACGCCGTGGCCCCGGGTTTTATCGAAACGGACATGACACAAGGGTTCAATGAGGCGGACTTCAAGAAGATGATTCCGGCAGGGCGTTTCGGCAAACCCGAGGAAGTGGCCGCATTGGTTGGCTTTTTGGCTTCCGACGATGCCGCCTACATTACCGGTGAGGTGATTTCCATTAACGGAGGGTTATACACATAAACAAATGGGCAGAGACGCATAGCCATGCGTCTCAACAAAAAAGGCAATACAATATGAGAAGAGTTGTTATCACCGGAATGGGCATCTATTCTTGTCTGGGCAAAAACCTGGACGAGGTGCGCCAATCGTTGTACGCCGGCAAGTCCGGCATCGGCATCGATCCGATGAGAAAGGAATACGGATACCGTTCGCCTCTCACGGGCATCGTGGAGCGTCCTGCGCTGAAAGGGTTGCTCGACCGCCGGTCCAGAGTGTGCCTGGCCGAAGAGGGCGAATACGCTTACATGGCCACGGCAGAGGCATTGCGCAACGCCGGTATTGACATGGACTATCTGGAAAAGAACGAAGTGGGTGTGTTGTTTGGCAACGATTCTTCCGCCAAGGCCGTCATTGAGGCGCACACCACCGCCATGCAGTACAAGGACACGCAAATGATGGGCTCTGGCGCCATATTCCAGTCCATGAACTCCACGGTGACCATGAACTTGTCCACCATCTTCAAGTTGCGGGGCATCAACATGACCATCAGTGCGGCCTGCGCCAGCGGTTCCCACGCCATCGGATTAGGGCTTATGTTCATCCGTAACGGACTACAGGACATGATTATCTGCGGCGGCGCACAAGAAACCCACTACCTCTCCATGGGCAGTTTCGACGGCATCGGGGCATTCTCCATTCGCGTGGATGACCCCACCAAGGCCTCGCGTCCGTTTGACCGCGACAGAGACGGCCTCGTGCCAGGCGGCGGTGCGGCAGCCGTCATTTTGGAAGACTACGACCACGCCGTGAAACGCGGTGCGCATATCATTGCCGAAGTGGCCGGTTACGGATTCTCCTCCAACGGCGCTAACATCTCCCAGCCCAGCGACATGGGCTCCGCCATCGCCATGGAACGTGCTTTGAAAGACGCGGGCGTGGCCGCTAAAGACATCGACTACATCAACGCGCACGCCACCTCCACCTTACAGGGCGACGCATTCGAGGCCATGGCCTTAGACCATCTTTTCACCCCGTACCACACGCCCATCAGCTCCACCAAGTCCATGACCGGACACGAGTGCTGGATGGCCGGCGCCAGCGAGATAGTCTATTCCAACCTCATGATGCTCAACAACTTCATCGCTCCGAACCTCAACTTTGAGAATCCCGACGAATACTCCAAAAACCTCAATATTGTACCCCACACCATCGAAAAGGAAATCAACACTTACTTGTCAAACTCCTTCGGATTCGGTGGCACCAACAGCGCATTAGTCATTAAGAAAATCAAATAAAAATCATTCTATAAAACAATTTTATGCAAAGAGAAGAAGTAATCAAAACCGTCAACCATTTTTTGGTGGAGGAAATTGAAATTGAAGAAGGTTTGTTAACGGAAGGCGCTCTTTTGAAAGAGGACCTCGGCATCGACAGTTTGGACTTCGTCGATATTGTGGTCATCGTGGAGAAGAACTTCGGTTTCAAAATCAAACCCGAGGAGATGAAAGAGGTGAAGACCCTCGGCCAGTTCTACGATTATATCACGCAAAAAGTAAACTAACCCTATGGCGGAAGCCCGGCAATGGCAAGGCAAGACTAAAGGCGGGAATTTCGGACAAAGTTTCTTACTCTCGTTCCTGAAACATTTCAGCGTGAGGGCCTTATATCCTACCCTCTTGCTCATTATCCCCTTTTGCCTATTGTTTGCCCGCAAGCCGAACCGGGCGCTGTACCGCTATTTCCACGACATCCGCGGGTACAGCCGGTGGCGCGCCCTACGCTCCACGGCCCGCAATGCGTACAATTTCGGGAAAGTAGTCATCGACAAGTTCGCCATCTGGGCGGGCCGCAGCGACCAGTTTCAAGTCACCCAAGAGCACCCTGAAATCCCGCAAAGACTATTCGAACAGGAGAAAGGCGCTTTGTTCGCCGGATGTCACATCGGCAATTTCGAACTTCTGGCCTCCACATTCAAAGACAATCCTAAACGAATCAATGTCATCATTTACGGTGGCGAGAGCGAACTGTTAAGCAAGCAACGGGATTCCGTTTTCGGGCAGAATGATGTGAACCTGATTCCCGTTTCCGCGGACATGTCACACCTCTTCGCCATCAAGAACGCGCTTGACAATGGTGAGATTGTGGCCATCCTGTGCGACCGTCTCTTTGGCAGTCCGAAAAAGAAAACATTTGATTTTCTGGGACATCCGGCTGATTTTCCAGTGGGACCGTTCCGCTTGGCCGCCCAGTTGGAAGTGCCCGTGCTGTCCGTGGCCGTGCTCAAAGAAAAAGGTCTTCGCTACTCCTGCCACACAACGCTATTGGACTCCGGTACGGACAACTCCACCAATCAAAAATGCGACATGTTGATGGAACACTATGTTCAGAATTTGGAGGAGGTACTTCAACAATACCCCGAACAATGGTTCAACCTGTTTGATTTTTGGAATTTAGAACAGAAATAAACACACAAAATACAATCCTATGAAACTGAAATCCCCTCAAAAGGAAATGTATGCCAAAGAACGGCTCACCGCCCTGCAGGCGCAGCGTCTGGCTCAAGAAATCGCCTTCGGCCCCATCGTATTCCAAGTGTCACGCCTGATGGTCAAATTCGGCATCCTCAAAATGCTGGACGACCGTAAGGAAGGTATGACCATGACGGAAGTCGCCGAAGCCGCCAAGATTTCCCTCTACGGCGCAAAAGTACTGCTGGAGTCCTCGCTCACCATCGGAACCATCCTCATGCGCGATGACCGGTTCTTCATTTCCAAAGCCGGCTGGTTCTTGTTGAACAACGAATCCGTGCGTGTGAACATGGACTTCAACCACGATGTCAATTATCTCGGACTGTTCAATTTGGAGGAAGCCATTCTCAACGGCAAGCCGGAGGGATTGAAGGTGTTCGGCAACTGGCCGACGGTGTATGAGGGATTGTCGCAACTGCCGCCGCAAGTGCAGAAAAGCTGGTTCGGATTCGACCATTTCTATTCCGACAACTCTTTCGCAAAAGCATTGGAAATCGTCTTCAAAAACCATCCTAAAACACTCTTGGATGTGGGTGGGAACACCGGCCGCTGGGCCACGCAATGCGTGAAACACGATTCTTCCGTGAATGTCACCATCATGGACCTGCCGCAACAGCTGGAGATGATGCGTGAGCAGACCAAAGATCTGGAAGGTGCCGACCGTATTCACGGCCACGGCTGCAACCTGCTTGACCGAACCGTCCCGTTCCCCACCGGATTTGACGCTATCTGGATGAGCCAGTTCCTGGATTGTTTCTCTGAAGAGGAGGTCACCAGCATTCTGAGCCGCGCCGCCAAGTCCATGAACGCGCAAAGCAAACTGTACATCATGGAGACCTTCTGGGATCTTCAGCGCTTTGAGACGGCCTCTTACTGCTTGGCCCAAATCAGCGTCTATTTCACCGCCATCGCCAACGGCAACAGCAAAATGTACTATTCCGGCGACATGGCCCGTTGCGTGGAAGAGGCAGGGTTGAAAATTGATGTACTGCACGAAGACCTGGGTATCGGCGGTCACAGCATCATGGAGTGTAGTTTGAAATAATAACCGTCATGTTTCCCATCCCTGTTACCCCTTACATCCCGCAACGCCCGCCTTTTGTGCTGGTGGACAATCTGTTATCTTGCGATGAAGTGGTCGTGACCACCGATTTTCGCATTGCTCCCGACCATATTCTGGTTGAAAATGGCCGGTTCACGCCAGCCGGGATGATTGAGAACATCGCCCAAACCTGTGCCACCCGCATCGGATGGCTCAATCAGGACAAACCCGTGCGCATCGGGGTCATCGGATCCATCAACAACTTTGAATACTTCCAATTACCACCAGCGGGCAAAACAATCCAAACGACCGTCACCGTACAATCTTCGGTTTTTGAAGCCATCATCGTGCACGCTGAGATCGTATGCGAAGAAGAGCTCGTCGCACAGTGCGACATGAAAGTGTTTGTGGTAGGAAATTGAGAATGGAGACGTATGACGTGTGACGTGAGACGTATGATGTGTGGTTTAAGTACACCTCTCTCCTATTACAAGTCTCAAGTCTCAAGTCCAAAGTCTAAAGTCTAAAATCAAGAATCATGTCCCAAAAGATATTACAAGTAGAAAAAGTAGTGGATGTCCGCTTCAGCGAGGTGGATTCCATGGGTATTGTCTGGCACGGCAATTATGTCTTGTATTTCGAAGATGCAAGGGAACTATTTGGCAAAACATACCAGCTGGAGTACATGCACATGTACAACATGGGCTTTTTCGCTCCGTTGGTGGAGTTGAAAATAAACTACAAGAAAGCCGTGAAATACGAAGACCGCATCAAGGTGAGATGCACATACCGCGAAACGGATGCGGCCAAAATCATCTTCGACTACGAAATCCGGAATGCGGAAACGGATGAAATCATGGTTACCGGACACTCCGTCCAGGTGTTTTTAGACCTGCAACAGAACCTGATTTGGCAAGTGCCCGAATTTTACACCGAATGGAAGAGAATCAACGGGATTCTCTAACCACGATCACATCGCCTCTCTGCAAGTCACCACATCCACACTGATGGGATTGCCGAACGCATCCTCGTGGAAATATTCACCATTCAAACTGCTGCAGGAGGATTCGCCATCCACGGTTTCAGTGTAATACTGGTCAGTGCTGTAGTTGCTATAATGAGTGATTTTGTAACAATCGCACTGTTTGGTGCAGGATGACAGCAACAATGTGACAGCGGTTGTCAAAAGGATTCCAGCGGCAAGGGTAAAGATTCGTTTCATATTCATTAAGATTAAGGCGACAAAGATACCGCTTTTTTTATATATTTGCACCCTATTTTAGAATAGGTGTATTTTATTCGTAAGTGTATGATTTACAGCATTGGAGACAGCATCATATCCCCGCTTGCCATGACCAGTCACGGCAATTTCGAGGCCGTCGTGCGCGGTGAGAGTCGTCTGCAATACTATGAGCACGCTTTCGGACTGCCAGAGCCCTGCTTCATTTCTCTTTTCGATGAGGATCGGCTCAACAACGCGTTCAGTGCCCTTACGGATTTCGGCATTGGAGGATACACCAAGATGGAGAAGGCCGCCATCCTCGCCGCCAACCAGGCCATTGAGGAGGCCAACATCGCCGCCGACCGTGACAATGTCATCTTCATCCTTTCCACCACCAAGGGGAATGTGGATTTGCTCGAGAACAACCCTTTCGAGCCCGAGCGGCCCTATCTATGGCGTTCCGCGCAAATCATCGCCGAGTTTTTCGACAACCCCAACACCCCGATTGTAGTCAGCAACGCCTGCATCTCCGGGTGCGCCGCACAGATTGCCGCCGCCAACCAACTTCGCTATGGCGGGTACAAATATGCGGTAGTCATTGGGGCAGAAACACTTTCCAAGTTCATCATCTCCGGATTCCAGTCGTTCAAGGCCCTGTCGAAGGAGCGATGCAAGCCCTTCGACGCCAACCGGTGCGGACTGAACCTCGGTGAGGCCGCCGCCGCCATCGTCTATACCATTGGCGACGACAGCACGCAGGTGCCAGACAATGCCCTGATACTGCGCGCCGGAGCCATCAACAACGACGCCAACCACATCTCCGGGCCCTCGCGCACAGGCGAAGGACTGCTGCGGACTATTCAAAAAGCCACACACGGCTTTGATCTTTCACAACTGGCCTTCATCAACGCCCACGGTACCGCCACGCTCTACAATGACGATATGGAATCGGTGGCCATCACCCGCGCCAATCTGCAAGACATACCCGTGAACAGTATGAAAGGATATTTTGGACATACCTTGGGCGCCGCGGGTGTGCTGGAAACCATCCTGTCACACCAGGCCATCAAGAACCAGACGGTCATCGGCACGCTGGGCACCGACAAACCTGGTACCGTGAACCAGGTGAATGTGGCGCTGCAGACACAATCCGCATTCGGCAACGCATTCATGAAATTGATTTCCGGATTCGGGGGCAGCAATGCGGCGATTTTGGCGGAAATTAACCGCAATCATTCGCTAGAGACGCACGGCCGTGCGTCTCAACAAGGCCGTGCGTCTCAACAAGGCCGTGCGTCTCAACAAACGCCGACCGTTAATACGAATCATCCGTGCGTTTCAACATGCCAAATTACCAACGACACCGTCGTTTTGGACGGGGAAACCATCGTTAAACGCAACGGGCAACCCGAAACCTGGCTGGCCGACATCTACCACACCATCGGGATGCAATACCCCAAATTCTTCAAGATGGACAACCTGTGCAAAGCCGGCACATTGGCGGCGGAAATGCTGCTCCAAAAAGTGGACTTTGACCGCGAAACCGTCAAACCCGACTGGGCCGTAGTGCTGATGAACAGCGCCTCCTCGCTGGATGACGACCGCCACTACCAGACCACCATCCAGGATGCGGACAACTACTACCCCAGCCCGGCAGTGTTCGTTTATACCCTGGCCAACATCGTGACTGGCGAGATAGCCATCCGCCACAAAATCGGGGGCGAAAGTTCGTTTTATGTTCTGCCCAGGACTTCTCCTGAACAAATACAGAATATTGTTTCTCAGTGTTTTGCCGCCAATCCGGAATTAACACACATCATCTGCGGATGGGTGGATTACGATGAAGGGAAATGCGATGTGAGCATAAGCCTTTATAAGTTGAGAGTTTAGAGGATACACCTATGTGTGTATCCTCCCAAAATAAAAATTGATATTTAAATTAAATTATTAAAAATATGGAAGATTTGATTTTAGAACTGAAGAAAGAGATTATTGAAGTGCTGAATTTGGAAGGCATGACACCCGCCGACATCGACGAGAACGCCCCGTTGTTTGGCGAAGGTCTCGGCCTGGATTCCATTGACGCTTTGGAATTGATCGTTTTGATGGAGAAAAACTACGGCATCAAACTGGCAAACGCTGAAGAAGGCAAAAAGATCTTCAAATCCGTCAAAGTGATGGCCGAATACATCAAAGAGCACAGAACGAAATAATAAATGGACAACATTGTAATCACCGGCACGGGCATCATCACCTCGTTAGGCGTCGGCAAGGCGGAGACTTTGAAAAAGTTGAAAGCCGGCCAGCGGGTCATCGGTCCCATCCGACATATCCAAACCAAGCATAGCAACCTGCCTTCCGGAGAGGTGGAATACAGCGATGAGCAACTGAAAGAGCTCATCCAGTATCATGACGACAGCATCATCACCCGCACCTCCCTGCTGGGGCGCGTGGCCCTGAAGGAAGCTTTGGAAGAAGCTGGCATTGACGCCGCCTGCGGCAGCCGTATCGCCTTCATTTCAGGCAACACCGTAGGTGGCATGGAGAAGAGCGAGCAATATTACACCGACTTCCTCAACAACAACAGCCGGAACGATTACATTGCCATGCACGATTGCGGTGCCTGCACCGACATCATGGCCAAACAGTTCAATGGCCATTTCGACCTCATCACCACCATTTCCACCGCCTGTTCTTCGGCGGCAAACGCCATCATTCTAGGCGCAAACCTCATCAAAGAGGGACGCGTGGACATTGCCGTGGTGGGCGGAACGGAATGCCTCTCCAAGTTCCACATCAACGGGTTCAACACGCTGATGATTCTGGACAAGGAACCTTGCCGTCCGTTCGACGCCGACCGGCACGGACTGAACCTGGGCGAGGGCGCCGCCTATCTGGTCATGGAGACCGAAGCGCACGCTCGCCAGCGGAAGGCGCACGCCATCTGCAAACTTTCGGGTTATGGCAACGCCTGCGACGCTTTCCACCAAACTGCCACTTCACCCAACGGCGAAGGCGCTTATCTGGCTATGAAACAGGCACTTGACAATAGCGGTCTGCAACCTGGAGACATCGATTACATCAATGCGCACGGCACGGGTACCGGCAACAACGACGAGTGCGAGGGCATCGCCATGATGCGCATCTTCGGTGACCAGATGCCGCCCGTCTCCTCCACCAAATCCTACACCGGCCACACGACCAGCGCCGCCGGAGGCGTGGAGAGCGTCATCTCCATACTTGCGCTAACCCATGGTTTCATTCCCGCCAACCTCGGCTATAAAACCCCGATTGAAGGACACAGTTTCCGACCTGTTGATCATGTCATCGACAATGTGCCCCTCAAACACATTCTCACCAACTCATTCGGGTTTGGAGGCAACGACTCCTCCTGCATTTTTTCCACTATAGACTCCGAAAAACCGTCGCCTGCACCAACCTCCGAAGCAGGAAAGTGCTACATCCAGTCCGCCGCACACATCTCGCTCCAGCAACCGTTGAGCGACGAGTGGTTTATGAACCCTATCATGCCCTCACAGCCATACAACGAAAGCATCGAACCCGACTACAGCAAATACTTCTCCCCTATGGCGGCACGACGGATGGGCCGTCTGCTGAAACGCTCCATCGCCACGGCCGTGGAAGCGCTTGGCCAACACCCTGTCCCCGACGCTGTCATCACCGGCACCGGATTGGGTTGCATCGCGAATACGGAGAAATTCCTCTCCGCCATGATTGCCAATGATGAGGATTTTCTGCAACCCACCTATTTCATGCAATCCACGCACAACACCATCGGGTCGCAGATTGCCCAGCACCTCAAATGCCACGGTTACAACTGCACCTACTCGCACCGGGGCACCTCATTCGACAGCAGTCTGCTTGACGCCTACCTCCAAATGCGGGCCGGTGACATCCGCAGTGCGCTGGTTGGCGGCCACGATGAAATGACTCCCGATTATTTCAAGATGCTCGGCAAAATCGGATACTGGAAAGATGGGGATGTAAGCCCCGAAACGCTTCACAAATCTGATAGTCAAGGTTCGCTTTCCGGCAGTTGCTCATTGAACATGCTGCTGACCGACCATGCCGACGCTGACACGCTTTGTCAATTGGCCGGCATGGACATGCTTTACGAGCCCACGATTGACGAGCTTCGCACCGCTGCCGAACGCCTGCTGCAAAAGGCCGGGCTGACCGTCGGAGAACTCTCCGCCGTGATATTGGGATTGAGCGGCGACCGCGACAATGACCGCGTCTATCTGGATTTCAGGAATGCGTTATGCCCGGACACACCAACCGTTTGGTACAAACACCTTTTCGGCGAGTCGTTCTGCGCCTCCGCCTTCGGCGTGTATGTGAGCGCTGAGTGTTTGCATAAAAAACTCATACCCAGTCATTTATTGTATAATACATCGGAAGAGATTTCCAATCCAAAGTATATTCTGGTGCATAATCATTTCCAAAACAAAGACCATTCCTTAATTCTGCTTTCATTATGATATTGTTAATCATCCTCATCATCATACAATCGGTATTGCTGGTGGCAGCGCAGAGTCTGCTGAAAATCTCGGTGGAACTCTTCGGCAAATTCAGCTGGACTTGGCAGTATTTCAAGACGGTGTTCACCACCTGGCAATTCGCCGCGTCGGGGGCCTGCGCGCTGGCCGCCATGCTGGTGTGGATGTATGTGCTGAAGCACTATCAGTTCAGCGTGGCATACCCACTGCTCTCCATCAGCTACATCATCGGCTTGCTCTCCGCACAGTTCATCTTCCATGAGGCAGTCCCTTTCACCCGCTGGATTGGCGTGGTGATTGTGATGATTGGAGTGTTTTTTATTGTGAAATAGGTTGCCCCTGCTGTTAAGCTTGAAAAAATAACTACATTTGCCGACTCCATTTTAAACTACACGAGCTTTTTTGCTTCTTTACTCATTATAGTCTTCTTTTTATCATAATTATGAAAAAACTCATCCTTATAATAACTGCCGTACTCTTTGCATCCAGCGTCGCGCTCGCGCAAACGACTGCCGGCACGGAGGTTACTGGCGAGAAAAGAACCGCTTTGGTGACCGCCATCGAAAAGGCGCACAAACAGCTTTCCACCCTGTCGGCCAACTTCACTCAGGAAAAGAAGTCATCGCTGCTCACCGAAAAGGTGACACAAAAGGGCAAAATGATGTACAAATCGCCGAAACAGCTGCGCTGGGAATACACTTCGCCCAAAGCCACCACCGTCATCTTCACCAATGGCAAAGTGCTGCTGAAAACCGACAAGGGCACGGTTTCAAACCCCAATAAGATGCTCGGCGAAATGGGCAACATGATCATCAACACCATCAATGGCACCTTCCTGAAAGACAACGCCGACTTCAACGCCCGGTATTACAAAGACAAATCCGGAAACATCACCGCGGTGCTCACTCCTCTCAACAAGAAAATCAAAACCTACTACAAGAACATCACCATTACGCTGAACGGCAGCAGCCACTTGGCCGACAAAGTGGTGCTCAACGAGGCCAATGGCGATGTGACCACCATCATCTTTTCCGACAAGAAAACCAACACCACCCTTTCCGATACGCTTTTCAAATAGTCCCGCCCATGTTCAAAGACAACTTGTTTACCATTGTTTCTGAAGATTTGTCCGACAGCAAAGCTGGTTTCATCGTCCATCTCAATCGCGAGCACCCAATTTATTCCGGGCACTTTCCCAACGACGCCATTACGCCCGGTGTGTGTGTCGTTCAGATAGCTGTGGATCTGTTTTCCCATCTTATGCGGGAAGAATACCATCTGGCGCGGGCCAAAAACATAAAGTTTCTTCAAATCATCCGTCCTGATGAGCATGATACCATTCGTTATCAGCTTACATGGGAAACGCTTGATGATCAAACATTTGGTGTTAAGGTGATAGCAAGCGATGGAGATACGGTTTTCACCAAGATGAGTATTCAAGTAAGCAAGAACTAATGGCAGCAGGCAAAGAGACATTGAAAGAACTGGGCATCTGTGTCATCATTCCCACCTACAACAATGCGGGAACCATCATAGATGTAATTCATTCTGTATCTGAATATTGTGATGATATTCTGGTGGTTTGCGACGGCCCCACTGATGGTACGGAGGAACTGGTGCGTCAATGTGACACGCCCGTGCATATCATCGCCTACCAACCTAACAAAGGCAAAGGCACGGCGTTGGTAACGGGGTTCCGCGAGGCGCTGAAACTCGGCTTCCGCTATGCGATCACATTGGACTCCGACGGCCAGCACTATGCTGACGACATCCCCGCTTTTGCCCAAACAATTGCGGAGCATCCGGACGCTCTGCTTATCGGCAGTCGCGGACTGAAACACGACAACATGCCGCAGAAGAACACCTTCGCCAACAAGTTCTCCAATTTCTGGTTCACCGTGCAGACAGGCAAAAAACTGCCCGACACGCAAACCGGCTACCGGCTCTACCCGTTGCGCAAAATGGGCACCATGCGGCTGATCACCTCGCGCTACGAAGCCGAACTGGAAATGCTCGTACGCTCCGCCTGGCGCAACATTTCCATTATCCCCATCCCCATCAAAGTTTATTACCCGCCACAAGAGGAAAGAGTCTCCTTTTTCCGTCCGGGCAAGGACTTCACCCGCATCAGCATCCTCAACACCTTCTTCTGCTTCGCCGCCATCCTGTACGGCTACCCCTCCATGCTGATCCGGAAAATCTTCCACATCTATAATCGGGAATAATTAAAGCAATGATATATATGTTGACCTTTCATGAAAAAAGTGAAGGGCCATTTTCTTTATTATGTCCGCGGCACCTCTGGTGCCGCACCCTAATACTCCCCTTCTATTTTAGAAGGGGTGCCCGAAGGGCAGGGTAGTAATATGGGAGATTGGCCGACAGGCCATCCTTGTGGAATTGAAACCTGAAGCCAGAAAACGATTTCCGCCAAATTACCTGCCTTGCGGTTCTTGCGTGCATAGCCCTGCAGTTCTTTGTTCACGGGTAGGTTGTGGACGGGACGGTCTTTGATTCTGATGCCGTTGATGATGGTCATTTGTTTACAAGGTATGATATTTTTCATATTACTACCCCGGCCTACGGCCACCCCTTCTTAAAAAGAAGGGGAGTTTTGGCGCGTCCGCACAAGTGCGGACAATAAAAATGATGCGAGTTCCCGCGCAACAAACAAAATGCAAAAATATAAAATTTGGATATGAGAGATGTTAATTCATATAACAGAAACCAACCTCAGGTCAACTTCTACATCATTGCCTTTTTCAGAATTGAAAAACGCCAAAATGTCAGTCCCAATCTTTGGCATAAATTTTGCGATTAACCGAATGCATTTTTCAATTCTATATTTAAAAACCAATTATAAATAACATATTTATGCAAACAGGTAATATCAATGTCAAAACCGAGAATATCTTTCCGGTAATCAAGAAATTCTTATACTCCGACCACGAAATTTTCCTTAGAGAACTGATTTCCAATGCGGTAGATGCCACCCAAAAGATCAAGACGCTGGCCACGCTGGGCAAAACCGACAGCGAACTGGGCGACCTCACCATTGAAGTGAAGGTGAACAAGGATGACAAGACCATCCGCGTCATTGACCACGGCATCGGTATGAGTGCCGAGGAAGTGGACAAATACATCAACCAGATCGCCTTTTCCGGCGCTGAGGACTTCCTTTCCAAATACAAAGGCCAAGATGCCGCCAACATTATCGGGCACTTCGGACTGGGCTTCTATTCCTCTTTCATGGTGGCCGACCGCGTGGACATCCTCACCAAATCGCACACCGGTGCAAAAGCCGTGAAGTGGAGTTGCGACGGTTCCACTGAGTTCACCATGGAAGAGATTGACAAGAGCGAGCGCGGCACCGAAATCGTACTGCATGTGGCCGACGACGCCCAAGAGTTCCTGGATGAGAACAAGATTGTGGGGTTATTGACCAAATACTGCCGTTTCCTGCCCATCCCCATCCGCTGTGGCAACAAGACCGAATGGCGCAAGCCCGAACCCAAACCGATGGACGAAAACACCGAAAACAAAGATGAAAAACAGGAAGAGCCGAAGGAAGAGGCCGTGCAAGTGCCTCGTATCATCAACGATACAGACCCTATCTGGCAGAAATCGCCTTCTTCCCTCACCGATGAGGACTACAAGAAGTTCTACCACGAACTCTATCCGATGAATTTTGAGGACCCGATGTTCCAAATCCACCTCAATGTGGACTATCCCTTCAACCTCACGGGCGTACTCTATTTCCCGAAAGTGAAAAACCAACTCGACCTGAAGAAAAACCGCGTGCAACTCTATTGCAATCAAGTATATATCACCGATGAGCTGGAAGGCATCATCCCCGAATTCATGACACTGTTGCACGGTGTCATCGACTCGCCCGACATTCCTCTGAATGTGTCGCGTTCCTACCTGCAATCCGACTCCAATGTGAAGAAAATCTCCACCTACATCAGCAAGAAGGTGGCTGAGAAACTGGAATCCATGTTCAAGGAGAACCGCGAGGACTTTGAAAAGAAATGGGACGAACTGAAAGTGTTCCTGCAATACGGTTCTTTGACGGATGAGAAATTCTACGACAAGATCAAGGATTTCTATCTTCTGAAAAACACTGAAGGTAAATATTTTACGATTGAAGAATACCGTAATCTGGTGAGTGCGCTGCAGACCAACAAGGACGATATGGTGATATTGTTGTATGCCGCCAACACCGACGAACAGCACCTGTACATCCAAGCCGCCAAAGAGAAGGGGTATGATGTACTGCTCATGGACGGTTTCCTGGACGCTCACGCCATCAATATGCTGGAGCAGAAGAATGAGAAGATGCGTTTCACGCGCGTGGACGCCGATGTAATAGAGAAATTGATTGAGAAAAAAGATGAGGTTTCACCATCAAAACTATCCGACGAGCAGCAGAAAAACCTGAAAGAGTATTTCGACAAGGATGTGGACAAGAGCAAATACACCGTGATGGTGGAGAGTTTGAGCGAAACCGACCTGCCGGTGATCATCACCCAAAACGAGTTCATGCGCCGTTTCAAAGACATGGAGAAAGTGTCCGGCCAACAGGGCATGTATGGCGGTTTCGAGCACTACAACATTGTGGTGAACGGCAACCATCCGCTGGCACTGCGCGTACTGGACGAACAAGACGAGACAAAGCGCGGCAAACTGGTGCAACAGATGATTGACCTTGCCTTGCTTTCACAGAACATCCTTACGGGAGAGAAACTCAGCGAGTTTGTGAAACGGAGTTATGAGATATTGTAAAAAGCAAAGAAGGCGCGAATTTCGCGCCTTCTTTATTTTTATTTATCCAAGAACGAGAATATCGACTTCTCGAAGTTCTCGCGGGCGTAGTCGGCGGTTACCGTAATCTTCTTCTTGTTCATGCTGGGAAAGTCGAACATGGCGTCCGTCATGATTTTCTCCACGATGGCGCGCAAACCGCGGGCACCAAGTTTCAGTTCCACGGCCTTTTCCACAATGTAATCCAACGCCGCATCCTCAAAAGTGAGCGTGATACCATCCATCTTGAACAACTTCACATATTGCTTCACCAGCGCGTTCTTCGGTTGCGTGAGAATCCGCTTCAATGCTGGGGCATCCAACGGGTTCAACGAAGTGATGACCGGGAAACGGCCGCACAACTCCGGAATCAAACCGAACTGCTTGATATCCTGTGCGGAAACATACTGCAGCATGTTGTCCTTGTCAATATTGCGGTTTTTCTTGTTGTAGCCAATAGCGTTGGTGTTCATGCGTTCTCCAATAATCTGTTCCAGATTGTTGAACGCACCACTGCCGATGAAGAGGATATTCTGCGTGTTCACATGGATAAACTCCTGTTCCGGATGTTTGCGCCCTCCTTGTGGCGGCACATTCACAATAGAGCCCTCCAATAGTTTTAACAGCGCCTGCTGTACGCCCTCGCCCGACACATCGCGCGTGATGGACGGGTTTTCGGAGCCCTTGCGGGCCACCTTGTCAATCTCATCAATAAAGACAATACCACGCTCGGCCTTGGCCACATCGTAATCGGCGGCTTGCAGCAAACGGGTCAGAATCGATTCCACATCCTCGCCCACATAACCGGCCTGCGTGAAAACAGTAGCGTCAGCAATGCAGAACGGAACTTCCAGCAATTTGGCTATCGTTCTGGCCAATAATGTTTTACCAGTACCCGTCTCGCCTATCAACAGGATATTGGATTTCTCAATTTCAACTTCATCCTTATCCTCGTCTTTATACTGCAAGATACGCTTGTAGTGATTATAGACAGCCACAGAAAGCACCTTCTTGGCCTCATCCTGACCAATCACATAATCATCCAGACGGGCTTTGATTTCGTGAGGTTTGAGCAGGTTTATCTTCAGGGATTCCACGGCGGTGCGCTTCGCCCGAGCATCCATGTCACGCATGATACCATCGATGGTCTGCACACAATCGCCGCATATAAGACCAGAAAGACCAGCTATGAGAAACTGGTCTTCCGGAATATGTCGTCCACAGAAACTACATGTTCTGTCTGATTTTCTTGTTTTTGCCATTATTTTCTGCGCTCGTTGGAGAGTACCTGGTCGATAAGACCGTATTCTTTCGCTTCGGAGGCGATCATCCAGTGGTCGCGGTCGCAATCCTTCCAAACCTGGTCGAAATCCTTGCCCGTGTGTTCCGCGATGATCTCATAGAGCTCGCGTTTGATCTTCATGATCTCCTGGGCTTCGATTTCAATGTCGGAGGCCTGGCCTTGCGCGCCACCCATCGGCTGATGAATCATCACACGGGAGTGCGGCAGTGCGAAACGCTTGCCCTTTGCTCCGGCGCACAACAGCACCGCAGCCATGGAAGCCGCCATACCTGTGCAAATGGTGGACACATCGGGTTTCAGATACTGCATAGTATCGTAAATGCCCAAACCGGCATACACCTGTCCTCCAGGACTGTTCAGATATATCTGAATGTCACGGTCGGGATCCTGGGACTCCAGGAAGAGCAATTGCGCTTGGATGATGTTGGCCACATCATCATCAATAGGCACACCCAAGAAGATGATGCGGTCTTTCATCAAGCGGGAGAACACATCCAGTTGGGTGATGTTCATCGGACGCTCCTCAATGATGTAAGGCGTGATGTAATTGCGGGTCATGGAAGCGTAACGCTCCATCTTCAAACTGCTGATACCATGCTGTTTCAGCGCGTAATTTCTGAATTCGTCTCTCATGTTTGATTATTCTTTGGTTGTTTTGGAGGCCTTGGTCGTTTTGGTGGTCTTTTTGGCCGGAGCTTTCTTCGCCTTCACCTCTTTCTCCTCCGTTTCTTCATTCTCTTCTTTCACCTTCTTGGCCGTTGTTTTCTTGGCAGCGGTTTTCTTTGCCGGCGCTTTAGACTTGTCAGCACGGGCGGTCAGCATATCAACATACGCTTTAATGTCACCCTTCTGGTGGTCAATATTGAGTTTGGAACGCAACAATTCGGTAAGTTTCTGATCGAAGAGCATGTCATAGACATTCTTCACATACTCACGGTTCTCCATGGATTGTTTCACCAGTTCTTCCACACGATCCTTCACATCGTCCATGTTGAAATTGCCGAAGTAGTTTTTGATGAAATATTCGCGGAAGTAGTTCTTCACATCCTCCATCTCGACTTTGATGTCGCTGCCTTCCACCAACTTGCCTTCCAGAATCTGCCATTGGAACGCGCGCTTGTAGTCATTGTATTTTTCTTCCAGCGTTTCAGCTGTCATATCCTTTTGGGTAAGAAGAATATAGCGTTTGATGAAATCATCGGGGAGGTCCACTTTCACATTGTCAATCAGCATCTCAATGGCGTCGTTCATGAACTGGCGGTTGAGCTCGGGCTGATATTGTTCGGTCACAACCTTATCGGCTTCAGCGTTGAGTTCCTTTTCATTCTTCACATTTCCGTCAGGATACGCTTTCTTGAAGAATTCGTCATTCAATTCAGCGGGTTCGATGCGGCCGATGTGCTTGATGGTGACTTTGAACTTGTATTCATTGTCCGCTTCAATGTCTTTGGCGTCCACCTTGAGGAAGCGTGCCATCACGGCTTCGTTTGTAAACGCTTTTCTCAAAGAAAGTTGCACTGCCTCATCCTTCTTCTTGCCGATGAATTTCTTCTGTGCGGCATCGGTCAGGTCATGCATGAAGAAGAAACCTTCCTTGTCCTCACCGTATTTGACGGACACGCTATCGCCTGCCTCAATCGTTTCGGGTGTGATGTAATTGCCATGACGCTCGCGGAGCTGTTTGATGAAACCTTCGCGGTCCTCGGCGGTAGGCACGATGGTGAAATCCACCACCTTAGGCAGTTTGGCATAGTCGATCTTCACATCGGGAGCCAACGCATATTCGTACACAAACTCGAAGTGGTCGGGCTCATCGAAATTCACTTTCGATTTTCCTTCTACCGGAAGCGGTTCGAAGATGTAGCGCACCTCATTGTCTTTCATGAATTTGTCCATCTCCTTGTTCACGATATTGTCAATTTCCTGAACGAGAAGGGTTTTCTCATACATTTTCTTAATCATACCCATAGGGGCATTGCCTGGACGGAAACCAGGGACATGAGCGGTGCGTCTCTGTTTTTTCAGCGCAGCTTCCAATTCAGCCGCATAATCTTCCTTGTTTATCTCAATTGTTACTTCCTGTAACTGACCCGGAGCTTTTTCGTGTTTGATATTCATATTTCTTATTAAATGTTAAATTCATAATATTAAAAGACACACAACACCCTAAGATGTTGCATGTCCATAACTCTACCCTAACAGGTTTACTCTTGTGTCTGAGACTGAGTATCTTCCGTGCTTTGGGTTTGTTCGGTTTGAACCTGATTGCCTCTCAAGGATTTCACCTCGTTTTTAGACAGGAAAGCACATACGAAGCAAAGCACCATGATGAAAGCGGCGACGCCCCAGGTGGTTTTCTCCAACACATCGGCAGTCTTACGAACACCCATGATCTGGTTGGAGGAAGCGAAATTGGAGGCCAAACCGCCACCTTTGGAATTCTGAATCAATATAACGAATGCCAATACGATACAGGCCAAAATGATTAATACGACGCAAAGTGAGAACATCTGTTTCTTTTTTTTAATTATTGGTTAATATTGTGTTAATTTTCTGAATTTAAAATATCTTTTTGCAGTTTTTCAATTTGGGTTGCAAAATAACAACTTTTTTCTGGAAAATGCAACTTTAAAATTTCATACATCTGGATGGCCTTCTGGTAGCATCCTTGTTCCGCGTAAATTGCTGCCAATGTTTCACTTACGATATTCGGATCCTCTTCCAGACTCTCTTCGCCGTAGTTGGCTTCGGCGTCATGGTTTTCGGGAGAATAAATGATTTTCGGCGCATCTTTCGAGAATTTTTCAATCAGCTGGTCGATAAGGGCCTGGCGATTTTCATGATTCTCGTCATGCTGTTTCACAAACACGGGATGCAAAGGATCCTCATCCGCATTCGGGTGGATGGGTTCCACGGCGATGAGTTTGGGTTTCACACGGGCGGTTTGCGCCACGGGTTCCAACTCGATGCTTAGCGCATTGTAGCGCAAAATATCCGGAAGCGTAAGGAACATTCGGGAGCGGTTCTTCGCCTGCGCGCGCGACGGGAGCAGTCTCAGGCAGAATGCGTTGACCAGCGGAGATGCCGGATAGTGCTTCTGCAAATACGACAACTTCTCCTGGGCGGTCTCCCCCTCTTTCAACTCCACGAAATCATTAAAGAAAACTTTTTCCATTGTCCTTATTTTGGGTTGCAAAAATACAAAAATCAGCCGATTACCAATTTACGAAGGCCTTGTTGAAGATATCATCGGTAAGCGCATCGTTGATTTCGGTCACCAGAGTGCTCTCCACACTGCTAAGATTTCGCGAACTGGCATAGTCGGCATATCGCGAGAAGGTCTGCTCAAAGTTCTGGTTCTCATCAAACTTGTTGGTGAAGCGCACCCTGACCGTAATGGTAAGCCGGTTCATGGCGGCGGTTTCGTTGCCCTGGATGGCCACGGGCGAAACCGTATAGGCGATTATCTCCCCGTCAATCTCATAATCGCCCTGTCTGCTGACGATGGTCAGGGGAGTCTGCCCCTGGATTTTGTCTTTCAGAGCAGTTGTAAAGGATTGGCTCAAGGAGGGGTTAACCAGCGAGGCGTTGTTCGGGAAGGTGTTGATAGCCACGGTCTTGGCACGGGAGTCTATCGTACCGCCCGTGAGTGACACCGACATGCGGCAGCCCACAGGGAGCAATACGCTGCAGAGTGCAGCAACCAGAACCACAACCGCTTTTCGCATCTTTATTTACTTGACATTTAGGTTATACTTCTTAATTTTCCGATAGAGCGTGCGCTCCGAAATCTTCAGTTCCTTGGCGGCCAATTTGCGGTCCTTGGGATGTCTTTCCAACGCTTTGATAATAGCTGCCTTGTTGAGCGAGCCCAGCGACAGGTCTTTCTCCTCATTAGTGATGATTTCCTCCTCATAATGCGTTTCGGGCAGTTCCGCATCCGCCTCCGTCGCACGGGTTATCTGATAATCCAACTCATTGTCTTCCAACGGATAATCTTCCAAAGCCGCCGGCTGACTGGCGGGAACGGTGCTGTTCGTAAGATGATTCACCACCTTTTTCAAATCGGAAACCTCACGCTGCAGTTCGGACATGAACTTTAAGAGGATCTGCACTTGGAGGCTATCGCTGCCTTCACTGACAGTGTGCACCAGCGCGGGGAGGTTCGAGTCTGCCGGCGACACGAGATAGGGTTTCAGCGTCTGCGCGTCAATATGACGGCTCTTTTCCAGAATGGAAAGCTGTTCGGTCACATTCTTGAGCTGGCGAATATTACCAGGCCAGCGGTATTTTTTCAGTTCCTCGATCGCATCTTCTGTCAGCGCAAGGACCGGGCAGCGGTATTTCGCGGAGAAATCGCTGGCGAACTTCATGAACAGGGGATAGATGTCATCCCGCCGCTCGCGAAGGGCTGGCAGATGAATCACCACCGAACTGAGTCGGTAGTACAGGTCCTCACGGAATTTGCCGCTGGCAATACGCTCGGCCAGATTGACATTAGTGGCGGCCACTACGCGCACATCGGTTTTCTGCACCTTGGAAGAACCCACGCGGATGAACTCTTTGTTTTCAAGCACACGGAGCAAACGAACCTGCGTGGCCATCGGCAAATCGGCCACCTCATCCAAGAAGATCGTGCCACCGTTCGCATCCTCAAAATAACCCTTCCGATTCTCCACAGCACCCGTGAACGCCCCTTTCTCATGGCCGAAAAGTTCCGAATCCATCGTACCCTCCGGAATAGCACCGCAGTTCACCGCAATGTATTTCCCATTCTTGCGCGGACTGTTGTCATGGATAATATGGGGAAAATTCTCCTTACCCACACCACTCTCGCCCGTTATCAGAATCGACAAATCGGTGGGGGCAACCTGGACGGCCACATCAATGGCGCGCTCCAGGGCGGGATCAAAACCAATAATGTTGTAGCGACGCTTGATAGCATCAAAATTGGCACTCATACACAATTCTCATTTTAAGGTCGCAAAAATACAAAAAAAAAGCATACTTTTGCGCCGCAATTAACCCCAAGAACTAAAGCAATATGAATTTGTATTGGATTATCTTTCTCGTCTTCATGGTTTTAAGTCTGGTGGTCAGCAAGGTGCTGAACGCCCGCATTGAAAAATATTCCAAAATCCGGCTTTCCAGCGGCCTCACCGGCAAGGAAGTTGCCGAAAAGATGCTGCGCGACAACGGCATCTACGATGTGAAGGTCACCAGCGTGCAAGGCCGCCTCACCGACCACTACAACCCGCAGGACAAGACCGTGAACCTGAGCGAGGGTGTCTATGGCAGCAACAGCATCGCGGCCGCGGCCGTGGCCGCGCACGAGTGCGGACACGCCGTGCAGCACGCCACCGCATACCAATGGCTGACCATGCGCTCCAATATGGTCCCCATGGTGCAATTCGGCTCCAAATGGTCACAATGGATCCTACTGGCCGGTATGATATTGCTCGGAATCTCTTCATTCCTCGGGAAATGGGTACTCCTAGTCGGGTGCGCCCTGTTCGCCCTCACCACCCTCTTCTCCCTGATCACCCTGCCCGTGGAGTACAACGCCTCTGCCCGCGCCGTGGCTTGGCTCGACGAGACTGGCATCACCGCCGGAGATGAGACCGAAATGGCCAAGGATGCCCTGAAATGGGCCGCCCGCACTTACCTCATCGCCGCCATCTCCTCCCTCGCCACCCTACTCTATTACCTGTATCTCGCTCTTGGCAGCAGAAGATAACGATGCGTTACAAGTTCAAAGAGACATTCTGAATTCCATATTCAAATAAAAAAATGAATTTATGAAAAGACTATTAACCGCAGTTCTGTTTCTAACTATCTGTACCGGAATCACTTCAGCACAGCAAAATGTGCTACCTCTTCCGCTGGACAGCGGTGTGACCGTAAAAGGGAACACCCTACAATACGCCTTGCCCACCACCGCCCTCAAGATGACGGTCACCGTGGCACATGTGCATGAATACAGGGGTTATTATGCTGATTATGCCCAGACACTCCTGGGACTCTCCAACATCATAACAGAGAACAACTCCTATTTCTCGCTGCGCAATGTGGCGGTAGAACCCGTGGAAGTACCCGACTACGAGCACACCTACCTCGTGCAACTCTCCTCCCAACAGAACAAACGGAATCTGCTCGGCGCTCTGGCATCTTGCAAGCGGACAACCCAGAAAATCGATTACTCGAACAATTTCACCTCCTACTCTGAACCCATGCCCGATTTCTTCAAAAACTACTCCGACCTCTCCTTCACACAAGAGGAAGACGCTTTTGTAGAGACCAAAATCATTGACGGCGTGGTGACCCAAATACCTTCCAACCGCACCAAGACGGTTTCCAAGACCAACAGCCAGAAAGCCCAAGAAGCCGCCGACGCCATCAGCAAGAGCCGCAAAGACCAATACAGTCTCATTTCCGGCGAGCAAGAAACACCCTACTCCCCGGAAACGATGGAGATGATGCTTCAGGAATTGAAACAATGGGAGAACAACTACCTCAGTTTGTTCACCGGACTGAAATTGGAAGACGAATTGGTCTATACCTTCTATGTCATACCGGATGCGCAAAAGACGACACCTGCCTTTGCCTTCAACTCCCATGACGGACTATCCTTGGAGAACCTTTCCACAGCATCCAATTTGTACTATATTGACATTCAACCGCTTTTCGACAATCAGATCACTCGCGAAAGCAAGGCAAAAACCACAGGAAAAATTTCCGGATACCGCTACCGCAAATCCGTACCCGCCCAAGTGCGTGTGTTGCAAGGCAGCACAAAATTCTATGACTGCGGCGTTATTAATATGCGCCAATTGGGTGACATACAAATACTTCCGGCAAAACAAGACCGTATCAACATCAACCAACTAGGATTTGTTTTCTAAATCGACACTCATGAGAAAAGTTTGCATAATTGCCGTTTCCATACTGTTTGCCTGTTCATTCTGCGGATGCAAGAACTACGCCACCAACAAACTGAAAAGGGAGATGAAACCCTTTGCCAAATCCTATCTGAAGACGGAACGGGTGGTGGATTACGATTCTTTAACCATCGACTGTGTGGACACCGTAACGGAAATGGGTTACGCCAACATGAACATAGAATTCCTCAACCAGATGGAGGACAATTTCCGGAGCCAATACGAACAAGCGGCACTAGAGGACAAGACTCAGACTATGGAGGTTATCAAGGTCCAATTAAATGAGACAATCCGCACCAGGGATGATTTTGAGGATTTAATGACCAGCGGAGATTTAAAAGGAACGGGGGTGTTGTTGTTTATGGTAACCGGTCACTATGTGAAAGACGGCGAGCGTGTGCCATTCATTTTCTTTGTCACCGCCGATAAGCGCAACATCTACACCATGGATCCGTTCGGAGACAATCTTTTGTACAAAGACGAATAAACCTATCAACAATGGATTTCCCGTGGGGTGACACCCGACGATTCAACTCCGGCAGCCGGTTCATGCGCCAACATTTTGGCGGTCGGATGCAGAAACTCGCCATTGATGCGGGGTTCACATGTCCTAACCGTGACGGCACCTGCGGCACCGGCGGATGCACCTATTGCCTGAACACGGCCTTCAACCCTTCCTATTGCACCCCTCAAAAAAGCATTACCCAACAAATTGAGGACGGCATCCTTTTCCATCAGAAGCGAAGAGGCGCGCCATACGGTTATCTTGCCTATTTTCAGGCATTTTCCAACACATACGCCCCAATTGAATTGTTGAAATCCAAGTATGAAGAGGCGTTACAACACACTGCTATTCAGGGTATTATCATCGCCACAAGACCTGATTGTTTGTGTGAGGCAGTTTTAGATTATCTGGAAGAGCTGCAGCAACGCACTTTCGTATCGCTGGAAATCGGCATGGAGAGTTGCCGTGACGCAACCCTCCGGCGCATACGGCGTGGCCACAACCTCACCTGTGCCGTGGAGGCCATTGAGCGTTGCACAGCGCACCATCTGCCTGTCGGCACACACCTCATCTTCGGCCTCCCAGGTGAAACGCCGGAGCACTGGATTGACGATATCGCCCTACTCAACGCCCTGCCCTTGCACCACATCAAGTTCCACCAACTCCAGATCTTCAAGAACACCTTGATAGAGAAAGAGTTCCAAGAGCATCCGGAAGCGTTTCATCGCCTTACGCCTGAACAATATGTCCATTTTATGGCGGACTACCTCGAACGGCTGCGCCCTGACATCATCGTGGACCGTCTGGCGGGAGAAGTGCCACCGAAATACCTGGCCGTCACCAACTGGCACCACCTGAAATACGAAGACATCGTAAAACAGGTGGAAAACGAACTGGAAAGACGAAATTCATGGCAAGGGAAATGCTTTACCCCCCTTATAACTTAGAAGAGAAGTGATAACGGCCGCTTGCGCAGGTTTTCGTTTCATATCCTTTTTTGGTGGGTACAAGCACTTCCGCCGTCGTGTTTGCCGGAATGGTCACATCCCACTCAAAACGGCTGCCTGAACGGCGCCAACGGCTCTCTATGCGTCCAGACACCGATTCGTAGGCGCAATTCACAAACTTCAGTCCCTTAATAGGATACGGTTTCAGCATAATCTTGCTATAACCTGGTTCCAATGCCCGGATGCCGCCCAAGTATTCATAATACCAAAGGACCAAGTCGCCGAGAAGCATCACATGGTTGCCGGAGTTCATAGACGGGTCGGCGGTGTTGCCGTTCCACAGTTCCCAGATGGTGGTAGCGCCGTTGCGCACCATATAGCCCCAACTCGGATAGGTGTCGTTAGTGGCAAGTTTCAATGCCAAATCGCCACGCCCGTGCTCCGTCAGCGTGCGCATCAACTGCTGTATGCCCACCACACCCGTTGAAACATGTCCGCCAAAATCCTTTTCCGTTTTATCTACAATACTCGCAAAAACTTTGTCTTCCATATCTTTCGGCACCATGCCGAACCACAATGGCAGAATGTTGGCGGTCACGGTATTATTGTCATAGCATGCTTTCTCCTTGTTGAGATATTTCTCGTTAAAAGATTTTGTTGTAACAGCAATCTCTTTACGGAAATAGTCAACATCGTCGGAAAGGCCCAACAGTTGGGCAAATTGCACCATCTTACCGGCAAGGAAACAGTAGAACGGTGTGGAAATAAGGGGCGCTTTGGTGATTCGTGTGGTGTCTTTGGAATGGACCAGTTCCGGCGATTCGGGCGGCATGCACCAGTCGCCGTAAGTATCCCTAGTGATGATGCCGTCTTCACTGTATTTCCCCTTCATGAGGAGCATCCAGCGTTTCATGGCAGGATAGTGCTGTCGGATGGGTTGGTCATCGCCAAAGCGGGTGTACAGCATATCGGCCACCGTGATAAAGGCGCCGGGCCAAGTCATATTGTCGGTATATCTTCTCCAATAGGGTGGCCAAACATCTGAAAGCGAGCCATTTCCCCATTGTCCGTCTTCCCCATCCACAAGCCATTTGTCATAAAGACGATGATTGTCAAAAATATAGGATTCTCCATAATTCCCGGTGGTGCGGTCGCCTGTCCAGCCCATGCGCTCGTCGCGCTGCGGACAGTCGGTGGGCATACTGCGGTAATTGCCACGAATGCCCCAGTAAGCATTATGATATACGGCATTGATAATCTCCTCCGAGGTCTCGAACTCACCAGTTGTCTTCATCTCATCATAAAAGACAAGTCCCTTGAAATCAGCAATTTTCGGATTATCTCGCAGGCCTGTAATCTCCACATAGCGGAAACCATGATAAACAAATGTCGGATGCCATTTTACGATTTGTCCGCCAACTGCCGGATTGGCAATATAGCGGTCCGTTGCTTCGGCTTCGCGAAGATTTGCCACAAAAAGTGTGCTGTCGGGATTAAGGGTTTCGGCGAAGCGCAAGGTCACGGTATCGCCCAACTGCAGGTTTCGCATCTGCAATTCCAGATAACCGACCATATTCTGTCCCATATCCAGAAACCAAGCGTCGCCTTTGCAGAACATCGCCACGGGAACCAGGGTGTCTTGCACCCGGATGTTAGGGTTAGGTTGTGGAGTCAGTTTGCCTTCGGGCGGATACCCTGCCCATCCCCAAAGCCACTGTGAATCATCGTAACCGGGTTCAGTCCAACGGCCAAGTGACAGCTGCTCGTCATATATCTCGCCATCAAACTCATTGGTCGTGCGGATAGGACCATCCTTTGAAAGCCGCCAATTAGCGCCACTGATAACACGGTCTGTGTTGCCATCGGGATAGGTCACCTCTAGCTGCAGGAAAAAGCGCGGAGTGCCGTAGTTTTGGATATGGGACTGTCCGCCCCACTCAATCTCACCCTCATTGAAGCGCATGGAGAAATATCGGCCACCACCAAGGACAACACCCATGGCATTGTCGCCTTTTTTCAGCATGTCGGTCACATCGTAAGTGTTGAAATAAACGCGCTTGAGATAATTGGAGAGTGCGGGCTTGAGAAGTTCCTCCGGAGCCACTTCCTTGCCGTTGATAAAGGCGGTGTACTGTCCCAATCCGCAGATGTAGAGTCGGGCTTTGACCACCTCATTACGCAGGGAAAAGTCTTTTCGGTAATAGCGCGCCGCAATGCGGGTTTTCTGAACCAAGCTGTCATCATCAAGCGGGCGTCCCAGCCACATCGCACTCCAGTCCTCTTCATTCAAAAGACTGATTTCAAAGGACTTGACATCACTTTCCAGCGTAACAGTTTTCCCTTCATTACCATACGCCAATGTGGCCTGAATTTTCCAAAAAGCAATATCACGACTATGCAAGGGTTTTCCTTGATACTTGATATTCAGCGTTTTAGACGATAAAGTGGTTTGAGTATCCCACAGGTCGCCCACGCCTTTTCGGGCATTCTCCGCTGAGGAAGACACGATAATGCGGTAAGAGATCTGGCGCACATTATCCTCTTCGGAGGAAAAATTCCAACTGAAGCGCGGTTGGTCAGTGGCTAATGGCTGCGAGCCATCCTGGTGCTCCACGGTAACATGGTGGAATGCCACCTGACTGTTCGAAACAGGGAGGATAAATATAATGAGGACAAGGAAAAATGCAAAATGTTTCATTAATCGAGGTTTTGGAAAATGATTTGCAAACATAAGAAAAAAATTGGCGCCCTGCGTAGTGCAAAGCGCCAACTTTCTCGTATTTATAGTGTTTATTGTGGCCTCGTTACTCTTTGTGTCTGTATGAATCCACCTTCGCTTTCAAATCTTCCGGAACGGGGATTAACAGTTTCACTTTCAACTGTTGCAACATAATGTTGTTCTGACGATCGTCCGGGTTGATCTTATAGGCCTTGTCACTCCAATCGTGTGCCTTTTGCAGAACCGGCTTCTGGGCTTCTCTCAAGGGATTCATCTCACCCCATTGCTTTGCATTCTTGGCAGCTTCAATACGGTCCTCATAATCCACCACTTCCATGAAGTAACGGTATGCCATCTGACTGTTCAACTTGAAGTTGTTGGGATCCTTGGCCAGTGCTTCGGTGAGGATTTCCTCGGCCTTGTCGTATGCCTTGAAGTTGCTCAAATAGTTTGCGCAGTTGATGACAGTGGTCAGGTCACCGGGGTTGTTCTTCAACATCGTGTCGCAAAGAGCCATCAGCTTATCCTTCTGATCCGTCATGGAGTAGTAGTTCATTTGGGCTTCCACCAATTCGCCATGCTTGTCAGCAGGAAGCGCAGCGAAACCCTTATCCAGAATCTTACCGCAGTTCACGGTATCATTCTCGGCTTGATAGATGTAATACAACTCCGTGTAGCAAGCAGGATATGCGGCAGGAGCGCAAGCGATGGATTTCTGCAACATGTGCTTGTAGTTGGCCTGGTCATTCAGTTTGCCATAAGCCAAAGCCAACTGCAGGTAAGCGGCGGCGGCGTTGTTGTTCACTTTGGCCAACTCATAGTTCTTGGCAGCCAGCGTGAAGTACTTCACCGCATTCTGATAATCGCCTTTTTCTTCAGCTTGAATACCCATATTGTAGAACGGCTCAGCGCACAACTTCTGTCCGCCGATGGCGCTCAACATACCTGTCTTGGGTTCAACCTTGGGATCCAATTCCAGCGCCTTCACGAACGCCTCATTCGCCGTCAGCAACGCATCAGGATAACGGGGAGTGTAATTAGGATCTGCGCTGATTTTCTTCTGATCCATATTGTACAGATTGACATACACATTAGCTTTCATAAGCCAAACTTGAGCGCTTTCCGGATTGGCAGCCATGCAGCCCTCCAACAGTTTCTTGGCCTTGGGCGCCTGGTTTTGACGCAAGCACATCCAAACATCATCCAAGCAGGATTGTGAAAACACTACTGTGCTCATCATTAATCCGACAATTGCAAGCATTAATTTTTTCATTGTTCTAAGTTTTTGATGATTATAAATTTATTCTCTTTTTAATTCTTTATGCTTTTTATAATATTGTCAATCTCATCGTATTTCGGAGACTGCTGGCGAGCGTAAATCGCGCGCAAGGTGTTGAGCAGGTTCAGATCACGAGGTTCCAGGAGTCTTGCTTTCTCAAAGTATCCGGCCGACTTGTTCAAATGCTCGTCCGACTCAGCTTTGTATTGGACCGCTTTTGCGTCGTCAGGATTAAACACGGCCAATTTATTATACTGGTTAAAAAGCTGCTCCGACAAACTGTACTCACAAACACCCAGGTTATAGAGCACCACGAAATTATTAGCAGACAATCGGTTGGCTTTCTCCAACAATCCAATAGCATCCGCATAGCGTTTCTCTTTGATGTAGCAATTGGAGAGGTTCACCAGCTCATCGGCGCTGTTTATGCTGGAAGGGGAAATCCTATTCAGCAACTGACGCGCTTGCACACTGTCTTCCTGCCAATAATAGTAATCTATTTCCGCCAAAGCCACCCCTACATCACCCGGCAGTTTCGCCTTGGCATTATCCAACACATTCTTGGCTTTTTGAGGATCATTATCGGCTTTATAGGATTCAATCATGCGCACATACACATACGAATTGGTGGAGCCATCCTTAATGGCCTTCTCATAATACGGGCGGGCATTGTCTTTCTCACCAAGCATCTCCAAGGTATAGGCGTAATAGTAATAAATTTCGCCATTCATCGGATATTTAGGCGGTTGCTGCATCTCGTACGATTCCATACTTTTTCCCAGTGTGCTTTTCGCGCCAGCATAATCCTTCGCAATGAGTTGGTCAACGCCACGCACCAGCAACAGCGGATAGAGTTGCGGCAGTGCCTCTTTCGGAGAGAGCATGTCCATAGCTTCCACATTGGCGTTGATCTCTTTCGCCTTTTTGAACGCGTCATACGCCTCTACCGGAGTGTTGGGGTAGATAATCTGATAGGTAGTGTCCTTCTGCTTGGCACCATACTCCTCATTGGCGAGAAAGTAGCAAATGTTGGCCTTGTAAAGCCAGGACTGCGCCTTGGTGGAGAGTTTCTCGTCCTGAAGACACAAGTCAATGGCCTCGTTGGCTTTCACGAAATTCTTGTCATAGAAAAAGTTGTAGGCCTTGTTCAATGACGGTTTCTGCGCCACCGAACAAGCCACACTCACGACAGCAAGAATCAGCAGGAATACTCTTTTCATTGTATCGGGTATTAGTTTTCAGCAGACTCTTCAGCCACCTCATTGTTTAATTCTTCACCTTCCACAACTTCACCAACTTCCCCTTCCTCTTCCTCGTCATCTTGGCGCGGTACCACGCAAACAGCTGCGATAATGTCGTTTTTGCGAAGGTCTATCAGTTTCACGCCCTGCGTGTTACGACCGAGGATACGGAGTTCGTCCACATGGAGGCGGATAGCGATACCGGAACGGTTTATAATCATGAGGTCATCCTCATCGGTCACGCACTTCATAGCGATCAGCTTGCCGGTTTTCTCCGTTATCTTGATGGTGCTGACACCCTTACCGCCACGGTGTGTGATGCGGTAATCCTCAAGCAATGAGCGCTTTCCGAAACCGGCTTCGGACACGATGAGAATATGGCTTTCGGGGTTGTCCACGCAGAGCACGCCCACAATCTTGTCGTCGGGGCCAGCCAGTGTCACACCCTTCACACCGGAAGCGGTGCGGCCCATAGCGCGCATCTCCTCATTCTCTTTGAAGCGGATAGCGCGTCCGGAATGCAACGCCAGCATCATGTCGCTGTTGCCGTCGGTGAAACGGGCGGCGATCAGGCGGTCGCCCTCACGCACATTGATGGCAATGATGCCCTTCTTGCGCGGGTGCGAATAAGCGCCAATGGTGGTTTTCTTGATGATACCCTTCTCCGTACAGAGCACCACATAGTGGTTGTCAATGTAATCCGGATCCGTAATGGAGGTAAGGTTGATGATAGAAGCTATCTTGTCGTCTTCCTCAATTTGCAGAATGTTCTGGATGGCGCGGCCTTTGGATGTTTTCACGCCTTCCGGAATCTCGAACACGCGGAGCCAGAAGCACTTGCCTTTCTCTGTAAAGAAGAGCAGATAGTTGTGATTGGTGGCCATGTAGAGATGCTCGATGAAGTCCTCGTCGCGGGAACTGCCACCGCGTGAGCCCTTGCCGCCGCGGTTCTGCACCTTGTATTCCGCCAGCGGTGTGCGCTTGATGTAACCCAAGTGCGAAATGGTGATTACCACTTCCTCATCGGCGATGGTGTCTTCCACGCGGAACTCGGATGCGCTGAACTCAATCGGAGAGCGGCGGGCATCGCCATAACGGTTCTTGATGTCCTGCAATTCGTCCTTGATGATTCCCATTCGCAAGTTCACATCAGCCAATACATCCTGCAGATATTTGATGAGTTTTTCCAACTCGGCATATTCGTTTTGCAGTTTTTCACGCTCCAATCCGGTCAACTGACGCAGACGCATTTCGACGATGGCCTTGGCCTGAATCTCGGTGAAGCCCCATTTCTCCATAAGTCCGTTCTGCGCATCCTGCACGGTTTGGGACGCGCGAATCAGGGCGATAACCTCATCGATGATATCCAGCGCTTTCAGGAAACCTTCCAGGATATGGGCACGGGCCTGCGCTTTCTTCAGGTCAAACTGAGCGCGACGGGTCACCACATTGTGGCGGTGTTTCACATATTCCGCAATCATATCCTTCAGGTTCAGCGTCATCGGGCGGCCGTTGACCAGCGCCACATTGTTGATGCTGAACGCGGACTGCAATGCGGTCATCTGATAAAGCTTGTTCAGGACAACCTCCGGCACTACATCCTTGCGCAGATCGTACACGATACGGGTGCCGTTACGCTTATTCGAGAGATTCTCCACATTGGTAATGCCAACAATCTTGTCATCCTTCACCAAATCCACCGTATGCTTGATCATATCAGACGGATTCACCATGTATGGCAGGGAAGTGACAATGATACGGTTGCGGTTCTTGTCGGTTTCAATCTCCGCGTGTCCGCGCATCACGATTCTGCCGCGGCCGGTATTGAAGGCGTCTTGCACACCCTGAACGCCATAGATGATACATCCTGACGGGAAATCCGGCGCCTTGATGTATTGCATGAGTTCGGGGATAGTGATTTCGTTGTTGTCGATGTATGCGCAGATGCCGTCGCAAACCTCACCAAGATTATGGGGTGCCATATTGGTAGCCATACCCACAGCAATACCGGATGCGCCGTTCACCAGCAAATTCGGGATCTTGGAGGGCAGCACGGTAGGTTCGGGAAGGGAGTCGTCGAAGTTGAGACTCATATCCACCGTGTCTTTTTCGATATCCGCCACCATATCCTCGGCGGATTTGCGAAGACGGGCTTCGGTGTAACGCATAGCAGCGGGGCTGTCGCCATCCACAGAACCGAAGTTACCCTGGCCATCCACAAACGGGTAGCGCAGCGACCACGGCTGGGCCATACGCACCATAGCGTCATATACGGCAGTATCGCCGTGCGGGTGGTACTTACCGAGCACCTCACCCACGATTCTGGCGGATTTCTTATAAGGTTGTGAGGAGACGATGTTCATATCCCACATCGCATAGATAATGCGTCGCTGGACCGGCTTCAAACCGTCGCGAACATCCGGCAGGGCACGGGACACGATGACGGACATGGAATAGTCGATGTACGCCGTCTTCATCTGGTTCTCGATGTTCACCTGCACGATTTTTTCTCCTAAGGTTTCTTCTTCTGTCATTTTATCAATTTTTAGTTTTGTCTAAGTTGTTGTATATTAAATAGTTGATTTTTGAACAAATAAGGCACGAAAATACTAAAAATTTTGGAATTATGGCATGTTGTTCATATATTTTTTACATTTTATAATGACACACGGTACAATCACCCCAATCTTGTATTTTCAAATCGGATTTTTTGTACTTTTGCGCAAATTTTTTAAAAGATGGAAATCAAATACTCAGATGAAATGAAATACGCGCTGGAGGAATCCGGCAAAATAGCGGCGTACTACCACTCTCCGAACATCGGAATCGAGCATCTCACAGTGGCCATTCTCCGCTACCCCAACGAAAGCACGACCAAAAATCTCCTGAACATATACCGTATCGACATTGATGCGCTGCGCACGAAGATTGAAGAACTGATTGACAATAACGAGAACAAGGTGGAGGTCGATCCCGCCAATTTAAAATTCAACACACAGACGGACAATACTTTACGCTTATCATATCTCATCTCCAAAGAGTTCAGAAGTGATGTGGTGGAGTCATACCATTTCATATTGGCCGTATTGCGCGACGGACGCAACGACGCATCCAATGTCGTAAAGATGTATTTGGTGCGGGCAGGGTTGTCCTACGCTTCTTTCTCCGCCGAAGTGAAGAAGGAACTCAATATGGGTGCCGGGCGCACCGAGTCGCTCGTGGCTCCGGAGGATGAAATCGACGAAGACGAGGACAGACGGTTTTCGGCCCGCGCTTCTAAGGAGGGCGGCAAGGGTTCTGCGACACCGATGCTGGACAGTTTCGGCAAAGACCTCACCCGTTTTGCCTCCGAAGGTAAACTCGACCCTGTAGTGGGCCGCCAGAAAGAGTTGGAGCGCATCGCCCAAATCTTGAGCCGCCGCAAGAAAAACAACCCCGTGCTCATCGGCGAACCCGGCGTGGGCAAGTCCGCCGTGGCCGAGGGTTTAGCCATGAACATCGTGCAAGGGCATGTGTCACGCACCCTGATGAACAAGCGTTTGGTCAGTTTGGATATGGCCTCCCTTGTGGCCGGAACCAAGTACCGCGGACAGTTTGAGGAGCGCGTCAAGACCATCCTTACCGAGTTGGAAAAGAATCCGAACATCATTCTCTTCATCGACGAGCTGCACACGATGGTGGGCGCAGGTAACGCCCCGGGCAGCATGGACGCCTCCAACCTCTTCAAACCCGCCCTGGCGCGCGGTGAACTCCAATGCATCGGAGCCACCACTTTAGACGAATATCGGGAATATATTGAGAAGGACGGCGCATTGGAACGCCGCTTCCAGAAAATCATCCTCGACCCGACCACGCCCGAAGAGACCATTGACATTCTGAACAATATCAAGGACAAATACGAAGACCACCACTTGGTGCGATACAGTGACGAGGCACTCAAAGCGTGTGTCACGCTCTCCAACCGATACATTTCCGACCGGTGCCTGCCCGACAAGGCCATTGACGCTCTGGACGAGGCTGGCGCGCGCCTGCATATCCAAAACATTCATGTGCCTGAAGGATTACTGGAAGCGGAAAAGGAGATTGCCGATTTCGAAAAACTGAAAGTAGAGGCCATCAAAGAGCAGCAATACAACGCCGCTGCCGGTTACCGCGACCAGATCAAGCAATTGGAAAACAAACTGGCCGAGCTGAAGAAGGAGTGGGAAACACAATCCGACCTCCAACGCCCGACAGTCACGGAAGACACTGTGGCAGAGGTGATTGCCATGATGACCGGCGTGCCCGTACAGCGTATTGCCAAAAACGAAGGCGAACGGTTGTTGCGCATGGCCGACGAACTGAAAGGCACTGTCATCGGGCAGGATGACGCCATCATCAAAATTGCGAAGGCCATCCGCCGCAATCGCGCAGGTTTGAAAGACCCCAACAAGCCCATCGGAACCTTCATATTCCTCGGTCCCACCGGCGTGGGCAAAACCTACCTTGCCAAAGTGCTGGCCGAATATCTCTTTGATTCCCAGGACGCTATCATCCGTATTGACATGAGCGAATACATGGAGAAGCATACAGTATCCAGACTCATCGGCGCGCCTCCGGGCTATGTGGGTTATGAGGAGGGCGGCCAGCTCACCGAGAAAGTGCGCCGCAAACCCTACTCTATCGTGCTGCTGGATGAAATTGAGAAAGCGCATCATGATGTATATAATGTTCTCTTACAGGTGTTTGACGAAGGTCAACTTACCGACGGCATGGGCCGTAAAGTTGATTTCAAGAATACCATCCTCATCATGACCTCGAATATAGGCACCCGCGAACTCAAGGACTTTGGCACTGGCGTAGGATTCAACACCGAAGCCACCAAAGCCGCCCAAAACAAAGTGGAGCACGGCATTTTAGAGAAAGCCCTCAAAGCCAACTTCTCGCCTGAGTTCCTCAACCGTGTGGACGATGTCATCTATTTCAACAGTCTCGGCAAAGATGAAATCATCAAAATCATCGACATCGAGCTCAAGAAAGTCATCAGCCGCGTGAACGATTTGGGCATTGAAATCCATGTGACCGAAAAAGCCAAGAACCACCTGGCCGACGCGGGATGGGATGCCAACTACGGCGCACGCCCGCTCAAGCGCGCCATCCAGAAAAATGTGGAAGACCTGTTAGCCGAGGAGATTCTAAACCAAACGCTCCCACAAGGGTCTGTAGTGGATCTGGATTATGACGAGCTGAAAGAGGAAATCGTCATTGTTAGCAAACAAATTCTCGAATCATAAACTGGAAAAATGGCCGACTTTACGGATAAACTGCAAAAAATCAACACATTCATCTTCGATTTCGACGGCGTGCTGTCCGATGGCAAGGTTTATGTGCATCCTGACGGCGAGATGGTGCGTGCCACGAATGTCAAAGACGGTTACGCCCTGCAATACGCGCTTCGGAAAGGATACAACATTGCCGTCATTTCAGGTGGGTATGGCGAATCTATGCGCTTGAGATACCGGGATTTTCCAGGCATGGAGATGTATTTGAAAGTCAGTGACAAGATTGTGATGTTCCACGAATATCTGCAAAAACACAACTTACAGCCCGAAAATGTGCTTATGATGGGCGATGACATTCCCGATTACAAGGTGATGCAGATGGCGGGCGTCAGATGTTGCCCTGCTGATGCGGCGGAAGAGATCAAGCATATCGCCGACTACGTGTCATCGCGCCCCGGAGGCAACGGTGCCGTACGCGAAGTGATTGAACAGGTACTCAAAGCGCACGGGAAGTGGTTTGAGGAAGATGCCTGCATTTGGTAAATACACAAATCTTTCTAACCTTACAAACTTTAAAAACTTTAGTAACTTTATAAACCTTCTAATTTTCCCTTATTAATGGGTTGTTTATTCACAGGCACATTCAGCATCATACTCTCCATTGGAGGATTGATATACGGCGGAATCCCCGGTGCGCTGGGCGGTTTTCTCATTGGAGCGCTCATCGACTCCTTGGGCAATGTTTTCAATTCCAAAAAACGGCAACAATATTTCAAGGCGCAGGATTTCACCGATGACAAACTGATTTTGGCAGCGTATGTGGCCAAAGCCGACAATAACCGGCTGCTCCGCTCGGAGATGGAATATGTACGGCGCTTTCTCAACAACAATCTTGGTCCCGAATCCGCCCAATCCGCCCTGCTGCGTTTCCGCGATATTCTAAATTCGAATGTGGACATTTCCACGGTGTGCACAGAATTGCGCCAGCACGCCACCATTTATGAGAAAATCATGATTCTGCACTTCCTGTTCGGATTTGCCCGGGCAGATGGCAACATGCGGCAAGAGGAACTGGAGGCCATACAATATATCTCTGACCTTTGCGGTGTCAATCGAAGCACTTTCGAATCCGTAAAGTCCATGTTTGCAGGATCTTACTATTACGAAACCAACGACAGCCAATCCTATGGGAATGACGAATCCTCTTACAGCGGATACCGTTCACAAAGCTCGCTCGAAAACGACTACAGGATATTGGAAGTGTCGCCCGACGCCACCGATGATGAAGTGAAGAAGGCATACCGCGCCGCCGCCAAAAAGCACCATCCCGACAAAGTCAGCCACCTTGGTGAGGATGTGCGTAAGGCAGCGGAAGAGAAGTTCGCCCAGGTCAACGAGGCCTACGAGCGCATCAAAAAAGCGCGCGGCATGAACTAAAAAAAAATAATTTTTTCTTAACAATTTCTTAATTATTAGATTTTTTTGTATTTTTGCAGCGTTAAACAAAAATGCAAAGAAGAAGTTATCGCTTCTTCATTATTAACCTACAAAAACAAAAAGCTATGAAAAGAAATTCCACTTTGCTTTGGGGCAGCTTGCTTTTGCTGCTCTTGTGGGCCATTCCAGGTCCTATCCTCCTCGCTCAACGGAATGTTTACGAGGAAAACTTTGGCAACCCAACCGCCAACACCCTCGTACAGAATTATCTGGACTGGCAAGACCACAATGTAACCTACACTGGTGACGGCACCTGCGACATCCGTTCTTCCAACGCTTCCCAAGGGTACGGTCTCGCCTCCGGAGGCGGGAATGTGATGATCAACGACACCGTCAAATGGTTCATGGTATCCGGCATCAACACCTCCGGACTCACCGATCTCTCCATTTATTGCGGATTAAGGAAAACCACCGCTGAAAACGGCAGCAACTTCAGGGTTGAGGTGTCACAAGACGGAAGATCCTGGACAAGACTTTTCCTTTCAGACACTCTGCCTACGGGCTCGGGGACTTCGGGATGGTATCGGGTGCGATATCCCAATGTGCCAGCATGTGGGAATCTGCATATCCGATTCTCTAACAACGCACTAACGGACTACCGTTTGGATGACATCGCCTTGGTATCGGGCGAAGAGGTGACACTGGCCACGGTCGAGACACCCCTATTCTCCCCCGCCGGAGGCTCCTACTACGAACCTCAAAGCGTCTCCATTACGACAAACACACCCGACGCTTCCATCTACTACACGCTCGACAACAGCACCCCCACCATTCAATCCACCCCGTATTCGGGACCCGTCACGCTGAACAGAAGCGGCACCATAAAAGCCATTGCCACATGCAACAACATGTACAACAGCGAAATAGCAGCTGCCACATTCACCATCTTGGACACCAATTCACTGGTGACTCTTCCTCTCGACATCAGCGACAACAGTACAGTCACACATTATGACATCACCGGACTCGACGGATTTCGAGGATACCATTTGGGCACCTCTTATTCTGACGGATCTGTCAAATTCGAATCGTCACATGCGGGCGAGGCAAGTCTGGTGGCCCATCTTGACAGTTCTCCAGATACGATCGTCTTTGAGTTGAAAGGCAAAAAGGGCGGATCAAATCCAAGCGCCTATGAAGGGGTCCGTTTCCAGGTCAGTTATTCGGAGGACGGCACCAACTGGACACCATTCGCCACCATATTCGGAGATGACATCTCAGTGGAAGAGTTCACCCGTTTTGAATACACCATTGCGAATGGAGACGCACGCTATGTGCGTTGGACCTTACAAAGCGCGCTGAAGGGTAACACGCAACTCAACAATCTCCGGATAACGCAAAATCAAGGGCAAAACTCCGGTGGCAGTGGTAGCACAAACAACTATGACACACGCATTTTCGAAGTCTATCCAAATCCAAATTCCGGTGGTTTCACCATTCACAAAGGCAATCTGGAAATCCGATCCTTGACACTGTACAACATTCTCGGCCATGCCGTGAAATCCTGGGACAATCCGGTGGAAGGGACCTACTACTTCATTTACCAGTTTCCAAAAGGCACCTATATTCTGAAAGCCGTCACCAATCATGGCACCATTCAGAGAAAAGTGGTGCTTCAATAACCACGCCCATTCCGGTATTACAGTCAAAGTGGTGAAATAAAAATCACTTTGACTGTAAACTTTTTTATGGCGCATGGCTCTTTATTTTGTACTTTTGCGCCCCAAAATATAGAAAAACAATGAAAAAACCGATTCTCTTTATAAGTCTCATCCTTGCCATTGCATTATCTTCATGCACGAAAACAGAGAAGACATACTATCCAGACGGGAAACTGCAATCTATCATCCATTATAGATTCGGAAAAGAAACCGGGAAAAGCGTTTATATGTTCCAGCGTCCCAACACGGTGGAAATTGAGGTGGAGATGAAAAAAGGGAAGAGGAATGGCGCCTTTTACCGCTATTTTGAGAACGGCAATCTGGACACCTACTGTGTATATGTAAACGACTCCATTGAGGGTCTGGAAACCATGTACACGCCCAATGGTGAGAAAATCAGGGAGACCACTTACACGCACGGGCGCAAAAACGGTCCATGCAAAGAGTACCATGTGAACGGCCAGGTTAAGGCAGAAGGCAACTTCAAGGACGATTTGTTCGATGGGGATTGGACTTATTACGACGATCGTGGCATTGTGGTTGGCGAAGGGAGTTTCAAGGCCGGCAGCGGCACACTCACCTCATACGATGCCATAGGAAAGGTTTCCATGACCGTCCAATATGAGAAAAACCACAAAAACGGGAAAGAGTTGTATTACACCCCGGCTGGAAAGATTTATAAGGAAATAACTTACCAACAAGACCGTATCATTTCGCAGAAAGTGGACTCCACCTTAATTCCCTAATCATGCGCTTGCTCAGAATCGCATTTTGCTGTCTCCTGCTGTTGTCGTTTGCCCATTCCGCGCAAGCGCAGAACAACCGTAAGATCCAATATCGGGCTGATTTGGGATTGTACGATGAGGAGTTGCTTCCGGGCGCACAGCGTCTTATCGGGCATGTTGCCTTTGCGCAGGACAACATTCGGGGTTATTGCGACAGCGCATATCTGTATGAGCGCGATAACTACATTATAGCTTTCGGCGACCGGGTTAAAATCCATGTCGGGGATTCCGTGGTGCTGTATGGTCGCAAGGCCTATTATGACGGGAACATGAAAACCGCCTCCATCGCCCACAATGTGAAGTTGGAGAAAAAGAACTCCTATTTGCTCACCGACAGCTTGATTTACGACCTCAACGCTGACATGGGTTATTATCTTACCGGAGGGCGCATTTTCAACAACGAAGACACGCTGACCAGCCAAACTGGCCGATATTACACAAAAACCGACCTCGCCTTTGCCAATGGGGATGTCATCCTGCAGAGCAAGACCTACCGGATGAGTTGCGATTCACTCAAATACAACGCACAAAGCCAGGTCGCCTATTTCATCTCCCCCACCCACCTTGTTTCGGATAAGGACAGCAGCGAGATTTTCACCAATTCAGGCTGGTATGACACCCAATCCGAGCGATCCCTTCTACACGGAGATGTCAAACTCTTCAACAAAACACAGTTTTTTGAAGCCGACTCGGTTTATTACGACAAAGAACGGGAATTCGGGCGCGCCTGGAATCATGTGAACATTCGCGATACTGTCCAAAACTATGTGCTTCAGGGCAATTATGTGGAACACCACGAAAACGGGGGCATCTCTTACGCCACCGACAGCGCCCTGCTCGTGCTCATTGATGACGACAACGACTCGCTCTTTCTGCATTCCGACACCATCAAGATGTACACGAACGAGAAAAGCGACATTCAATGGATGTCCGCTTACAACAAAGTCAAATTTTACAGGGAGGATCTTCAGGGTGCGTGCGACTCTTTGATGTACATTGTGGAGGATTCCATCATCACCATGTATTATAATCCGGTAATGTGGACAAATGAATACCAGATGACGGCAGACACCATTCGGTTTTCCATTTTGGACTCCATCAACAAACGGTTAGACCTCTGCAAGGCCGGATTTATAGTTGGAGGATTGTACGGAAACACCGAATTCAATCAGATAAAGGGGGTCAACATTACGGGACATATACACGACAAGTCGCTTTACCGGGTTGACATCGTAAACAATGCGGAATGCATCTATTACATTCAGGAGGAGGACAGTACGCTGATCGGCATCAACGCCTCCATCACCAACGAGATGACCATTTTCCTGGAAGACAACAAGATCAGTCAAATCCGTTTTTACGACCAACCGGACGGGAAAATCCACCCAGACAAGCAGTTTGAGGCAAAGGATAGGCGATTAGTGAATTTCAGGTGGTTAGACAAATATAGGCCTTACAACATTTCTGATTTGTTCGTAAGGCCCATATCCAGGATTAAGGACGAAGAATAACGCCTAGTATTCCATCATAGGAGGAAGTTCTTTGGCCTGGTCAATCATCTTCTGTACCTCAGCCACAGAAGGAACGCGGCCCACAAGATGTTTTGCCTCATTAATCTCTTCCATCTTGGGAACCAGATTCTCAGCCACGCGGTGGCGGAATTCCTTAACGGTATCCACGCCGGCCGCCTCGAGCAATTCGGAGAATTGCGGGCCAACGCCATTGATACGCATCAAGTCGGCATGATTAGACCATGTGAGGATCAGTTTGGGTGAAATGCCTGTGGTTTCAGCAAGGGCAGCGCGTCCAGCGGGGGTTTTGCCTTTTTCCAACAATTCCTCTACGGTGTTGATACCAGCCTCGGTTAATTTTGCGGCGTACACATCGCCAATACCTTCTACATCAATAATTTTGTAACTCATATTCGTAATATTTTAAGATTAATGTGCAAAAATAAAAAAATCCTCACAATGTAATGAATTGCAAGGATTTTTTTTGTAGTGTCGGATGAAAACCACTCATCGAGCAGCGATTGCGTCGCCGCCGCCCACAATCCAGTCTGCAGCAGTCTCAATGATATTGTCCAAACCCTGAGCCACTGCGGCAGGATCGAGAAGCACGCGCACTTCAGGGGGCACGCCGTTCTCATAGTTGCCGCCATCGAGCGCAATGGTGCGGGAGCAGCTGAAACGGTAATTCCAACCGTTAGGCAACAGACCGCCATTGGGCATTCCCGTGCCTCCGCCCGTATAGTCGCCAAAGAGCTTCACATTGTCAAACGCCTGTGTACAAATGGCGAAATAGGAGGTTGCGCTGAAGGACCCGCGATCGATAAGCACAGCAACCGGCTTGGAATATGGGCTTTCCAACATGCTTTTGGCAGGCGCATATATCGTAGCCGGACTGGTGAAATCGTTGTGTCCGGGACCTGCTTTGTGCTGCACCGTGTAAAGCGGTTGCCCGTGACAGTCGAGAATACTGAGCAGCTTCGTGATGTTCTGGTCGCTGCCACCGCCGTTCTGTCTCAAGTCCAAAATGATACCATCGCAGTTGCTATAGCGGTTCAGAATATATTGCAGATCGCCTTCGCTGATGTTGCTGCTAAACGAGCTGTAACGCACATAGGCCACTTTGCCGTCACGGATAGCGTTATGGGCAAGGCTTCCCGTCACATGCGCGTTTACCGTCAAGTAGTTGCGTTTCACAACATCTCCGTTATAGTTACTGTTGTTCAAGTTCCAATAGAACATCGTATCGCTAAATCCGTAATCAAAATTTGAGGTCAGGTCCGTATGTCCGTCATGCAGGGTGTTGAGCATAGCCGCACAGACCCGGAAAAGACTGTCGTCGCTCATTTCATCGTTCACCAACGGACTATATACGGCATATACGGAATCCCAATCCACGCCTTTGATATCAAAGAATGAATACTGCTGGTCAACTTTGCTCCACAGATATTGGAACACATTGACCGGGTTGGAGGGTTCGTCTTTCTCCATCAAAAGACGGGTGCAAGAAGAAAAAACCACGGCCAACAGACATACGAGGATGATATTTATTTTTTTCATATAGCTTTAAATTACAAGTTGAACATGAATGAAACATAAACCGTGTTGAAGGCGTTGGAATAGGGGTAAGTCCCTTTCTTGCCTGTCGTCAGGAAATCCCAACGGTATCCGAAACTGAATATGTTGCCGTTACGCAAGTTGACATTGAACCCGAGGTCGGTGTCGCAGCCAGGGAAGGGTTTGAATATCGGCTCATTGTTGCCCAGCAATGTGCGCAGGAGGCCTCTGTCCTTTGGCAAATCTTGTACATAGGCAAATTGCGGGCGCGAGGCGATGGCGAAAACAGGCAACGAGAACTTGAAGAAAGCCGTCATCCACGGGTGGGTGGCGTCTTTCTTGTCATAGGCGAAGTCGCACTGCGCCAATGCCACGGCATTGAGGTTCCCGAACACTGTGAAACTTGTGGATGCGTTGCCTAGTATTGGAATCTGTTTTAGGTCAAAGAGTGTGGTCAAGGAAGCGCCCGCCCAGAAATGCCAGCGATTGGCCGAAGGTTTGAGACAGCTGTAGAGATACTCCAAGCTGAGTCCCAAAGCTGTTTGGGTGCCCGATGGGGAGGTCAGGGTGCTTTTCCCCCACATAAAGTCGAAATGGATGCGGCTGCGCCCCCATTCATCCGTAAAACCGAAGGTGTAGTCCCGATTAAGACCTTTATAGGCAAACGGGACCGTGCTCTTGTCGAGGCAGGTCACAGACCCCAAGTCAACCCGGAAGTCCAACCAGAACGAATTGGGTGTTTTTTCTTTGGTTTTTTGTGCAAAGCCCGTGCCGCACAGCGAAACCAACAGGGCCAAGACAGTGATTCTTTTTAGTAAATTACAAAATTTCATAATCAGAATAGTGTTGTGGTATAATGCAGTTCTTATTTAAAATGCAAAGAAACAAAAAAATCGCAATTCGAAAACCTTAAACGCAAAAAGACACCGACAATCGTTTGATTATCAGTGTCTTTTGTTGGATTTGGGAAACAGTGTCCCCGTTCAAAGTGGAGTTGGCGGGAGTCGAACCCGCGTCCAAACATGCCGCAAGATTGCTTTCTACAAGCTTAGTCTTCGTTTGCTTGTCGGCCACCGCATGGTACGAGACAGACCTGGCGGCGGCTTATCTTCTGAAATTTCGCTCATGTGTCGAAGCACACACTCGCTATCTGTCCTTTTATGACACTTCTGACCGGACGTTGGACCGAATAACTTCCGGGGAAGCGCCCGCGGCTGCAGACCTTGTCTGTGCGGCGGGATCCGCAACGGTTACGCTGCGAATGCATAAGAAGTTTCGCCGTTTATTGGCATTGAGGGTTAACTTTTAACGGAATCGGCCCACAAACTCCGGCCTGCTTACAATCCCCCGAACTTGCTGTCAAAACCGAACAACCCCGAGGTGAAAAGGGGAAGGTTTACTTCACCTCCCCTTTCAGTTGTAATATCACCCTGTCGGTGTTGGCATTGGATAACACCGTCAGGCGCTTGCTGATCAATCCTGTGTGCTTGGCAGTATAGGTGGCCTTGATGGTTCCTTTCTTGCCCGGCATAATGGGTTGTTTGGACCAATCCACCGTCGTGCAGTCGCAGGAAGAGATCACATCATCCAGAATCAGCGGTTTTTTCCCGATGTTGGTGAATGTCACGGTCACTGTTTTCACATCACCGACCTTCAACTCACCAAAATCCACGCTTAATTTCTCGAATTTGATTTCAGCACCGGTTCCTTTGTATGTGCTGGCAGCGGTTTTTGAAGTTTGGGCCTGCGCGGCCACAAAACCGCATATCATCAAGCCCAGGATTATCAACTTTTTCATTGTCTTAACTTTTAACTAGTTTTTCTCTTTGAGGGAACTGTTGTCATTGACAGGAGCGGCCTCTGCGGGTTTCGGAGAAACATTACCCTTGATGTTCAACACGACACGATTGGTAACAGCATTGGACTCAACCGTGATGGTTTTGTTAATGGCACCGATGCGTTGGGTGTTGTACTTCACTTTAATGGTGGCTTTTTTGCCGGGAGCGATGGGGTCCTTCGGCCACTCGGGAACTGTACATCCGCAACTGGAACGGCAGTTGGTGAGAAGCAAGTCGGCTTTGCCCGTGTTTTTGAACACAAATTCGCAAGTGCCATTGTCACCTTGCATGATATTGCCGTAATCATGTGTCAAGGTCTCGAATGTGATTTCAGGTTCTTTTACTTTTTTGTTCTTTTCAGCATTTGCATCTTGAGCAACGGCGGAAAACACAAAAGCCATGACAATCAATAAACTAAATACCTTTTTCATAATTATTTAAATTTAAAATTGGTTAATTTTTCCAAAAATTTCAAACACTTGTAGCAGACATCAACAGATCACAATAGTTTAAACCAAGTTGTTTTTTTTCAATATCGCCTCCACCGCCAAACGGTACCCGTCAAGACCGAATCCGGAAATAAAGCCGGCACAGCAGGAAGACAAGGCGGAGTGTCTGCGGTACTGCTCGCGACCGAACAGGTTGGAGATATGCACTTCTATCACCAGACAGGATGTTGTGCGCACCGCATCGGCCAGAACGACAGAGGTGTGCGTATAAGCGCCCGCATTGAGAATGATGCCGTCATACGACACCGCCTCGGCAAGCAAAGAAGCCAACTCGCACTCGTCATCCGACTGGTGAAACTCAAACTGCACTTGGGGATAGTGTTCCCTCAACGAATCCAGATACTCGTCAAAGGAGACCGAGCCATACACATTGACCTCCCTGGTTCCGAGTTGTTTCAGATTCACGCCGTTCAGTATCAGGATTCTCATTATTCGTGTATTAAGATAAACACATCCTCATCGGGCAGGTGCATATTCAAGTGCTCTCTCGCATATTTTTCAAGAAGTGAGGAATCCGCATAGAGTTGTTCAAAGGTATAGGCATTGCCGACCTGGTTTTTCGTGTACACGATTTTTTCCTCCAAATTATCAATCTTCTTATTCAATTCCCGATGGGTTTTGATATTATGATCGGAGATGAAGAAAAAATAGCACAGGAACACCAGCAGTGTCACGCCGTACACGATGATGTACAGTTTAATGCTCTTTTTTTGGGGTTTCACTTCTTCTTCCATTGTTATCTGGCATAATTCACCGAACGGGTTTCACGGATAACCGTGATTTTGATTTGTCCGGGGTAGGTCATTTCATTCTGGATTTTCTTGGAGAGGTCGAGTGAGATTTGGTTAACTTCCGCATCGGACACTTTTTCAGCGCCGACGATCACGCGCAGCTCACGGCCAGCCTGAATAGCGTAGGTTTTCATCACGCCGGGATAGGTCAGGGCGAGGTTCTCCAAGTCGTTAAGACGTTTCATGTAGGCCTCCACCACCTCGCGGCGTGCGCCGGGCCGTGCGCCGGAAATGGCGTCACACACTTGCACGATCGGGGCGATAAGGGTGTTCATTTCCATCTCATCGTGGTGAGCGCCGATGGCATTCACGATTTCGGGGCGCTCCTTGTACTGCTCGGCCAAGCGGGCGCCGAACAATGCGTGCGGCAATTCGGGTTCCGTATCAGGCACTTTGCCAATATCGTGCAGGAGGCCTGCGCGGCGGGCGAGTTTGGGGTTCAAACCGAGTTCGGCGGCCATGGTGGCACTGAGGTTGGCCACTTCCTTCGCATGCTGCAGCAGGTTTTGTCCGTAGGAGGAACGATAGCGCATCTTGCCGACCATTCGCATCAGCTCATGCGGCATATTGTTGATACCCAAATCAATACAGGTTCTCTTACCCAATTCGGCAATCTCCTGTTCAATCTGCTTTTTCGTCTTGGCGACCACCTCTTCGATACGGGCGGGGTGGATACGGCCGTCGGAGACGAGTTTCTGCAGGGAGAGGCGGGCAATCTCGCGGCGCACCGGGTCAAAGCTGGAGAGCAGGATGGCATCCGGGGAGTCGTCGATGATCACATCCACACCGGTAAGGTTCTCCAGCGTGCGGATATTACGGCCCTCACGACCGATGATACGGCCCTTGATTTCGTCGTTTTCAATATTGAACACGGACACGGTATTCTCCAATGCCGCCTCCACGCCTGTGCGCTGCAAAGCACTCACAACCAGCTTTTTGGCTTCCAGATTGGCCGTGGTTTTGGCTTCGTCAACAATATCTTTAATCATCACCATGGCGTCGGCTTTTGCCTCGTCACGCATCAGTTCGATAAGTTGCGCTTTGGCCTGCTCGGAAGTAAGTTCTGCGATGGATTCCAGTTTCGCCTTTTGCACGGCGGTCTGTTCTTCCAGTTCCTTCTGTTTCTGGGCGTTAGCTTGAATCTGCTTGTTCAGGTTCTCTTTCAGGGCAGTGTTTTCGGCCGTCTTGCGGTTAAGTTCCTCCATCTTCTGGCCGAGGGTGTTTTCTTTTTGTTTTATGCGGTTCTCAGCGGAAGCGATTTGCTGGTTCTTCTCATGAACAGTCTTCTCATAATCGCTTTTCAGTTGGAAGAATTTCTCTTTTGCCTGGAGTATTTTCTCTTTCTTCAGCAGTTCTCCATCTTCTTCGGCTTTTTTCAGGGCTTCACGGCCTGCTTTCGTGAGTTGTTTTCTCAATAGTGTGTAGGCGAGTCCGAGACCGGCCGCAATGCCGACCACGACGCCTATCAAAATCCATAGAATTGTCATATTATGTGGGGTTTAGTTGGTAAAAAGTTAAAAGTTTGTAAAGTTTTTAAAGTTTGTAGGTTATCGATATATTTTTTTAGTGAGTTGAAAGCATAAAAAAACCGCATAAGTTCCATAGGGTTTCGAAAAACTCCTATCTGATATGGATGAAGGTGCCGACCTGCTTCGCGCTTCCCCGGGCTGAAAAGCCATCCTTGCGGATTCGGGCCTGTTCTAGGCAAGCCAAGCGTCCCCTTCGTTTGAAAATGTGTTGAGTTTAACAAACGTATCTGAACTTATGCGGGATGGGTTATTTCAAAGAACGAGTCTAATCAATTTCGAATTTATCGGTCAATTGTTTCAGCGATTCCATCATCGGCACCACTTCTTCATCAAAACCTTTGAGTCTTTCTTCATCGGCCAACCACTTCACCACAAAATCGACTAATATTTTGGAGAGCAAGTCCTGTTGGTCGGTATATGTCCATTTTTTAGCAAATTCCAAAAAACTGTCATTGATTATTTTCTCTGCCTCACGGAAATAATGTTCCCATTCTTTCTGAATCGTAATGGTCATCGGGCGTTGCGCCACCTGAATTGTGATCTTGATACGATTGTCGTCCATAACTACTTATTCGTGAGCAGATTAATACATTTATCTATCTCCCGCACCCAATCATTTATCTGTTTTTTCGTCTCTTGTTTGTCTTTTTTATTTAAAACTGTTTGTGTTACTACTGTTAATTTTAATCTTTCCGTCAATTCTTCAGTCTGCTTTATCAGATTTTTCTGCTTTTCCTCCAGTTCTGCGTTTTTCTCCTTCAGTTCAGCATTTTCTCTCTGTAAATCAGCCACTTTCAACAACGCCGCTTTAACATTATATTCAATCTTATTATATAAACTCTCAAACGATGCCATTGATATTATATTGACCTGCAAAAATACAATTTTTCATGGGATGTGCAACCATTTCTATCGCGAGTTCAAGAAAAAAATCCATCAATAAAATTTATCTTGTTAATTATCAATATATTACAAAATAATACAAACAAGAGGATGTGATAATTAAAAATAAAAAGTGACGGATATAAAAAAAAGATGTATTTTTGCGGCATCTTAAACGGAATTTTCAAATCTTAAAAAATAGGAGACCTGCTATCGAAAAAAATCTACTTTCTTAACATATTGTAAAAAAGAAAGGAGTTCTCTATGAAGACCGTTAAACTTACTGATAACGAGTTGATAGCAAGTTATCAAAGCGGAAACGAGCAAGCTTTAAGGACATTGATAGCGCGCTATGAGAAGCGCCTGTTTTCCTATATTATGCTCTCTGTAAAAAACAAGGAACTGGCAGAGGATATTTTCCAGGACACTTTCATAAAGGTCATCAACACCATCCGGTCGGGCAATTACCATGAGGAGGGGAAATTCTTCCAGTGGATCATGCGCATCGCCAACAATCTAAAGATTGACTACTACCGGAAGGTGCAGCGAATGCCCATGTTCGACAGCAATGGGGAGTTCGACATCTTTGAGGTGTTGAGCGCCCAGGAGGACTCGGTGGAGCAGAAGTTGATTCGCGAGCAGATCTACAATGACCTGCAGCGTGTGATCGAATATCTGCCCGAGGAGCAGAAAGAGGTGCTGGTCATGCGCATATACCAGGACTACAGTTTCAAGGAAATCTCCGAATTCACGGGAGTCAGCATCAACACCGCGCTGGGCCGGATGCGCTACGCGCTCATCAATCTCCGGAAACTGATTGCGAAGAACAAAGTGGTTATCGAATAATCATTTTGCCTGTAAATCAGCATTTTATATCACATTAGGCGGCAAAAGTCATCGTAACGAAAAAAAACGTACTTTTGCGGCCTATTATTTTTGTATAAAATTTATATAAACCAAATTAAAAAACATGGCAACAACAGCTGATTTCAAAAACGGACTCTGTATTGTGTACAACAACGAAATATGGACCATCGTTGAATTCCTGCACGTGAAACCAGGCAAGGGCAACACCTTTGTCCGCACCAAACTGAAAAACCTCAAAACCGGTCGTGTTCAGGAATTCCGTTTTGATGCCGGCATCAAAATCGAACTGGCCCGTGTGGAGCGTCGTCCGTACATCTTCTCCTACAAAGAGGGAGCCACCACTTACAATTTCATGCATGCTGAGACATTCGAACCGCTGACCATCGAAAAGGACCTCATCAACAATCCTGACCTCCTGAAAGAGGGCCAGACCGTTGAAATCATGTACCACACCGACACGGACACGCCGCTCACCTGCGAACTTCCTCCTTTTGTTGACCTGGAGATCATCGAGGCCGACCCGGGCGTGAAGGGCAACACCGCCACCAACTCTCTGAAGAGAGCCGTTGTGGAAACGGGCGCGGAAGTATATGTTCCCCTGTTCATCAACGCTGGCGAGAAAATCAAAGTGGACACTCGTACCAACAAATACTCAGAAAGAGTTAAGGAGTAATAAATGCGATTCGTCCAACCTCTTTCTTTAGACGAGATTATCGGAATAATCGGGCATCCTGTCACCATTGTCGGCAACACGGAAGGCATGGTGACGGGGGTGAACGAGTTTCATTCCGTTGAAGAAGGCGAACTGACATTTGTCGATTGCGACAAATACTACCAGCGCATCCTCCAGAGCAAGGCGTCGTTCATCCTCATCAACCAGGATAACCTTGCCTGTCCGGAGGGCAAAACGCTGATTGTCACTTCCGACCCCTTATCCGATTATCTTCAGATTGTCAGAAAGTTCATCCGTTTCAACCCGCAAAGCACGGCCATTCATCCAAGCGCCGTTATCGGGGAGGGCACGATCATACAACCCCTCGTGTTTATCGGGGAGAATGTGAAGATTGGCAAAAACTGCCTGATCCACTCCAATGTGAGCATCTACGCCGACACCGTGATCGGTGACAATGTCATCATCCACTCCAACAGCACCATTGGCGGCGACGCTTGTTATTTCCAGAAGCGTCCCGACGGATGGGTGAAGTTGGACTCTTGTGGCAACACCATCATTGAGAGTGATGTGGAGATCGGTTGCGGCTGCTGCATAGACAAAGGCGTTTCGGGCACCACATTCATTGGGCAGGGCACCAAATTCGACAACCTGGTCCAGGTGGGACACGATACCCACATCGGCAAACGCGTGTTATTGGGCGCACAAAGCGGCATAGCGGGTTGCACCTACATTGACGACGACTGCAAAATATGGGCCAAATCCTGTGTCAACAAAGACCTTTACATTGCGAAAAACACCGTATTGTATGCGGTTTCCGCTTTGGACAAAAGCGTTCAGCAGGAGGGTTGCACCCTGTTTGGCATGCCGGCCATAGACGCCGCCACCAAATGGAAGGAGATGATTCTCATCAAGAATCTTCCAAAGTTGTATGAGACCGTAAAGGAACTTCAAGATAAAGAAAAAGGCAGGATGTAAATCCTGCCTTTTTTATTTCTTCCAAACTCGGCTTAGTGTTTGAGTTGTCTTTCCAACTCCTTGATTTCTTGCTCGATTTTGTTGATTTGAGCGTCCGTTTCCTTCAAGCTCTTTTCATTGGCTTCCATTGTTTTTTGGATTTTTTCAATCTGTTTGGCGTTTTTGTCCTGATCTTTCTGCAAGGACTTTTTATTGCTTTCCAATTTGGCCAATTGTTCTTTCAGCGCATTGATCTGTTGTTGCACCTCATAAGCGCTCACTTTTGGGGCGAAGGATTTGAGGAAGTAGCGGATAGCGTTGTCAGCATCCGGATTGTTGGCAGATGTAATGGCGTTCATGTTACCCGTTGTAACAATCATAGCCAATTGAGTGGTTTTGTTTTTCTTCTTTCCGAATTCGCTGACATTGAAATAGATATCATAATTGTCAGGACCAAACGGGGCGAACGGTTGACTGAGGTAAGCACGGTAGCCGTTCTCCTTGGAAGCCTTCAGGTTGTACTGGTTTTCCATAAGGTTACGCATTGTGGACTCAACCAAGTCAACGGAGGCGTTTTTCAGATTGAGGAGATAGCCGGAATACTGTGATTTACCGAAATCGATCATAGATGTGTTCACTTCCTGAGCGGACAGGGTGAATGCAGTGAATACGACTGCAACTAAAACGAAAACTTTTTTCATATTGAACAAATTTTAAAAATTAAACAGATTCTTTGAAAGTGCAAAGATAAAAAAATTATTTTTGTGCGCCATTATGCACATCAAAGAGATTATAGAAAATTTTTCCTTCCCCGTATATCTCGCACCCATGGAAGGCATTACAGATCATGCGTTTAGGATGATTTGCAAAGAAAAGGGTGCGGACATACTCATTTCCGAATTCATATCCTCCGACGCGTTGTCCAGGGAGGTCGAAAAGAGCATTGTCAAAATGCGGTTCGACGAGCAGGAGCGACCGTTTGGCGTCCAGATTTTCGGGCACAACGAGGAGTCGCTGATCACGGCGGCCCAGATTGCCGCCGAGGGCAGGCCTGATTTCATCGACATCAACTGGGGATGTCCGGTGCGAAAGGTCGTGAACAAAGGTGCGGGGAGTGCGATTCTGCAAGACATACCCAAAATGGTGGCGCTCACTTCTGCCGTAGTCAGGGCGGTATCCTTGCCGGTCACGGTAAAAACGCGACTGGGTTGGGACCATACGAGCAAGCCCATCGTGGAAGTGGCTGAGCGATTGCAAGATATTGGCATTGAGGCGATTGCCATACACGGGCGCACTCGCTCGCAGATGTATGGCGGCGAGGCGGACTGGAATCTGATAGGTGCCGTCAAGTCAAACCCGCGCATGCGCATCCCGGTCATCGGCAACGGGGACATTGACTCGGCGGAGAAGGCCCTCGACTACCGCAACCGTTATGGGGTTGACGGCATCATGATCGGCAGGGCGGCCATCGGCAACCCCTGGATATTCCAAAACATCAAGCAGCTCATTGAGAACAAACCCCTGGTGTCACCGACCTATATGGAGCGGGTGGAAACCGCCCTTCATCATCTGAGGACATCGGCGGAGGACAAAGGCGAACGGCGCGCGGTTTTAGAGATGCGAACGCAATATGCGGGGTATTTCAAAGGGTTGCGCAACTTCAAAAGTGTCCGGATGAAACTGATGACCGCATCCACCATCGAGGAGTGCCGCCAACACATGCTCGCTTACTCGGACGAGTTGTAAAAACCGATTCCGGTCCCTTTCTATTATTATTCAAATCCTTATCCCGCAATCAATTACGGGATTTGTTTTTTTTCATTTCCACTATTTTTATTTTACAGTTGTGAAAAACAAAAAAAAATGTATTTTTGCCAACTTATATGTATTATACATTATTAGTGCGTATTTTTTTTAACAAGAATAATATAAAATTCAAGTAATATGACTACTACAAAAAAGGTATTCTTACTCGTACTCGCATTCTGTTGGATGCCTATGATGTTATTTGCCCAAAGTCACATTGACTCGGTAACCATCTATCGTGAGAATTTTGACGGCAGCACCTATCAGGCCACGACCTCTTATGTGTTCTTCCCGGAAGGAGACTGGCATTTGGACTCATCCTTGTCGGTAAGCTCGCCCGCCTGTATTCACGCCAACATGTACAACCGTTCCGGTAACATGAACCTTACCACGAACGCCATACCGCTGTCATCCACCGCGGTTGGCGGTCAGGCACGCCGCGTTTACATGATGTTCGACCACATTTGTAAGGTCAACAAATTGGACAACGCCTACATCTACTACCGTACCGCCACGGGTCAGAACAGTGACGGCACATACATTTGGAGTAGTTACAAACTATTGAATTTCAACCAGTCAAGTTCGTTCTACTACGGCGACGGCAAAGCCGATCCGTACTTGACGCGTACCACCGCGCATTTCGGTAATGTCACCGCCGGCAAGTTCGACCACGAATGTTACGGCACAGGCGCTAACGGATTGTGGAAACCCAACACAAACAATGCGAGCCCGACCAACGCCTGGTGGAGACACGAGATTCTCGACATCTCCAGCTTTGTGATTGACACCAATGTCACGCACATCCAAATCCAGTTCCGTTTGAACAAGGTCTCCCCCACTTCATCCGGTACGGAGGTTTGTGCAGGATGGTTCATCGACAACCTCACCTTCCTCCTTTCCAATTGCGAGTTGGAAATTCCCCGTATTGCTCTCACCAACCCTGTTTATGCCGGTGGTGACGCCAACTGCGGCGCTTTGAACAACAACCTGCGAAACAACACGGGACCTTACCTCATCAATGTCTCCATCAAAGACAATGACACGCTCAATTTAAATACCATAAGATTCACTTATCAGAAGAACAGTGAAGCCCCCGTCACGATTACGACACATGGTTCTTCGGTTCCCGGCACCAACGGGCACAACCACACCGAGCAATGGCTATTGCCGAGCATCTGCTATTATGACACTATCCGCTACCAAATCTATGTGGAAGATGTGCACGGGAACAAGCGTCAATTGGACACCTTCCTGATCGCATGGCACAATCAGACCAACTTACAGAACAACGACTGCCGTGCGGACGGCATTAACACGCAAGAGTTTCCTCACTGTTTTATTACAGGACAAGCACAACCCGTGAAGTTCTATTTCACCAACAAGAGCGACGCTCCGCACTCCGGAGGCAACTCCCAACAAGAGTCATTGACCGTAGTGTTGAAAGTGGAAAATGAGAACCATCAGGTCACCCACAACTCCACGCACAACTGGACGGGTGGCATCTGTATGGACATTTCCGATTCCCTTTCCTTGGGAACCTTCACGCCCACCCGCGGATTCAACTACATCACGGCCTACATCACATCCCGTAACGGACAACCCGATGGGTATCATGCCAACGACACCATCAAGTACACGGGATTTGCCTGTGACAGTCTTCTCAACGGCGACTACACCGTAGGCGGCAGCAACCCGGATTTTGCGGACATCAATTCCGTCAAGATGGCGTTGCACTATTGTAACATCAACGGTCCCGTCACCTTCCACCTGCGCCCCGGCACCTATGGTGATTTTGACTGGACAGAAGACTATGGCCAAACCGCGGTGAACACCATCACCTTCCAAGGTGACAGCCGGGACAATGTCATTATCACCAACAACCACACGGATTCCGGCAACGACATCTATGGTGCGGTGACCTTGACCAACACCAAACATCTTCATTTCAAGGATCTGACCATTACCGGAAAGAGCGAAATCACCTCCAAAGCCGTGTTGTTCCGCGGAAATGGAAGCACTGACATCGCTTTTGACAACTGTAAGATCATCGCCAACAACACCAACACAACAGACAACACCTGCTTCGCCATCGGCCGTACCACTGGCGCATCCGGTTCCACCGGCAATCCTGCAAGACCGGATACTGAAATCCAGTTCAGCAACTGTTTGATTCAGGGCGGCAATTATGGTGTTTACTACATTGGCGTAAACGCAAACCGAAACGCCGTTTCGTTTGTGAACAACACCATCAAATCCTGTTACAAGGGCATCCACACCTATTATTGCAACCCGACTATTCAATCCAACCATATTTCCCAGATGAACTTAGGCTCCCATCAGGATTTCACGGGTATTTATGTGGAGCAAACTGTAGGTGGGGACATCAACGGCAACACCATTGACAGCGTATATGACGCCGAATATGGTATCTGCTTGAAGAACGCCGCCGGCGCCGACTTCTTCATCCGCAACAACCATGTGAAAGTCGGCAATTCCAATTTCGGTGTGTATGTAGGCAACAGTTCTTCCACCTCTTCCGCCTCTGCAACAGTGAACGGTTATCTTTACAACAACGAGGTCATCCTCTATCCTGTGACCGCCGACAACTCCTATGCGGTGCAGCTTATGTCAAGCAACAACTTGAAAGTCATCAACAACAGTTTGTACATCAAATCGAACGCGCCATACAGCAACACGGCCGCTTTGATGATCCAAAACAACAATAACACCTACTTGGACAACAATATCCTGATGAACTATTGCAACTCCGGCATGGGCACCCAGACCAACTATCCGTTGTATTTGAACGGAACCTCCACCATTACCGGTGACAACAACGACTTGATTTCCGGTTCCGGACTGATTGCTTTCAAGACGGTCGCCATCAACAGCATTTCGGAGTTAGAGCAAATCATCAACACCACGCATAACAACATGAGTGTTCTGCCTCCCATGGCGGATGCCACGGAGAGTTTGCTGCCTTTGAATTTCAACGGACTTGAGTGTCCCCGCAACATCTCTGTGCTCACGGACATCAGTGGCGCGCAGCGTACCCATCCGACGCACATGGGTGCCTACTCCACCAACATAGCCGCTGTTGACGCCGCCATCACCGCAATGGTAGTGCCCACTCAAGGTGCTTGTCCAGAAGACACCTACAATGTCACCTTAAACATTGCCAACAAAGGTACTCAGGTTTTGAACTTCGCCAACAACCATGCGACCGTCACCATCCTGTCAGATTCTTTGAACCTCAACCAACAAACCCCAATCAACTCGGGCAATATCGCCATTTTGGGCAATTTGGCACAAGTAGTGGCTCCCAATCTGGAGATTCCAGCAAACCAGAACATTGACCTTACATTCATCATCAACACAGCGGGAGATGTCAACCATCTGAACGACACCTTGAATCTGAACTTCATCTTAGAGTCGGCCATTCCCGACTACGAGGAGGATTTTAGCAACGGTACCGTTCAAACATGGACCATCACGCAACTTTCCCAGAGTCCCAAACTCGGTAACTGGACATTCCAAGAAGGCACTGGCGTCAACCCGGAAATCTCACCCGTATATGGTACTGGCCGTTTGTTCTTCAACTCCAAAAACTTCTCCTCACAAACCTCATCCCGAATTGTAATGCCTGCCGTTGACCTTTCTGAAGCCGTCAACCCCATTTTGGAAATCTGGTTCGCTCATGACAATGGCGGTTCCGCCAACATGAACACAGAGGGTGTAACGGTGAAAGTCTCCACTAATGGAGGTACCACTTTCACGCCCATCATCCCGCAAGGTCAAACAACGGCGTTCATAAAACGATACAAAGCAACCGCCACCACACCAGAGTGGCAGCTTTACACTTTTGATTTAAGCAACTATGTAAGTCAAGGATGTATCCACATCGCCTTTGAAGCCGCCTCTCAGCAAGGCAGCAACATCAACATTGACCGTGTGCGTTTGAGAAATCTCGTGAACAACGACATTGCGGTCACGCAAATTTATTCTCATGGTGAGACTCCGACGCAATACACCACCAGCAACATGTTCAAGGCACTGGTGCGCAACGAGGGCCGTTTGGCACAAAGCAACATTAAAGTGTATTTGAATGTGACGGGAGCAGGAGAACAATACCATGATTCTCTCACTATTGCCTCGTTAAGTCCCGCACAAGAGACCGTCGTTACCTTCCCTGACCACCACTTTGCTGTTCAGGAGGTTAAGAATGTGGAAATCCGCTCCCGCAACGACGAAGTGAACTTCAACAACGCCTTCAACTGGCGTATGGTCACCACGGAGAACATCGTCAACTATGCCGACACCACAGAGGCCGGCCTGATGATTGGCGACTATAACAACATCATTCGTCCGTGCGTTCGCTACACAACGAATGCGGAACTGACCGTAAAGGCGCTCAAGTATTACTACGACTACTCATACATTGCCAATCCGGAGAATGGATTCCGCGCATTTGTCTCCAACTCTGCCGGTCAGATTTTGGCCACCTCCGACATTATCCAATTCAGTGATTTGACGAGAGGTGCCTGGAACACTATCCCCATCAACAACTTCGCCTTAACCAACATGACCAACGAGTTCTATGTAGGTATCGAGATGCTTGCCAAGGGTGATTATCTTTGTGCTCAGATTGAGACACCTCTTCGTGACTCCGCTTTCTACTATTTGGGTAACAACGGTGTTTACACGCCTCAAACTTCCGGCCGTTTCATGATCGGAGCTCTTATTGACACGGTATTCCAGCATGATTTGGCGATTGTGAACTTGGACAACCCAACCACCCGTTGCGATTTGGGACACGAGCATATCACCGTAACCATCACCAACAACGGTTCTATAGACCTGCTTCCCGGCACCATGATGCACTACTCCGTGAATGGTTTGGCGGCTGTGAACGAGCCCTTGACCGACACCTTACACAGTCACGAGACCAAGCATTTCGCATTCAACACGCCGTTCGACTTCACCAACAACCAGATTGAAATTGACTCTACATATAATATATTAGTATGGGCCACGAAAGACCCGCTGGATCGTTTGCAATACAACGACACCATCCGGGAAAACATCACCTCAATAGGCAAATCCATGACGCCGATCGTTCAAGACACGGTAGATATCCACTATTACACCAGTGGCACGCTGACGGCACATCTGCCTAACAGCGTTCCTCAAGGTGTAATCGGTTGGTTTGCCAACACAGGATATGAATCCTGGTCATTCTTAGGATACTCGGATTCCACATTCCAAACTCCCGTCATTTTCTTCGACACCACATTCTACGCCAACACGAACCCAGGATACATTTTTGACACAGTCGTTGGTCAGCTCACGGGCAGTGTCGGCAACGGAACACAACCCTTCAGTTTCACCAAAGGATACTCCAGAGGTAGAATGCTTTATACTGAGAACGAAATCGGCCAGCATGGTCCTATCACCACCATTGGTGTTTATGTGAACAGCGTTGCCAATGTCGGTCCTGGCGGCATTCCTATCAAGATTTATCTGAAGGAGACCTCCCTGGCATCATTCCCGAGCACAGCGGCAATTGACTGGGACAATGAGATCCTTGGCGCATCGCTGATCGTGGACGAACAAGTTGTTTTCGACCATACCGGTTGGCACTATTTCACATTGACCACGCCATTTGAATACAACGCCGGCAACTTGATTGTCCTTACGGAGACCAACTGTGCGGATTATTGCAGTGGCACGGGAACCCAGTGCTACAACTGCGGCCAGTATGTGTCTGGCGGCACGGGATATCCCACCTTCCGCCAAACCAACTGCGCAACGGGCTTCGTTCAATACAAAGACAACAACACCTTGCCATTTGGCGGCAATTACTCCAACTTCACCAAGCGTCTGACCATGTCATTCCGCATTGCTGATCTGGCATGCGGTAGCGAGAAGGTTCCGATCCACATACATGTACCGGACATCCCAACCTATGATGTGCAGACCATTTCCTTTGACAGTCCGACCACCGGTTGCGCATTGTATGACGAGCATGTTCAGGTTACCATCAAGAACATGTTGAACACACCTATTCCTGCAGGCAAAGTGAATGTTCACGCCCGTTTCAATGGTGGCACGCCCATTACGGAAACGATTAACGAAGTGATTGGACCGGAGGAAGTAAAGGTTGTGACCTTCACTCAAACTTACGATTTCTCCGCTGCGCACGCCAACACCACCTTCAATTATGTGGTTTACACCACGATGAACAACGAACCCATTGTTTACAGTGGTAACGACACCATCACCGGATCGTTCACATCCAACTATACGGCTGGTCTGCAACCCTCATACACCTATGATGGCAGTTACACCGAAACCTTGCAGATCCTGAAACCTGCTGACCGATTGCCCAATGATGTGCAGTTCTACTATTTCTATGACAGTCTGGGCAACCGCGTTCATACCACCACGGCCAACCAACCGTACTACACCACACCGGCGTTGTACGATTCAGTGGTTTACTGGGTGGAAGCCCGCACCAAAACCAGCACATGTACCACAAGACGAGTACCTATCTACATTAATGTACCCGTCCCGTTGTACGATTTGAAGACCGACTCTTTGGTGAATCCGCTTTCATTCCAATGCGGTGTCACGCAGAGTTATCCTATTCAGGTTCAAGTCACCAACACCGACACCACTGCCACATCCGTCATCCCAGCCGGCACATTCAACATTACCGCCCAGTTCACGGGTGGTGGCACCGCAAACGGCACAACGGTTGTGAATGCTCCTATCTCCTCATTGAACAACTTGGCTGTGACATTCAACAATGGTGTTAACATTGGTTCACAGACGCAGAACCGCATATTCAACTACACCATTTTCACCAATGCCACGGATCCTTCCGCTTTTGTTTACCGTAAGAATGACACCATCCGCGGAACCTTGTATGTGCCCGCTTATCCTACGAACATACCGGTTACTCGCACATACACCAATTCCAACTATGGACAGCCATACACCATTAACACTTCCAATTTCACGAACTCACCGTTCACATACTACTATTTCTATTATACGCCTACAGACGAGACACCATTCGCACAAGGTCATGGTTTCACCACAGATCCATTATATGACACGGCAAGGTTCTACTACAGCGGTCGTATTGAAAGTCCTGAATTCCAAAATCTTGTGACAGCCGGTACAGGTACAGCGCAAGGTTCCCCGTTCGTGTTCAACTACGCCAATTCATACAGCAGAATACTCTACAATGCTAACGAGATGGGTGGTTACGCAGGCCGTATCGACACCATTTTCGTCAGAATCAGAACGAAAAACGCTAACGCCGGCACTTATGTTCCGGTTAAGATTTGGATGATGAACACCAGCGACACCACTTACACCACCAGTGCAGTGCCTGCTATCAACTGGAACACAGAAACCGCAGCCGCCAAATTGGTATTCGAAGGCAATCTTGCTTTTGACCAGACCGAATGGTACGCCATCCCTGTCAGGGGCGGTTTCGACTACACCGGAAAAGGTCTCTTCATCTACACGCAACATGATTGTGACGGCGGAAGCTGTCTCACCAACTATGGCATTACCGCTCCGCAATTCTACGGAACTAACATCCAAAAGAAGGTTATAACCAAGAGCAGCGGCAATTTCCAATGGAACAATGTTCGTTGGAACACGCGCTTCAAATTCAGTTACACTTGCGAGTCTCCGAGAGGCCTGCTCCAAATCAACACGACTCGTCGTCAACATGACCTGCATGTGGCAGAGATCATCCTTCCTGTTACCCCCAACAACGCTTACACAAACAACGAGCAGGTACGGGTGCAGATCATCAACCACGGCAAGAACAACGAATCCAACTTCCCGGTGAAGTACAGTTTGAACGGCCAGACACCTGTTACACAAAACTTCAGCGGCACGCTTCATGCCGGGGACACCGCTGTTATGAACTTCAACACGCGTGTCAACTTGTCTGATGTGTATTTCTCCACACCATTCAAAGTTTATACGGACCTTTCCACTGACAACTACCGTCAAAACGACACTGCGACCATTTATCTGCGCAAACCGGAGCCCACTCCTCCGTCTGTTCCGAATGCTGTTAATGCCGGCATCCACATCACGAATGTGAACTTCGCTGGTATTAACAACGGCAATCCCAACCCGTTCACGCAGCATCCTCGTGTTGGTGAAGAGCTCTATTCCGACTACACATTGGATCCTGCACAACGAGGCACGGTTGTGGTTGGCCAGCGTTATCCGTTGAGTGTTTCCCACTCGTTTGAAACCAACGCCACCACTCGTGTTTACAAATCCGTTTACATCGATTTCAACCGGAACAACACCTTTGAGAACAATGAGCGTGTTTCTCCGCAAAACTTCTACAATTTGCCCGCTGAAGGGTTAATGTTCTGGTATGTTGACATTCCGGCAACCGCACAAACCGGACTTACCCGCATGCGCGTCATCGCATCTAACGGTACTATCTCACCTCATGGATACTACTCTAACGGTGAAACCGAGGACTATGCCATCAATATTCTTCCGAAATATGAGCATGATATGGGTTTGAGCTCTTATATGCATCCTGTAGGCGATGTATGTCCTGACTCTGCCGCTGCCATTCGTATTTGGGCCAAGAACTATGGTACGCAAACACAAACCTTCTCACCGCAGAATCCGTTGTCTGTTACCACCAATGTACGTCAAGGCGCCACTGTCAACACCTACACAGGACAAATTCGTTCCGGTTCAGTTGCTCCTGGCGATTCCACCTTCATCTACATCAAACCTGTGGATCTCAGTGCTATAGGATCCTATGTTGTATCTTCCCAGATGACATATGGTCCCGACCAGTACCACCATAATGACACATTAAGCACCGCGGCTTCTACAGACTCTTTGAACCGGATTCTCAGCATTCCGTTCTTTGAGGACTTTGACCACAACACCGGTACCACCATCAGCACCATCCACTTCACGGATGACTGGATTCTGGACCGTTCACATCCTGATTACATCTGGCAAATCCACCAAGGCGCTGCTGAAAACAACCCGAACGCAGGTCCTACCAGCGACCACACACAAGCAAACATTACCGGCCGTTACGCCACTGTACCTGGTCCTGGTATCTCGAACCAATTCACCACATTGACCACACGATGCATCAACATGCACTACAACCACGATTATCCTGTGGAGTTGTATTTCTTCAAGCATTTCCATGGTGTAAACAACGCCAATTTCCAAATGATTGTTGAAATCGGTTCTGGCAAACACTTCCATGCGATAGACACCTTAACCAAGGCCGATGGCGGTCAGACCACCGCCGGATCCTTGTGGACGGAGTATGCGAAAGCGTTCCTTGACTTTGATGAAATCGCCCAGTTGCGTTTCAGAATCATCAACCACACGGGCAAGGTTGATCCTTCTATCGATGATATCAATGTGAAGGCAGGTCTGCCCAGCATCAAACTGGAGTCAATCCTGTACCCGAACAGCACAGATTGCTTGCCGATAGGAAGCGTCGTCAAACCTCAAGTGGTCATCCGCAATGTTGGCAAATCCCCGATTCACAAATTCGACCTTACCACGCGCATGTCCGTGGCCAACGATGTGGAATTCCGTTATGACACCATCAACCATACACTGCAACCCAACGAGACAATGACCTACACGCTGGATTCCGGATTTGTGTTGAACTTCCCGTCTCCTGGTGTTGACTTCTTCTTCAGCATCCACATTGATTATGAGGAAGCGCTTGACACTTTGAACAACAAGTTGCATGTCATCTCTTGTACCAACTATGACATTCCGGAGATTGAAGGCAAGGAGGGTGTTGTACTCATGCAAAACGACCCGAACCCGGCCATCACCTCTACTCGTATCGCATACAAGTTGCCCGAAGCAGGCAAGACTGTGCTCAACATCTATTCTGCGGAAGGCCAGTTGATTTACACCGACAATCAGGAGGCGCTTGAGGGTGACAACCACTACGATGTCACCACATCGCATCTTGCCGCCGGCATCTACTTCTACACACTCAAATTCAAAGATGTAGTATTAACCAAGAAGATGGTTATTCAAAAATAATCCGTCTTTTTAACATATCCCGAACTACCCGAGTCAAATCGGGTAGTTTTTTTTAGAACACCATGCGAAAGAGTTTCATTTTACTGCTAATCAGTTTTGGGCTTTGTTTCCTAAGCCACGCCCAACCAAGTGTGCAAACCGGTGCCGACCGTGTTGACGACTACATCTGGCTCCTGCAAGGGCGCAGGGTTGCCGTTTGCGGTAACCAGACCTCCATGGTTGGAAATGTACATCTGGTGGACACGCTGCTAAAACGGAATGTGAATGTGGTAAAGATTTTCTGTCCTGAACACGGGTTCCGCGGCAATGCGGAAGCGGGTGCGCACATTGCCTCCGGAACGGACCCGAAAACCGGTCTGCCCATCATCTCCCTCTATGGCAAAAACAAAAAGCCCACACCAGAGCAACTGCAAAATATTGATTTCGTGGTATTTGACCTGCAAGATGTAGGATGCCGGTTCTACACCTACATCTCCACTTTGCACTATGTAATGGAAGCAGCGGCGGAAAACAACATCCCTGTCATTGTGTTTGACCGTCCCAACCCTAATGGTTATTTCGTGGATGGTCCCGTGCTGGATCCGAAATTCAAGTCCTTTGTGGGCATGCATCCCGTACCAGTGGTCTATGGCATGACCATAGGTGAATATGCGCGCATGATCAATGGGGAAGGATGGTTGGCTGGCGGCATCCATTGCAATTTGGCCGTGGTCACCTTGAAGCACTACACCCACAACACCCGCTATAAGCTGCCGGTGTCCCCGTCACCGAACCTGTCCAATGCGGAGTCCATATACCTGTACCCGTCGCTTTGCCTGTTTGAGGGGACCAACATCAGCGTAGGGCGAGGCACTCCCCTGCCCTTCCAGATTTACGGTGCTCCGTCGCTGCTTGCCGGTTCCTACCGTTTCACTCCCAAACCCATACCTGGTGTTTCGGAGAACCCGCCGCACAACGGGAAAGAGTGCCGCGGATTCTACCTCAAGGAATACGCCACCGCACATCTTGACAGCGCCAACTCCTTTAATCTGCAATATCTGACAACAGCTTACCGTCAGTATCCGGACAAAGAGCACTTTTTCACCAATGCGAACTTCTTCGACAAACTGGCAGGCACCGACCAACTGCGGAAACAGCTGGTGTCCGGCATGAGCGAGGAGGAAATCCGCATGAGTTGGCAAGAGGATTTGGAAAAATTCAAAGTGACCCGGGAAAAATACCTGCTTTACCCTGATTTCTGATTCAAGTCTTCTATTCCCTTTTTTTGTATCTTTGCAGGCTTAAAAACATTTTCAATAAAACTCTAAAAAACACATTATATGCCAAGCAGAAGAAAAGAATTGTTCCCCAATGTTACCGATGCTGAATGGAACGATTGGAGATGGCAGGTCCGCAACAGAGTGGAGACCTTAGACGAACTGAAGAAATACATTGAACTGACTCCCGCCGAGGAAGAGGGTGTGGCCAAGTCCCTCCAAACCCTCCGTATGGCCATTACGCCGTACTATTTGAGTTTGATTGACCCCAACAACCCCAATTGTCCGATCCGCCGCCAGGCCATCCCAACCGCCGCCGAGGTGCACCAGTCACCCGCCGACTTGCTTGACCCGCTGCACGAGGATGAGGATTCTCCCGTTCCGGGCCTCACCCACCGTTATCCGGACAGAGTATTGTTCCTGATCACGGACATGTGCTCCATGTACTGCCGTCACTGCACGCGCAGAAGATTTGCCGGCCAGCACGACTGCGAGTCCACGCAAGACCGTATCCAGGCCGCAATCGATTACATCGCCCGCACCCCGCAAGTGCGCGATGTGCTGCTCTCTGGTGGCGATGCCCTGATGGTTGGCGACAAGATGCTGGAATCCATCATCCAACGCCTCCGCGCCATCCCGCATGTGGAAATCATCCGTTTGGGAACCCGCACGCCGGTGGTCTGCCCGCAGCGTATCACGGACGACTTGGTGAACATGTTGAAGAAATATCACCCGATTTGGCTCAACACGCACTTCAACCACCCGAACGAGGTGACTCCTGAGTCTGCAGCCGCTTGCGCCAAATTAGCCGACGCTGGTGTGCCGTTGGGCAACCAGACTGTTCTTTTGCGTGGCGTGAACGACGACACCGAAATCATGAAACAGCTCGTACACGATCTCGTGCGTATGCGCGTGCGTCCGTACTACATCTACCAATGCGACCTCTCTATGGGTCTGGAGCATTTCCGCACGCCAGTTTCCAAGGGCATCGAAATCATCGAAAACCTGCGTGGACACACCTCCGGATACTGCGTACCGACCTTCGTGGTGGATGCTCCTGGCGGTGGCGGCAAGATTCCCGTCATGCCCAACTATGTGATTTCACAAAGCCCCCACAAGGTGATTTTGCGCAACTACGAAGGCGTGATCACCACCTACACCGAGCCGTCTGACTACCAGGAGAACACCTGCAGCCCGCTGCCCGACAAGAAGCATGTGGAAGGCGTGGCCTCCCTGCTGCACGGCGAGCAGATGGCATTGGAGCCCAACGAATTGGCCCGCAAGAAAAGACATAAAAAATAACGGCAAATTACTAATATCCAAATATGGTAGGGACGGTATGCATACCGTCCCTATTTTTTGGCAATAATATAGAAGATGACCCAAAATTATGGTCTGTTTGATTGGGATTCCGCCGTTCACTATGTTCACGGCGGAATGGTGTGCGTGCCGAAAGAATATACAAGGAATGCGTCCCCGATTTCAAAAAAATTGTATCTTTGTAGTTTAAAAACAGAGAGATGACAACAGACATCAACCATATTCTGGCTTCCAACCAACGCAATTTCTTCCTGATCGCCGGCCCTTGTGTTGTGGAGGGTGAAGCGATCACCCTGCGCATCGCTCGCGAAATCAAGGATATATGTTCCAAATTGGAGATTCCATTTCTCTTCAAGGCCTCCTACAAGAAGGCCAACCGTTCCTCTCTGCACTCCTTCACCGGAATCGGCAATGAAGAGGCGCTTGCCATCCTGAAAAAAGTGAAAGACGAGTTGCAAGTGCCCATTGTCACCGACATCCACACGGAAGAGGAGGCGGCATGGGCCGCCGAAGTGGCCGATGTGCTGCAGATACCGGCGTTTTTGTGCCGGCAAACCGACCTTTTGGTAGCGGCCGCCCGCACAGGCCGCTGGGTGAATGTCAAGAAAGGCCAGTTCATGTCACCCGAGTCCATGCAATTTGCTGTGGGGAAAGTACGGGAGAGCGGCAATGAGAGTGTCATGATTACAGAGCGTGGCACCACATTCGGGTATCAGGACCTCATCGTGGATTTCCGCGGCATCAAAGCGATGCAAGAGAACAACTGCCCCGTGGTGCTCGACTGCACCCACTCACTGCAGCAGCCCAACCAATCCAAAGGCGTGACTGGCGGGCGCCCCGACCTTATCGAAACCATTGCTAAAGCGGGCGTGGCCGTAGGGTTTGACGGTCTCTTCATGGAGACACACCCAGACCCTGCCAACGCCCTTTCCGACGGAGCCAACATGCTGCCACTAAATGAGTTGAAGCCGCTATTGGAAAAGTTGGTGCGGATCAGATTGGCTATAGGGTGATTTGGGATGTGAGACTTGAGACGGAGGAAGTGAGAAGTAAGAAGTAAGATTTAAGACCAATAGTTAATGGTTAATAGTTATACATTTATATGAAAAAGCAACATATCCACCAGCTTATCCTCATCATTCTGATAGCCATCTGCTATGGCAACACCCTCACATTGAAATATGCCCTCGATGACCGGATGGTGATTCTGGAGAGCAAGCACACCATTGACGGTGGCTGGGACAGTATCAAGAGCATTTTCACCGAAGACACTTTCAGCGGATATTTCGGCAACAACAAGTCGGTGGTGGGCGGTGGCCGTTACCGTCCCATGTCACAACTGACATTTCTCATTGAATTCCAGTTGTTTGGAAAACAAATCCGGGAACAGATCGGCGACACTTCCGACTTTGACAACCTCCATGACGCCAAAAACGAGCAGTACTTCAACAACTCATTCCTGCCTTATGTCAACCATTTGTTCAACATCATCTATTTCACACTGCTATGCCTGCTGATTTATCATGTGCTTCAAAAACTCTTTCATAAGTATAACGGTGAAAAATGGTACCAGTCGCTGGCATTCCTGGCCGCAGTGCTGTTCGCTCTGCATCCGATTCACACGGAAGCGGTGGCCAACATCAAAGGGAGGGATGAGATTTTTGCCATGTTGGGCGCCACGGCCGCCTTATGGTGCTGTTTGAAGTATGTGGACAAACACCAATGGTGGTATTTGCTGCTCGCGCTCCTGGCCATCACTTTCGGACTTTTCTCTAAAGAGAATGCCATCACTTATCTGGCCGTAGTACCGCTTTCATTGTATTATTATGATAATTCCGGAAAGCGCAAGGTGGACTATTTTGTCACTTTGCTGCCCATTTTGTTGGGTTCCATCTTTTTTGTTGCTGTAAGAAGTAACGCATTAGGCGGCATCATGCCTGAGGAAGGTGTTTCCAATATTCTGAACAATCCGTTCATTCATTCCAGCAAAGCCCAAGAAATCGCCACCGTGCTAATCACCTGGGGCATTTATCTGAAATTATTATTCTTCCCCCATCCGCTTACACACGACTACTACCCTAACCAGATTGCGATAACCGACTTTTCCAACCCGTTAGTATGGATTATCCTGATTGGCTGCATCGCCTTGGTGGTATATGCCTTGATGAATCTGAAGAAAAAAAGTGTTATCGCTTTCGGAATCGCCTTCTTCGTCATCACATTCTCCATCACCTCCAATCTTCTGTTCAATGTGGGAACCTTCATGAACGAGCGTTTCGTTTTCATGGCTTCCCTGGGATTCACCCTGATTATCGGATACTGGCTGTATCTGCTCAGCGTTTCCCAAAGCGCCGCATTGCAAAAGGTGTCATTGGGCGCTTTCGCCTTGTTAAGCATATTGTACGGCATCAAAACTTTCACGAGAAACTTCACATGGAAAGATGATTTTACGCTGTTTTTGACGGATGTGAAAACTTCCGACAACAGCATCAAGTGCAATGTGTCCGCCGGAGGCAGTTACCTGCAGATGTGGAAAGCCGACCATAAGGAATACAATAAAAGACAAGCCTACAAGCATTTAAACAAGGCGTTAAGTCTTGACAGCCATGCGTTGAACGCCTATCTGCTTTTAGGCGAATTGGAGTTCTTGAACGATCATTTTGACGAATCCTACAACGCCTATCACACCGCCACGCTAATAGACCCCAACAACAAGATTGCCGTTGAGAACCTTCAGAAACTCGCGATGCGGAAGGAGGATGACCAATTGAAAGGCATAACCAACCTGTTGGATGAAGGCATGCAGCAGCGTGACGCAAATAAAATCCAAGAGGCGTACAACCAGATAAACAACTATTTGAAAGAGAATCCTGAAAGTATTATTGCCCAGAATATCAGAGGGAATGTGTTAGGTCGTGGATTCGGCCAACTGGACGCTTCTATCCGTATATACGAGGATATTATCGCCAAGGAGCCCAATTTCGCCAGCGCATGGGAAAACATGGGCATCGCTTACGCGCTGAAGCGCAACTTCGCCAAAGCGGAGGAGTGCCTGCTGCACGCCCTTTCGATTGTGCCTGACAACGAGAATGTGAAGCACAATCTCTACTCCATGTACATGGATATGGGCGATGTGCAGAAAGCCGAGGCCATGAGGGCCACATTCGCACAATAAAAAAATGACCGCTTTATGGCGGTCATTTTTTTATTCAGAATCTGATTCTATATTTTAGAATTTATCGGCGTTGTCCACCATCAATTTGTTCTTCTTGTTGTAGGTAATCAGCAGATAAGTCTCTTCAGCCAGGCAGAGTACGAGAAGCACTATTGCCACGATGACGATATTGCCATGGTTGGATTTGATGAAGAGAGGTCCTTCGGTGAAGAATGTCTTGTACAATACGAAGTTCATCAACCATACGCAAATCAGGGTCAGAATCCACCAAATTCCCAGATGGAGACCACCGTTGTCAACAGCTTTGTCCTTATCGGCCACTTTCACAATCTCCTTGTCTTCCAACACAAAGTCTGTTTCCTCCCAAATCTCCTTGAAGAAAGACATGGGTTTCAGCAGGTTATAGACAGGGACAATCCAGGAGACATAAGACATCCAAGCGGGCATACCGTCCTTCATGCTATGGGAAACATTATGCAGGTTCTTGGAGTTTTTATAATTCCATGTGGCGAAGGTGAAGACCTTCAAGATGAACACAATCAGGGTGATAACAGCTATCACGATGAAGGATGACTTGGTTTTGGCGTTGTCGGCGTTCAGGGCATCCCATTCCTCTTTCAGCGGGGTGTATTCCGCCTCTTGGGTGGAAATCAGATCCAGATGCTCCTGCATGGTTTTCTTTTTCTGGGACAGGGTCTCTTTGGTCACTGAGATGCTCTCTTCGAGGGCTTTTTTGCCAGCTTTATCCACTTTCGGGAGTTTCTGCTGAAGCGTATCCAACTTGTACTGATAGTAGGCCACCTCGGCGCTGTCCTGTTTGAGCGGGTGTTGTGCCATCACGAATGACTCGTACGCTTTTTCGTATGCGGGTCTGGCCTCAACCACCTTAAGGTTGGTCTTGTCAAATTTCATCAAAAAGAGCATGGAGACGACGAACAGCACGAGCAGTAAAATGTTGAGCAGAAGTGTCAACTTGCTCCACAAGGAATTGTTGGTAATGTTTTTCATACTACAATATTATTTTATGTTACTAATTATCAGTATAATAATATTCCAAATCTAAATTTGGAAGCAAACGCAAAAGTAAAAAAAATATCGGTAAATAGGATGGTTTGGCAAAAAAAAATAAATATGACGAATATTACCAAAAAAAATGTATTTTTGCAGCCTCAAATAACGGCGGGGTGTGGCGCAGTTGGTAGCGCGCTACGTTCGGGACGTAGAGGCCGGAAGTTCGAGTCTTCTCACCCCGACCAATCAAAAAAGCAATCCGAATGGATTGCTTTTTTTGTTGCTATGATTGGGATTCCGCCGTTCACAATATTCACGGCGGAATGGTTTGGCGCACCGAAGGAATGCTTGGGAAAAAGCAGGGGGGTTAGAATCGGTCGAGCACCGTCTTGCAAAGATCCTGCATCAGGCCGTGGTAGTCATCCAGGAAGCGTCCGGTAACGCGGTTTGCGATGATCAGGCATACGGTTAAAGGATTATGACCCAGCACATTGCCGAGACCGTAAATGGCGGAGCACTCCATCTCCATATTGGTCACTTTCAGTCCGTTGTAGTTGAACGCTTCGATTTTGCGGTTCAGTTCCGGATACATGAGGCGCGCGCGCACCTGCCGGCCTTGCGGCCCGAAGAAGCCGGGGGCGCTGATGGTGACACCCTGTTTCATGTCAAAGGCGATGCGCCGGAGCAGCTCGGGGCTGGCCGGGGTGCAATACGGGTGTGGAAGCCGGGGATTCCAGCCCGTTTGCTGGATAAAAGCGTCCACCACATCCTCCTCATTGATATCCCCGTAATCGTAGAACTGCAGCACGCCATCGATGCCGAAACCGTGCGCCGAAGCCACAAATGAACCGCACTCGATGTCAGGATTCAGGGCCCCAGAAGTGCCAATGCGCACCAGATTGAGCGTGCGGCGCTCCGGTTTGACCTCCCGTGTGCCCAAATCTATGTTGGCCACCGCATCCAATTCGTTCAACACAATATCTATATTGTCAGTCCCCATGCCCGTGGAAATCACAGACACCCGTTTCCCTTTGTATGTTCCCGTATGTGTAATCAACTCACGGTTCTGTTTTTTCACATCAATCGTGTCAAGCATCACCGAAAGCATCGGCACACGACCGGGGTCGCCCACCAATATCACATTGTCGGCCAGCTCATCGGGATGCAAGTTAAGATGGTATATGGCGCCATCTTTCTGTAATGGGAGTTCAGATGCAGGTATTTTCATAACATCAACATTTACAAATTGAGTGCAAATATACAATTTTCAATTTAAAATTTGAGTTTTGAACTTTGAATTTGATTTTGTATCTTTGCCGACTTAATTTTATATAGATGGAAAACAGATCAGAAGATAAAAAACAAAACAATTATAGACACAAACGCCACTCAAAACATCGTCAGAATCAACAAGATAGAAACCAAGACAAGCAGCAGGACACCTTAAGGGAAGAACCTGTGGAAGCATCGGAGCCCGAAGTTCCCGCGGACATGGAGGTGCGTAACCAAACTGAAGGACCGGCTACGCCAATGGATGATGATGACGATCCCAACGACATCGGCGACATCACGGATATTGAGCGGAAAAAGGTGGTGAAGCATGTGACCGAGGATGACAAGGACCACACCCAGGCGGAAGATTGGGAAAAGTACCTCAACATTGACATCCGCACCGGTCTGTCTCCCGAGTCGGCCAAGATTGCAGAGAACATTTTTCTCAGCCGCGGACTCAGCGACCTTCCGGAACCGGAGCATATTCACTGCCATGAATACAACTACAACGCCTGCAAACTGCCCACCTACGATTGGATTTCCAAGATGGATATCTCATTGGATTACATTGAGTTCCCCATCGCCGAGGTTCGTTTCAAAAACAGTCACAAGGACTTCTTCCTGCTGCCGCAGGAGGGCGTGTTCAAGGTTGGCGACATTGTGGCCGTGGAAGCCAATCCCGGGCACGATATCGGCATCATTTCCATGTTGGGATTGCAGGTGAAACGCCAACTGGAGCACAAGCACATAAAACCGGAAAATGTCACCAAGAAGTTGTACCGCACCGCACGATACGCCGACATTGAGGAATGGATCTCGACCGTGGGTTTGGAACACGAAACCATGCTCAAGTCTCGCTACACCGCTTGGGACCTCAACCTCAAGATGAAAGTCAACGATGTGGAATACCAGGGCGACGGCACCAAGGCCATTTTCTACTATTCCGCTGAGGAGCGTGTGGATTTCCGCGAGCTCATCAAGATATTAGCCGAGTTGTTTCACATCCGCATCGAGATGCGACAGATCGGCGTGCGTCAGGAAGCCGCCCGACTCGGAGGTCTGGGTTCCTGCGGACGCGAGCTTTGCTGCTCATCGTGGCTCACCAATTTCCAATCCGTGTCCACGAACACCGCACGCACACAGCAACTCTCCCTCAATCCACAGAAGCTGGCCGGTATGTGCGGCAAACTCAAATGCTGCCTCAACTTCGAACAGGACACTTACCTGCAGGAACTCAAGGAATTTCCCGCCCCGAACATCCATCTGAAGACCAAAAAAGGCAAGGGATTCTACAACAAAATCGACATCTTCAAGAAGATTGTATGGTACTCCTACGCTGATGATCCTTCCACCATTTTCGCCCTGCCGTTGGACAAGGTAAAACAAATCATCAAGATGAACGAGAGCGGCAAATACCCCGACACGCTGGAGGAATTCGCCAGTGTGAACCAGAAGAAGGTGGATGAAGGCAACAACTACAGCATGGACGAGCTCAAGAACATCGCGGACGAAAAATAATTACGGTTAAGCATCTTGCAACAATGAAAAAAATTGTCTGGCTTTTATTCGGTATTGTCCTGTTTTGCACCGCATGCAACAAGAATGTCTATTATAGTGACATCCAAACCCTTTCGAAAGAGCAATGGGACATCAGGAAACCGCTGACTTTCACGGTTGACATCACCGATTCCATGCAGTATTTCGACATGTATGTTCATGTGCGCAACACCACAGACTTCCAGACGCAGAATTTCTATGTGTTCATGAACACCAAATATCCTGACGGGCACAGCGAGCAGGACACATTAGGGTTCATACTTTGCGACAAGTTCGGGAAATGGACGGGCAAGGGCCAGGGTCGCATCAAGGACAACAAGTTCCTGTTCCAGCCCAATGTGCGGTTCCCCTTCAACGGCACCTACACTTTCACGGTCACGCAGGGCATGCGCGAGGATGTGGTGTCCGGCATCAGTGATTTCGGAATTACACTGGAGAAACACAAATAGTTTTTTTTCTTCATTCTGTACCATGTTGTATGATGCATAAGGACGACGCCAGCATTATTTCCGAACTTCGCCAAATGGCCGATGACATGCCAGACGGTATATCTGTTACCATTTCAAAACAAGGCGGTTACATGTCGTTTGATGCGCCAACTCGCCTGAAAGTCAAAAGAGCAATCATTATTTCCATATTGGCTTCAGCTGCTATATGGTGGGGCCTCGCAAACGCCAGCATATTGATGACTGTTGTCATGCTTGTAGCCTTGATTATTGTTTCTATATTGCTCACCGAACCGCTATATTCTGTGAAAATGGACAAGGAAACATGTGAAGTTTCCACTGGTTTTATAGGTATAGAACGTGCTCAATATTCTTGGAAAGATTACCAAGGACCGTTGGTTTATATGCAAACCTTAAACGGGCGTGAGCCATCGCCCAAGGATTATTGTTTGAAATTCTCATGCGGGAATCGGATTAAGATAGTTCGCATCGCAAATATGATGTGGGGAAAAACTAACTCCCCACGCGAAAACCTCAAGAAAATGTCCGAACTGTGGGATTTGATGAAAGAATTTCTTGATTTGGAAAATTTTGACACTGATATCAGAATGTCAGGACGCAACGCCAGATTCAGCTGATTTAACCCTCAAAATAATACATAAACAAAACAAAATATCATATCACATCCCATTCCGCGCTATCGCGCGGAAGCCAAAAACTCCCCTTCTATTTTAGAAGGGGTGCCCGAAGGGCGGGGTAGTAATATAAAAACATACCAAAACCTTGTAAAAATGACAACCATCATCAACGGAAGCAAAATCAAAGATTACTATGTTCATAATCTCCCTTCAAATCGTGAGCTGTCGGACTACTCCCGCAAGAACCGAAAATCTGGCAACATAGCAGAAATTGTATTTTGGCTTCAAGTTCACAAGAAATCGTTCCATGGGCTTGATTTCGACAGACAGAAAATCATCGGAAACTACATTGTTGATTTTTATGTGAAACGGCTCGGTCTTGTCGTGGAGATAGACGGCGGCTCCCACAACGAGAAAGAGGATTATGATGCGAGGCGCGACGATTTCTTGGAAAGCCTGGGACTAAAGGTTTTTCACACAACAGACTACGATGTACTGCAACATGTGGATCTAGTGCTGGATGATTTGAGAGACTTCATTGTCAATCACTATGAGCACTAAGATAATTAATAAGGAATATTTTACTCATATTACTACCCCGGCCTGCGGCCACCCCTTCTAAAATAGAAGGGGAGTTTATTTCGTGTGGCACCAAGGTGCCACGATATAATGATTACAGGAAGCCCTTTCAGAAAAGCTTTTGCATAGTAAGTTCCTAAAGACAGCGGGCTATTAAAACTTCACTCCAATTGCCAATCGGCCAGTTTCATGTCGTCGTCCAGCAGGATGGCCAGGTAGTTCATGTAACGCGATTCGGCAATAAGCCCGTCCTCAACGGCCTGACGGACCAGACAGCCGGGCTCGTGCGTGTGCGAGCAGTCGTCAAACTTGCATTTGTTGTTGTACGCGCGAATCTCAGGGAAATAATCCCGAATCTCCTCTTTGGAATATTGTATCAGCCCAAACTCCTTGATGCCAGGTGTGTCCATCACATAGCCGCCGGCCAACGGGAACATTTCCGCAAAAGTGGTCGTGTGGCGGCCTTTGAGATGCTGCTTGGAGATCTCCCCCACCCGCAAGTCCAACGAGGGGTCCAGACACTTGATCAGCGCAGACTTGCCTGTGCCGGAATGCCCACTGAACAGGGCCACCCGACCCGTCATCTTCTGCCGTAACTCTTCAATACCCTCCCCTGTAACCGCAGAGGTGTGCACGGCCTGGTAACCAATGCCCGTATAGAGTTCCGTCAGCTGCTCCACCAGCCGTTTCTCCTGCTCTGTGTATATGTCCATCTTGTTGAAAACCAAGCAGACCGGTATGCGGAAACCTTCAGCAGACACCAGAAAACGATCAATGAAACCTAACGAGGTGCGCGGCTCCTTCAGCGTCACCAAAAGGAAACACACATCTATATTGGAGGCAATCACATGGCTGATTTTGGAAAGATTGGTGGATTTTCGCTCAATGAAATTGCGACGCGGCTCTATGTTCGTAATCGTTCCGGTGCCGTCCTCCTCCAACTCAAACTCCACCCAATCGCCCACCACCACGGGATTGGTGTTCTTGATGCCCTTAATGCGGAACTGCCCGCGCAAACGGCACTGCACCACCACCCCGTCATCTTGACGGGCTTGGTACCAACTGCCGGTGGATTTGGTGATGAGGGCTCTCATGGGGTATATTTGTAATATGTTGGTGTTTGTTGCAGAGGCGAATGATCATTCGCCCCTACAAATACGGTTTTTCGTTTCTTTATCGATTTCCAGATATTCTTCGACGCTCTGAGGCACGCAGAAATCGGCCTTGGCCAAGGCATTTTCGATGAGCACAGGAATCTCCGCATAGCGGATTTTCTCCTGCAGGAACCATTGCACGGCCACTTCATTGGCGGCATTCATCACACATGGCATACAACCGCCCCGACGCGAGGCCTCGTATGCAATGTTCAGACATGGGAATGCCTCCAAATCGGGTTTCTCAAATGTAAGTTGCGGATAATTAGCAAAATCAAATCTTGGGAAACTGTTCTCCAAACGCAACGGATAGGTGATGGCATATTGGATGGGCAGTTTCATGTCGGGCACGCCAAGTTGCGCCTTGATGGAGCCGTCGCGGAACTGCACCAAAGAGTGCACCACCGACTGCGGATGCACCACCACTTCAATGTTTTCTAAAGGCACATCGAAAAGCCACTTGGCCTCAATCACCTCCAGTCCCTTATTCATGAGCGTGGAGCTGTCGATGGTCACCTTGGGACCCATGTTCCAGTTAGGATGTTTGAGCGCCCGCTCCAAGGTCACTGCCTGCAACTCTTCCTTTGACCAGCCACGGAACGGACCGCCGGAGGCCGTGATGATCAGTTTCTCAATGGGATTGAACTGCTCGCCGGCCAGCGATTGGAAGATAGCGGAATGTTCAGAATCAACGGGATAGATAGGCACTTGACGCTCTTTGGTTTTGCGCGTCATCAGCTCGCCGGCCACGACCAGTGTTTCCTTGTTGGCCAGCGCAATAAGTTTGCCGCAGTCGATGGCATGGTAGATGGGGCGCAGTCCGGCCACCCCCACAATGCAGGAGAGCACCATATCCACACACTCCATCTCGCACACATCGCACAGCGACTGCTCGCCGCAGAACACCTTGATGTCTTCGTTGGCAAGCGCCTCTTTTACAATTTTATACGCCTCTTCCTGAACTACCACAACGATATTGGGCTTGTAGGTTCTGGCCTGTTGGATAAGCAATTCCGCACTGGAATTGGCGGCAATAACCTCCAACTGCAGCAAGTCGGGATACTGCGCAATCACTTGCAGCGACTGCACACCCATGGAACCGGTGGACCCCAAAAGCGCTATTCTGCGCTTATGCGCTTGTTCGTTCATTATTTATGGTTTTCAATCGTCTTGCAGATATCGGCAAACACATGCTCAATATCCTGCATACCATTCAGTTGGATGAGTTTGCCCTGGTTCTTGTAGTAGTCCACCAACGGCATGGTCTGGTCGAAGAAATTGGCCACGCGCGCCTTCACCGTTTCGGGGGTGTCGTCGGCACGATTCTCCAACTGCGCACGCTTGAGGATGCGTTTCTCCACTTCTTCCATCTCCACATACAGATAGAGTACCATGCTGATATTCAGATCTTTGAAGAGATTCTTATCGTCCAGCATCTCGGCCTGCTTGATGGTACGAGGCACGCCGTCGAAGATAAAACCTTTGCTGTCAGCATGTTTCTGGATATGATTGTTGAGCATTCCCAATGTGATATCGTCGGGACAAAGGTCACCGCGATTGATGATTTCCTGGGCTTTCAAACCCAGTGGGGTCTTGTGCGAGATCTCGTAACGGAAAAGGTCGCCGGTGGAGACATGGTCAAAACCGAATTTTTCGGCAATAAGTTTGGCTTGTGTGCCTTTCCCGCTGCCGGGAGCACCAAAAAGAACAATATTCGTCTGCATATTATGTGTATTTAATCGATTTTCAATTGATAAATGTCGGGGAGATTGCGCCCGTAGCCATCATAGTCGAGGCCGCGGCCCACCACAAACTTGTTGGGGATGGTAAAGGCGCAATAATGGATGGGCAAATCCAGCATATAGGCCTCCGGTTTGTAGGTCATGGTGGCGATGCGCAGGTCCTTCAGTCCGGTCGGTTCCAGCATTTCCACCAAGTGCTTGTAGGTGCGTCCCGTATCGATGATATCCTCCAGAATTATCACGCGCTTGCCGCGCAAGTCCTCCGTGAGCCCGATGAGGTTTTTCACCACATTGGTGGACTGCGTGCCACTGTACGAAGAGAGTTTCACGCAGGAAATCCGGCATTGGATGGTCAGCTTCTTCAACAAATCCACCGCAAACACGATAGCGCCGTTGAGCGTGACCAGCAGGACAGGATCGTCGTTTTTGTATTCCTCATTGATTTGATCAGCCACTTTCTGGATAGCGGCATCAATATCGGCTTCATGGATGAATTTCACGAAAGTCTTGTCCAAAATTTTGACAGTATCATTCATACGCAAGAGAACTTAAGCACGGGCAGAAATAGCCACTCATTTTTTACAAGTTGCAAAAGTAGGAAAAAACAGCATACCCCGAACTAACCACATGGATATTTTTAATCCATTATTGGATTTTGACTTTCATCCCAATGAAAATTCTATTTTTGCACATCAAAAAAAACGAACCCATGCAACAGAACAGGGATTGGATTCGTTAGAATAATAGTACCGTGATTATTTTTAACATTTATGGATATGAAAAAACTTTATCTAACATTACTGATTGCCAGTGCGTTTGGTTTCATGCTTTCCTTCGTACCGGAGGTTACCGCCCAAACAGGCTACAACTACCAGCCTTGGCGTGAAACGGATGTGCTGCCCAACGGCCAACCTCGGCCGCTGGATTTCATGACATTGGGCGACCAGAACCACACCTATGTGCGTTGCCGCTACGGCAATAGCGGACGAAACTGGGACCAGAACATGGGAACAACGGGTAGCGGGAATTATGCCAGCCACCTGCTTATCTCAAGCCAGTCAGACGACCCGTGCAGATGCTTTAATGCAGGCTCATCAACAAATCCCATCTGGAAACACGAGAAGGTGATTCCCCGTTCATGGGATGGAAATCCAGACCACTATCAGGACAAGGTGATTCGTATCGGATGCTACCAGCACTCCGGCGCTTGCATGCACAGCCAGGAGATCGAATACTGGTTTTATCCGCCGAAAGATTCCAGTACCCTGCTGGTCTATTTCACCTTCGCTCAGGAAAATGTATCCAGCCATGATCCCGACTGGAATCCGAAATTTTCCATAGAGGTGTTGGATGGTACCAACAGCAACACCTCTGCATTGGTTCCGGGCGGATACTATAATAATTTCACCCGCAACAACGCGACAGGAGAGTGTAATGTGGGAGGTCCCAACACCAATTGGCCATACAACCGCTTCTTAGCCTCTCCGAGCGGAAACGGAGCCAGTCTGGACTTTTCATGTGGCCCCGACGACTATGGTTTGTACACCTATTACTGGGTGAACACGAGCAACACGAAAACCACCCCCACCACATTCCCGTATCGTGAGTGTCCTGTCGCTCAAACAAATGGTAATGCCCTGTATCCGGTCACATGGTTTGAGTACAAGCCCTTGGCTTTCGACCTTTCTGCATACGCGAATGCACAACCTGCCAAAGCGGTACGACTGCGTATTAGGGCTGCCGCTTGCGAGGGCGTGGCGCACTGGGCATACGGCATGTTCGCCGCCAAACTGATGCCCGGTTACATTTCCGTGGACGCTTGCGGCAATGATAACATCACCCTGTCGGTGCCATGGGGCTTTTTGGAGGAGACTTACGAATGGCATTATGGCACGGACAAACAGCACTCTAACGGTATTCTTGAGCCCAACACCACACCCGGTGTCAACGGTAACGCTTATGACCTCGTGCTTGATCCTACCGTTGCCCGAATCTGGCCCTACTACCGCTGCGAGATGAAATCCTACACGGGCGTGCCGTTCACCTATGAGGCCTACATCAAGAAGTACGACATCCAGCCCGACTTCTCTTACACCCAAGTCATCGATGAGGACTACCCTTGCTCGTACCTGATCAAGCTCCAGAACACCGGAAAAGTGTGCGAGTTGACGCCAAAGGCCGCGGAGGCGGGTTATGACACCACCTTCCAGACGAGTGGTTATCACTTGCATTGGTACTACAAAAACAGCGCCGGTGTGTACCAGACCCTGCCCGCCAGCGAGAATGTGGACACTCCTTTTTTTAATGTGTCTAACACAGCCGACATAAATCTGCAAAACTTCAACTTTGAGCCGGGTGGCGACTCCATCATGATCAAGCTTGTGGTGCAGGACTCCCTGATGAAGTGCATCGACAGCATCGAACTCAACATCGGTCTGGACTCCAACTTTGTCAAGGTGGGTACCAAGGACACCACCGTGTTCGCCTGCCAGAACCAGTTGCCCTACTTCTACCAGCGCGACAAGTACGGCGACAAGTACCGCTGGGACACCCCGGGCGTACGCGAATGCCATGTGGGGGATGACTTCGGCGACGAATCCTGGAACTACTGCGACAGCGTGGTGACCGTGACCTTGCAGGTCATGCAGCCCAAACTGGAGATCCAGGACATCGGCGACTACTGCGACTCGTTCCGCACGACGCTCATGGTGAAGCCGGCCGCCAACCAGGCGTTTGCGCCAGAAGACATCCATGTGCAGAACTGGAACGGCGACGAGACGGCCACGGGCAGATACTACACTGCCATGACCGCCGGCGTTTACTCCGTACTGGCCAACATCGGTGAGTCCGGGTGCTCCGCATCCGCCACCTACAAGATCGCCGCCTGTATGCCCTTCATGAACCTGCCGAACTCCATCACGCCGTCCAACCACGACAACATCAACGACTGTTTCGAGATTCCGCAGAAGAGTCTGGTGAAGTCCATTGAGTTCACGGTGTTCAACCGCAACGGCACGGTGGTGTTCCACACCACGGATGTGAACTTCAAGTGGCGCGGCGCGCGGTTCAGCGAGGACTATCCGGACCCCGACTTCACGAACCAGACCTATGTCTATACGCTGAAGATGGTGGACTACAACGGCAAACCCTATCCGGTAATCAAAGGTTCGATACTGGTGCTGTAAAAAACAGATTATCATTATATTAAACAGATTGAAATGTCTTCTAAAATATGTAAGATCTTATGGGTTGTGGTGTGTGGTTTGCTCATGACCGCTTGTCCCTCGAAACCCAAAGACACTCCAGCACAAAAGCCGACGGTGACACCGCCGGCTTTTGACATTGATTCGGCATACGCTTTTGTGAAAGCGCAAACGGATTTCGGACCGCGCACATTGGGAAGTGCTGCCCATACGCAATGTGCTCAATATCTGGTGAATAAATTGAGCGAGTTTTGTGACACGGCGTTTGTGCAGGATTTTGATGCCCGCACCTATGACGGCAAAACCTGGAAGGCGCAGAACATCATCGCTTCCTATGCTCCTGAGAAATCGGAGCGCGTGGTGCTTGCCTCGCATTGGGATTCGCGTCCCTTCGCTGACCACGATCCCAATCCTGCCAACCACGATAAGGCCATTGATGGTGCCAATGACGGTGCCTCCGGCGTGGGGGTGCTGTTGGAAGTGGCTCGCCAGCTGAGCCAATTGAATCCTGCCATCGGGGTGGATATAGTCCTGTTCGATGCGGAGGATTACGGCCCGAAGGAGGGTGTACAGGCACCTCCAGGCGAATGGTGGGGGCTCGGTTCCCAATACTGGGCGCAACATTTCCATAAAGCGGACTATATGGCGCGCTACGGCATCCTGCTCGACATGGTGGGCTCGCCGAATGCCCGCTTCTATCAGGAGAGTTTCTCCGTGCGCGACGCGCAACCCGTTGTGGCTAAAGTCTGGGCGCATGCCTACGATTTGGGATACGGGGATTGCTTCATTAACCAGCCCGGAGGCATTATCACCGATGACCACTATTATGTCAATAAGTATGCGCCGTTCAAGATGATAGACATCATCCATTATGACATGTACTCCGGGACCGGTTTTGACCCCGTTTGGCATACGATGAATGACAATATCCAGCATATTGACAAAAACACGCTCGGCGTGGTGGGAAGAACATTGTTGCATGTGATTAAAAATGAAGAATGATGAGTTTTAAGGTTTTTAAATTCGGAGGTGCGTCAGTGAAAGACGCAGCAGCCATAGAAAATCTGCATGCTATTCTGCGCTGTTATCCCGATGACAATCTCGTTGTGGTGATTTCCGCGATGGGTAAGACCACCAACTTCCTGGAAAAAGTGCTTCATGCCTATTATCACGAACCTGACCAGGTGGAGACATTGGTTTCTGAGTTGGAGAAACAGCATAAGGATGTGGCCATACGGTTGGTGCCCGACCCGGGTTCCATACTTGACCGGATCGGAGAACTCTTTAATCAGTTGAGGACAAAATTGGCTGAAGAGCACTCCAACAACTACGATTTCGATTACGATCAGATTGTGAGTTTCGGAGAATTGTTGTCCACCACCATTATCTCCATGTATCTGAATCTTGCAGGACTGCCTAACACCTGGCTTGATGCACGCCGTCTGGTGCGTACCGATTCAACCTACCGTGAAGGACATGTGGACTGGGATACTACGGTGAACCAGATTTGTGAAAACATTGGTGGGCATTCAGACAGAGTGTTTGTGACGCAGGGCTTTATAGGTGGCACGGCCGAACATCTGACCACCACACTGGGTCGCGAGGGTTCCGACTACTCGGCCGCTATCATGGCGTATGCGCTTGATGCCGAAAGTGTGACTATCTGGAAAGATGTGCCCGGACTGCTTAATGCGGACCCGAAACGCTTCCCCGACGCGGTAAAGTTGGATGAGATTCCCTATGAGGAGGCCGTGGAACTTTCGTACTATGGTGCCTCCATTATCCACCCCAAAACCTTGAAACCGCTTCAAAACAAGCAGATTCCACTGTATGTGAAATCCTTCTTCCATCCGGAAGAGGAGGGGAGTGTCATTAAGTCCTGCTCCGAAAGAAACAAGATTCCCTCCATCATTGTGAAGGACCATCAAACACTTTTGACCGTTTTCCCGAGGGATTTCTCCTTTATTGCAGTGGAGAATCTGTCGGAATTGTTTGCGGTTTTCGCGAAATATCGTATTCGGGTTAACATGATGCAGAACTCGGCATTGAGCTTTTCCGTATGTACGGACGCCGAACCCGACCGCGTGGCGCAATGTGTGGCGGCATTGCACGACAAGTACAAGGTCAAATACAATGAAGATGTGCAACTGATAACTATTCGTCACTATAACAAACAGATTATTGACAAGGTGCTTGCGGGTCGCACAGCCATCCTTCGCCAAACCAGCCGCGCCACGATACAGTTTGTGGTAGTTGGAGGAAGAGAGAAAGAGTAAAAGAGTGGAAGACACATAAAGAGTTTTCTATTAACTGAAAAAATGCTAACTTTATAAACTTTACAAACCTTACAAACCATATAACCACACTATGAAACAGCGTTATCTTATCAGCGGCGGCGGCACAGGAGGCCATATTTTCCCGGCCTTGGCTATCGCCAAAAAAATAAAGAAGGAAAATCCGGATGCGGACATCCTTTTCATCGGCGCCAGCGACAAAATGGAAATGAAGCGTGTTCCAGAAGCCGGTTTCCCGATTGAAGGGTTGAAAATTTATGGCATCAGCCGCGATTTTTCCATCAAAGGCATCTGGAAAAATGTGAAACTTCCCTTTGTCCTGATGGGCGCTATGAGGAAAGCCCGGAAAATTATCCGCAATTTCAAACCCGATATCGCCATAGGAGTAGGGGGATTCGCTTCCGGTCCTGCCCTGAAGGCCGCCGACCAACTGGGCGTGCCCACGCTGTTGCAGGAGCAGAACTCCTATCCGGGTGTCACCAACAAGATGCTGGCCCCAAAAGCCAAGCGTATTTGTGTGGCATACGAGGGGCTGGAAAAATTCTTCCCTGCGGATAAGATTGTGCTGACAGGCAACCCCATTCGTGAGGAAATTCTGAATTTGAAACGGAAAGACCCTAAAGCGTACGAGTTTTTCGGTTTTTCCCCTGAAAAGAAAACGGTTTTGGTGGTCGGAGGTAGTTTGGGCGCCCGAACATTAAATGAAACGATGGCCGAACATCTTGATGAGTTCCGCAATGCCGATATCCAACTTTTGTGGCAGACGGGTGAGTTGTACTATAAAAACATAGATTCCAAGTTGTTGGCCGAACAGGATGAGCATATCCGCATCATGCCGTTCATCCGCAACATGAACGATGCTTACAGTATGGCCGATATCATCGTGTCGCGCGCTGGCGCATTGGCCATTGCCGAGCTCGCAGTGGTTGGAGTGCCTACCATCTTAGTGCCTTTCCCCTATGCGGCCGAGGACCATCAAACCTACAATGCCAAAGCACTCTCCTCAAAAGGCGCTGCCGTGCTTATTCCCGATGCGCAGGCAAAGGCCGAACTGATACCCGCCCTTATGGACTTGGTGAAGGATCCCGAACGCTGTGCCCACATGGGAGAAGTGTTGCGCACCTTTGCCCAACCCGATGCTATCGATAAGATTTACAGTTATATAGAACAAGTGTAACCCGATTACAACCCTGCCATGGCTTTTTTTAAAGACAATCTGTCTGTGAAACAAACCGAATTTGAACTTGCCCCCGGCAGGATTCTTATCTCGGTGCCATATTATAACGACACTTTCTTTAACCGTTCTGTGGTGCTGCTTACCGATTATGAGGACGAGCATGTGGCAGGTCTTATCCTGAACCATCGTCTGCCATATCCCGTCAGCCAGCTGGTGGACGGATTGCGCGTGGAGGCGCCCATGTACCTGGGCGGCCCGGTTCTGCCTACCGCATTGTTTCTGCTGCATTCGTTCGAGAGTTGCAAGGATTCCTCCCAAGTGGCTCCGGGCATCTATGTCGGATATGACCAGGTGCTGTTGGCTCTGATTGAACACAGGGCAATACCGAATCTACAATATCGCTTCCTGATGGGTTATGCGGGTTGGAGTCCGGGACAATTGGAAGGCGAAATAGCCCGGAATATGTGGGTGATTGGTAATCCGACCCCGGAACTGGTGTTCCATACCGAACCTGAGAAAATGTGGGCCAAGTCTGTGCAAGTGTTGGGTGATGGTTATCAGCATTGGCTGAATGTGCCCGAATACATCAATCTTAATTAGTTATGAAAAAATCTCTTGTCGTTCTGTTTCTGTTGTTTGCAATAACGCTCGGGGCATTTGCCCAGCGCTCCACCACTTCCAGCAATTTCAAGGGCGGTGTGCGAGCCGGCTTCACCGCCACCCAAATTTCCGGCGATGACCTGGTCGGTTTCCACAAACTGGGCGCCTATGCGGGTTTGTATGCCAACTATCCCCTGAATGATAAGGGCAATCTGAAACTGCAGGCAGAGATCAATTTCACGATGAAAGGGAGTCATACCTATATTCCGCCTAAACAAACCGCCAATATCGCGCAAAAATATGTGCTGAATCTGGGTTATGTGGAAGTGCCTGTGCTGTTGCGCTGGCGCTTCGCCCGTCTGACCATTCGAGGGAACAGCGATTTTGAATTCGAACTCGGTCCCATGTTCGGCGTGAACCTGTATCAGCGTGAACGCGACTTGTATGGGCAGATTCAGGGAAGACCGCCGTTCAGCCGGTTTGAACTTTCCGCTTTGGCGGGTCTTTCCTATATGTTCAATGAGCACCATGGCGTCAGTTTCCGCTTTTCCAATTCCATTTTAAGAGTGCGCAAACCCAATTGGGCGGTCAATAGGGGTGTTAAACTGCAATATAACACCGTGCTGATGTTCAGTTATTTCTATCAGTTTTAGCGATAGAAAATAATGAACAGGTGTGCATAATTTTTGTGTTAAAAAATATTATTTTTTGAATGATATTTAATATATTTGCAACCGTATTAGGAATATGCGGGAGAGTTTTCCATTTGTAATTTATTGAAACAAAGGAAAATAAGATGAAAATTTAGGAATTCACATTTTATTAACCCTTAAATTTTAACGCTTATGAAAAAGTATTTCGCTGAAATGGTAGGAACCTTTGTTCTTACATTCTTGGGCTGCGGAACAGCCATGTTCCTCGGTTGCGCTACGCCTGCTGGCGTGGTAGGTACAGCTATCGCCTTCGGTCTCTCCGTGGTGGCTATGGCGTACACCATCGGCGGTATCTCCGGATGCCACATCAACCCGGCCATTACCCTTGGTGTTGCGCTCTCCGGCCGTATGAGCTGGAAAGACGCTATTGGATACTGGTGTGGTCAGCTTATCGGCGGTATCATCGCTGGCGCTTGCCTGTTGCTGCTCGTCAATGTGGTGACTCCGTCCGCTTGCGGTATCGCTGAAGGCATGACAGGTCTTGGCTGCAATGGCGTGGCTAACGCTGGCGGTCCTGGCGGCGCATTCCTCGTGGAAGTTATCGCCACATTCCTCTTCGTGCTCGTGGTACTTGGCACTACCGACGAGAAAGTGGGTGCCGGCAATTTCGCAGGTCTCGCTATCGGTATGTCCCTCATCCTGATCCACCTCGTGTGCATCAACCTGACGGGCACTTCCGTGAACCCCGCTCGTTCCATCGGACCGGCTATCTTCGCTGGTGGCCAGGCCCTGTGCGACCTCTGGGTGTTCATCTGCGCTCCGCTCGTAGGTGCCGCTCTCTCCGCACTCGTTTGGAAATGCTTCTCCTGCGAAAAATGCAGCAAGAAAGAAGAATAATCTTATTGCGAAATGATGAGAAAAAAGCGCCTCTTTCGGGGCGCTTTTTTATTGCCGTTGCTTAGATAAAAAGTGTACTTTTGCAATCGTATTTTTTAAACAAAATAATTAATTTTTATACCCATGGAAAAGAAAGATCCCATTGAAGAAGCCCGCAGATATGTGGCTAATGCGGAGGAGGTCATTAAGAAAGCCAATTATGACCCCGAACTGAAAATCTACACCGACGGAAAATATGTCAAGATGGCTGGAAACACCTTGTGGAACGGTTGTCTTGTCGCATTAGACGCATTGTTTGGCATTCGTAAAAGCAAAGGTCGCCCCTCAATTGACAAATACAAGGAAGTGGCCGCCCAACGCGACAAGAAACTATTGGCGTTTGTTGTGACCGGCTACGACATTATGCATTTGTCTATGGGCTATGATGGAATAAAGAACAAGAAAGTCTGTTCCACTGGTTTTGAGACGGCGAACGACATTATCAATCGTTGTGCAGCGTTAATCCCTAAACAGGTAACGGCTTAAACGGTCTCCAAACGATAAGTTTCTTGCGGTCTTACATCTTGTCCGGAACATCAATTCCCAGCAACTTCATGCCATTCCGTATCGTGGTGGCCACCCATTTGGATATTTGCAGTCGGAACAACCGTTTGCCGGCGTCCGCTTCCTTGAAGATGGGGGTCTCCTGATAGAAATGGTTGAACTGCTTGGCTAAATCGTAGATGTAGTTGGCGATTAAAGCCGGACTGTAGTTGTCGCCCGCTGACAAGACCACTTGTGGGTATTTGTACAACACTTTGATAATCTGCTTTTCCTCATTCTCCATGACAGTGTCAGTGGGTAGGGTGTCCGTGATCTGGATGCCCTGCTCCACAGCTTTGCGCAGCAGCGATTGGATGCGCGCGTGGGTGTATTGGATGAACGGAGCCGTGTTGCCGTTGAAATCAATGGACTCGGCCGGGTTGAACAGGATGTTCTTGGTGGGATCCACCTTCAAAATGAAATATTTGAGCGCCCCGAGTCCGATCATTTCGTACAAGGCATTCGCTTCGTCAGCAGGGAAATCAAATTTGCCCAACGCTTCCGTGCCGCTCTTGGCCTCTTGGAACATGTCGTCCATCAAATCGTCGGCATCCACTACGGTGCCTTCCCTGGATTTCATCTTGCCGCTGGGCAACTCCACCATCCCGTAGGAAAGATGGTAAATGCTGTTGCCGAATTCCTTCTCCAATTTCTTGCCCAATACCAGCTTCAGCACATCAAAATGGTAGTTTTGCTCATTACCGACCACATAAATCATCTTTTGCGGTTTGAACTCTTCATACCGCAACTGGGCGGTGCCCAAATCCTGTGTCATATATACGGAAGTGCTGTCTTTTCGCAGCAAAACCTTCTCGTCCAAACCCTCGTCGGTCAAATTCACACGCACGGATCCGTCTTCGTGACGATAAAACACGCCTTTGTCCAACCCTTCTTGTACCAGCGATTTTCCGAGCAAATAAGTGTTTGACTCATAATAAGTTTTGTCAAAATGGATACCCAGACGGTCGTAAGTGGCGTCAAAACCGGCATATACCCATTGGTTCATGGTCACCCACAAGGAGCGCACTGTTTCGTCTCCCGCTTCCCACTTGCGCAGCATCTCTCTGGCTTCCAGCATGATGGGGGCTTGTTGGGCGGCTTCGTCCTCGGATAATCCTTTCTCAATCAGTTCTTTCTGTTCCTCTTTGTAATGCTGGTCGAAAACCACATAATATTTGCCCACCAGATGGTCGCCTTTCATGCCCGACGATTCCGGTGTCTCCCCATTGCCGTAGCGCAACCAGGCCACCATGGATTTGCAAATGTGTATGCCACGGTCGTTTACAAGGTTTACCTGCACTACAGGATGTCCGCAAGCCATCAGGATTTGCGACACAGAATGCCCGAGCAGGTTGTTGCGGATATGGCCGAGGTGCAACGGCTTGTTGGTGTTTGGCGATGAATATTCGATAAGAATCGGCGGTTCCTGCTGTCGCCCGTTCTGCCCGTATTGCGCATCCTGATAATGGTCGCGCAAATATTCTTTCCAGAAAGCGTCGCCGATGGAGAGGTTGAGATAGCCCTTCACAACATTGTAGCCGGAGAGCAGGTCCACGGAAGCGCATAGCGCCTCGCCAATCTCTTTGGCCACCATGTCGGGTGCCTTGCGCGCCAACTTCACATACGGGAACACCACGATGGTGAGGTCACCCTCAAACTCTTTGCGGGTGGGCTGAACCAAAGCGGGGTCCGCATCAATGGTGATATTGTATAAATCCGAGAGTGTCTTTTGCAGTGCGTTAGCTAATGCGGTTTCTAAAATCATGGTATCTATCAGTAAATAAATGTTTTATTCTTTGGATTTGTTCTTTTTGAACAGGGTTTTCCAGTAATTCATGTGCCAGAAGATGTGAAACAGGACAACAATGGTCATGGCGATGCCGAATTCCACATGGTAGTATTTCACCGTCCAAAGCCATTCCATTTTCCATCCGTAATTGATTTGCAGCACAAGGAAAAAGCCCAATAAACAGGAAACCAGAGCGGTGATGAGCAGCAGGATGTTCCATATTTTGCGGTGTGTGGTCTTTTTCATGACATTGGCCTTAACCAAGATGGAGGTGAGGGCGTACAAACCCAGTGTGATGGCCGAAATCAGGATCAGGTCATAGGGCTTTTTGGTCTTGACCGGTGCTTCGGATTCGGCGCTTTCGGGCACGATTTCATTGTCCGTCGGCTTTATCTCTTCCTCCGGCGCACCAGGCGTGGCTGTGGGCTCTATCGGGGCTTCTTCGGCGGTGGGTTTTGTGGCATTGGCTCTCTCAGGAGCGCTTTTGGCGGGCTGCGTTGCTTTGGGTTCGCTCTTCTCTGAGATGGCAACCTCTTCTACCGTGGCGGTTGATGTGTTGGACAAACGGCCGCGGTCGCAGAACCCGTCACCGTTCTCATCAATGAAGCGTCCGCAGCGTCCTGGACAATCAATGGCCCCGCAATCTTGCGGAACCTGTGCCAATGCGGCTAAACATGCGCACAACAGCAATAGGGTGGTGAAAATGATTTTTTTCATGAAAAGGGAAAATGAATTAAAAAAGGGCAAGTCTGAACGGCTGCCCTTTTTGATGTTTTATTCGAAGCTGAGTAATTCGATTTCAAAAATCAGGGTGGCGCCTCCCGGAATCAAACCGCCGGCACCTTGATCACCGTAAGCCAAATCAGAGGGGATGTAGAAGATGTATTTGGAACCGGTGGGCATCAGCTGCAGACCCTCGGTCCAGCCGCGGATAACCTGGTTCAGACCGAAAGTGATGGGCTGACCGCCGTTGTTTTCAGTGGAATCGAACACGGTGCCGTCAATCAGCGTGCCTTTGTAATTCACGGTCACTTTGCTGGTTGCGGTCGGTTTGGGGCCGTCACCTTGTTTGATGATTTTGTACTGCAGTCCGGATTCCGTCACATGCACATCTGGATTCTTCTTGTTCTCGGCGAGGAAAGCCAATCCCTCAGCTTTTGCGGCGTTGGCTTTGTTGGCCTGCTTTGCCTGCATGTCCTGCTGGAATTGCATGAAAATCTCCTGCATCTGCTGTTCTGAAAACTTGTTTTGTCCGGCCAAACCGTCGCGCACACCTTGTGCAAAAGCGTCCAGGTCAAGATTGACGCCGTCATGTTTTACTTGTGTACCAAAGTTAGCGCCAATGGCATAACTCACTTTTTGATCTTGTGTCATTGTCTCTTGGGATTTAACGGACATTGCGGCACCTGTGAAGAGAATGCAGAGTCCGATGGTTAATAATCTTTTCATTGTACTATTGATTTTTTATTGTTAACTTTTTTGGGACTGCAAAAGTACAAAAAAGTTTTATTGTTTGTGAATTTTTAGGGTCACAACTTCTCGCCGACAATAATGGTGTGTTCCCCCTCCCGCATCGTGGTGCCGAACAAGTATAAACTGCCTCCGTCGGCCAGCTTGAGTTGCTTGCGCAGTTCTTCGGCGCTCCAGGGGAAGTTACGGACAGCGATGTTGGCCTTTTTGATGCCCGAGAGGTGTTTGGCCGCCTTCTTTTTGTTGAAATGGAAATGATTTACAATGCGGAATTGCCTTCCCGGAAAGTCTTCTGATGGTGTGTCGCATGTATATAGATGCGTGTGCGGATGCAGTTCTTGCAGCCCGTATCGTGTGGCGATGCACTTGAACCCACCAGACTTCATTACGGCAACGTTGGGCTCCAGCAGATACGCCCCTAATGAGTCTGCCAATGCGGGCACCGCTTCCATCTCTTCAATATTGCTGAACTGGAAATCCGAGATGTGCCCGTTTTGTATGTTAACAGCATGATAATCAATTTTTTCCGGAATGCTGTGGGAGAGCAGGAGAAGAATCTCTCTGCATTCGCCATTGACGGCAACCACATGAATGGCTGTGGTCTCCGGCAACAACGCCAGCGTGGCTTTCAAATCCAACATGGGAGAGAGCTTTACCAACACCTGCTTGCGTGCCTTTTCTAATAGTTGCTCTTTGTATTGGGTGAGGTCAGGCGTGCACTCCTGAAGCGTGACCACCCGTTGCCCATGTGCATTGCGCCGCGAGGGGTCCAGATAGATGACATCCACCTCGGGCAGGGTGGGGAGCATCTCTTCCATGGTGCCGTTTAGAATTTGTAAATTATTGATATTAAATATATTGGCATTGTGGCGAACCAGCTCACATAGCTCGTTCATCGGTTCCATATAGTATCCCTGCTCGAAGACTTTTGCCAAGGCCATGGCATCTACCCCGAAGCCGCCGCTCAGGTCAGCGAAAGAGTCCCCACTTACAATCGACGCTTTGTATTTGGCGGCTTGGGAAGAAGAACACTGCTCCATGGAAATGGTCGGAGGGTAAAGCATGTTTTCATTCGCAAAAAAGTCCGGCAGTTTATCCTTTGCTTTCTGCCTTCCCTGGATCTGCTGCAGCGCAAAGGGAAAATCCACATCCGGATCCTTGCATCCGCGCAAGGCCAACTTCCGGACATCCTCATCCCGATGCCGCTGAATGAAATCCCATGTTTTCCGATTGATTGTCATATTGCTAATGTTCATTCCCCGTTTACCGTTCACCCGTTTACCGTTCACCTCCTTCACCTATTCACATACCGTTCCATCTTCTCCATCCAATGCATGGCCGATTTCATGGTGGGTATCTTATGGATGATGAACAGCAGTTTGCCTTTCACTTCTTTCAGTTGTATGAGCGGGTGGTTGGCTTGCAGAAAACCAAGCACTTTGCCAAACTCTTCCGACTGGTAATATCTGGAGGAGGAATTGCCGATGAAATAACCGGTCAGTGTGTTCTTTTTCAAAATGATTTTCTCGAAATGCAACCGGCCCGCAATCAGCCGCAATGGTATGGTTTGCAGCAGTTCCTCTGTCGCTTGGGGTAGAGGTCCGAAGATGTCGAGCAGTTTTTTGCGGAATGTTTCCAGTTTGTCCAAGTCCTTGATGCTTTCGAGTTCTTTGTACAAGCTCATGCGCTCGCTCACATTGCTCACATAGTCGGAAGGGAATAATGCTTCAATATCCGTTTCAATAAGACATTCGCGTGCCAGCAACTTGGAATTGTCTGCGGTTTCAATTTCTTGATCACCAAAGTCTTGCATTTCCCGAATGGCCTCACTCAGGATTTTCTGGTACATTTCGTAGCCAATCTCGTTGATGAAGCCGCTCTGGTCGGCACCGAGAATGTTGCCGGCTCCGCGGATGTCCAAGTCGCGCAGGGCAATCTGGATGCCGCTGCCGATGTCGGAGAAGTCTTCAATAGCCTGTAACCGTTTGCGTGCCTGATCGTTGAGCGTATCATAGGGTTTGGTGAACAGATAGCAGAATGCCTTTTGGTTGTTACGGCCCACGCGCCCGCGAAGCTGGTGCAGAACATTGAGCGCGAAGTTTTGCGCATCGTTGATGATCATGGTGTTGGCGTTCACAATGTCCAACCCCGACTCCACGATAGTGGTGGACACCAAAACATCGTACTGCTGGTTGATGAAGTCGGTCATGATTTTCTCCAGCTGCTCGCCTTCCATTTGACCATGCCCTATAGCCACCTTGGCTGAAGGGACTAGTCGTTGGATGAGTCCTGCCAACTCTTTGATGTTCTGGATTTTATTGTGCACCACAAACACTTGTCCGTGGCGGTTGAGTTCGAATTGTATGGCATCGCGAAGCAGTTCCTCGTCAAACACATGCACTTCGGTCTGGATGGGCTGGCGGTTGGGTGGGGGCGTGGTGATAACGGAGATGTCGCGTGCGCCCATCAGTGAGAATTGCAAGGTGCGGGGAATGGGCGTGGCCGACATGGTCAGCGTATCGACACTCACGCGCAATTCGCGCAATTTCTCCTTCGCCGCAACACCGAATTTCTGCTCCTCATCGATGATGAGTAGTCCTAAATCTTTGAAAACCACATCTTTGCTTAATAACCGGTGAGTTCCGATGAGTATATCGATCTGACCATCTTTCAACCGTTTCAGGGTGTCCTTAATCTGCTTGTTGGACTTGAACCGGTTGATGTACTCCACCTTGCAGGGCATGTCGCACAACCGGTCGGTGAAGGTGGTGTAGTGCTGCAATGCCAATACAGTGGTGGGCACGAGCACGGCCACCTGCTTGCTGTCGCACACGGCTTTGAACGCCGCGCGGATGGCGATTTCCGTCTTTCCGAATCCCACATCGCCGCAGATGAGCCGGTCCATGGGATGCTCGCTTTCCATATCCGACTTCACCTCCGCCAGTGTTTTGGTTTGGTCGGGCGTGTCTTCGTAGATGAATGAGGCCTCCAATTCCGTCTGCAAGTAGTTGTCAGCAGAGAAAGCAAATCCTTTCCGTGCTTTCCGTTGGGCGTAGAGTTGGATGAGGTCAATGGCTAACTCCTTGATTCTCTTTTTTGTACGCTCCTTGATCTTGTCCCAAGTGCCCGACCCGATTCGGTGCAGGGTGGGGGCGGTGCCGTCTTTGCCCACATATTTGGAAATCTTGTGCAGAGAATGGACACTTACATATAATATGTCACCGTCTTTGTAGGTGAGTTTGATGACCTCCTGCTCCTTGCCGTTCATCTCGGTCTTTTCCAACCCTTGGTAAATGCCGATCCCATAGTCGATATGGACCACATAATCACCTGGTTGCAAGTCATATATCTCGCGCAGCGTAAAGGCCTCGCTCTTCTTGTAACGGTCGCGGATAACCACACGCTCGTGTTTCTCCAAGAACTGGTGGTCGGTATAGACGGCCAGTTTGTGGTTCTCATCGCGGAAGCCTTCGTGCAGAATGTAGCGGATAGGGTAGTAGAGCGGTTCTATTTTGTAGTTGGTGGCGTTGTGCTTGTTGTACTTGTCCAGCAAGTCCAACATGATCTTATACAGACGGTCAAGTTGCGACTGGTTCTCCGCCATGAAAACACTGCGAATGCCATGTTCCATGTTGTCGATCCATTCCAGGAAAAGGTAATCGAAGCTGCGCCCGAAGTTGTTTTGGGGTTTTAAGGCAAAGTCGATGGTCTGCCCGGCGCTGTCGATTTTTGAATTGATATGGAATTGCAGATGGCCGGTGCAGGCGGAGTCGAAATCTCGTTTCCCGATGAACAGTTCGTCAACACTGTTTTTATGCTCCAGATTGTCGTCCTCAAACTCCTCTTTCACAGTCTTATAGAGTTGCCCGACCTGTGAGCCGATATCTTTGGGGTTGTCTAACCACAAGACAGTTTCCGGAGGAAGAAAATCCAACAGCGATATGCGTTGCTCCTCCTTGTCGAGTGACACGATTTTCGGCATGATGCGAATCTCGGGCTCTTCCCGAATCGACAGTTGTGTCTCGGGATTGAAAAAGCGGATCGACTCGATGGTGTCCCCGTCCAGTTCAATACGGTAAGGATACTCCTCGGAGAAGGAGAAAATGTCAAAGATGTTACCACGCCAGGCGAATTGGCCGGGTTCAAAGACAAAGTCTTCCTGCAAATACTCAAACTCATACAGGAATTGGAGGAAGATGTCGGTGGGGATCTCGTTGCCTTGACGGATGACAAAAGAATTGTCATTCAGGAATTTAGGTGTTACCACCTTCTCGGCCAACGCTTCGGGGTAGGTGACGATGATATAATCACCATCCGGATGGTTCGCAATCTTGTTGACGATTTCGGAACGCAGTTTCACATTGGAGTTGTCGATCTCATCGGTGTTGTGCGCGCGCTTGAAAGATGACGGCAGATAGTGGACTCTCTTGTTGGGCAGCGGCACATTGCGGTCGTTGAGCAACTTCTCCAAATCGTTGTAAAAATAGGCGGCCCGCTCGCGCGAGTTGAGCGCAAAAAGGTGCACTCCAGTCATGTTTTCTGCGAGATTGGAGACAAAAAGCGGGTATGACGATCCCACCAGACCGTTCAATTGTACAATCTGTTGGCTTTTGGGTTCCTGAAGGAACGCTTGCATTTTAGCGGTTTCTTTGGGACAAAACCGCTTCTGTAGTTCTTCAATAGTCATAGTAGTCTGCAAAAATACAAAAATTGTATATTTGCCACGGTTTTTTTGCAATGATGAATACCCTTTTTCTTGACCGGGACGGTATCGTGAATGTGCAAATTGTGGGCGGTTATGTGGAGTCGGTGGAACAATTTGTGTTTGTGGACCATTTTTTGGATGCCATGAAAATGCTGCGCCCGCTGTTCAAGCACATTATCCTGGTGACCAACCAGCAGGGTGTCGGCAAGAAAATCTGCACGCAGGCCCAGGTGGATGCGGTGCACAGCTACATGCAGATGCGCCTGCTCGCGCAACACACCCCGATGGATGCCATTTATTGCTGCCCGCACTTGGCAGCGGAGAACTGCTCCTGCCGCAAACCCCAGATTGGAATGGCGCTGCAGGCAAAAAATGACTTCCCCGACATTGACTTCTGTAACTCCATTATGGTCGGCGACTCGCTCTCCGACATGCTATTCGCCAAAAACGCCGGAATCCTGCCCGTGCACGCCGGCACCATCCGCTATCCTGAATTTGATGAAATTCTAACCCTTACGAAATACCATTTCGACTCTCTCTACGATTTTGCTAAATATTTGGATGAAAAGAGGAGAAGAGGAGAAGAGGAAAAGAGGAATTAATTTTTCTCCCTTACTCTTTTACTCCTTTACTCCTATTCTCAACACTAAACTTTACACCCCAAAAAAACATGCTCACCTACTTCTTCATCTGGTTCCTCTGTTATCCGCTGGCGTTGCTGCCCTTGGCGTTGCTGTATGTGCTGGCGGGGCCGTTGTACTTGGTGCTGAATTATGTGGTGCGTTATCGTAGAAAGGTGATTTTGGAGAATTTGCGGAATTCTTTTCCGGAAAAATCCCCCAAGGAAATCCGGAAGATCAAGAACCGCTATTATTGGCATCTCACTCAGATAGCGGTGGAGATGGTGAAGATGCTGGTGCTGCCGCGCTGTATCTTGCGGAAGCGTTACCATTGTGACAATCCCGAATTGGTGAACCGATATTTTGACGAGGGGAGGAGTGTCATTTTGATGTCGTCGCATTACAACAATTGGGAGTGGATGATTTTGGCGTTGGATGAGATGTTCAAGCATCATGGCGTGGGGGTGGGGAAACCCAATTCGGACAAAGTGTTTGAAAAACTGGTCAACCGCGCGCGCACCCGCTATGGCACGGAGGTGGTGTTTGCGGACACGGTGCGCGATGCTTTCGAACATTATGAGTCACAGCATATTCCCGTGGCCTACATGATGCTCAGCGACCAGTCGCCCAACAGCAAGAAGCGTTGTTATGTGACCGATTTCCTGCACCAGCGCACGGGGGTGATTTTCGGAGCGGAGCATTTCGCCCGAAAATACAATATTCCGGTGCTTTATTATGAGGTGATTAAGGAAAGGATGGGCAAGTATCGTGTTGATGTGCAGTTGATTACGGATGCTCCGAACGATTGTGCGGAGTATGGGATCACGCAGCGGTATGTGGAGTTGTTGGAGCAGACCATCCGCCGCAAGCCGCAATATTGGCTGTGGAGCCACCGCCGGTGGAAGTTCAAGTTTTAACCTATTTCCCGCTCTTCCTTCTGTTGCATTCCCGGCACAGCATCTGGCAGTTCTCGGCAATGGTTCTGCCGCCCTCATGCCACGGCGTGATGTGGTCGGCCTCCATGTGCGACAATTCGAAGTGATGTCCGCAATCGGCACAAATACCGCCTTGCCTTTCGTATGCGGCCAGTTTCTGCGCCTCGGTAAATGCCCTAATGGACAGATATCGCTCTTTTCGGGTTAGAATATAGGGATAGATGCCTTTTTTGTTGGTCACATCATCATCCAAAATCAGTTTTCTTACTTCTTCGTCAACTACAGTGTGATTTATAATTTGATCTTTGAAATTCTTGTATAAAAACCCCCAATCCACGCCTTTCATGATCTTTTTGCGTTCCTTATTGGGATGAAAAGAGGTTTCAATCCATGTGATAACGGCCTGAAAGAACTGCCATAGCGGAGCTGCGCTTGCATCGTGTTGGTGATTGGACATGTAGATTTCAATGTTGCCATCGGAAATCCAAGAGATGGCGGTTTCAAGGTATTCTTGGCGGATGGCGGAACCGCTGAGGTAATCGCTGCCGATTTTGGCCGCAGGCGCGCCGTTTTTGCTGAAATAGCGTTTGGCATCACTTACCCAACTGCCCGCATACACGGCATTGCGAAGTTCTTGTTCGGTAAGTTCCTCGCCTGCTATGTTGATGGTTTTGAACCATTTGAGTTTCTCGCTGTCGGTCCCACTGCAAATGTAAACCTGCAGTTCGTAGTTCAGAATCTGCTCCTGCTCATCGTGTTGGAGGTTGTGGAAATAGCGGAACATGTAGGCGAAGTCTCCATTCACATATTGGCAGATGCTGATCGTGCGCTGTTGGCCGTCGATGATTTCGAAGGTGCCGTCCTCGCGCACGGCCCAATACATCACATTCAGCGGAAATCCTTGTGTCAGGGTGTCGATGACCGCATCGCGTTGTTTTTCCTTATAGACAAACTCGCGCTGGAAGGGTGGGCGTACATCAAGGCGTCCCCCGAAGGCGCGCACGCCGTTTTCGTTGTTGTCCTGATATCCCGCGGTCAGTTCGCGGACAGTGATTTTGTGCAGTTCTATTTGCATAATATGGTATATTTTAATCTATTGCCAGTTCATATCCCGCATTTCTTCCTTTGTCATCGGTTTTATGCAGTATTCCCTTGGCGACCAGATCCTGAATATCGCGAAGGGCGGTTGCTTGCGAAGACTTGGTCATCTTGGCCCATTTCCCCGTACTCAGCTTTCCTTCAAAGCCGTCCCACAACCTGTTTATCATCTTGATTTGACGCTCATTAAGGACTGTAGTATGATGTCGTTGCCAGAACAATGATTTCCGAATCACTTGTAATGTGCGTGTTTGTGCAGTGTCGATGGCATCTTCCAATGTCAGCAAAAACCAAAGTAGCCATTGGGTTATGTCCAATCCGTGTTTGCCCATGTATTCAAGCGTGTCGTAGTATGACTTTTTGTTCCGCAGTATCGCCGCCGACATGCTGTAGAAGCGTTTGGGCTGACCGTCCGCACGAGCGAGAATCATATCGGTGATAGTGCGGGTAAGGCGTCCATTCCCGTCATCGAAAGGGTGTATATTGATGAACCACAAATGCGCTATTCCGGCTTTGAGCAGGGGGTCGATGGTGCTCTCCGCATTAAGCCATTGCAGGAAAAGCCGCATCTCATCGGCTATTCTGTCGGATGGCGGTGCTTCATAGTGGATCTTTTCCTTGCCCATGGCACCGCTTACCACCAGCATGGGTTCATCTCCGCTGCGGTAGGCACCGACTGTTATGGGGGTCATACCGCTTCTGCCTGTGGGAAACAGGGCGGCGTGCCAATTAAAGAGTCGTTGCTCGGTCAAGGGTTCGGAAGCATTTTCAACTGCATCCATTAGCACCTGCACAACCCCTTCGCTGTAATGGTCAGTTGCTGTAGTGCCTGCCAGATCGATGCCGAGATGTCTTGCCACTGAAGAGCGAACATGTTCCTCGTTGAGAATCAGACCCTCAATCTCGGCATTGCGCAGGACATCCTCTGTGAGAGTGTCGAGTGACGATGCAGACTGGTTTTCGAATCCCAAGGCGTCCATCATGCCCACCAGTCGTCCCTGTTTCTCGCGGACCCGAGCCAAAGGTCCAATCAGACTGCTGTCGTTCCAGCAGAATTTCGGCCATTGGTCATATTGCCATATCCAGATTGGGTTTGTCATTATTTAATTGATTTAAATTGTGAATTGATTATCGTAAATATTCGTTGCAAAAATACAAATATTTTTAATATTATCTCTAAATGATGCGAAAAACAGCCATAATCAATTCATTTTTTGAGGTAATTAAACAGACGGATTGTAGGGTTCGGGGTTTTCCGCCGCCATGGGTAATTCCATTTCAGGTTGTTCGTATGCCTTGACTTTTCCTGTCTGGCGCCGACGGATGAAAATCCTTTGATATGTCATTTTTGCATTATCGGATGTGTCTATTATATATGGTATTTGAACGCGCCATGTTCTGTCTGCTTTTTTGTATTTATTTCGTTTCTCCATTGTTGGTGGACGAAAAAACACACATTCATTCTCTGCCCATTCGATATCATGACTTCTCCAAATAATTTCAAATTGGTCAGGATTATACTTGTCAAGAAAGGTTAAAGGGACCCCCATAATACCGTCATAGTCGAAAGGTATACTATCTACCTTGCTCACCTCTATAGCATCGTAATTATCGTATCGAGGATACTCTTCTGGTGTATAATGACTAAACAATATTAGTTTTTCATGACGCTTCTGAATATCAAGATTTGTAAACCAGCAGATATTCCCGAACTTTGCATATTTCTTACCATTTTCATTTGTATAAGTATTTCCTCGTTCAAAATCAGACGGCACCTCAAATACTTTACTTCCAGAAGAAAAACCAAGCCATAGTTGATCGTGCATTACAAGTGGAAATATTTCACGATAATTAACGGCATTTATGTTGCCTACAATTACAAACTTCTTCTCATACTTCATCAATTGTGCCACATATTCGCGAAAAAGGGAGAATGGCGGGTTGGTGACCACAATGTCGGCCTCTTTCAGCAGTTCAATGCACTCTTGGGAACGAAAATCGCCGTCGCCTTGGAAATAATGGATGCCAATTTCTTCCGGGTCAGGTACGCGGTTGTTGTTTTTGTCGCCAAAATATTCCAACCATATTGCTCGTTCGCTGTCATTTTGCGAAAATAAATCCCGATTTTGGTTTTTGTAACAAGTAGTGATGAGTTTTTTCAATCCTAATTGTTCAAAATTGTAACTGAAATAGTGGAAAAAATTGCTCACACGCGGATCATCGCAGTTGCACAACACGGTTTTGCCCTTGAAATGATGCTTGTAGTGCCGGAGTTCATTCTCAATATCGATAAGTTGGGTGTAGAACTCGTCTTTCTTGGCGTTTTTTGCCGCATTCAGATTTTTGTTGGCCATACGGATAACAGCTATCGCATGTCTATTATCCGCAAACGCAAAAAGAAAGGTGCTTTCCTTATGCGTTACCAAGGTAGCCCAGCGTGGAAACCTTCTCCCGAAATAAGTACTCACACCTCTTGGGTATGAGCATTGCTTATTATCATTCAGGAGACAGCATTCCACACGAACGGCCTCATGTATTATTTCTGTAGTTTATATCCTCAAAGATTGCTGGGCTTTAGGTAAACGCGAAATAATAGCTAATGCTTTGGTTTATAATAAAATATTAATTTTTACGATCGATTCTTAAATTTGGTTCTATACTCAAAAAATCAGGGCAAAGATAGGCATTTTTCGGATACGCACGGCGGATAAAAAAAGGCGATGATATAGATGTTGGCCTTTCATGACAAAAATGATGGAGTCATTTTCGTTTATTATGTTCGCGGCACCTCCGGTGCCGCACCCATAGATTCCCCTTCTATTTTAGAAGGGGTGCCCGAAGGGCAGGGTAGTAATATGAGAGATTGGCCGCCAGGCCATCCTTGTGGGATTAAGAATTCTTGGGGATTCCTTCCTCATTTGGCACCTTCATGCTCATAATTCTCAACAATGAATTTTCTCAAGTCATCCAACAAGATGCCCACATGTTGCAAGACATCGTAGTCCGTCGTACGGAACACAGTCAATCCTAATGATTAGTGCGAAGGTTGTGGATGAGATTGTCCTTGATTCCAATGCCGTTTATAATGGTCATTTCTCTTGCTATGGTATTCTGATGTTTGATATTACTACCCCGGCCTACGGCCACCCCTTCTTAAAAAGAAGGGGAGTTTCAGGGTGTCCGCATCTCCGTGCGTCTCCATGTGACAAAAAAAAAAGAGGCGCGGAATCCGCGCCTCTTTTTTTGAATGTAATCGAATCTTACCAAGCGAACAGCGGTCTGTCGTGCATCATGTCGTTGACCGTCTTGCGGGTCTTGGCGATGAGCTCCTCGTTCTCCACATCGCAGAGGATGTTGTCGATCATCTCGACGATGCCGTCCATGTCGCCCTCTTTCAGGCCACGAGTGGTGATGGCCGGTGTGCCCACGCGCAGACCGGAGGTCTGGAATGCGGAACGGGTGTCGAACGGCACCATGTTCTTGTTGATGGTGATGTCGGCCTTAACCAATGTGTTTTCGGCCACTTTACCAGTCAACTCGGGGAACTTGGGACGCAAGTCGATGAGCATCAGGTGGTTGTCGGTGCCGTTGGAGATGACCTTGTAACCTCTCTTGACGAAAGACTCGGCCATGGTGGCGGCGTTCAGTTTCACCTGTTTCACATATTGTGCGTATTCATCGGTCAGGGCCTCGCCGAAAGCGACGGCCTTGGCGGCGATGACATGCTCCAACGGGCCGCCTTGCACGCCCGGGAACACGGCGGAGTCGAGAATCTGGGACATCATCTTCACGACACCCTTCGGGGTGGTCTTGCCCCACGGGTTCTCAAAGTCTTTGCCCAACATGATGAGGCCGCCGCGCGGTCCGCGCAATGTCTTGTGCGTGGTGGTGGTCACGATGTGGCAGTGCTCAACAGCGTTGTTCAACAGTCCCTTGGCAATCAAACCGGCAGGGTGGGAAATGTCGGCCATCAGGATGGCGCCAATCTCGTCAGCGATCTTGCGCATGCGTGCCCAATCCCAGTCGCGGCTGTAGGCGGAAGCGCCACCGATGATCAGTTTCGGACGCTCGCGGAGCGCAACTTCCTCCATGGTGTCATAGTTGATGCAGCCGGTCTCTTCGTCCACCATGTAAGCCACTTGGTGGTAGAGGATGCCGGAGGAGTTGACGGGGGAACCGTGGGAAAGGTGTCCGCCGTGGTTGAGGTCGAGGCCCATGAAGGTGTCGCCCGGTTGCAGGCAGGCCAGCAGCACGGCCATGTTGGCCTGTGCGCCGGAGTGCGGTTGCACATTCGCCCATTCGCAGCCGAAGAGCTCCTTCACGCGGTCGATGGCGATCTGCTCGCTCTGGTCAACCACCTGACAACCGCCATAATAACGCTTGCCCGGAAGACCTTCCGCATATTTGTTGGTCATGACAGAACCCATGGCTTCCATCACTTGGGGGCTCACGAAGTTCTCGGAGGCAATCAGCTCAATGCCGTTGGTCTGGCGTTGGCGCTCTTGCTCAATAAGATTGAAGATTTGTTCGTCTCTTTTCATATTGGATTATGTAAATTATTGATTGATAATTGATTTCTTTATCAGGGAAATGCGGTTGCAAATATACAAAAAATGTTGTATCGTTTTTAATCTTTTGAGTGTTATTCGGTTCTAATGATTTTTGATTTTAAAACTCGGAACATCGAACTCTTTTTGTATCTTTGCGCCCTGTTTTTTTAACCCTATTAAACTATTCTAAAAACAATTAATTTTTATGGAACAACAAGATCTTCTTCCTCAAGAGAATGCTGAAATGCAGAATCAAGAGATGAACTCCGGCGCTTCCGTGGAAGCCCAAACCCCTACGACACAAGAATCTTCCGCACCTGCAGAGGAAACTGAAAACCAAGTGGTGGAGACCGCTCCGGCCGCTGAAGAAACACCCGCCCAAGAGGTGACTCCGGTTGAGGAACCTGCTGCGGTTGAAGCCCCCGCTGCTGAAGAGGCACCCGCTGCCGAACCTGTAACAGAAGAAGCCCCCGTGGCCGAAGCACCCCAAACCGCCGAGGAAATGATGGCCGAGATGGACCAGCAACACCAGGTTGAGGAGTCTGAGACCGCCGCCGAAGCAGAAGCTGAAACAACCGAGAACGCTCCTGAAGAGACCCTCGAACAAGTGGAAGCCGAGTACGCCGGCTTTGACCTGGAAAAGAGCATCGCCGAGTTGGAAAAACTGGTGGTGGAACCCAACTTCAACCTGATCAAGCTCAGAGTGGGTGTGCTCCGTACCAAAATCATCGAATTTTTCCGTGAGAGAAAACGTGCCGCGTTAGCCGCTTTCAACGCCGCCAAGGCAGCTGCCGAAGCCGCCGCCGCTGAGAATCCCGACGCTCCCGTTGAGGAAATCGAGGCCCCGTCGAATGAACCCGACGAGTTCGAAGTGCGCTTCAACAAGGCATTCCAACAATATAAGGATTCCAAAGCCAAATTCATTGAGGCGCTGGAAGCCCAAAAACAAAAGAATCTCGAGTCCAAAAACCAGATTATCGAAGGACTGAGAAACCTTATCGAAACCGAATCCAACCTGAAGACCCTCAATGACAAGTTCAAAGAACTTCAGGAACAATGGAAGAATATAGGACCTGTTCCGCAAAACGAGTCCACCAACCTTTGGCAGAACTACCACTTCTATGTGGAGAAGTTCTTCGACATCATCCGCCTCAACAAAGAGGCCCGCGAGATGGACTACAAAAAGAACCTGGAACGCAAACTCGAACTTTGCGAGAAAGCTGAATCCCTGTTGCTGGTGGATTCTATCAATCAGTCATTCAAAGATTTACAGAGTCTGCACGAGCAATGGAAGGAAATCGGACCTGTTCCGGAGGACAAGAAAGAGGAGGTCTGGGAACGCTTCAAAGCCGCTTCCGACCAAATCAATGCCCGCAGAAAAGAGTTCTACGACAAGCTTTTCGCCGAGGAGCAGAACAACTACAATGCCAAGGTGGTGCTTTGCGAGCAGGCAGAGGAACTGGTTTCCCACTCCAGCGAGGCCGTGAAAGAGTACAATGAGGTTAGCGACAAACTGACCGAACTGCTCAACATCTGGAAGACCTTGGGTCCCGCCCCGGGCAAACTGAACGACGAGATCTGGAACCGCTTCAAATCCACATTGGACAAGTTCTTCACCCAGAAGAAAGAGTATTTCCAGCAGATTAAGGACACGCAGATGCAGAACTACAACCAGAAACTCAATCTGGCCATCCAGGCCGAGGGCATTGCCAGCCGCACCGACTGGAAACAGGCCACTGCCGAGATGCTGAATCTGCAATCCGAATGGAAGACCATCGGCGCCACGCCGCGCAAGTATTCCGACCAGATTTGGAAACGCTTCCGCGCCGCCTGTGACAAGTTCTTCGAAGCCAAGTCCAACTATTTCAACAATATCCAGGAAATTGAGGCAGAGAATTTGCGCAAGAAAGAGGAACTCATCCAGAAGATCCTCACGCACGAGTTCAGCGATGACCGCAACGCCAACATGGAGGCGCTGAAAGAGTATCAGAACGAGTGGATTGCCATCGGTTTTGTGCCCAAAAAGGAGAAAGACAGAATCTACACTGAGTATCGCGAGGCCCTGAACAAGCGTTTCGCCGATCTGAAGATCAGTGCCGAGGATATGCGTCATAACCGTTTCAGAAACAAGATTGACAATATCCTGAACAATCCGAATGCCGAGAAGATGATTGACAAGGAGAAGAACTTCTTGAAGAACAAACTTGCTCAGCTGAAGGAAGATATCAGCTTGTGGGAAAACAACCTCGGTTTCTTCTCCAATTCCAAAAATGCGGAGATTATCACCGCTGAGTTCCGCAAGAAGATTGAGGCCGCCAAGGAGGAAATCAAGGATCTGGAATACAAGATCAAGATGATGAACAATCCGAAACCCTCCAAGGAGGAAGAGACTCCCGCTACGGACGCACCGGCTGAGAATCCGGACCCCGAAGCATAATGTTCAAACTTCTATGAAAATTCATAAAATATTCATATTAAGTGTTTTATGCCTGACATTTTTGTCTGCGGCTGCGCAATCGGCCGCAGACAAAATTTTAGGCACCTACTACATCTCCGACGACCAGTCGGACGAGGATTGCAAGATCAGAATCACCAAAACCTCGGCCGGGTTGTACGAAGGACAAATCATTTGGGTGAAGAATCCGACATTCAAGGACGGCTCGCCCAAGCGCGACATTATGAATCCCGACCCCAAGAAGCGCAACACGCCGGGCGACAAAATCAAGTTGCTGTTCCATTTCCGCTATGATGCGAAAGACAACAAGTGGGTGGATGGTGAGATTTACGATCCGGTGCACGGCAAGTTCTACAAGAGCCGGATGTGGTTTGAGAAGGAGAATGTGTTGCGCGTGCGTGGCTACATCGGGATACCGGCCCTCGGGCGCACGATGACATGGAAGAAAATAGGATAAATCATGGAAAAACTGGATGTTAGAATCGACAAATGGCTCTGGATGGTGCGCTTGTTCAAGACGCGCTCCATGGCTACGGAGGCCTGTAATGCCGGCAAGGTGAAACTCGACGGCACCAATGTGAAACCCTCGCGCGAGGTGCGTACGGAGGAGGTTTATGAGGTGCACATCGGTTCGCTCAACAAGACCGTGAAAGCATTAGGTACGCCCAAGAGCAGAGTAGGGGCCCCCTTGGTTCCACAATATATGGAGGACCTTACCCCGCAGGAGGAATATGACCGCATGAAGACATTGAAGACGGCTGAATACCGTCCGCACGGCCTGGGCCGCCCCACCAAGCGCGACCGCCGGCAATTGGAATATGTGAAAAACCAATATATGGAATAAAATGTAGGGACGAATAATTATTCGTCCCTACATTTTATGATAATTCCAACATCCTCTGGATCGGAATTAGCGCTTTTCTTCGCAATTCTTCGTCCATCAGCAGTTCAGGTTCCTCGTTCAGGAGGGTGTGGTAAATCTTCTCCAGGTTGTTTTTCTTCATGTTCACGCAGTCGTGCTCGGGCTGGCCGGGGTACAATGTGTAGAGCTGTTTGTCGGGATTGCGCTTCTGCATCTCGTAGAGGATGCCGCTTTCGGTGACCACGATGAACTCCTTGGCTTCGTTCTCGCTGATGAAGTTGAGCATGGCGGCAGTGGAGCCGATGAAATCGACCTTCTCCAGCATCTCGCGGCGGCATTCGGGATGCGCCACCACGACAGCGTTCGGGTGTTCGGCTTTCATTTTCTCCAACTGCTCCACTTCGTAATGGTCGTGCACGCAGCAGGCACCGTCCCACAAAATCATCTCACGGCCCGTCATCCGGTTGATGTAGTCGCCCAAATTGCCGTCAGGAACGAAGATGATCTTCTCGTCTTGGGGCAGTTGATTAACCAATTTTAACGCATTGCCGGAGGTGACGATGAGGTCGGACAGCGCTTTCACGGCGGCGGAACAGTTGACATACGATAGCACCTTGTATCCTGGGTATTTTTCCTTGTATTCGGCCAGTTTTTCGGCTTTGCAACTGTCGGATAGGGAGCAACCAGCGCTCATGTCGGGCACTAATACCTTCTTGGTGGGGTTGAGGATTTTGGCGGTCTCGGCCATGAAATGCACGCCAGCGAAGAGGATGATGTCGGCATCCGTTTCGGCGGCCTTTCGGGCCAGTCCCAAGCTGTCGCCCACAAAGTCGGCCACCTCCTGCACTTCGGGCAGGGTGTAATAATGCGCCAGGATAATGGCGTTTTTCTCTTTTTTTAAGGTCTCGATTTTCTGCTTTAAATTGTTCATTGGTATGGGGATTAAAGGGGTAAACAGGGGGGGTAACTATGAACTTTAAAAGGTGTCTATCATCTCTATTCTTTCAACCGCTCCACAATGTGCTCGGCAACCATGTGGCGCCCGTGCTGGTTGTAGTGCTCCGTAGGGAATTCCCGTTCGAAGAAGTCGCGGTCGCGCACCATGTACTGGTTGTTGACGACCTTTACGCCTTGCGGTTCGTACCGGTGGATAAGATATTGCACATTGCTTTTCATCAGGAATTCCAAATCCGGACCGGCCAGCACCTTGATTTGGTCCATGTTGTCGGCTAATACATTGAATATCAGATTCCAACCTCTTCTTTGGCAGAGTTTTACAATCTTGTCCAGATCCTGGATTCTGGGATTCTTGTCATCCAATTGGTAGGCGAAATCCTTGATGTAGTGGCAGGTGAGCGCGATGGTGTCCTGTGACACTTTTTTCCCATTATAAAGATAACATTGCGACCCGATGGCATGATCCCAGTCGTTGGCGTTCTTGTACGGGAAGTAGTAGGGGAGGTCCAGGGTTTGCTTTTTGAATCCCTCGCGCACCAGCTTTGTCCGCTCGCTCTCTGTCCAATGAGCGTATGCCTTGAATGCCAACAGCATGCGCTTGTACAACGCTGGCGCTTTCCGCATGAAAATCTGCTCCTTCTGTAGCGGTTTTTCCAAGTCGGAATAGATCCACTCGCTGCTGAACGATCGCATGTTCACCGTGACAATGACGGTCTGGACCGGATTTTTCCTCGGAATATTGCGCAAGATGTCATAATAAATCCCCGCATGGCAGGCGTCTTTCGATAACCGCGCCACCTTATGTCCGGGCAGCATGTCATCAATCATGTCGCTGATGGCCCGCTGGTCTTTGTCCGCAGGACTGTAGGAATGGTTGGACGACTCTCCCAAATAGATGATGTCGGTACTGTCTTTGACGGGAATCTGCGCATACTGCGTCAGCGTGCAGTACCGTTCCCGGTCACGGGGATATAATGTGACACGATATAGGATGTCCAATATGACCAAAATGGCGGCCAACAGCAGGAATTTCTTTCCGAGTTTCAGGATTATATGTTGATCGTTTTCAGTCATTTAGAATTGGAAATAGATAAACGGATAATGTTGGACGGAAGAAAACACGATAATCGAGAAAATCATCACGGCATAAAGTATCCAGCGGGTGTAGGGATGCTGTTCACCGCACCATTTGTCGAATCGGTTTTGCTTGAGTATAAGGTCGATGACGATAAAAGCCGCCAGCGCAATCCAGGTGATGGCGTTGACATGGAGTTGGGAGGCCACCGATGAGTTGTGAATCCAAGCGGAAAATACATCGTGGAGGTTCGCGAATGAAGTGGCCCTGAAAACGCTCCACAGCAGCGTGACAATCACAAAAGTCTTGGCGATATTCACCACTTTGATGATGGTCTTTCCGGAACGGCTTGCAATCTTGTCGAAAACATGGATGTTGCGCAGGCCTCTTTCCAGAATCAGGAGCACGCCGTAGGCGAAGCCCCAGATCATGAAGGTCCAGTTGGCGCCGTGCCAGATGCCGCAAACGGTGAACACGATGAGCGTGTTGAGTGCCCAGCGCGGCACGGCCACGCGGTTGCCGCCCAGCGGAATATAGAGGTAGTCGCGGAACCAGGTGGAGAGCGAAATGTGCCACCGCCGCCAGAACTCCTGAATGCTGTTGGCCTGGTAGGGTGCCTTGAAGTTGTCAATCAGCGTGAAACCCATGGCCAGCGCACAGCCCAACGCGATGGAGGAGTATCCGAAGAAGTCGCCGTAGATCTGGAAAGAGTAGAATACCATGCCCAGCGTGATGTCCAGTGTGCTGAAATCCTGCGGGTTGGCGTAAATCTGGTCCACATACTGCCCCAGATTGTCAGCCACCACCATCTTCAAAAACAGCCCGAACAAAATGAGTCTCAATCCGTTGGCGATATTGTCGTAGTTCAGCGTTTTCTCCTCATGCAGCTGGCGCAGCAGGTTCTGCGGCCGCTCAATCGGACCGGTCACCAGTTGCGGATAGAACATCACATACAGCGCGTAATACCCGAAATGCCGCTCGGCTTTCTGATTGCCCCGATAGACTTCTATAACATAACTCAGACTCTGAAATGTATGGAACGACAGTCCTATGGGCAAAGCGATATTCAGAATCTTGTTGGGATGCGCCCATCCGAAATGTTGGGCAAGCGCCACGAAATTGGCGCTGCAGAAGTTCAGATACTTGAAGATGAACAGCACCAGACAGGTGGATATGATGCTGACAATGAGACACCTTTTCTTGAGTTTGGCATCATCCGACCATTGCTCGATGAGGATGCCCGCCGTATAGTCAATGGCGATGGTGATGAGCAGGATAAGGATGTATTTGGGAATGAACCACATGTAGAAAAAGCAGCTCGCCCCCAGCAGCATCAGCCATCGGTAGTTGTGCGGCAGCAGATAGAACAGAATCGTTACTATCGGGAAGAATAGGATGAACTCAATGGAGTTGAACAGCATTACTTGAAGAAAAATCTTTTGAAATCAAGTCCTAACGCATAAACCATGAGGAGGATCAGCAGGACAAAACCGATGGTGTTGGCAATGCCGAGGAACTTGTCACTCGGTTTCTTGCCAGTGATCATTTCCACCAGGATGAATAGCAGGTATCCGCCGTCCAATCCCGGAATCGGGATGATGTTCATGAAGGCGAGGATGATGCCCAACAGGGCGGTCATGTTCCAGAAGCGGTACCAGTCCCAAACTTTCGGGAAAATGCTGCCTATGGTCAGGAAGCTGCCCAATTGTGTGGCGCCCTCTTTGGTGAAGATGATCTTGAACTGCTTCACATAGTCGCCCAGGGTGGTGAAACCCATCACAATGCCTTTGGGAATGGATTGGAAGAAGTTGTAATGCTCTTGCACCGTGCCGAAGAACTGGTACGGCTGTTTCGGTGCGACACCCATAGTACCGTTGGAGTCTAACGCTACGGTGGTGTGATAGAGACTGTCGCCACGGTAGTAGGCGATGTCAATATCATGGCTTTTGTTGTCCATGAATACCTTCTTGAAATCAAAGAAGCCGAAGAGGGTGGAGTCGTTGACACCCACCAAACTGTCGCCTTTCTGGAGTCCTGCCGCGGCGGCGGGCGTTTCGGCCAGCACGCTGTCAATGACGAACGGGAAACGGTAGTTGCAGAAGGGCTCGCCCTGTTTGCTGGCGCCTACCACTTTGCGTGCCAGTGTTTTAGGGATGTTCAGCACCACTTCCTGTCCGTCGCGCTCCACGGTGACGGTTTTCACATCCTCCAACAGAATGTCGTTTGTGAAATCGGCCAAGGTCTGCGGTTTCACGGTGTCGATAAACAGGATCTTGTCACCGTTCTGGAAACCGGCGTCTTTCATTTCTTGAGAGAATTCCAATCCGTAGCGGGCCTTGTCCAAGGGGATGTATTCTTTTCCCCAAGTAAAGCAGATGGCGATATAGATAATGATGGCGGAGAGGAAGTTGACGAGCACACCGCCTGAAATCACCAGCAGACGCTGCCAAGCCGGTTTGGCGCGGAACTCCCAAGGGTGCACTTCTTCGCTCAAATCCGATGCCTTGGTCTTCTCGTCCACCATGCCGTTGATGGCGCAGTAACCGCCCAGCGGAAGCCAACCCAAGCCCCATTCGGTGCTTTCAGGATGCTCATCCCACTCTTTGGGAGGCCGGCCGGAGAAGAAACTGAAATGCATCTTCCCGTCAAATCGCTTCATTCGTAGAATGGAAAAACCGGGATTGAAGAACATGTAGAACTGGTCCACGCGGATCTTGAAAATCTTGGCAAAGGTGAAATGCCCAAGTTCGTGCGTCATGATGAGGAAGGCCAAACTGGCCACCAATCCCAATATCTGTGTCGTTATACCCATAGTCATTATTTTTAGGGCTGCAAAGATACAAAATTTTGTATCTTTGCCACGAGTTTATAATCCGTCATGTCAGAAGAAAATAACACCCCCACCAAGCCCCAAAATCGCAAGCGTAAAGTGTTGTTTATCATTGGTTTGCTTGTAGGACTCCTGCTGGGAGGGGTGCTGACTATGTTGCTTATGGACCTGTTGGATTATGAGCATCCTACAGTGGTCAAGGTGTTGGAACACTCCGCACCCGCGGGCACTAAGGATACCGTGGTGAACTATGTGATTCACAAATATGAGTCACAAGACGGAGCAAACCGGGAAACTCAGGATGCGGATACGCTCATGGTGGATTCATCCGAGTTCAACGAAGATTATCAGGATTATATGTTGGATGAGGAGGATTTGAAGGAGTTGAAGACAGCGAAAGAGAGTCCTCAAAGTGTGATGGAGGATAAAATGCTGAAAAAAAGTATGCTGAAGATAACCTATCTGGATGGCAACAAGCATGTGGTGGCGGCTCCGTCCAATGCGCCTGTCCAATGTCAGATACAACAATGGTCAACCCCCATCAAAAACAGACTATCCTATCAGTTCTCCAACAATGTGCTGAGGGTAAAAGGACTGGATATTGATAATGTGAAATTGGTCCATTACGATGACCATTATTATATGCTTGCCGGGAACCATGTTTATTTGGTGAACCCTAATAAACAATATGACAAGATGTTAGAGGCAGCGGATATGAGTTTCCCCCTAAGGTAGCGTTTCCCCGTTTTATTGTTTTTTGTTTGTTTTCTTCTTTTGTGCCCCTATGGTCGCCTTTCGTATTTTTCGGCGTATCCTGGAGTCGAAACTTTGTTTGTAGGCCAATGCGACGCCCGCTGTGTAGTTGATTTGGGAGTTCACATCGGGGTTGTAGTAGTTCTCGTCATGCTCGCCCACATAAGTGTACGCTTTCACTTTCCAGGTGCCTGCCTTGTTGATGTTGTATTCCACGGTGAAATCCCCATACATGTTGTTTGCGGCATCTGCGGTCTTGTCGTCATAATAGCCGATACTGGTGGACATGCTGACGCGGTCTTTCAGGATGTTGGCGTTCGCCTTGATGCCGTATTCGGCGGAAGTGCTTTCCGTGGCCTGGTTGTAGATGACACCGAAAGAACCGTTCTTATTGTCCATAAGATTGCCGAGCATGTTGTTGATGAAATTGCTCAACATGGTGTAATTTCCGGAGGAGGATGTGTTGGAGAACAGATTGTTAGGCATGAAATTGTTCGTTATCATGAAATAAGCGAACTGCTTGGTCATGTTCTCTTTGTTGGTGGTGTCGATGGCGTTGTAGAACAGATTGCGGACCTCGTTGCTGCTGTTAGGAAGTTCGAAACTGAATGTGGGGTCAATGTTTTTCATGATTTCACCGTCAAGATGCAGATATGCGTTCACATTTGAAGAGGCGGTGCTGGTGAGGTACTCTTGAGGCACGATACTGGCCAGAGATGTTTTGGAACTCTTGTATGCGCTGGCATGCACCACCATGTTGTCCAGCGGACCGTCAAATGTGATGCTTCCTCCCGGCACCAGGGTGAAACGGGAGTTCACAAGATTGTAGAGCGAGAATCTGAAATCTCCGGAATGGAGTTCCAGCGCGCCATACAGGTTCAAATCATCCGCGTCGTTGTAAGTTAGGCGGAAATTGCCGTTGGCGCGCGCGTTCATGGTGCCGCCAATCGACTCCAGCAACAATACGATGTCAGCGGCATCCGTGACATTGAAGGTGAAGTCGAAATCCAGTTCCATGCTTCCGCCATCTTCCTCTTCAATGTCAGTGGTGTCACTGGAATCAGGTAATTTGAAGTGGATAATGTTGGATTCGGAAACGGAGTTGGCAGAACTCACCTGCAAGTAAATCTTCGTTCCAGCCAGTGTCTGCAGGTTCGGACCTCGGAAATAGAGCTTCTTGTCATTTCCAGTGATGGAGACTTGCCCTGACGCGTAACCTTTCCCATAGAACGGGGAACTGATGCTCTTCGGCGTGTTGAGCACCATAATGCCAGGTGTGATGATCTTGAGGTCGAACAGCATGTCTTTGAACATCTTATGCTTGATGCTGCCGTGCAAAACCGCCTGGTTGTCGTCCTCATCACTCAGTTTCATGTTGTCAAAGAAGATGCCTTTTTGAGTGAAACGGATATCCTGGTTCCGGACAAAGTAATTCGTTCCCAATGCCGAAATGCCCATGTTTGCGTCCAATACGGTGACGACACCGTCAAAATAGGTGGACTCGGGATTGGAATAGAAGGAGAGATTCCCCGATGCCGTGCCTTTGATGTGGTCGCTGAATCCGGAAAGGAAGGGGTCTAGGAATCCGGCATTCAATGTGTCAAAGGTGGTGTGCACCGCCAGCGCTTTCTTTTCCGTGACATAGGTGCCTTGTATTTTTGCGAACAAATCTTTGTCATTGTTCAATTGTTGGATATCATAGGTTGCCAGTGACCGGGCGGTAATCTTTTCCTTGATTTGTTTGTTGTCATGGAAAAATCCGCCGTTGAATCCGATTTGCCCGTCATCATTCCATCCTGCCACAACAAACAAGTCGCCAATGGTCTCGTCGTTAAAAACAAAGTCATCGGCCAGCACCTTGCCTAAAATGAAGCGGTTGTCCCCATTGCGCAAATGCACGTCAGCCGACATCAAACCGCCACAGCTCATGTTCGAGAGCAGCGGGTTGAGCAGGGAAAGATTGAAGGACTCGGCTTTCACATTCAGGTCGGAGTTTACCTTGGTTGAGTAGTCCCCGTTGATATAGAGGTGGCTGGAATCGTTGTCAATGATCAGATTGTTTACTGTAATCAGGTCTTTTTTAAGATGTATGGCATTCTCATTGTTGAATTTCCAACCTAAATCATTAAGATAGATAATGGTATTTTTTAGATTGAATACCAGGTCGTTAGTGTTTGAAATATCAGCTATGCCGGCAACTTTGGAAGGGTGGTCGGATTGCTTGTTAAAGAAGTTGTTCCAAGTCAAATCATAGTCGATGTTGTTTTGGTTGGAGTTGGCCTTCAAATTGATGTCGTCAAACTTCATCTTGCTGCCACGTTTGCCCACAATCAGTGAATCGGTCGTGAGATTCAGGTTGAGTTTGTTCTCTCCAATAGTATGACCGTCAACCGATAGATGGTGAACGCGCACTTTGTCCCGGATGAAGAAGAAGGGCACATCCGCCAAGATTTCATCTTTCTGCGTGTTGGAATAAAGTGCCACATCAACAGTTGAGTTGGGTGCGACATAAATATCGGGGAAAATGAGTTTCAGGACATTGTGCGTGCGGTAGGTGCTGGCGTGTGCCGTGATGTAGTAGTCGCGACCGTTGGGATTGAAATCGGCGTGTTTGTCCGATTTTGCTTTTGGAGCGTCAATAATAGACGGGAAATAGTTGTGCGCCAGCGCTTTGATGGAGTCGAGGGCACAGGCCAACGGGTAGTTCGTCTCCAAAGAGGCGTTGGCGATATTGGAGGAGACGATGAACTTATGCGCAATGTCCGTGTTGATGGAAGTGACACGGAAACGGCAGTCGGAGAGACTGTCGCCGTTGTTATAGACACGGATGTTGTCACAACCGACATATCCGCTGACATTGTCGATGTTGCTGCCCATCAGGTTGAATGTCAGATTGTCAAATCCGGTTTCCAGAGTAGGGTTGTTCTGCAATGTGTAAATAACTCTGTCCAAACCTTTTGCGGTGATGGAGTCGCGTTTGGGCATAAGGTTGGCGATAACACCCAGATTCGCCCTGTCGATGGAGACATTGCCCTGTAGCATGGGTTGTTCGCCAGTAATGTCCAGTTGTGCGAGTATGTCGCATTTCAGGTTCGGATCGTTGGAGGTGAGGACCGCATCGTATTTCCGATTCTTGTACTCGCCCTCAATACTCATGTTGCGAAGCGGATAACTGTATAAACCCAGATGGGAGATGTCGCCTTTCACACTGCCTTCCAGCGTCTTGAAGCTTTCCGAACTCCATTCATTTCCTTTCACGCTGCCGTCAAAAGCGAGATTGAAAGAGGAACTGCCCAGCGTTTTATACGCATTGGTCAGTTTGGCCAAGTTCAGTTTGTCGCTTTGCACATTGCCCTGCAACTGGATTTCCCCACTGTCGCGCAAGGAGGAAACCGATGCGGAAAGGTCGCCGACGGCGGAATTAAGATCAATCTCGGTGTTGAAGTCCGTAAGTGTTCCGACGAAGGCCACATCGAAATCGGTTTGACCAAGTTCTGACAGGTTCTTGTTGATTTTCAGATGTTTGCCACCGGGAAGAGAGAAATGTGCCAGACTGGGAACATCCACTTTGCAGGAGTCAAGTTGCACATTCAGGTACGCTTTCTTCAGTTCAGTGATGTTTTTCAGTGCCAAATCACCATGTATGCGGTTGCTGTATCCGCAGTTGGCCAGCAGATTGATGATGTTGAAGTCGTTGACACATCCGTCCAGACGGTCGGCGGAGAGGCGCAGGGTTTCCGACATGCCTCGCAATGATCCTACAAAGTCGGCCACATCGGCCAGGTTGAGGATGGTGGGCCGGATGGCGGAGGTGATGCGCACGGAATCCAGGAACTCCCCATAATCATACCAGTTGTCGTAAGTGAACAGCAGGTCGGCATCCACCACGCTTCTGTCGGATAGGATTTTCAGGTCATCGAAACGCAACTCGTGCCCGCAAATGCTGAACGAGCCGCTGCCGTCTTTCATGCGGAATCCGCTGTATTGGTTGAATGCCAGATGGTTGAAGTTGGCGGCCACACTGTCGTTCAAGACAATGAAATCATTAACCTCCCAGTTGATGTCCTTGAGTTCCAAGTAGGCGTAGTCCACCGGCGGTTTGTCGCTCACATCATACACTTTGCGCTGTTCGTCGTTGATGTAAACAAATCTGGAGTTCACCATGTTGAGATGTTGGGCGGTGAGCAGGAAGGTGCCTTTTACTTCTTTTTTCGTGAATTTCTTGGCCCACATGGAGATGTTGACCGACGGGTCGCCCTTATATTTCCGAATGACCACATTGGCATCCTCCAGTGTGACATTGCCCAATTTCAGTTTGAAGGGTTTCATCGTGATGCCGCGCAAACGCCCGTTCACCGTGCCGACATAAATCATGTCGTTGTGGTGGTCGTCGTGAATACGCAACTCATGCGCCACGAGTCGTAGGGAAGGGGTGAGCCGGACATCCTTGATGGACAATTCGGTGCCCCATTTCTCGCTGATGCTCTTGGTGATTTTGTTGACCGCAAAAGTCTGGATGGCAGGCACAAACAGCAGTCCGACCAACAGAAGGTCGAGTGCCAGAAGTCCCAGCAGAATCCATAGGATTATTTTCCCGATTTTTTTACTACTTTTGCTGCCCACAATTGATAGCTTATGTCTGTTTATATTCTCGGTATCGAATCTTCCTGCGACGACACTTCTGCCGCCGTGGTGGAAGGTACAACCATTCTCTCCAATGTCATTGCCAGTCAGAAAGTTCACGCTGAATACGGGGGCGTTGTGCCCGAACTCGCGTCGCGCGCGCACCAGCAGAATATCATCCCTGTGATTGACACGGCATTAAAGCGTGCAAAAATAAATAAAAATCAGTTATCTGCCATCGCTTTCACAAATGGCCCCGGATTACTGGGTTCGTTGCTTGTGGGGAGTTCGTTTGCGAAGTCCATGGCGTACAGTCTGCAGATACCATTAATACAGGTTGACCACCTCCAGGGCCATGTTTTGGCGAACTTTTTGAACAAACCTGACGAGGACAAGCCCAAACCGTCATTCCCGTTCCTCTGCCTGACCGTCTCCGGCGGCCATACCCTGCTGTTGCAGGTGAACGACTACTTCGACATGCAGCGGTTGGGCGGCACTATCGACGATGCGGCGGGCGAGGCCTTCGACAAGGCGGCGAAAATACTCGGACTGCCGTACCCCGGCGGTCCCGTTATTGACAAATATGCCCAAGAGGGTGATCCGAAGAAATTCCAGTTCGCCGTGGCGCATGTGCCAGGATTGGATTACAGCTTCAGCGGCCTCAAGACCTCATTCCTCTATTTTGTCCGCGATCATCTCAAGGAGAATCCGAATTTCATTGAGGAGAACATTCACGATTTGGCGGCTTCTATCCAGTATGCCATAGTTAAATCACTGATGGATAAGGTGAAAAAAGCGCTGAAGACCTCGCCGTGTCAGGATTTGGTGCTGGCGGGCGGTGTGTCGGCCAACTCCGGTCTGCGCAATGCCGCCATCGATGTGGCGCGGCGCTATCATCGTAATTTGTTTCTGCCCACGCTGGACCTCACCACCGACAACGCGGCGATGATTGCCGTATGCGGCTATTTCAAGTATCTGAAGAAGGAATTTGTCGGGGTGGATGTGGTGCCCTACAGCAGCGAGAAGAATAGGGACTTGTGAACCCCTCAGGCCTCAAATCTCAAATCTCAGGTCTCAAATCTCAAATCTCACGTCCCAAGTCTCACGTCTCACGTCTCACGTCTCACGTCTCGCGTCTCAAGTCTCACATCTAACTTCTCACATCCATAGCATTCCGCAAGGCGCTACCAATCAGCATAAAAGAGAGTACCAGCAGCATGATGGCCACGCCTGGCACGATGGCCAGATAGGCTTTGTCCAACACGATATACGCGTAATTTTCTTTCATCATCATGCCCCAGGAAGGCATAGGCGGTTGCACGCCCAATCCCAAGAAACTCAAACCGGCCTCCATCAGGATGGCAGATGAGAAGTTGGAGGCGGCGATGACGATGATGGTGCCCGTGATGTTGGGGAGAATGTGTTTGAAAATGATTCGGAAATTATTGTATCCCAACGCTTTGCCGGATTCCACAAAGTCCTGTTCCCGCAAACTGATGACCTGCCCGCGCACAACGCGCGCGATGTCCACCCACATGGTGAGTCCGATGGCGATGAAAATCTGCCAGAAACCCTTGCCCAACGCGAAACTGATGGCAATGACCAGCAATAGGGTGGGGATGGACCACACCACATTGATGATGAACATCAGCACATCATCCACCTTGCCCCGGTAATAGCCCGCGACGGCGCCCACTAAAATGCCGATAATGAGGGCGATGAAGATGGAGAGGAATCCGACGGAGAGACTCACGCGGCTGCCCATCATGAGTTGGCTGAGCACATCGCGGCCGTAACGGTCGGTGCCGAGTATGAATTTGCGGGTGATGACGGGCTTGTCCGCCAAGTCCGTTTTGGTGTAGCGCACCCAGTCGTCCTGTTCAAAAAGCTGAACCTCAATGAATTCCCCCTTGTCACGCCATGCGCTGATGGGTACGGTCTGGTACATGGCCGGTTGCCCGAACAGCATCTTGCGCACAAGGTTCACTTTGGGGACCTCGTGCCCCGGGTTCACTTGGAGCAATTCTACGGTGAAGCCCGGTTTCCGGAGGGCGATTTCCAACTGCTGATGATTGCAATACGGTGTGCTGTCAGGGGTGATCAGGTAACCGAGAACGGATATCAGAATCACGATGATGATGAATGCGAGCGAAATCATGCCTTCCCACTCCTTCTTGAACCGTTTCCAAGTCAAAGCGGTGAGCGATACTGAGTTGTATTCGTTTTTATTTTTTTTGAAAAATTTCATCATCATCCGGATTGCGGCCGCAAAAGTACTTATTTTTTTACTATCTTTGCAGCGGAAAACTTGTAACATTCCAACTTTATTAACAAATAACATTTAAACATTAAATCTTTAAAAAACCTTTTAACATTAAAACTTAATAGTCACTATGGGAAGAGCTTTTGAATATCGCAAGGCAAGAATTTTCAAACGTAACGCATATTTGGCCAAAACCTTCACCCGTTTGGGCAAGGAAATCACCATGGCTGCCAAGGCAGGCGGTCCTGATCCGGACCAGAACTCCAAACTTCGTCTGCTCATTCAAACTGCCAGAAATGAGAACATGCCGAAAGACAACATCGACCGCGCCATAAAGCGTGCCTTTGAGAAGGACCAGTCCGACTACAAGGAGATGGTGTATGAAGGTCGTGGACCTCACGGCATCGCCATTCTGATTGAGGCCGCCACCGACAACAACCAGCGTACCGTCGCCAATATCCGCAGTTACTTCAACAAGTTGGGCGGTTCGCTCGGCACCTCCGGAATGCTGGACTACCTGTTCGACCATAAGAGCATTTTCACCGTGGCCCGCACTCCCGAAATCGATATGGAGGAGTTTGAGCTGGCTATGATGGACTTTGACGCTGAAATCGATGCCGACGATGAGGAGATTATCGTGATGGCTGAGTTCCAGTCCTTCGGTGCTATCCAGAAATATTTGGAAGACAACAAATTTGAAATCAAGAGCTTCCGTTTCGACCGTATCCCGAAAGAACTGAAAGCCCTCAATGAGGAACAACGCGCCGAGGTGAATGTCCTGCTGGATAAGATCAACGAGGATGAGGATGTCACCAATGTCTATCATAACATGGAAGAGCCCGTGGAAGAGTAACACTAGCCGTTTGCCAATTGCCAACAGCTAACAACCAATAACCTAAAACCTTCAAACATTATGTATTATTACAAATTCAAAGTCTATTACGATGAGGTGGAGGATTTCGTGCGTGACATTGAGATTCTCGCCAACGACAATTTCGAGTCACTACACAAACTGCTCTATGAATGTATTGGGTTGAAGGGAAATGAGTTTGCAGCATTCTCCATTTGCGATCCCAAATGGAACAAACAGAAGGAAATCACCCTGATGGACACCTCGGATGACGAGGAGATGGAAGAACCGGAATACGACGACGGCGATTCTTTCAGCACCAAAACGCACCTTCCCAATTTTGTGATGCGCGATTCGCTGCTGAAGAACTTCATCACAGATCCCCATCAGCATATTCTGTATGAATATGATTTCATGAACCCCAAAATCTTCTATTTGGAACTCCAGAAGACTCTTCAAACGGATGATGCGAGCGGATTTCCGCGCTGCACATACAAATGTATGGAACTCCCTAAAGAGGTGAAGATCAACACGGCCAATCTGGAAGATCCCGAGTTGGAAGATGAGGATCTGGAAGAAGAGGATGACGATCTCTTTGGTGAAGAGGGCTTCAATGATGAGGATTTCGGCGATTTGAACGAGTACAGTGACTTCTGATAGGACTTTACTGGTCATCACCGGACCCACTGCCGTCGGAAAAACCGATTATACGATTTCGCTTGCGGAACAGTTGGGTGCGCCGATTATTTCGGCAGACTCGCGACAGATGTTCCGCGAACTGAAAATCGGCACGGCAGCGCCCACCGAAGCGGAACTTGCCAGGGTGAAACACTACTTTGTCGGGAATCTTTCCATTCACGATTACTACAATGTCTCCATGTTTGAGCAACAAGTGCTCGAATTGTTGGAGACGCTTTTTTTGTCCCATCCGGTGGTTATCATGACCGGCGGGAGTCCCCAATATATTGACGCTGTCTGCAACGGCATTGACGAACTTCCGGATCCGGAGCCCGGCATCCGCCAGTATGTGAATAATTTGTTCAAGACCAACGGAATAGACGCTTTGCGCGCGCAGTTGGCCTTGCTGGATCCCGACTATTACGAGCGTGTGAACCATAATGATCACAAACGCATGATCCGTGCAGTGGAGGTGAGCTTGCAAATGAAGAAACCCTATTCGCAATGCTTGCACCAGACTAAAAAAGAACGCCCTTTCAAAATCGAGAAATACTATCTCAATCGGCCCCGTGATGTGCTTTTCGAGCGTATTAACCGCCGCGTGGATGCCATGATGGAACAAGGTTTGCTGGAAGAAGCGCGCCAACTTCTGCCGTATCGGGATCTAAACGCTTTGAATACAGTTGGTTATAAGGAATTGTTTGATTATTTTGATGGAAAATGCTCGTTGGAACAAGCCGTTGAGGACATTAAAACCCATACCCGCCGCTATGCCAAGCGCCAGTTGACTTGGTTTAAGCGGGATTACATAGAAAAAATGCTGCAGGATTAAGGTAAAGGCATCCCAAGCAAGTCGCGGATGACCACCGATGCTATGGTGCAACCGAACAGGGCGGGCATGTAGGAGATGGTGCCCACTGTGGATAACTTGTTGATTTCCGCGTCTTTCTCAATCAAAATGGCCTCATCAGGCACATTTTCCGTGGAATAGACCACAGGAAATCCCCCCCGCACGCCCAAGCGGTAAAGCCGCTTACGCACAGTCTTGGCCAAATGGCAATGTGTGGACTTGGCAATGTCGGCCACTCGCACTTGGCACGGGTCCACCTTCCCGCCCGCACCCATCGCCGACACAATGCGCAAACCGCGCTGAAGGGCCTGTTGGATGAGATAGACCTTGGGCGATAAGGTGTCAATGGCGTCCACCACATAGTCGTATGGCGCGGCTTCCAACAGCTCGGCGGTCTTCTCATCGCGGACGAACAGCTCCACACCGTGCAGTTTCAAGTCGGGATTGATGTCCAATAGCCGCTCTTTCATCACCTCTACTTTGCTTTTCCCAATCGTGGAGTGCAACGCTGGCAACTGTCGGTTGAGGTTTGACACGGAAACGGTGTCCGCATCCACGATGGTCATCTCGCCGATGCCCGCGCGGCAGAGCATCTCGGCGGAATAGGCGCCCACACCGCCCAATCCGACTTGCAATATATGCTTGTTGGCCAGCAGTTTAAGTCCTTCTTCGCCAATCAGTAGTTCCGTCCGGGATTGCCATTCAGGTGTGCTCATGTGGTGTGTTTTTGTATTAAGGGAAGATAAATGTTCTCGAAAAGATTTCTGTACGAGCGACTTAACAGGTGGTTGTGCCACAAGATGATGAAGTCGCCCTCTACGACTTGGCAGCGATGCAACAGTTTGTCAATAAGAGCATTGCTATCGGTAATGTTGAGGTGAAGATAGTCAAAAAGACTGCCGTCCATCACAATCAGCGGGTGTTCTGTAATGTTGGTGGGGCGGTCATTTTCAGTATCATACAGCGGAAACGGGTGGCATGTGCCGCAGCGGAATCCGGGCTGTTCGGCGAACCCCAGCGTGTAGTCGTCGTGGATGCCCGCTTTCTGCCAAATCTGTAAGGTGCTGTCCTTCGGCGGATTAGGATGCGCACTGTAGCGCAGATAGTGCTGCCGTACACACATGACGGAACCGCCGGATGCTTTCTCCAACCGCTCTTTCTGCCGACAAAACAGCTCCGCATCGTTGTAACTGCCATAACTTCCGTGCAGTCCCACCTCTGCGCCCGCTTCTTGAAGAGTGCTTATGCACTGTGACACTAGCGGATCGTCAATGCTGTATTGAAAGTCGGATTCACCGGGTATCTGGGCCTTGAAGAAGAAAACCGGATTGAGATTGTTTTTCTTGGAGACATCTGCAAGTTCATGAATGGAAGATGTATAGGGGTCTTCTCGGGTGTCTTTTCGCCATTGTTTGTATTCATGGAAGGAGTTTTGGACTGCACTCCAGTTGCGCTCAATCAGCAAATCACGCCCCACGATGGATTTGAAGGCCTGCCATGGATTCTGGAATCGGTGGAAAAGGTCGATGTCGTGCGTGGGGATGAGTTGCGATGTACGCTTAAATAACGGCCAATCAGGAGTTAACTGTTCCAGAACCCATTTTCTCAATAACATGGCATACTCGTCCACCAAAGGCAGATGGATAAATCCGTAATGGTGGGCTAAACTGTTCTCATAACGGAACCGGTCGTGGGCGTCACGGTTGTTCCGACATCCCTCTTCCTCGCGCGATAGCAGCAGGAAGGATGGTGTTATGAGGTCAAAGGGAATCTTCATAAGGTTAGACTCCACCATGATGTCCGGGTGCCCGTTCAACCGGGCAGGAGCGAAGACAGGAATGTCCGTTTCCCCGTCCGCGCTTTTGAGGTTGCGAAGCGGTGTGGGCCACTTTCCAGTGCGGAAGATGTCGAACTCCTCATCGCTGAATCGGGCGAATTCCAACACATATTGTTCGGCCAAACGCACCGCCACATGCTGTCCGTTCATTTCAAAGGTGAAATGGACGGGTTTCCGAAGGGGGAACGCCACTTTCAGCAGGTGCGACAGCGTGTATTGTATGGCATTGGACGAGATCATGCGTTTTTTTCTTGCAAAGCGCAAAGATAATATTTTTATTCGGTTCGTTCCGCTTCCATCTCATTTACTATTTTAGTATTTTTGTCGCCCTGAATTTCAGGGATATAAAGATGTTAAATTTTATTAATTGAACAATATGAAAAAGAAAGTGTTTCTTACGGGTGCCACCGGCTTGATGGGGTGGGCCGGATTACAGGAACTCCTCGAACAATCCGACAAATATGAGGTTACCATTTTGGCGCGCCACAGCAAAAAGAATATAAAGAAACTCGCTCCTGTGATGGACAAGGTGAAAGTGGTATGGGGCGATTTGACACGCTACGAGGATGTGCTGGCGGGTGTGACGGGCGCGGATTATGTGCTGCATGTGGGTGGCATGGTGTCGCCTTCGGCGGACTATTTCCCCAAGAAAACCATGCGCGTGAATGTTACAGCGGCCCAGAATGTGGTGAATGCGGTGCTGGCACAACCCAATGCGGATGATATCCGCGTGGTCTATATCGGTTCGGTGGCACAAACCTCCGACCGTAACGAACCCGTGCATTGGGGCCGCACAGGCGATCCCATCTGTTCCAGTGTGTATGACCACTACGGCATCAGCAAAATCAAAGCGGAGGCCATTTTCGCCGATTCCGGTTTGAAACACTGGGTGAGTCTCCGCCAGTCGGGCATCCTGTATCCCGGTATTTTGAAGAACTTTGACCCCATCATGTTCCATGTGCCCATCCGCGGTATGCTCGAGTGGGCCACAGTGGAGGACTCCGGCCGTCTTCTTGCCAATGTCTGCGGCGACGATGTGCCCGAAGAGTTCTGGAACCGTTTCTACAACATCAGCAGCGGTCCTGGCTACCGTATGACCAACTATGAGTTTGAATGCAAAATCCTGAAAGCGGTACACTGCCCTCGTCCGGAGAAGATTTTCAACGCCAACTGGTTCGTGCTCCGCAATTTCCACGGCCAATATTACTTGGATGCGGATGTGTTGGAGAAATATCTGCATTTCCGCGATAATTCCACGGCTGACGAGTATTTCGACAAGATGAGCAAAGGACTTCCCTGGTTCTTCCACTTGGCGAAAATCGTGCCCGCCTGCATCATCAAGGCGGCCATGTATCCGATGGCCAACAAAAAGCAATGGGGTACCCAGTGGTGGATTAAACACAACGACGAGAATCGCATCAAAGCTTATTATGGTAGTTTGGAAAATTGGAAGAATATTCCCGATTGGAAGCACACCGACCTGTCAGAACCCGCCGGTATGGATAAGGCCGTGCATATCGATCACGGATATGATGAGAGCAAACCGTTGGAATCGTTGACATTGGAAGAGTTGCAAAAAGCGGCGGAGTTTAGAGGTGGAAAATTGCTATCCACCAGTTATAGCGGCAATCCGGAGGAGAAATTGGAGTGGGAATGCCATAAGGGCCATCGTTTTATGGCGTCGCCGAAACTCATTTTGTGGGGCGGACACTGGTGTCCGGAATGCCTGCCGCCAGCATGGGATTATGACGATTTGGCCGCCCACAGTCCGTTCTTCGCGCAGGTATGGATGCCGCATCACCAGGGCGAGCACAATGTGTATGGTCCGGAGATTTTTGATGGTTGGGAATAAGGGATTATTATAGGCGTTCCCCATCCTCTCATACTCTCTTACTCTTCTACTCATTTACTCATTTACTCTTTTACTCTTCTCCTCTTTTCCCCGTAACTTAACTAAATAGAAATATGAAACTAACACGAATTACATGTATACTTGCATTCTGCGCTATGGTTCTGCCATTGCGGGCGCAGGTGCAGATGCCGAATCCGGGATTCGAGAACTGGCCGGGTGAGGTTACCTCTTCCCCAAAGGGATGGCATTCGTTCAACGAGGCGGGCGGAGTGTTCGCCAAGACGATGTCCAACAAGGGCGGTCCGGGCAATCCGGCGGCTTTGGAACGGGTGGCAGGCCACTCGGGAAAGTATGCTGTTGTGCTCCGCTGCACGAAGATATTGGGCGTGTCGGCCAACGGCGCGCTGACCAGCGGCCGTGTCTATATGGGCGCGATGGGAGCCGCCAGCGCCAAGAATTATTGCTACACCGACCGTTCCAACGGCTATGCCTTCAAGTTTACGGGCCGTCCCGACTCAATCAGTTTCTGGGCCAAATTCGACATGAAGGAGTCCGTGTATGCCACCGCAAAAGCCCATCTCCATACCGATTGCGATTTCCGTGATTTTGTGGACATCGGTCAGGAATCCGATATCGCTTCCGCTATTCTCTATTTCAAGAATCCCAAAGACGGCAAATGGCACAAGTACAAACAGGCGTTCAAGGCGTACGACAAGGTGTATAAGGCCACTGCGGCACAAGCGCCAATACCCACGCTGAACACCTGGACCCGCAAACCGAGCTACCTGCTGTTTTGCTTCTCCACCAACCGCTATGTCATGACTGGAAACAAAGGCGACGCACTCTATCTGGACGATATCCGCCTTATTTACAACAAAAACCTCTCCGCCATTCAGGTGGATGGTACGGAACTGTATGAATACAATAAAGGCAAACAGGATTATGTGTATTTTGTGAGCCATACGCAAGAAACCCAGTTGCCGGTGGTGACGGCTTCAGCCGAGTCGCCCCGTGCGGTTGTGGAAGTGCGGCAGGCCACCGCCGAGAATCCCGTCGCTGAAATTAAAGTGTATCACGATGATGTGTATGCGGGTGAAGCGGAACCGGAAGTTTATACGGTACGCTTCGTGTCCTTGCCTTCGGTTTACGCGATGAGCGAATGGAGATAGATGATAGGTGATAGGTGTTGGGGTTTAGGAGTTTGTTTCATGTTTAAGGTTTAAGTATCAGGTTCCAGGATTTAAACCAAGAACAAATTACCAATATCAAGGCCCAAAAATATTCGAGGATAAAGAATTTCCCCTTCTATTTTAGAAGGGGTGCCCGAAGGGCGGGGTAGTAATATTGAATACCTGAAAAACCTTAATGCAAAAAAAATCCTCCGGCGCAAGTCGGAGGATTTTTTGTTATGGGATAACCGAGTGATTAGCGGGCAATCATGAGTTTCTGGTTGGACACGCCGTTCTCAGTCGTGATTCTCATCATATACATACCGTTGTTCAGAGCGGTAGTGTTGATTTGAACATTAGTGTCATTGGCATCGTAAGCAGCCACTCTCTGACCCATCATGTTGAACACTTCAATCATGTTGATGTTGGAGGCAGCGTTAACATTAACACTGTTGTTGGCCGGGTTAGGATAGATGCTGACAGTGTTGGTGATATCATCAATACCATCACCCTCGGCGATAGCGATGTTGTCGAGGAGTACGTAGTTAGGATATTGATAGATGAAATAAGTGAATGAACCAATTTCTGTTGCTTGGATAGCAATGTACTTGGTACCACTCGGGATGTTGGCAGAGTAACGATTGAAACCAGTAATGTCTTCTGCAACGGTAACAGTCTCCAACCAGGTGAAGTTGCTGATGTTGTCGTTGGAGGAATAACCCACGCGGAATGAACTGGAAGCTTGAGCACCACCGTAGGTAGAGTAATCGAAGCTTATGTTCATATTCGTAGTGGAATGAATCTCAGGTGTCATAAGATAGTCAGGTTGACCAATAGCGATACCAAAGTCTCCAGCTTCTTCATCAACATTCAATCTCAAGAAGTTTGAAGCGGTACCATAACCCCAGCAGAAAGGAGGAATGACAGCATCGTTGAAGTCATGTGTGTAAGGCAGACTGGCAATACCTGTAGAGCAGTCAACACCCTCGCCTGAGAGGTTGATGGTGACGGTACGAGAACCGCTGGTCAGCGTGGCTGTGCCGGTTTGTGTGCCAGGAGTTGTCGGAGCGTAACGCACATAAAGAGTTGCATTGACGATGTTGCCGCCAGGAATCGTAGCGGTGGCGCCGAAAGTGGTGCCATCAGCAGAAACCTCGAACGGGGCAGCGGTGGTCACCGTGATGTCGTTGGCCAGCATGAGGCCCTCAACAGTGGCAGACTGAGCATCTGAAGTGCTACCGACGGTAGTGATGAAACTCATGGATGTCGGGTCAACAGAAAGAGTGTCGGTGGTCGGCAGAGCCTCAATTTTGAAATTGTCAAAAATCAATCTCCACATGTTCGCATCGGATTCGGCTTTGATGGCCACACGGATAGTCTGGTTGTTATAAGCGGAGAGATCGAACGGTTGCGTGAGAAAGTCGGTGTTGTCAACAGTTACAGTGGGAACAACATTAACTGCGTTGGCGATAGTTCCATTCTCCGGAATCACATAGATAGAGAATTTCTCGGGATAGCTTGCACTGTAAGCTGCATAGTCAATATGTCCGTAAAGAGCACTGTTAACGGTGATTTCAGGAGAGATGAGGTAGTCATCAGCGCTATTTGAGCTATTATATACATAGGAGGCAGTACCATCTGCAAAGCTGAAAGTGGAGCCGTCATTGTTGTTGTCCACAACTTGCCAGCAGGTCAAAGTGGCAGAAGTGGAGGAGAAGTCCTCGGTGAAGGGGAAGGTGGTGATGGCGTTGCACTCGATAGCGGTGCCGTTCAAACTAATCGTGTCAGCAGTGGTAGTGGTGGTCACCACAACTTCGCCGTTGAATGTGCCGGCAGCGGTGGGGGCGAAACGGACATGAACCGGGGTGCTGGTAATGAAAGTGGTATCAGCAGGGATGGTGACAGTCGTGTTGAAGGTGGTACCGTCCAAAGAAACGCTAAACGGAGCAGCAGTTGCAATAGTGATGGCTTCGTTCAGGTTCGTGGTGTTGATGGTGAAAGTGCTATTTTCAGAGGCGCCTGCGGGAATGGTGCTGAAAGCCAGGGTGGTCGGGTTGACATTCACAATGGCCATAGAAGAACCGAAGACAGAGAAGTTGGTGATGGATAGTCTGAACATGTCCGCTGCAGAAATACAGTGGATAGCGATGGAGTAATTGCCATTCAAATTGGACAGATCCAAGGTTTTGGTCAGATAGGTGGTGGAAGTAACTGTTTCGGGTTGAGTTAAACGAACGGTGTCGGCACCAATAGCGAACACTTCGAAAATTTCAGGGTAGGTTGCACTGGCAGATTTGTAGTCAAAAGTGGCAGTTTGAGCTCCTGTGAATGCAAAAGAGGGAGAAATCAAATAGTCGTCTGCTGCACTTGAAGAACTGTAAGAGTAGGATGCGGTTCCACTTGCTAAGGTGAATGTGGTGCCGTCGTTGTTGGCATCCACGATAGTCCAGCAGTCGTATTGGGCGACATCGGTGAAATCGCAGGAGTAAGGAAGCGTGATGTTGCTGCAATCAAGACAGTTGCCAGTGAGAGCGATGGTGTCGTTGCTAGCGCCGACGCTGCTCAAAATAACGGTTCCATTGTTGTTGCCAGGAGCAGTAGGCGTGTATTTGATGTACAATGGGCCGCCTGTGGTGTCGAGAGTGGCTGTGGTGCCGAAGGTGGTTCCATTAGTGGAAATCTCAAACGGAGCCGCAGTGGTGGCTGTTATGCTGTTGGTAAGAAGGTATGCGTTGACATTGGCAGTCTGGGTGGCTGAATTGTTCAAAAGGACGGTTCCGAAATTAACGGCAGCGGGAGCGTCAATGGTCGGACCAGTGGGGATAATGGAAACGGTCAGCGTTACACCGTCGTTAGAACCGACACGGCCAACAAGGAAATGGTAGATATGACCATCTTCGAAAACGAAGTCATCGGCACGACCGGGTTGGGTGCCATTGTTGCTGGCAATCCACATTCTGTCACCAGGAGTGGGGTTTGTGATGCAGTAATCATAAGTTCCGGCGGGAATCGTGATGGATACGCTTCCGTCAAAAACAATGTTTTGAGTGGTCAGGCTACCATCTGCATTGGCGGGGATTTTATACTCGAACTCGGCATAAACAGATGCACTGGCATCGCCACTAGAGGTGAGACCACCGGTTGCAGGGATTGTGGTGCCGTAGGTGTTGTGGTCGGCATCCAAAAGAAGTTGATAACCAGAACCGTCTCCCCATACATCATGGGCCTCCAAAATGACGGTTACCTGCGCATTAGCGGCAAAAAGCATAGCAAAGAGCACTAATGCTAAAGAGAATAACTTTTTCATTTTTTTGAAATTTGGTTAATAATAAGGTTAATTATAGAAAGTTGTATTCGTTTGATAATAAAAGCTTTATGAGATTCTGAGTATAGGAGAATAACTAGTTTAATAGAAACTGCAAAAATAACATTTTATTGTTAATTTTGCAGTCCGTAGTGTTAAAAAATCCTTTATCCAAAATAAGTATTTTTATTATATTTGCATTTCCATTTTAAAAGTTATAAAAATGAATGACTCTCTTTGTAACCTGCTGATTACCAAAGGACAACTGAAGCAGGATATATTTGCCATAACGCTCGAAACCTTGCAGCTTTTCAAGGAGTGCGCCAAGAGTTTCGACGATTTCTATAAAGCCAACTATGCGGATGACCACGAGGATATCCCGGTTCTCTATACCAACAAGAACCAGTACCAGTTCCAACTGAAATTCGGCGGCGATGTGCTCGTATTCCTCATGCACAGCAACATCTTCGAGTTCTCGCGCGAGCACGAAGTGATGCGCACCCCTTATATCAAGGAGGACAAAACCCGCTCTTACTGCGGTATGATTCAGATTTTCAACTTCTTGGGCGATTCCTTCAAGTACAACCGCATCAACGACCTCGGATACATGATCGGTCGTGTGCTTATCAACAAGGAAGGGCACTACTACATCGAAGGCAAGCGTGAACTTGCCCAGGTGCTCAACAATTTCAGCGCCAACAAAATTAACAAGGAGGCGGTGAACGACATCCTCACATCGGCCATCACCTACACCATCAATTTCGACCTTTTGGTTCCAGATTATGAGGAAATGAAGATTATTACGGTCAATGATATGCTCCAAATTGAAGATCAGAACATGTTGCTGAAAACAGGTAAACGCCTGGGATTCAGGTTTGAACAAGACAAAAACGAGTAAAAAAAATATTTTTTTGAAAGAAAGTTGTAACTTATCAAAAAAAGTGTATCTTTGCACCGTCAAAAATGGCGAGTTCGTCTAGTTGGCCCAGGACGTCAGGTTTTCATCCTGAAGATCAGGAGTTCGAATCTCCTACTCGCTACGAAAAAAGACCGCTGAAAGCGGTCTTTTTTTTTTCACCATTCCGCCGCTTGCGGCGGAATCCCCATGATTATAGGTTACTCTTCGCTTGCGGCGGAATCCCGTCCTACAAGCTGTCGCCAGTCGCCGTGTCGCCCTCCTGCGCCTTGTTCTCCAACTCCATCTTACCGAATCTCAGCGTAATACCCGCTGACACATAACGGCTGTTGAGCATCTTGTTCGTGTTGTTGCTCAAATAGTACGGGTTGGTGTTGACGGTTCCGGAACCGAAACGACCGCCCCAGTTGAAGATGTCCTGCACATTGACGAACAGGGACAGGCGGCGCTTGAACAGGTCGCTGCGGATGCCAAAATTCAAGGAATAGCGCGCTTTGCGCTCGCTCATCAAACTGAGAGTGGGGGAGTTGTAGTTGCCCGAGGCGGTGAACTGCAACCAGTCAAATGCCTTGGCCCACAGGTTCACGCGCACGCTCCATGACCACTTGTCGCGCTGGTCAAGCTGGTGCACTCCGTTACGGTCGTATTCCATACGGTAACCGTAGTCATACACATTGGCGTACAACCGCACATTCACGAAACCGGTCGGGCGGTAAGTGGCGTTCAGTGACGCGCCGTAACGCCATGAGGTGCCCAGATTGTAAGGGATTGAATAACTGATGATTCTGTCGAGATACTCATCATATTTCGAGTCGGTCAGGGAACTGATCTCATTGGTGCTCAAGCGTCCGTACAGTTCCACACCGATGTTGCCGAACTTGTTGAAATACTTCTGCCAGCCCGCCTCCACATTGTGCGTGAAACCGCTCTTCAACCCGTTGGGATTGCCGGTGGCGTAACTGTTGTCACTGTAACGGCGGAAAATGCTCAAATCCTCTTCGTCGGGGTGCGACATGCGCATGGAATAGTTGAGTTTGAGGTTGTGCATGCTCTTGGTGCGGTAGGTGAGGTGGATGGAGGGACGAGCCGTGAAGAAAATGGGAGCGCCAGCATCCGCAAATTCCACCATATCGGTAATATACTCATAACCGTCGCGCAGCATTCCCAGTCCCAAACCGGTGCTGAGGGTGAATCCGCCCCAACGGTGTGTCCAGTTCACATCGGCCGTCACATCGGTCTCTTTGCCGTTGAAATGGTAGGTGCGCAGCGTGTCCACCAATGTGCCGTCGAGGTCGTTGTAGCGTTGATAGTCGTTGTTCATCTGGTAATGGCTGGCACGCAAACCGTAACTCATCTCCCCGTCCTCGCTGTAGGGACGGTTATAGCGTGCGTCGAGTGAGGCGCCGTAGCGGTTGAAGCGCGTGAGCATGTAGCGGTGCTCGTCCAGATCGAAATAGGTGTCATATTCGCGGTTATACCACTGGTCGCTGGCGTTGTGCGAGTAACGCCCGTTGAGCCCGATACGCAAGTTGTGCCCTTTCTTGTCAAACTTCTTGGTGTAGTCCACGCCGGCATGGCTCATCACAGACCATCCGTCTGTACGGCTTCGGGTGGTGTCAATGTATGTCAGGTCAAACGGTGGAAGCGAGTCAAGGTAGAAATAGGTCTGGTCGCGCGCGGTGATATAGCGTGTTTTGTTGTTGTTGTAAAATCCGCCGGCATCGAAGGAGATCTCGCTGGTGGTGTCTATCTCGTAGTTGATGCCAAGGAAGAAGTTGGCACCTCCACTGCGGTTGGTGTCCTTTTGGACGGTTGTGGAGGCCCAAGTGGTGTCGTATTCACCAAACACTTCCGCATCGCGCCGCTGATAAGCGCTTGATTCTCCGGCATTTCGCCTCGAACTGTAACGACCCGCCATGAACAGGTTGACGCTCAGGTTCTCCTTAGCCCACATATAGCTCACCCATGGGGAGACGAAGGGCTGGTTGGAACCGTTTACACCGAAACTGACAAACTGGTTGCTTTTCACATGTGCGGATGTGACGATGTTGATGACCGCTTCGGCATCTGTGGCATATTTGGCCGACGGGTTGGTGATGGCCTCGATGCGCTCCAGTGCGTTGGCGGGCAGCGTTTGCAAGTAGGTCTTCAGGTTCTCCTCGGTCAGTTTGGAGGGTTTGTCGTTGATCCAGATTTCCACACTCGACACACCACGCAGCGTGATGTTGCCTTCCACATCAACCTCTACGCCAGGAGCGTTCTGCAAGGCGTCCTCCGTGGTTCCCGTCTGTATGGAGGGGTCTTCGCTGACATTATACACCAGTTTTTCGCCGTCCATGGCGTAAATCGGTTTTTCCGTCTTGATGGTCACTTCTCCCAATGTGGTGGAGGCGGGCATCAGTTTCAAAGTTCCCAGATTGGTGTTGTTGGTTACCTTGAATGGGAAATATTTCATATTGTAGTTGAAGATGAAAACGCGAAGTATGCAGTCGCCTTGCGGCACGCCATCGATCTCAAAATAGCCGTTCTGGTTAGCCAAAGAACCCTTGATGAGCGAGGAGTCTTCAGCGTCAAGCACGGTGACATTGGCGTATGCCAGCGGGGTGCCCGCGATGGAGTCGCGCAGCAGGCCCACCACCTTAAAGGTGGAGCCTGAGCGTACCTTTTTGGGTTTCACTTGGGGCGTTTGGTTCATCTGTCCCTGATTCCAGCCGCGGTCACCTCCGGGTCGTCCTCCAGGGTACCCGCCACCGGGCGGTCGCCCTCCCGGAAATCCGCCGCCAGGAGGTTGGGCAACAGCGCACATCGCCGATAAAATAAGAAATACTATGGTTGTGAGAACCTTGTTTGTCTTCGTGTTTTTTATGTTTTTCTTCGTTATCATAGGATGACGGTTTCGATTTAAGCGGCAAATGTCGTGTTTTTTTGGATAACAAGACATCTTTTGTTCATTTTTTTATAATAATGTTGAAATGATTTATTTTTCGAAAAAAATATGATTTTAAAAATCTATCTTGGTTTAATCGGTTTGTTTTTTTGATAAATATTTTATTTACTTTTGCAGTCATCATTCTGTATAATTTAAAATAATGTAAATATGTCAACACAATTCACCCCTCAAGATTTAGATTTCATGCGCGCCCGTGGCAGCAACCCCGAAGAGGTGCAGCATCAATTGGATATTTTCAAGAAAGGTTTCGACTTCGCCCGCCTCGACAGGGCGGCGACTCCCAATGACGGCATAGTGCAATTGGAGGACGATGTGGTGGAGGAATTGGTAGCCGATTACGACAATATGTTAAAAGGCAAAAAAGTGCTGAAGTTTGTGCCCGCTTCAGGTGCCGCTTCCCGCATGTTCAAGGAACTTTATACCTATCTGACGGATGATTCGGAAGCGACGCAGAAGAAAGCGGTTGCTTTTCTGGAATCTCTGCCACGCTACCCATTCTTTGAGGCCTTGCGCGATGTGATGGCCAAAGACGGCTATCAACTTGAGGCCGAGATGGATAAGAAGAACTACAAACTTGTGGTGGATTATCTGTTGAATGAAAAAGGACTCAACTATGGCAACCAGCCCAAAGGTCTGCTTTTGTTCCACCGCTATCCGGATAAAATCCGCACCGCCGTGGAAGAGCATTTGGTGGAAGCGGCCCGCTATGCCAATTCCGATGGCCAATGCTATCTGCATTTCACAGTTTCACCCCAGCATCAGGCCGGTTTTGAACAATTGCTGGCGAAGGTGGTGCCTGTGTATGAGAAGCAGTATAATGTCCAATATCACATTGATTTCTCCATTCAGGATCCGGCTACGGATACCGTGGCGGCGGAGTTGGACAATTCACCGTTCCGCGACGAGAATGGCAACCTGCTGTTCCGCCCCGCCGGCCATGGCGCCCTTATCTACAATATGAACCGTCTGGATGCGGATGTGGTGTTTGTTAAAAACATCGACAATGTCATCACGGAGGAGCGTGTGGAACCTACTGTTACCTATAAGAAAGCGCTGGCCGCCCAGTTGTTGCAATTGCAGGCGCGTGCCTTCCAGTATCTGAAGGAGTTGGAGAAAGGGGATGTTGATCCTATGCTCTTCTTGGAGATGCTCGACTTCGCCGAGTCGGAACTGATGATTCCGATGGAGGAGGACATCACCCAAGAGCGTCTCTTTGAACTGATGAACCGTCCAATCCGTGTTTGCGGCATGGTGAAGAACGAGGGTGAGCCTGGTGGCGGTCCGTTCTGGGTGCTGGATGCCGATGATAACGCCTCGCTTCAGATTGTGGAGTCCTCCCAGATTTCCCCTGAGCAGAAACCTGTCATGACGCGCGCCACACACTTCAATCCTGTGGATATGGTGTGCGCTTTGAAAAATTACAAAGGCGAAAAATTCGACCTGCTGCAATATGTGGATCCCGAAACGGGCTTCATATCCTCCAAATCGTATGGCGACCGCACATTGAAAGCGTTGGAACTGCCCGGTTTGTGGAATGGGGCCATGAGCAAATGGATTACCATCTTCGTGGAAGTGCCTATCGCGACCTTCAATCCTGTTAAGACTGTCTTCGACCTGTTGCGCCGCTAATCAGCGTTGCACTAAAAAAGTGACATTCGGAAATTTTATCTTGTTGGCGCGGCCATATCCTACTGCATAGTTGATTTCATGTGCGGGAACCGGAATGGTTGCGGAAGCGTTGGCATCCCCATGGAGCATGTTCAGTATCTTGTCATGCCAGATGGCGGTCGATACCAACTCTTTAAACGACACATGAAACGGACCTGCCAGATAGTCGGTGCCGGAAAGCAGCCCTTCCGACGGATGCAGACCCATGCGCAGAACGGTGATGTTTTTTTCTTGAAAGAAATGGTAAAGGTCTTTGCACCAGTCAATTGCATCTTCCAAGGAGAGCGGTTTATAGCGGCCTTCCTGATACTCTTTTGCCAGCGGTGTATTGGCCACCACAAGGGTGGGGTAGATGCGGGTGCAGCAAGCTCCGAAGTCGGCGATTTGCTGGGCGGTGCGCAAGGCGAGTTCTTTGCTGTCACCGGGAAGTCCGATCATCATTTGCAAACCTAAGTCAAAACCATATTGCCGGATGAGTTCTGACGCCTCTTTCACTTGTCGCACGGTATGTCCGCGGTTGACGGTTTTCAAAACTGCATCGTCAAGCGATTGCGCGCCCAATTCGATGAGGGAAACGCCGTGCAGTTTCAAATTTTCCAATATCTCCGGAGTGATGTAGTCGGGACGGGTGGAGAGTTGGATGCTGTCCACCAAACCGCTTTGCACATACGGGTAAGCCACATCCAGATAGCGGTTCTGTTCGGCGATGCTCATGCCGGTGAAACTGCCTCCGAAGAAGGCAATGCGCTTGGAATATTCCTGTGGAATAGTGCTCAGGTGCTGTTCAATAATCTGCTCCACCTCCGAAGGTGTGGGGATGTGGTTTTGTCCCGCAATGGCAAATTGATTGCAGTAGGTGCATCGGTAGGGACACGCCTTTTGCGGAATGAAGATGGGAATGACGCGATGCTTGCCCGTCATCGGCTATTGAAGCTGTTGCAGATACTGGCGGATAGTCTCCTGAAGACCCAGATAGAGTGCGTCGCAAATCAAGGCATGGCCGATGGACACTTCCAAAAGACCTGGAATCTGTTCTTGGAAATATTTAAGATTCACCAGAGAGAGATCGTGGCCGGCGTTAAGTCCAATATGTTGTCTTTCAGCTTCTTGTGCTGCAATGACAAAATCGCGGATGGCGGCCTCGCGGTCTTTCAGATAGTTGGCGGCGTAGGATTCGGTGTAGAGTTCCACGCGGTCGGTGCCGGTGTCTTTGGCACCCGCCACCATCTTCGGGTCTGCGTTCACAAAGATGCTGGTGCGGATGCCTTTGTCGTGCAGGCGGTTGATGATGTTGGTGAGAAACTCGCGGTTGGCAAGTGTGTCCCAACCGGCATTGGAAGTGAGTGCTTCTGGCGGGTCGGGCACTAAGGTTACCTGCGTGGGAACCACAGTTGTCACCAACTCCATGAAACTGTCGGAGGGATAACCCTCGATGTTGAATTCCGTGGTGACGATTTTTTTCAGGTCATATACATCCTGATATTTGATGTGCCGTCCGTCGGGACGCGGATGCACGGTGATGCCCTGCGCTCCGAAACGCTCACAATCCTTGGCCACTTGGATAAGGTCAGGCATGTTGCCTCCGCGCGCGTTGCGGATGGTGGCCACTTTGTTGATGTTTACACTTAATCTCGTATTCATTTCTTATGCGTTCTTTTCCAAATTTTCAACTACAATTTCAGCGATGTCCTTCACATTGGCAGTAGCGCCGTGCTTGAATGCCTTTTTGCACATCGGGCAGGCGGTGGCGATCACATCCGGATTGGGTGCCGTGAGGTTGTCTAACGCGGCGTTTCGGATGGTGGTTTGCTGCTCCAACGAAATGACCGTGTTGCCGAGGTTCATGCCGCAGCACAAACTGTTTTCCTTCTCGTTTTTAGTTTTCATCAGGTTGGCGACGGCTTCCAAAACCTTGCGGGGCTCTTTGTAGATGCCGCAACCGCGTCCCAATTCGCACGGGTCGTGGTAGGTGACCTTCAGATCGCTCTTCTTGACCTTCAACAGGCCCTTCTGAATCAACATGTTAATGTACTCTGTATGATGCAGTACGGGAATGGAGAGTTTGTATTCTTTCTTGAATGAGGTGTAACAAATCGGGCAGGAGGTGATGAGCATTTGGGCGCCGGAACTGACAATAAGGTCTGTGTTCTTGCGGCGCAGCTCAGCGGCCTGGTTGTTGAAACCCTGCTGCAACAGCGGGCGACCGCAGCAGATGCTCTTGTCCTCGTCCATGAACCAGTATTTCTGCCCAACGGCCTTGAAAATGGTCTGCATCGACTCGGTGATGCCAGGGGTGAGATGCGACATGCAGCCGCCAAAATAGGCCACGCGGCCAATGGCGTTGAACGATTGTACTTTCTGCAGGTATTTGTAACTGTTGACGATATCCAGATCGCCTTTGTCGCGCGAGATGCGACGGATGTTCATCAAATCGATGTTCACGGGGCACTCTTCAGCGCAGCGATGGCATATAAGACAGTTCTTGCCGGCTGCGATGATGTCTTTGTGATGCTCCAGGTTACGGAGGTTGCGAAGCAGATAGACGGACTGTACATCGGTGATACCCAGATCTTTATATAGCGGGCAGGCATCAATGCACATGCCGCAGCGGGAACAGGAACTGAGTTCGAATTTGGTGAAACCAGTCATCTTGGTATGCTCGCGCAAGCCCACCTTGCGGAAATATATGAGGAATACTTCCGTGAAGATGTGCATGTAGCGTGTGAACGGCAGCAGAACGAAGAAAACGCACAAATCGATGGAGTAGAGCGTCCAGAAGGGCATTTCCAGGAAAGAGGCCACATTGGTGCTGAACAGGTTGCCGATGGTTTGGGTGAGGAAACCACCGTTATGGTAAAGCGCTGCGGACACGGACTCGCTGAGCAGACGGAGCGGGAAGATGCCCCAAAGGGAGTATCGAATGGCTTTGTCCATGAGGGTGTGCTTCGTGGCACGGTTCATACCCAGCAGTTTGGATTTTATTTTCTTTACAAATGCAAGGAAAACGCCCGACAGCACATAGAGAAGCAGGAGGTCCATCAGTTGGGTGAATACCCAAGCCGTGTGGTTCTCCGGCGGAACCTGATGGAAATAACGGTAAAAGATGGCCACCCAATAATGGAAATGGCCTTTGGTGCCGATGCGGCTTTCGATGGCACCCACAAAAATGAGCAGGAACCAACCGAAAGCGATGCTGCGGTGCATGTAACCCAGCCGCCAATTCTTCTTGGAAATGCGGATGTGAAGCAAACATTCGCGGAACATCTCCCCAATGGCCGGCAGGAACTTGATGGAGAAGATGTTTTTGAGCAAGGTCTTTTGCTGCAGACGGTCGAATTGCCGTATCCATCTCACATATTTATAAAGACAGATGACCAGGAGCGCAATAGAGCCCAATACAAATGGTAATACAAAGGGACTGAAGTTTTCCATTATCCTATGATTTCATTCGTGTTCGTGAGTATTTGTCGCATGTTGATGATGAGTGAGCGCAGGTTCACGCCTCTGGGGCAAACGAGGGTGCACTTGCCGCAGAGCATGCACTTTTGGAGCTCTTGTTCCAGTTTGTCGTATTGTCCTCTGCGGAAGTAGCAATGGGTTTTGCGTATGTTGAAATCAGTGAATTGGCGGGCGGAACAGGAAGCCGTGCAACCGCCGCAACTGATGCAGCGCTTGAACGACGGGACCAGCTCCAGCAGTTGCCGGTATTTGGACATGTCTGTGTCACTGAGCTTTACCGAGCGGGTTTTCGCGATAGAGAATCCAAAATCTGCCATTATTTCAAAACTTTATTGCGGAGTTCCATGCCTCCGGTGACTTCAAAAATCTTATGCACTTCCTCCATGTCCTCATGGGGTATGTTTCGTAGGGCGCCAGCGCCATCGCCGTGGTAGTTTGCACCCAGTTTCGGGGCAATCTCCTCGATGTTCTCGCGGAACCATCTCCAAACAGGACCTTGTTCAATATGCTTGTTGGGGTCCACTCTGTCGGGATGCACGCAATAGCCGATGTCCAGAATGTTTTGTTCAACGCCATTCATCAATTCGACCTGCTGTCTTCCCATTTCGCTGTCCTTGAAATAACCGAGTTCCTGTGACACTTTGCGCAGGATGTTGATGATTTCGCCCGGCGCATTGCTGCGTGGGCAGCGGGGTTTGCACGACATGCATTGTCCGCAATACCAGATGGTGTCGGTGCGCAACAGTTTCTCAATGGCGTTCTCGTCGCCGCGTTGCACGGTGTCACAGATGCGGCGCGGGTCGTAGTCGTAGAACTCGGCAGCCGGGCACACAGCGGTGCACATGCCGCAGTTCATGCAGGCCTTGAGCGCTTCTTCGTATCTGACATCTTGTTTGATTAGGTCAACTAAGGTCATATTAGCGGGGTTTAACTCGGTTCAGTTTCAGTAATTGGAAGAAAAATTTAGGAAAAGCTTTGGTGCGGTCTCGCTTGAGAAAATCCAATTTGATGTTCAGGGCGCTGTTGAGCGGGATGAAGTGTGTTTCCACAAACTCGATCAGACTTCCGTCGGGGTCTTCAATATAGGTGAAATGGCCACCTGCCTTGCCCATGTCGAATTTGGCGTTGCCGGGGCAACTGTCCACCGTGAACTTGAAGCCGAGCTCGTTGCACTTGGCTTCCAATTCGCGCATGTTGATGACATCGAAGCAGAGCTGGATGAAACCGGGATCACCCCAGAACCTGCCCTCGTAAATCTTGCGCGGTGTGCGGTCGAGAGCCTGCACCAGTTCGATGGTGCTGTTGCCGTACAATTCGCTAAACGGTCCCTGGAATGGTCTGGAGCGGGTAAGGAGCACCCGGCGGTAGGTTTGGCCGCCGCCGCGAAGTCCCTGCCAGTCGTTGAACACGCCGGTCTTGTCGTACACCACCGCGTCGTAGCCCAGAATGTCGCTATACACCTTTCGGGAGCGTTCGATGTCGGTGACGCCTACCATGGCGCCCACCACACCGCCGGAGAAGCGGTTCCGGTCGATGAAGATGTAGTTGTCTTCCACAACCTGGAAGCAGTTGCCAGCGGGATCGTGAATGTAGAAGGTGGGAATCCCGCGGGGATCCATCACGACAGGGGTGATTTCAGAATACTTGGCTGTCAGCTCCTCATGGAAGGCGGCTATGTTGTGGCTTTTCACCTTGGCGGTGAAGAACCCCAAGTCGCCCACTTGAATGTCGAAGGGCACGGGTTCGGGTTTCCGTTCCGAATACTGCCAAATCTCAAAACCGCCGCCGCCCTGCAGGTTGCAGTTGATGCATGCGTGTCGTCTTTGCGGGGAATTTCCCGTATAGGGGAGCATGCGCTCCGCCACTGTGTCATCTTCCAGTATCTGCACATCGGCTTGGAACATGTCGTACAACCATCGTTCCGTGGCGTAGAAATCCTCCGTTCCAACACCCATCTGCATGATACCGGCAAACCAATATTTATCCATATTATTACTAATGTATAACAAGCGGCAAAAATATAAAAAATATCAACATTACGGGTCCATTTTTGTTTTCCCCCCGTTTCCCCTTTTTTTGTATCTTTGCAACCGCTGAAATAAATTTAAACTTTAAATACTGTTTTTATGGAAGAAAAGAAAACTTCAATGATCAGACTTAGAATGAGTTCCCAAGATGCTCATTATGGTGGAAATTTGGTTGACGGTGCGCACATGCTCGCCCTTTTCGGCGATGTGGCCACCGAACTGCTGATTATGCAGGATGGCGACGAAGGCTTGTTCTGCGCTTACGACAATGTGGAATTTCTGGCTCCTGTGTATGCCGGTGACTATATCGAGGCTGTGGGTGAGATTACCCATGTGGGCAACACCTCCCGCAAGATGGTCTTCGAGGCCCGCAAGATTATCGCCCCGCGCCCGGACATCAGCGCTTCCGCTGCCGATGTTTTGGAAGAACCCATCGTGGTCTGCCGCGCTTCAGGCACTTGTGTCACCCCGAAACAATGCCAGAGAAAGAATAAATAAGAGTAGAGAGTAAAAGAGTATAGATTGTAGTTATCCTCCTCTCCTCTTTTATCCCTTTCACCCCATTCACCCATTTAAATTAGAATTATGGAAAAATTGATAATTACCGCCGCTATTTGCGGTGCAGAAGTTACAAAAGAACAGAATCCTGCCGTGCCCTATACGGTGGAGGAAATCGTGAAAGAAGCCAAGTCTGCCGTGGATGCCGGTGCCGCGATCGTGCACTTGCATGTGCGCGAGGATGATGGAACGCCCACTCAAAGTCGGGATCGTTTCCAGGAATGTGAGACCGCTATCTACAAGGCATGTCCGAATGTCATCCTTATCCCGTCCACTGGCGGCGCCGTGGGTATGACCCCGGAGGAGCGTTTGCAATCCACAGACACCACCCCCGTTCCTGAAATGGCCACGCTGGACTGTGGAACCTGCAATTTCGGCGACGAGATTTTCGACAACACTATGCCGACCATGCGCGCTTTCGGCAAACGCATGATGGAACGCGGCATCAAGCCCGAATACGAGTGCTTTGAGATGGGCCACTTGGACACCATCCTGACCATGGCTCGCAAAGGCCAGGTCCCCGGAGCTCCTATGCAGTTCAACTTCGTGTTGGGTGTGCCGGGTTGTACGCCTGCCACAGTCGATAATCTCTGCTGGCTCGTGAAGAATATCCCGGCTGGATCCACCTGGACCAGCACGGGCATCGGCCGCCATGCCTTCACGCTGGCCGCTCCCACCATCGTGATGGGCGGCAATGTGCGTGTAGGCTTCGAGGACAACCTTTACCTTGAGAAAGGCGTGCTGGCCAAGTCCAACGGAGAACTCGTGGACAAAGTTGTCCGCATGGCCAAACTGCTTGGCCGCGAGGTGGCCACCTCTGACGAGGCCAGAGTTATCCTTGGTTTGAAGAAATAATTAGGTTGTACATGATGTAAACGAAAAAAGCCACCTTCGGGTGGCTTTTTTTTACTTTTAAGTCCAAGCACCATTCCGCCGCAGGGCGGCGGAATCTCCAATGTTAGCCGTGTGGTTTTGCTTGCGGCGGAATCACCAACTATTTGTTGATTAACTCTCTTACCGCATTCTCCAGGGCGGCTCCGCGCAGGTCCTTGGCCACGATGCGACCCTCACGGTCGAGCAGGAACATGGCGGGGATGGAACGAACACCATAAATGGCAGCGGCTTCGGAGGACCAGTATTTGAGGTCGCTCACATGGTTGGGCCATACCAGCTGGTCGTCCTTGATGGCCTTCTTCCAACTGTTACCGTCACGGTCAAGGGAGACACTGAACACCTCAAAGCCCTTGTCGTGGTATTTCTGATAGACATTGCGCACATTGGGACTCTCGCGGCGGCAGGGACCGCACCAGGAAGCCCAGAAGTCGATCAAAACAACCTTGCCGCGCAAATCAGAGAGCTTGCGGATTTTTCCGTCCGGATCGGGGAACGCCAGCTCCGGAGCCATAGCGCCTATACCCGTCTTGCCCGCCGGTGAGTTCATGATGGTATAACGCTCTTTCACAATGAGGTGATTCGGGTATTTCTTGTACAGCGCGTTGATGACCGACTCGTGTAAGGATGCGTTCTGCTCCTTCGGGAACAAGTCGAGGAACATCAGCGTGGCAATATCGTCTTTGTTGTCCAAAATGGCCTGTTTGATCTGGTTGCTGATGGCGGCATCCGTTTGGTTGTACTCGTTCTGATACTTGTTCACAACCGCCTTCACCAATTGCTGGGCACCGCTTACCATGTTCGAGCCGACAGGTTTCTGTGTGTTCATGTTTAACTTATATTCCGCTTCCGTTAGTTGAACCTTTTCACGGATTCCGTTCGGGAAAGCAGCCAGCACATTGGCGATCCAGGATGCTTTGGCACCCTTCTTGTCAAAAAGATTGAGGTAGGAGAGACTGTCGCGTTCGCTCACCAATGCTTTTGCGGCTGAGGCCAAAGGCGCGAGAACTCCGGAAGCCTTTTCCTGACGGTCATTGGTTTGGAAAATATAGTTGTCCAATAATTCGTAATAATCATTGTTGCCTGGAAGACGATTGGACTTGTAATCGAAATACATAGTCTTGTTTTCCAAATAGTTGGAGAAAGGACGGTAGTTGTTGTCCAATGCCTTGAGATACTGGTTCGCCTTGGTGACGAAATAGTCCACATCGCCGCTTTTCACTTTGTTGTTGGGTGCGAAAAGAGAGATGAGCACATCAAGAGAGTCCACATTCTCGAATGCGGCAGTCACATAATTGTCAATCTCGTTGGTGGTTTGTCGGAGATTGGTGACTTCCTGCGTGATTTTGCTCCAGTATTTCTGGGTGTTGTCCTTCTGCAACGCATTGTTCAAACTGTCAATCACCTCTTTTTTGCGATTGGTGGCGCCACTGACATCCTGAACAAAAGCCATGGAGGGCGAGTTGGTCACACTGACCACATTTTGCAGGTCCTCGGCATCAATGGTGAGTTCCATGTTTTCGCCAGGGGTGATCACCACGAGGAAATAGTTCTCGTCGCCGAAATCGAAACGGTAGATGTCGTTGTTCAGCTTCAGATTCATCACGAAAGCGTTGTTCTTGATGTCAGCGGAAGCGTAAACCGTTCTGCCGTTTCCGTATGCGTTCACCAAGTCCACATGTTTGAAAGTGTTGTTCAAAAGTGTGACACTGACGGTGGAGGGCGCCTGGGCCATAGCCCATAATCCCATAAACAAAATGCTGATAATCAGCGTGATTCTTTTAGTGTTGAAGAACATAGTTCTGTGGTTTTTAAGAACGGCAAAAATACATATTTTTTAAAATTGTACATCGTAAAAATTAATGGAATATTTTGTTTTGATTTTGATGCTTGGGAGAAGATAAAGGGAATGATTGATTTGAGTTGATACAAATGTGGAAAATATTATCTTTGCAGCAAATTTGAAAACATAGAGTTCTAATCTGTCGTAAAGATTAATTATGCTGTTTCAGAAAAACATCGTCCGAAAATATCTTGCCACGCTGCCTAAGGAGCAGACAAACGATGCTTGGAGGCAATACCAGCAATATTTTCTCAACCCTGCCATCCAGCAAAACATCCTCCAGTCAAAGGAGGAGCAGTTTCAGGAGGGCTTTTTGAGAGAACTGTTTGTGAATGTGCTGGGCTACACACTCAACCCGCAGCCGAATTTCAATCTGATAACGGAAAAGAAAAACGAGACGAACAGCAAAAAAGCCGATGGTGCTATACTCTTGGATGAAAAAGTGATTGGTATCATCGAACTGAAAGACCATAAAACCACTGACCTCGCAAAGATTGAAGCACAGGCATTCGGTTATAAGAACCAGCATGTGGGCACGCGTATGGTTATCATCTCCAATTTTGAGAAGTTGCGTCTCTATATCGACAATGCCGTGGAGTATCGTGAATGGAATCTGTTCACACTAACGGAGGACGACTTCAGCGAATTCTATCTCTATCTCGCATGGCCGCAAGTGAAAGCGGGTGTCGCACTGCAGATGAAGAGTGCTTCGGTGTCGAACGAGGACCAAATTACCAAAGCACTCTACAAGGACTACTCTGAGTTCAAGCGCGTGCTCTTTGCCGATATTGTGGAGCATAATCCAGACTACGACAAGCTGTTGCTTTTTAAGAAGACTCAGAAACTCCTTGACCGTCTGTTGTTTATCTTTTTCGCCGAAGATTGCGGGCTGTTGCCGCCCAACTCAATAATGCAGATTATCGACCAGTGGGAGAAGCTGAAGGAGATGGACGAATACCGCCCACTTTACGACCGTGTGAAGAAGTATTTCGGCTATATGAATACCGGCTTCCAAGGCAAGAAATACGAGATTTTCGCCTACAATGGAGGTCTTTTCAGACCCGACGAGGTGCTCGACAATATCATCATCTCCGACGAACCTTTAGTGGATCACATCAAATGTCTTTCTACTTACGATTTTGAGAGCGAGGTGGATGTGAACATCCTTGGCCACATCTTTGAAAACTCCCTTTCGGAAATTGAGGAGATGACGCAGCAAATCAAGGAGGCAAAGCTTTTAAGCGTTGAGAGCAAAACCACCTCCAAACGCAAGCAGGACGGCGTGTTCTATACCCCGCAATACATCACAAAATACATTGTGGAAAACACCGTAGGTCGTCTTTGCAGTGAGAAGAAATCTGAATTCGGCATAGTTGATGAGGAGTATTTTTCCGACCAGAAACGTCAAAAGCAGACTCTCAAGCGCCTCTTGGACAAGCTGCAGCAATACCGCGAGTGGTTGTTGCAAATCACCATCTGCGATCCCGCCTGCGGTAGCGGTGCATTCCTGAACGCCGCCCTGCAGTTCCTGATGAACGAGCACAGGCTCATTGACGAGATGGAGGCAAAGGTAACGGGCTCAAACATCGTGTTTCAGAATGTGGAGAACAGCATTTTGGAGAACAACCTTTTTGGGGTCGATATCAACGAGGAGAGCGTAGAGATTGCCCAGTTAGCCCTCTGGCTGCGCACTGCCAAGCCCCACCGCAAGCTCAACACGCTGAACCAGAACATCAAATGCGGCAACTCTCTCATCAGCGACCCCGCCATTGCCGGCGACAAAGCCTTCAACTGGCAGGAACAGTTCCCGAAAGTGTTCGAGAAGGGCGGCTTTGATGTGGTGATCGGGAACCCGCCGTATGTGCATCTTGAAAGCGTGATAGAAACTTCCAATCAATTAGAAAAGGTCGGATTTTCCACCTATAATAAAAGAGGAGACCTGTATTGTCTTTTTGT
>JAEEGL015004803.1_pt1 | contig 162667 bp, 135 predicted proteins | sample 9134231 | NCBI WGS metagenome assembly JAEEGL01 (sample SAMN16246548, study PRJNA631951) | gut metagenome | biome: gut microbiome; feature: rumen; material: fiber-attached | host: Bos | place: Iran: Karaj | collected 2018-10 | reverse complement strand
GACGGCTGCGGTGACGCTCCTGCCTGCGGACCTGCCGAGATCTGCGGAAACAGCAAGGACGATGACTGCAACGGTATAGTTGACGACGGCTGCGGAAGCGCTCCTGCCTGCGGACCTGCCGAGATCTGCGGAAACAACAAGGATGACGACTGCAACGGTATCGCTGACGACGGCTGCGGTGACGCTCCTGTCTGCGGACCTGCCGAGATCTGCGGAAACAACAAGGATGACAACTGCGACGGCAATATCGATGAAGGCTGCGAACAAGCGTCCTGCACTCCCACAGGGCCTGAGATCTGCGGCGACCATACCGACAACGACTGCAACGGCATAGTTGACGACGGATGCGAGAACCCGGATTGCACTCCTACCGGCCCTGAGATCTGCGGCGACGGCCTGGACAACGACTGTCTGAACGGTATCGACGACGGTTGCGACACTCCCGCATGCATTCCGACAGGGCGTGAAGTCTGCGGCGACGGTCTGGATAACGACTGCAACGGCTTTGCAGATGACGGCTGCGGAAGCAACTACTGATCTAAGACGCTGAAATTCCTTACAAATTCAATTTAAATCATAAATTTTTCTGAAAAATCGGGATCGTTTTCTGACCGGAGAGATCTGATCTCGAGCTATTTTCCGACGAATCCGGCTATCCTTGAAGCCGCCTCAGCTATTTCAGCCGCCGGTTTCGCAATGCTTATCCTGATGAAATCATTGCCTTTTTCGCTGAAATGAATACCCGGCACCGTGCCTACTTTCATTTTTTCATAAAGCGACATCGCGAACTCGAAACCGTCCGTGAAAGGCGCAGGGATCTTTGCCCAGATGAAGTATCCGCCGTCGATCGGAGGCATCAAAAAACCGCTCTTTTCAAGGATAGGATGCATGACATTGAAAGATTCCTTTATTTTTCCGCGCAGAGCCTCGAGGTATTTTCTGCCGCAGTCGTTCTTTTCCAGATATCCCGCAATGGCGGTCTGCAGGACCGACGGCGTGCAGAGCCCGGTGTAGTCATGGATCTTCGCCATATTTTCGATGTGCCCTTTCCCGGCAACGACATACCCTACCCTCCAGCCTGTGACCGAGAGCATTTTTGAGAAGGCCGAGACCACAAAAAGTGTGTCTCCCGTCAAATCGAACGGAAGATAAGGCGTTTCTCCGAAGTAAAGGTCGCTGTAGACCGCGTCAAAAACAAGTTTTGCGCCATATTTCAGGCAGATCTCGTAAAGAGCCTCTATTTCGGACTTTTTCCATATCTTTCCAAGCGGATTTCCCGGTGAGCAAAGCAGGATCAGATCCACCTTTTCGCTTTTTACGCGCGCCTCGATCGAATCGAAGTCGAAAGAGCCTGTTCCGTCGGGATATTCGCACAAAAACCTGTCTCCGTAGATCTTCGGCAGATTTGCATAGCTTTCATATACCGGATCAAACGACAGAACGGTGAAATTTCCCGCAGATCTCTGCCTTAAATAAAGGTAGATCAAAGAAATCGCTTCGGTCGCGCCGTTTGTGACAAGGATATTTTCAGCAGTCAGTCCGCAGTTCCCGCAAAGGCCTCCTGCGACAAGTCCACGCAGTTTCGGATCTCCGTTTCCCGCCGGATACTGGTGAACAGGCTGATGCGCCGCTGAAACGAGTTCATCGATAAGTTCTTTCGGCGGTTCAAAGCCCGGGATCCCCTGTGCGCAGTTGATCCCGCCGTTCTTTTTCACAAGATTGCTCATAAAACTTATGAGCGAGCCGTCAGGTCTTTTCATGGCTTATTAACGGAAAATGTAGGCAAGAATAAGTGAAGCCGTCGCGACAAGCCCGTCCACATGCGTCCTTTCGTAGCCGTGGCTTGCGTTGACGCCCTGGCCGACAAGAGCGACTCTCGTGTCGCTGCATGAACGCAGGAGCGCCGAGCCGTCAGAGCCGTAAAACGGGAAAATATCGGTCTTGAACGCGATACCGTTCTTTTCCGCCAGGTCTATAAGTTCATTCGTCAGATCGTAGTTGTAAGGGCCTGACGAATCTTTCGCGCAGATGCTGACGCACTTTTCGCTTCCTGCCGTTCCTTTTCCTACAACACCCATGTCAACAACGATAAGGTCGTCGCCCTGCGGAGTTGCCGCGATCCCCTGCCCCGTCTCCTCGGTGACATTGAAGAAAAATGAGATCCTGCTTTTAAGCTTGCTTTCATTTTTCTTAATAATATCAGAAAGATAGACAAATATCCCGGCTGAAGCCTTGTCGTCGAGATGACGCGAGTTCACATAGCCGTCGACATATCTGAATCCGCTCTCCAGCGAAACAAAATCGCCGACAGAAATGAGATCGCTCAGTTTTTCCCCTTTTTTAAGCGAAATATCAGCTCTGAGCGAGCAGTTCTCAAAATCGGGAACCATCTCCTTGAGCTTTGAATTTACGTGAACCGCCGGATTGTCAGGAAGGAAAGTTGCAACATATTCTTTGCCTTTGCGGGTGTGAATCGTGCAGATCTCACCGATTATATAAAGCGCCGGATAACCCCCGACAGTCGCGATCTTAACTCTTTCATCGTCATCGTCCACCTCTGTTACGATCGCTCCCAAAGCATCGACATGGGCTGCAAAAAAAGTCCCTGGCTTATTCTGCGGACCGAAAGTATAAACAACGGCACCTTTTTTGGTGACTCTGTATGAAATGCCGTTTTTCTCAGCGTTTTCGACAAGAAAATCCCTGACTTTTCCGGTAAAACCTGTCGGAGAAGGTATCTTCACAAGTTTTTCGATCTTTTCAACGATCTTTTCGCCCTTAATTTCTTTCAGCAGTTTCATTTTTTCCCTCCGGATTGTTGACGATATGCTGCCAGATATAATCAGCCGCGACCTGATTCCCCTTTTCGTTCCAGTGGATATCCTCCCTTATGAAAAGCGAATTGAGCTCTTCGGGCGGCATATTTTCAAAAAGATCGAAAAGTGAAATAAAATCAATATTATATTTGTCAGTATACTCTTTCCATATATCGTATTGCATCCTTCCGTTTTTGTCACGTGCGTGATCAGCCCACGGCCAGACTCCGATATGGAGCTTTATCCCCTTCTCCTCGCAGAGCTGACGGACAAGTTCTATATATTTTTTAGCCGACGCGATACCTTTTTCGCCGTAAAGTTTGTATGCTTCCGGATCGTAAGGCCATCTCGGCTTCCAGTAATAGAATTTGGTCAGGCCGCCCCAGAACGGACCGAATTCACTGTACGGATTTTTCTGCTGTGCAAAATAATCGACCTTCGTGCTCCTGTAGATATACGACCCTTTGATGAAAAAGTTGTCGAGCGCCTGCCACTTCAGCTCGGACTGCGAAAACTCCTTCGGAACGAAATATTCGTAAACGACCTCGTCGCTTATGTCGGACATATCGATGAAGAGATAAAGTTCGTCGATCTCAAGCCCCTTGTCGATAAAATATTTGAGTTTGAGGTAGTAGAGCTTCGGAGAATAGCTTATGACCGCAGCATTGAGAAGTTCAACGCCCTGTTCCTTGAAGCGGTCGGAAATGATCCCGGGAACAGTCTGATGCCACGGATAGCCGACGCCTTCTATAAAGCTGTCGCCTATGAACATGACCCTCTTTTCTGTTTTTTTCAACGGGACTTCACGGTTTATCTCGTCAACAAAACTGAGCGAATTCGTATAGACCTGATAAAATGAGACGCCGTCACTTTTCCATGAGGTCTTCTCAGCCGCCATCGCCTTGAGCCCGTGGTGATAAAAATTATCGGAGACTCTGAACGGGTCGGCGCGGTTTAAAAGCAGTGCCGCGACAGAATCAAAAAGCGTCACAAGAAAAAGAATGACGATAAAATTGATACCGACGACCTTGAACGCAGTTCCTTTAAAAAACTTTTTCAAGATCAAAAAAAGCCCCAAAAACAGGAGGGACAGATAAAAAACAGGCGTTCCTACAACAAACATGGGAAAGATTTTAATATTTATCGGAAAAAATGCCAGAAAAAAGATAAAAATTGCAAAAAATAAAAAAATCTGCAAAATTCTGCGGTTGCAGTTTCGTTTTGAACGGAATTATTGGTTTTTTATTTTAATTTTAGGAGAAGTCTATGTGCGGAGTTGTTTCGATCGTTTATGCCGGTGACATTGTCAATCTTGGAAACGAAGCATCGAATTTGCTGAAAAAACTTGAATACCGCGGTTATGATTCAACAGGTGCGGCTTTTATAAAAAAGGACGGCTCGGTGATCCTGAGAAAAAAAGTCGGAGCACCTTCAAAAGTCGTCGAACAGCTTGAACTTGCAAAATACAACGGTTTCAAGTTCATCGGTCAGGTCCGCTGGGCGACTTACGGCGCCGTTACCGATGTCAACGCGCAGCCGCATGAGGTCAGCTGCCTTGTCCACATGGTCGGAGCACACAACGGAAATGTCAGCAACACCGACAAACTCAAGGTCTTCCTTTCCGAAAACGGTCACGATGTCCTTTCCGACAACGACGGAGAGATGGTCGTCCACCTTGTCGAGCACTTCTACGCGGCACTTACCGCAAAAAAGGCTCCGAAAACGAATGACGAAAAGATCGCCGTTATGATAAAAGCCATCAGAAAGGCGCAGAAAATGATCGAAGGCAGCTACGCGGCGTGCGTCACCCTTCCCGAACTTCCCGGTGTTTTCGCGATCAAAGCCGGTTCTTCGCTTTATGCAGGCAAAGGTTCCGACGCTTCCGGCAACTTCATCGTCGTTTCGAGCGACCTCACCTCGATCCTTTCAAAAACAAGATTCCTCATTCCGATGTCGGAAGGCGAAGGAATATATTTCGACAGCGAAAACTATAAAATGTTCTCCCTTTCGGAAGACAAAGAGTGGGTCCCGAAGCTCAGCAGGAGCAGGCTCAACATCGCCGACATCCAGCTTCAGCCGAAATATCACTTCTTCATGGAGCAGGAGATCTACTCCTCTCCGAAAAACATCGAAAATCTGATGCTCTACTACTTCAATTCAAAGGAAGAAAAGGAGCTTTACTCCGTTTTTGAGGAAAACTGCGACAGTGCACGCGAGATACTCTACTCTCTCCTCGCCCTCTACGATCTTTACGACAAAAAGGAACTTTCGGCAGAATTTGAGAAGATCCGCAATATCCCGACTTTCCGCAGTATATGCGACAAAGCTCTCGGATTCGCACCAAGCCCGCGCCACTTCAGCTTCCGTTCCGAAGAAAAAACGCTTCTCGAGGAGCTTTATTCGGCAGACGGCGCATTTTTCAAGGAGCTCTGGCTCATTGATTCGATGCTCATCTGGAAAAAGAAGAGGATGATAATCAGATTCCGCGACAAACTCGTTTCCGCACTCAAGGCAACGAAGAAAAACGGCGGAAGGATATTCCTTATCGCAAGCGGAACTTCGTATCATGCGTCTCTTACCGGCGCATATTTCTTCAACAATATGACCGACATTTCGCTCATCACATCGAATCCGGGGACTTTCAGATCGTGCTACATCAACTCGCTTTCGGACAAAGACGTCGTTATCGGCGTCAGCCAGAGCGGCGAGACCAAAGATCTGGTCGATATTTTCAACGAGATCAGAAAAATGAGCGACAAGACGACCCTCATCACGATAGTCAACAACGAAAATTCGACTCTTCCGCAGGAAAAAAGCGATTTTTACCTTCCGATCATGTGCGGTTCGGAGATCGCGGTCGCTGCAACGAAATCGTTCATAAGCCAGATCGCCCTTTTCTACATCCTTGCAGCTTTAGTCAGGAACAGCGAAGAAAAGGTCATGAACAATCTCAGTAAGATCAAATACTTCATGGATTTTACACTTAAAAACATCGATGTTCCGGTCGCAGATGTCGCATACGAACTTTTCATGAAACCTTCGATCCATATCCTCGGAACTTCGCTCACCGGCGTTGCAAAAGAAGGCGCCCTCAAGATCAGGGAAGTCGTCCTCAACCACACCGAAGGCTACGATGCAGCCGAGTTCAAACACGGTCCGAACACGATCTTGGGCAAAAATACGATCTATTCGCTTACCGATATGGAAAAACTTCTGGGAAATCTCATCGAAATGAGCGAAAAGATGTTCTCGAAGGGCTTCTTCTCGGACAAAGAGGGAAATTCGGAGATAATAAGAGATGTCATCAATATGACCAAAAACCTGAAATTCCGCAAAATGACTGAAGAATTTGTTGAAAAATCGTTTGCTTCCACTGAAGAGCGCGCACTCACGAAACAGGTTGCCGACCTCTTCAACGAAAGTGTCGATATCGAAGAATTTTTCTCGAACTACCCGCTTGTTTTCATCTGCCCGCCTGACGAGAGAGACAAACGTATCACGATCTCGCAGATCCACACCCACAAGATCCGCGGCGCGGACATCGTTCTCATCGCGGAAGACGACGAAGACCTCAAGAACGCAGCGCTCGGCGTTCCGGCAAATGCAGAAAACTACTGGTCGAAATTCATCGAACTTCCGAGAACAGGCGACAAAAATATATTCGTTTTTGAAGCGGCAGTCGTATTGCAGCTTCTCGCTCTCAAGATGAGCGTTGCCAAAATGAAATATCTCAACCGCTCCGAGATCCAGAACCACGGTGTTCACCCGGACGTTCCGAAAAACGTCAGCAAATCGATAACAGTAGATTAAATCTCTGATTTTATTCGACAAAACGCAGAGACGCCATATTATGACGTCTCTATCAAAAAATTTTCAGGAATTTAAAGGATCTGGATTTTATTGATTTTTACCAGTTGGTTGTATTGGCATTGTAACTGGGAACCGAAGTACTTACGACATAACCTGTTCCGTCATTCCATCTCGGAGTAAGTTCACATGCGTCACTTGCGTAATCACCGACCCATTTGATTTCGACAACTTTCCAAAAGTAAGGGCTTGAAGTAAATCCCGAAACCTGCGGCTCAACACCGTAAGTCGCCTTTAATGTTCCACCGCAGTAAACATTTATTACCGGATGGGTCAGTTTCGAACCACTAAAGTATTTTACTCCGACTCTGAAAACATCACCGTTATTCGGATTGTCAACATTGATATTTTCCGGTATACCTTTAACACTTATATTATCAATATCAAGACGCGGATTTCTCATGGTTCTCAAATTTCCACTTTTATCATAGTTCTGAGTATTTGCGTATCCCCAATTCGGACCAGAACTAGCATCATATTTACAATTACTGTAATAGCAAGGAAGACCAGAACTTGTCGCCCATTCTTGCGTAGTTCCGTTTTTGCCCAAATGCAAATCAACATCAACAGAACCTGTCGTATCCCAGCAGAGCTCGATCCTGAGACCGTCGGAAACGACTCTCAAAACCCATTCACACTCGTAAACTTCACCGTTCGGACGGGTAACTTTAAGGTGAAGGACATAACTTCCCGAAAGCTGGAATTTGACCTTAAACTGAGAGAGACCGACACCTGTTACTTTAGTTTGAGCCGTGCCATCACCACTTAAACCGGCAACAGTTGTCGCGCCTTTTGTCGTAAAACTCGTTTTTTCCAAAACTATATCGCACGGGCCTTTCGTCAAAGTCCATTCCCAAGTTGCCGTATCGGCATCGTTGAACTTGTGACCGGTATCATAAATCATGTTTCCGTCGATCAATTTATCATTGAACGGCTTTGCCACACCGATATCAAAAGCGCAGTCGATAGGCGGAGCGCAGCAGAGCTTGTCGTCTTTACAGCCGTTACAGTTGTTGTCGGCATTGTCGCAAACATCCTGTTTCGGAGTGATCCCGCCTACGCATTCGCCCCAGACACCGGTAGCAGCACGCATCGTGACTTTGCAAGTCTGAACACCGTCACGGCAGGTTCCGACATTTCTGAAGTTCGGCGGACCGGCAAAACAAGGCTGGGTCTGGCCGGGAGAGCACGGACAACCTTCATCAACGACACCGTCGCAGTCGTCGTCAAGTCCGTTGCAGAGCCCGACATCAGCTTCGTTTATATCGGACGGGAAACATTCGGATTTTATGGGAATACAGGTATCAGCGCATATTTCCGAATCGATCGGAATCTGATAGGCATCATTGTAATCTCCCGTATAACCGACATCGATAACGCCTGGATCATTTGTATCGGTATCCGAATCGGGGATCTCCGTGCCGCCGTTCCAATAACTGCATGTCGCACCGTTATCGGCAACACCGTCGCAGTCATCATCGATACCGTTCGTGCAGAGCTCTTCGCTGTTTTCCGATACAGGAAGCACTTCGCCTTCGCAGTGTCCCCAGCTCTCATCGTCCTTGCAGGTCCTTGTAGCAGCCTTGCAGGGGCCGACATTTTCAGTTGAAGGATTGCCTTGATAAGGGCATTTCTGTATTTTTCCGGGTTCACAAGAACCAGTTATGGGACCTTCATCATATTCCACGTCGGAGTCATCGGTATTTTCTCCATGACCGTCTGAGTTGCCGCCACCGTTGTGACCGGTCTCGTCATCGGAAAGTTCACTTCCGCTGCCGCCTTCCCCGCTGCCGCCTTCCGAAGAATCCGGCGCCGCACATCTGCCGGCGGAACAAACCTGACCGAGAGGACAATCAAAGTTGCTCTCGCACGATCCGCCAGTTGTTTCATCGCCGCCGCATGACAAAATAAAAGCGGTCAGAAAACAAACCAGAATAAAAATAATCTTTTTCATATTGTGCCTCCAAAAAACACTACAACCTTTCCATTATACCTATAATCAGATTTTTTTAAAGAGTTTTTTTTGTGTTATTTGATAGCTTCGTAGCAGCTTTCACAGATCCCTGTGACCTCTTCGGAATAATCGTGAAGCTCTCTCTTTTTCCAGCAGCGCGGGCATTTGTCGCCTTCAGCAGCCGTTACGCCGATCCAGAGATCCGTATCTTCAGCTTTTTCAAGTCCTTCAGCCGACTGAGCTTTTTCAAAAGCAGAGACTATGAAGATCGACTCAAGGTTATTGAGTTCGGAATCGAGGACCGGATTGTTTTCGTAATAGATCCGCACTTTCGCATCGAGCGAGTGACCTATAGTCTTGTCGGCGCGGAGAATTTCGAGTTTCTTCTGGACCGCGTTCTTCGCGTCAAGGACAGTCTGCCACGATCCAAGGAATTCTGCATCTTCATCATTGAAATCGGATTCGGGGAACTGCTCAAGGAAAACGCTTTCCTTCTTGGCACCTTTCAGGTATCCGTAAGCCTCTTCGCAGGTGAAGCTGAGGATCGGAGCAAGCGCCTTTACGACACCGCTCAAAATCGAATAAACGACGCTCTGGGTCATTCTGCGTCTCCTGTCGTCGGCACGCATCGTGTAGCGGTCTTTGATGATGTCAAGGTATATCGCGCTCATCGGGATCGTGAAGAAGTCTAACATTTCGTGGTAAACGCGGTGGAACTCGTAGTTTTCGTAGTATCCGCGGATATCTCTGAGTCTTTCCTGCCAGGTGAGATAAGCCCATCTGTCGAGCGAAGTGAGTTCCTCTTTTTTGAAAGCCATCGTTTCCGGGTCGAAATCGTTGACGAAACCGAACATGAACCTGATCGTGTTCCTCATTTTTCTGTATGCAGTAGCGCAGCTTTCGATGATGGAATCGCCGATCCTGTTGTCGTCGCTGTAGTCTTCGCAAGCGACCCAGAGTCTCAGGATCTCGGCACCGTATTTATTGATCTTGACCTGCGGATCGACGAAGTTGCCTTTGCTTTTCGAGATCTTCTCGCCTTTCTCGTCAACGATGAATCCGTGCGTGATGAGATTTTTGTAGGGAGCCTTGCCGTTGATGAGAACGCTCATTTTGAGCGAAGACTGGAACCATCCTCTGTGCTGGTCGCTTCCTTCGAGATAGAGGTCAGCCGGGAAAGTGAATCCTTTTTCGCCGTTCAGGACTTTCGCCCAGCTTACGCCGCTGTCGAACCATACGTCGAGGATGTCGTTTTCCTTGCTGATGTGCGTGCCGCCGCATTTCGGGCATTTGAAACCTGCAGGAAGGAATTCCGCAGCGGTTTTATCGTGCCAAACCTGAATTCCTTTCTCGGAAATTTCGTCAGCGACTTTGTGGGCGATCGCCGCATCGACTATCTTTTCACCGCAGTCGTCGCAGGAGAAGGCGATTATCGGAACGCCCCAGCTTCTCTGACGCGAAATACACCAGTTCGGAGCTTTTTCGAGCATCGGGACTATTCTTTTTCTTCCCCACTCAGGAACCATGCGGACTTTCGCGATCTCGTCAAGGCATTTTTTGCGAAGTCCGGTGTCGTCCATCGAAATGAACCACTGTTCTGTCGCTCTGAAAATGACCGGTTTGTGGCATCTCCAGCAGTGCGGATAGCTGTGGTCGATCATCTCACCCGGCTTGTTGAGGAGGTATCCGGTATTGTAAAGGTGTTCCGTGATGACGGGGTTTGCCTTGAAGACGTGCATCCCGCCGATAACGGGGATGTTTTCGTCGATGATACCGCTTCCGTTGACCGGAGCGTAAGGCTCAAGACCGTATTTAAGACCGGTGACGTAGTCGTCGGCACCGTGTCCCGGAGCGGTGTGGACACAGCCTGTACCTGCATCGGCAGTGACATAGTCGGCATAGACGATTATCGATTCGCGGTCGATGAACGGGTGACGCGCCTTCATCCCTTCGAATCTCATCGCGTCGAACTCAGCAACGACCTCCGGATTTTCGGCCCTTACAGCCTTTACGAACGAATCTTTGAGAACGCTTGCAACGATGAAGACTTCACCGCCATATTTTACAGCCGAGTATTTGAATTCGGGGTTGAGCGCGATCGCAAGGTTAGCCGGAAGAGTCCACGGAGTCGTCGTCCAGATAACGAAGTTCACCTTCTCCCCTTCAAGCTCTTCGAGTTTGTCGATGAGCGGGAATTTGACATAGATCGAAGGAGACTGATGGTTGTCGTATTCGATCTCGGCTTCTGCAAGCGCCGTTTCGCAGCTCGTGCACCAGTAGACCGGCTTTTTTGCCTTGAAAAGTGCGCCTGACTCGACTACTTTCGCAAACTGATGAGCGATGCAGCCTTCATATTTCGGATCAAGGGTGATGTAAGGATGATCCCAGTCGGCCAGAACGCCCAGACGCTTGAAGCCTTCACGCTGGACATTCACCCAGTTGAGGGCGAACTTCTTGCATTCTTCCAGGAACTGGCTCTTGGTCATCTCTTTGCGCTTCGAGCCGAGTTTTTCGGCAGTTTTGAGCTCGATAGGAAGACCGTGACAGTCCCATCCCGGAATGATCGGAGTGTATTTCCCTGACATATTTTCGAATTTTACGACAAAATCCTTGAGAGTTTTATTGAGAATGTGGCCGTTGTGGATGCTTCCGTTCGCATAAGGCGGGCCGTCGTGAATTACAAACGAGGGTTTTCCTTCATTCTGCTCCAGCATTTTGGAATAGACATTGATTTCGTTCCACTTTTTCAGAATTTCGACCTCTTTGACCGGAAGGTTCGCCTTCATCGGGAAATCGGTCTGCGGAAGATTGAGCGTTTTGCTGTAATCCATAATAAAAACTCCATATTAAATAAGCATAAAAAAACGCGGAATATTAGTCTTTTTCGTTGTAAAGTCAATGGTTGCGCAGGTTAATTTTTACATTCGCCGGAAAGAAACATGAATGTGACGCAGTTTTTGGAGACGACTTTGAATCTGCGTCCGCAGTTAGTCAAGCTCCTCTCGCTCCGCTTTCCGCCGCATTCGGCGCATTTTTTGAAGCCGTTCGAGCGTTCGAAGCAGCCTGCACTTATGAAAAGAGGCGGATTGAATCCTGAAATCGGGATGACTTCGGGCGAAAGCTGCGGCATTTCATCTTTGTCTTCGATCCAGTAGCAGCCGAACATGAGTTTTTCGCCCAGAAGATCTTTGAAAAAGGCGTAAGAAAACCTGTTAGCGATGTATTGCGGAAAATCGATAAAGAAGAAAACGTTCTCCTCTTTCAGATGTTCCAGAGCGAAGTTCAGATGTCCAGGATTGGAAAGACCGACAAGAATTTTCCTGTCATTGTTTTCAGCAACTATCTTACTGATTTTATTGAGATATTTTTCACTATCCTTCATCAGCGGAAGAAGCGGTATCGTAAGGAATCCGCCGACAGTCTTGAGGGAATCTTCCTGATCTTCAGACATGAAAAAAGGAATGTCAGGATCGGGATCCATCAAAGCACGTTCACGGAATATTTCCGGAACACCGCCGCTTTCCGGCAATACAAACGAATCAAGAACTTTTCTCTTTTTTTCTTCAAAAACCTTGTCGAGAAACCAGGCGTATTTTTCATAAAAATCAGTTCTTATTTTCTTGAGAACGCTCGGAACGATGAAGACGTTTTCGCAGTTTTTATCAAAAGAGATCTTGTCGGCAAAATAAAACGATTCAGCAGAATTCTTCAGTATTTCAGCGAACTTATCCTTAAAGCCGTTCTGATTTTCAGATTTTTCCGCTGAAATTTCTTCCGACTCGTAGAAAAAGTCTCCGCACTTTATTCTGATCCTGTTTCCGGCAAACGAAACTTCAGGCTCTACCGCCTTTTTCCACTGCGGGAAGCTCCCCGGATTTACTTTTTTTCTTTCCAGAGAGCGCGAACTTACAAGAAAGATCTCGTCCCCTACTTCTGGAAGTTCGGCTGTTTTGACATAAACTCTCGAACTCTCTCCCACAATTTTGAGGTTTTTGCCCGAAGCTGACGAGATCTCCTCGACCGAGCAGTTGAAAGGCTTGGATTCATCGTTATTCTTGAAGAAAAGAAGCCCGTCGTGTATTCCGAGAGAATATTTGGTCTTTATAAAAAAACGGTCTTTCAGCTTTTTCTCGCAGACTCCGGTTTTTACTCCGCGATGTCCCGGATATTTTGGACTTATGAGATTTTCACCTGAAAAATTCTTGAGATAGCCTGTCGTAGCTTTCCTCGCGAAGCAGATCCGGCTGTTCTTAAGAGCCTCGAAGTAGTCGCTGCGCTCAAGCATGGCGCGGTAAAGAGCGGAAGTGTAAAAGACATATTCGGGAGACTTCATGCGCCCTTCGATCTTGAAGGAATCGACTCCGGCGAATTTCAGCTGCAGGGCATGATCCTTATATTCAAGGTCGTTGCACGAAAAAAAATATCCCTTTCCGCCATCTTCGGTCTCGTAGTAGCTCCGGCAGAGCTGCGCGCACATCCCGCGGTTGCCGGAACGCCCGAGGACCATGCCGCTCGCAAGGCAGAGCCCCGAAAAAGAGTAGCACAGAGCGCCGTGGACAAAGACCTCGAGCTCCATATCGGGAACTTCCCTTTTTATTTTCGCAATAAGATCGAGAGGGACTTCACGGCTCAGGACGACTCTTGAAAAACCCTGTGATCTCAGGAATTTAACGCCTTCGACAGTGTGAACAGCCATCTGGGTCGAAGCGTGGAGAGTAAGATCGGGAAAAAGCCTTTTCAATATAGCCGCAAAACCGATATCCTGAAGAATTACCGCGTCGACTCCGGCATCATGCAAAAACCGAGCACATTCGACCGCACTTTCGATTTCGTCTTCTTTGATAACGGTGTTCAGCGCGGCAAATATTTTTTTCCCCTTTTTTTCCGCCAGAGTTTTAAGGGAACGGAACTCGCTTCCCGAAAAATTTTTCGCCGCTTTCCTTGCCGAAAAATCGTTCAGTCCGAGATAAACCGCGTCAGCTCCGCCTTCGTAAGCGGCGACTGCGGCTTCGAAACTGCCTGCGGGAGCAAGGATCTCAACATTCGGACTCATAAAAACACCTAAAATTCAAGCGGCAGATACTTGCCTTCTTCGAGGACTTTGCGTGAATAGTCTTCCAGCATCACGATCGAGCGGAGCGCGACTTCCGGAGCGGGTTTTCCCGCTTTGGCATAAAGTTCGACTTCGTATTTGTAGTATTTTATCGCTTCGGGAATATCGGAGATCAGATCTATCGCGGCAAGATCTGAAACGAGCTCGATCAGCTTTTCCCCTTCGAATTCTCCGCTTTCTATCAGTTTTTTGAGGTAAGGCTTCCTTTCGACGTTTATCTCAAGATCCTTCATAAGTTTCTGCTTTTCATAAACATCGTAGATATTGTTATCGTCAAACTTTTCAAAGCCGTGCTCCCTGCATTTTTCGAGGAAATCATGCCGTTTCAGCTCACTTGCATCAGGAACAACAGTGCTGTTGAGTTTCAAGGCAGTGTCGCAGTCGCCGTGTATCATGTAGATATAGGCAATATTCAAAGTTCCGTTTGACGTGATGTATTCTCCCTTTTTTACCATCTCCTCGTAGAAGGCGATAGCCTGCTCATGCCCGCCTTTTACAATGTGGTAGCCGATAATATTGCCGAGAAGGTTCGGATCCCAGTAGCCGGTGTCGATGGACTTCTGATAATATTCCCACGCCTTGTCGGGAAATTTCATGTTGAGATATTCGGCTCCTATCGTGAAAAGTCCGCGGAATGAGAGCGGCTGTTTTTCGGCATCGGCATGAAGAACTGTCCAGATGTTCTTCATTTCAAAATTGCGCGAGACCGTCCGCAGCGAAAAAGCGCCAAGAACAAGGCACAAAACCAGTGCTGACAAAGCTCTTTTTCTGTTTTTCGAAAAATCGAACATTTCAGAGAAAGTTGAATTCTCGCTGCCGGCGAAATGATCGAACAATATACCGGCTATCGCGCAGAATCCGGTCACCGGCACATAAAGATAGTGGACTGCAACGATTTCATGCAGCGGGATTATCTGCATTACAGGAGCAAGGGAAACTACAAAAAACACGATCCAGAATGCGATCCCGTGTCTTGCCTCTTTCCCTTCCGCATCGTTTTTTGTCTTTTTGTAACTCGTAAAAAGGAACCAGACGAGAAAAACAAGGACAAAAAGAGCGAGGATCGAGAAAAAGACTTCAAAATTCCAGTCGAGGACAAGCGGATATCCGGCGTTGTCAAGGATGAGCTTCCACGGAAAGACCGTCAATTTAAGATAGTGCAGGAATATTGTCGCCGCAGTCAGATAGTGGACTTCGGGCGAATTCCCGTGGAAACTGATACCGTTGAGCGAAACCAGCGCACTGCCTCCGCCCGAGATGGCAAGAAATGCGAAAAATGAAAAAAGAATGAGGAATATCATCGAAAGGATGTAGAACCACGGTTTCGTAAGAAGCGCCGCTCCGTCCTTGTATGCCGCATACATTATGAAAACAAGCGGGATAGTGGCACCCATCTCTTTCGACGAAATCGAAACGATCATAAAGAGAAGTGCGAGAAAAAGCATTCCCCATTGTTTTTTCACTGCTCCCGAAACAGCCCTTTCCGCCGGCGAGACCGTTCTGTAAAATTTGAAGAAACAGCCTATGCTGAGGATGTAGAAAAGACCCATGAGGACATCTCTTCTTCCGGAAATATAGGCTACCGCATCGGTATTTACAGGATGGACGGCAAAGATCAGAGCCGAAACGAACGCGGCGCGTTTTGTAAGACCGAACATCTTCAGCGCCCAGAAAAGAGCCAGCACTGATAGTGTGTGGTAGATCATGTTCATCAGCCTGAAACCTGCCGGATTCATGCCGAAAATGCGGTAGTCGAGTGCGTATGAAACATAACGCAGCGGACGGTATGAAGTAAAAATGTCGGCAAAACTTCTGGAAGTTATCCAAAGCGAATTCTGGACAAGAGGAATGTCATCGAAAATAAATTCGTTCGGAAGCGAGTTGAAATAGACGAAAAATACCGCCAGAACAAGGAAAAATATTTGTTTTTTACTGCTCTTCTCTGTCATCGTCTGCTCCTGAATCAAAAAGCGCATCAAGCTCCCTGTCTATATCCTCCTGTCTCGTTTCACGCTTCATCGGCTTTATGAAAAAAACAACATTCAGGATCATCAGCACTGTGAAAAGAACAAACATGAAAAGCCCTGCATAGTCGGTGCGCGGAACGACTCCGTCCTCGATGAAAAAACCGTCGTCCTTCATGTCGAGATAAAGCGAATTTGCGAAAAAAGCCTGCATTTTTGCAGCTTTCGGATTGGTCTTGAAAGCGTAGGCCCTGCCCTTTACAGTTCTGTAATGAGGCCCAGAGAACGAATCCTCGTCAGTGACAGCCGAATCTATGATGAATTTTGAAGAACCGTTCAGATAATATACGACATGGCGCTCTCCAAAGACCCCTTTTTTGATATTCCCGCCCTGGACTGAAGTTATTCCTTTGATCTGGACATAATCACCGTCCTTCACTTTTGCAAAATTTTCGGTGTTGAGTTCAAGAGCGTCGCCCAGATCTATCGGATTTTCATCCGAGAAAAAATAGAGGAGATTGTCCGAAAAAGCGTAGATCGCGTAAAGCAGGATCAGCGAAGCGACTATGAATGTGACAAAATTCTTTTTTCCTACATAAAAACTGATTTTTTTCATGATTTTTTCTCCAAAAGTGCTGTTGCAAAAGCGGCAACGCCCTCTTTTCTGCCGGTAAAGCCGAGTTTTTCGGTGGTCTTTCCCTTCACCATGACACGATCAAGAGGTATCCGCAGTATTTCAGCCAATTTTTCCCTTATCTGAAGTTTGTATCTGCTTATTTTCGGCGTTTCACAGACGACTGTAGAATCGACGTTTACGATCTCCCAGCCGCGTGAGGCAAGTTCATCCGCCACCTTTTCAAGCAGAATGGTGCTCCTTATGTCTTTGAACGCGTTGTCCGTATCGGGAAAAAGTTCGCCGATATCGCCGATCGCGGAGGCGCCCAAAAGAGCATCGATCACCGCGTGGATCAGCACGTCGGCATCGCTGTGTCCCGCAAGACCGGTGTGGTCTTCGATAAAGATCCCGCCTAAGAAAAGCGGCCTTCCCTCTTCGAATCTGTGGACATCGAATCCGTTTCCTACTCTTAAATTCATACCATCCCCAACCCTATGAACAAGATCTGCATAAATACATAAAAGACAAGATAGATCCTTGCCCTTTTTTCGTCGAATCCGTTAAGGACTTTACCCCCTTTATAGACAAGAACGCTTCTCCAGACAAAAGAGACAAGATTTCCGATCACCGGAACGATGTTGAAAAGCCCGGTCGCCATTATAAAACCCGACATCCTGTAAAAATGGACGAGCCGCGTGTTCGAGCCTAAAAGCGTGCTTCCCGTGTGGAGGATGAACGCCGTGAAAACTATCGCCATGAAAGGAGAAAGGACTATTTGGAAAAAAAGCATCGAAGGCTCGGGATTCATCATGTCAAAGACCGCTTTCACAGCTGCTTCGTCTTTCAAGAGAGGCAGCGTCGCTTCTCCTAACGAAGAGAGAGCCTCCTTGAAAGATGCGAGATCCGGAAAAGCGGTCTGAAAAAATCTCAAAGCCCAGAATATCTGAAAAAGAGAAGCCGCCAAAGCCGCGATCAAGCCGTAAAGAGGAAAGAACGACGGCTTCCTGCAGCTCTTCATTTTGTAGAAGAACTGTTCCGGCATGAAAAGGACCTCCTTTGTCGTAAGAAAGAAGGCGTCGGCGAAACCGATCTTCGAAACAAGATCCCACGGTGTCCCCGAATCTGTCATTAACTTTATCTTTTTAAAGACGACTTTGATCTTTTTAAGGTTTTCATCGACTGCAGCCTCTTCACGAGACGACTCTTCGCGTTCTTTCGGAGCAGATTCCACAACGCTGTTCCTTTCATTTTTAATAGGATCGCCGATAAAGACGAGCGCTCCGCATTTTGGACATCTTGTAAGTCCGTACTTTGCAACAGATACGGCTTTATTGCAGTTCGGACATTCGGTGATCACCTGATCCTCCTTCAAAAAAAAGCGTTTGCTTATAGCACAAAAAACGGATGAAAACTATAAAAAAGCGGATAAAAAAAATGCCTGAGCTTAAAAACCCAGGCATCAAAATGTGCGTGATCTATTTGTGACGAATCAAAGAATTACTTTCTGAAACCGCCTCTCGGTCTCTCTTCACGCGGACGTGCTTCGTTGACAGTAACGGTCCTGCCTGCAAGTTCTGTTCCGTTAAGTCCTTCGATAGCTGCCTCAGCCTCTTCCTTGTTCGGCATTTCAACAAAGCCGAAGCCTTTCGAACGGCCGGTTTCGCGATCGATAACGAATCTTGCGGAATCAACTGTTCCGAAAGCTTCGAATGCGGATCTAAGTTCTTCTTCACTCATTTTGTACGCAAGGTTTCCAACATAAATGTTCATGTCTCTTCTCTCAAAAAACAATTGTAAAACACACCCTGAGAACTATTTCTCAAGGTGAGGCGATAGTAATGGGCAAAAAATAAAAGTCAATAATAAAAAATGTTTTTAAAAAAAAGTTTGTGAAAAAAATTTAATCGACCGTAAGAAGAGCACATCCGGAATCGTCATCTTCCGCATCCGAGGGATCAGAGTGATGATCTTCGCCGCCCTCTTCCCCGTTATCCGCAACAGGCTCGTCGGTATCGCTTGCCGGCGGTTCTTCACCGTCGTTGTAACATCCCGATTTGTCCCAGCCCATGCAGTTCGAAGCGCATTTCGCCGTTCCGTTTTTGGGAGCACCTGCAAGCTGAGCGCACGGCATCGTGTTACCGTCGCAGATCTCGTTCGCATCGATATTTCCGTTTCCGCAGAGAGGACCGGCCGGAGTATCGTCAGGTTCTGTTCCCGGGTCGGAATCGTTGTTTTCCGGTCCACCGTTGTCGATGTCGCTGCCGCCCTGATTTCCGCTGTCATGATCGGAATCCTGATCGTTGTCTTTATCAGGTTTTTCGTCAGCATCTTCGGAATAATCTTCGTCGGGAGTTACAGGATCGTAGTCGTAGAGATCGGCATCGGGATATTCGGCGCCTTCGAAATCCCAGCAGTCTTCTCTCGTGCAGGGAGACGCCTTGTCGATAGCGTCTTTGATGTCCGCCGTGATCGTGCCGCCGCCTTTTATCCATGCTGCTGCAACAGCGCGCAGGGCGTTGACTCTGCCGAAACCGTAGTAGTTGCTGTGACCGTTTGAATCATAGTTCGCATCTGTTTTTGAGACTCTGTCCGCCGTGTTCACGATGATGTCCCTGAGTTCGACTGCGGTGAGATCCGGATTTGCCTCGAGAACGATCGCAGCTACGCCGCTTACTAAAGGTGCAGCCGAAGAAGTGTGCGAAAAACGGTATGAATATTTGCCCCACCATCCGTCTCCGCCTGCCATTACATGATCAGGATTCCAGCCGGCCTTGTCGTGACATCCGCTGGTCCCGGGAGTGCTGCATGTAGGTGCGATGTAATTGTCTGTCGTCCATATCCTGTCGACGAACTTGCTTCCCGACTTTTCTCCTCCGGATGTCGGAGCCATAACGCCGAGTCTCGGACCATAGTTTGAAAAAGAGTATCTTGAACCTTTGCTGTTGACAGCTCCGACAGCCAGAACATTCGGATGTGTCGAAAAAGGATCAGTTGAGAAATCCGCCCCGGCGTTGCCTGATGCGAAAACTAAAAGGACTCCCTTTCCACCGTTTGCTTCGGTCGTCATATAATCAAAAAGTTCATTGTAATACGACTTCATATAATTGCAGTCGTCCATATTTTCATAAAGGAGCCCCCACGAGTTGTTCACAACTTCGGCTCCCTGCTGGACGACCCATCTGAAGACCTGATCGTAATACGATTCGTAAACAGCTCCGACATCTTCAGGGTCTCCGGCCATCCTCGCCAGAATGAGAGAACATGCAGGGCATGCACCGGCAACACCGAGACTGTTGTTCCCGCGGCCGCCGGCGATACCTGTGACAAATGTCCCGTGAAAATTCTTTGTCGCCGACTGATTGCTGAAAAGATTGCCTGCTTCGATAGTGTTGTCGCCGAAATTATTCGATGCGATGATCCCGGGCTGGATATCTTCATGCAGGATATCGAAACCGTCGTCGATTATCGCAAGTTTTCTATCCTTTCCGAGCTCGCTGTCGCTGCTGACCGCACCCAAAATGCGGAGAAGTCTCCACGCTTCGGCGATGTGCGCGTGGTCCTTGCCTGAAACAGTTGCTTTACCGTCTGCAAAAGTAGTGTTTCCCGTGTTGTGGAAATTCCACTGTTCTTTCATGTAAGTGTCGTTAAGATAGAGCGGATCTATCGAATCGACCGAATAGAGCTGGTGTCTGACGAACCTTTCGGCATGAGCAGCCATCCCTTTTTTAACAAAAGCCGCAGCCTTTTTGACCGGCTCATCGTTTCCGCATTTGAGAAGCGCCCAGTTTTTGAGCGTGAGCTCGCCTGCCTCCGTGCACCCGAGACTTTTGATGCACGCTTCCCTTCCCTGAGAGAGACACTTTGCGTCAAGTTTGACAAACAAGCGACCTGTGTGTTCCGCTGCCGGAAGTGCAAAGAACATAAAAAACAAAAATGATGCAACAAAAAACTTTTTCATGAACATCTCCTGATCTGAAATTTCAAAAAGCAATGAGTGGCAGATTTTATTAGATTACGGCTTTATTTCAAGAAGAAGCGAAAATATTTACATTATCTTGTTTATATGATACATCTCCGCGTCCAATTCATTCAAAATCGATTTTTGATAAGTGTTTTTGTTATTTATGCAGATTATTTCAGGAGGATCTCATGCGTTTGTTTCGTTTTTTTGTAATTTTTTCGCTTCTTTCCTTTATGTTGGCAGCATGCGGAGTATCTGATGATGAAGAAACCGACACCGGCAGCAGCTCAGGCAGCAATCCGGAAGACAGTACAGGCGACAATCCGGAAGACAGTACAGGGGAAGAAAATCAACAGAATGTCAACTGCGGCGACAAGATCGTTGACGCAGGCGAAGTATGCGACGGCGGTGCCCAGGAATGCAAAGCGATAGATTCCGGCTACACCGGCGGATTCGCATCATGCAGACCGGATTGCACCGGCTGGGACACTTCGGCGTGTCAGGGTTCCGCTTCAAACAACAATGAAAATCCGAACGATCCCGGCAACAACACCACACCGGGCGGTAACGGCGACGGCGGTTTTGACAAAGATTCCCAGGGCATCTGGGTCGATCCGAAACCTTTCAAGGAAGGCGTTCATCTGATTTGGGAAAACCCGATGGGCAACAAAGGGACCGGCGGTCTCGGACCGACACATGCACAGTCTCAGACATACTGTGAAAATCTCGTTCTTGCAGGAGCAGATGACTGGAGACTTCCCACCATCGACGAACTCAGAACTCTCGTCAGAGGCATCAGCACAATAGAACCGGGAGGAAAATGCCCGACAAGCGAATCCTGCACGAAACAGGAAACCTGCAACGACGATAAAGAAAATACCCAGGGATTCGGAAACTCCTGTCTCGGCTGTGAAGCCCTCAATACAGATAAATACGATCCGGCAGATTCCTATCTCGATCTGGAAAACGACTGCCAGCTCAGCAGCACCCAGCTTGCGGACAACAAGTGCTACATCGTAAAGGCCATGCACGGCGATCCATGCGACGGAACATGGTCAAACACGCCTAACACAGGGACTGCGGCTTCTATGATGAAAGCATTCTGGTATCTTAACTACAAGAGCGGCATAATCCACAGCGACGCAGACGTTCTGAGCGGCGCAAACTGGGTTCGCTGCGTCCGTGAAGGCACAGCTGCTGACGTCACCGAGGAGGAAGAAGAGGAGACCGATCCGAGCCAGAACTGGGAATGCACCGCTGACATCGACTGCACCGGCGGCAAAACATGCCAGAGCCACAAATGCGTTGCCGTAACTTATGTCTCGAACGGTCTCGAATGGCAGAGAGGAACAGTAAATGAAACTCTGAACAAATGGGAAGAAGGAGTCGAAAGAGTCGAAAAATGGGAACCCGCGAAGGCTTACTGCGAAAACCTCGACTATGCGGGACACAACGACTGGAGACTTCCCAACCTCACGGAACTCAAATCACTCGTTCAAGGCTGTGCAGCAACGAATGAATGTCCGGTAACCGCGGAAAATCCGGCATATCCGGGCAATTACTCATCTGTCTGCAAAACATGCGCCAGCGGAAATTATATGCCGGCAGGACTCGGACTGAAGATCGACTTCCCGTATTGGACAAGCACTACCGACGATCCGTCAAAAGCCACCAGAGTCTGGGCTATAAACTTCATGAACGGTGAAGTTTTCTACAGCTATGCCTCCGCAAACCACTACGCAATGTGCGTCAGAAACGCAAACTAAATCGATCTGAAATCCCTTAAAGACATTTCAAGATAACGACAATCGATAATCACGATTTTAATCTGCTGTAATAAAGGGCTCTCTTTTTCATTCCTGCGGCTTTGAAATCATCGGGGCGCACTTTCAGGATCATATCGAGAATTTTGATTGCGTCCGTGACATCTTCGAAATATTCGTAGATTTCAGCGAGAATATACATCGACTCGAAAGAGAGCTCCTTTATCATTGAAATTTTTACGAAATCGTCCCTGATCTCCTTGTATTTATCGGCTTTTTCGAATTTGTTCCACTTCGGAGCGAGCTTCCACAGAGCAAGATTCTTCTGCTCAAGCGCGGAAGGATTCTTCGTTTCTTTGTAGATGAAATCGAACACTTTCGCAGCAGCTTCATAAGAACCTATTTTTGCCAAAGCGGTCGCCTTCATCATCGCCGAATCGTATTCCTTCATCTTCATATATTCGGTCTTTGACCTTATCGGACCGTATTTCAGCATGAGCCGCTCTATGTCCTTTGACGTTTCAGGATCGCGTATCAGTTCGTAGCACTCTCCTGCGAGCTGCAGGAACTCCTTTGCCCGGAGAGCGGTATTCGGCGAGATCCCGCCGAGTTTATCAGGGTGGATCTTCTGCATTATCCTGATATATTCGCGTCTTGCCACCTTTTCATCGAACTTGTTTTTAAGCCCGAAAAGCTGGAAGACATCATTGTAATGCTCGTTTGCATTAAGGAACATCTTTATTTCATCTTCTTCAGAAAGAGCTTCCTGCTTCTTCTCCTGCGCCGCCTTTTCAGAGATCTCTTCTGCCGCCGCCTTTTCGGAAAAAATATCAGACCGATCGATCTTTTCGGCAATCTTCGCCTTTTCATCGGCGCTTGCAGGAAGGATGACAGCGAGCTGCGAGATCAACAGGAAATAGATAGTGCGGTAACTTTTCTTGAGATTTGAAAATATCTCGCTTCTGTTCTGCCCGACAAAAGGCTGCAGGTCTTCCTGAAGAAATAAGAGTTTTGCCGCTTCAGGCTTTATCGAAATAAACTCTGTCGAGTATGGCTTAAGGACTTCAAGGACGCGCTCCCTCGGCATGTTCAGGATCACTGAAAAAAGAAATTCCTTTCCGTCGTACTCCTTCAGTCCCTTTTTCATATCGCCGCTTATCGCGCTTTCGACTTTAAAAAGAGCATTTTTCGACAGATTGCCCAACACATTCATTGGCTTGTCGGTCCATACGGAACCTTTTGAAAGAATAATGAAAAAAGTTTCTCCGCCGTTGAAAACATTTATTTTCCCCGAAAAATCACACAGAAAAAGAAGCGAAAGAAGTTTTTCGAATCTGATGTGGAGTTTTTTATCGCTGTCGATATACGGAGAAATGAAGTCCATGACTATTCCAAGACATTTCCTTCAAGCGCGGAGATGAGTTTTCCTCTTTCTTCGTCGAGTTTGTCCTGAATTTTCTGCTGTTCCGCCCTGAAATCCTTTTCGCGTTTCGTTTTGAGGAAAGGTTTAGCGACTGCCGGGAAAAGCTCGAGAAGAAGTTCTTCCTTTTCGGTAGCTGCAAGTTTCACGCCGCCGAATTCGTCAAGAGTTTCATTGACCTGTTTGACGTGTTTCGATGTGTCGTAAGGCTGTTCTTCGCGTTTTCCCGAGATCTTTTCGCGGAAAGCGGGATCAACCGGCCACGGAGTGTGACCGTAACCGCCTTTGACCAGATTTACGAACTGGACGGAGGTGTTTTCATACATCGCCTTTCCGGAATTGAGGTTGATGACGCAGCTTACAGCCTGGGTCCCGACGATCTGGCTTGTAGGAGTTACAAGCGGCGGAACACCGGCAGCAAGACGTACGATCGGGACCATCTCCATAACCTTCGGAAGAAGATGTTCGATTTTTCCTGCCTGAAGCTGTGCAAGCATGTTCGTATACATTCCGCCAGGGATCTGCGCCATTCTGACTACTTCGTTCGGTTTCGGGAAGTTGAAGTAACGCTCGATCTGCTGTGTAAGGTCGGTAACAGTGTCGGTATCGCCTTTCTTTGCCGCTGCGATCGCGTCGTCGAAAAGTTTTTCCACATCTGCCGGAAGCTTGTCTGTCGGATCAAAATCTTTCGGGAAAAGTTTGTACTGATCGAATTTCGCAAGTTCTTTTCTGATTTTGAAAAGCTCGGTTCTGATTTCTTTTACGGCACTCAGATCGACATTTGTCTCAAGTCCGAGTTTTTGAGCGAAAACCTGAATCAACTCGAACGCAGGAGCTGCCGGACCGCCTGCAAACGGCATGATGACGCTGTCAACGATATCGACATCGTTTACCATCGCCATGAGAACGCTGCCCAAGCCGTAACCCGGAGTGCAGTGAGTGTGCAGATCTATAGGGATTTTTACCGCCTTTTTAAGTGCCGAAATAAGTTTCGCGCTCATTGCCGGATTGATAAGACCCGCCATATCCTTGATCGAGATCATGTCGGCACCCGCCTTTTCAAGCTCAACAGCCTTGTTTACGAAATAGTCGATCGAAAAAAGGTTGTCAGGCAGTTTTTTGCCGCTGAACATAGCTTTGATCTTGTCTTTCGTGGAGAATTTAGGATCGACCGTATAGCAGATGCAGCAGTCGGTCATTCCGCCGTTCTCCTTGACGTATTTTATCGTCGAGCGCATGTTGTCGATGTCGTTCAAAGCATCGAAGATACGCATGATGTCGATGCCTGACTTTATCGCGTTGCGGTTGAAACCTTCGATGACGTCTTCGGGATAAGGATTGTAGCCGAAAAGGTTCCTTCCTCTCGAAAGCGCGGTAAGTTTGCTTGCCTCGCCTACTCCTGCTTTCACTTTTTCAAGTCTGTCCCACGGATCTTCGCCGAGGTAGCGCATAACGGAGTCAGGAACAGCGCCGCCCCACACTTCCATTGCATAAAAATGAGCTTTATTGAATGATTTCAAGAGTCTGTCGACCTGATCCTGATTCATTCTGGTCGCGAACTGCGACTGCTGACCGTCTCTTAAAGTGAGGTCTCTGATAAGAAGTTTTTTTGCCATGATACACCTATATCAAAAGTAATAAAAAACCCAAAAGCACGGCATTTTAGCAGGGAGACTTTTATTTTCAACTAAAAAGAAGATACTCTTAAGAAAAGAATTATTTATTGCGCTCAAGCTCGGCGATGGTCGACTGACGGACCTTTTCCCGGTCGGTTCCTCTCATGGCTGCCTGCTGACGCACAACAGCAGGGATCGACTTGTCGGTTATATCGATATCGTTTTCCGGAACAAGAAGGGGCTCCTCATCTTTAAAGGAGAAGGGCTTCGCCTCTTTGATATTCACACTCATGGAATCGGCAGAAGCGGTCTTGGAAGCTGCCGGAGAGATCTTTTCCTCATCGAGAAGAACGGGTTTCTGCACTTCGATGATCACTTCCTCGGAGCCGCTCTCGCTGTTTCCCATCTCGAAAATGTTGCCGAGATCTTCTTCCTTCACCTTTTTGAACTCCTTCCTTATAGAAAGATTTTCTTTTTCGTGAGCTTCGGCAACGATGAGAACAGAGACGTTGGTCTCGTTTTTATCTACGAAAAGACCGAACTTGAACTCAGCGTTTTTGTCGCGAAGGCTTTCAAGATAGTTGACAGCTTCCGCGAACTCTTTCATTCTGGTGTTTCCGCTGATATAAACCAGCATCTTCTTTGTTCCTTCTATCGTGAAATTGTTGAGGAGCGGATTGTTGAGAGCGTCTTTGACTGCATTGAGCGGAGCGTGTTCGCCTGTCGCCGTTCCGAAACCGATAACAGCGATACCCATGTCGTGCATGGTGTTTTTGACGTCAGCGAAGTCGACATTCACCACACCGGTGTTGATTATGAGTTCGGAAATGCTTCTTACTGCATAAATGAGGATCTCGTTCGGTTTTTTGAACATATCGACAGTGTCGTCCTCGTCTCCGGCGATCTCAAGAAGCGTGTCATTCGGAACGACAAGGAGCGCATCGACATTCTTGCGCAGCTCTTCTATTCCTGCTTCAGCGCTTTTCATCTTCTGATTGCCTTCGAAAGAGAACGGTTTTGTCACGATGCCGACAGTAAGTATCCCGGCTTTTTTAGCGATACCTGCGATCACCGGCGCCGCGCCTGTTCCTGTTCCGCCGCCCATTCCGGCTGTCAGAAAAACCATATTGTAGCCTTCGATCGTGGTGGCTATGTCCATCTGGCTCTCTATCGCAGCATCTCTTCCGCAATCAGGTTTTCCGCCTGCCCCCTGCCCCTTCGTCAGTTTGGGACCGAGCTGGATACGCTCTATCGCGTCAAGAGGCTCAAGCACCTGCGCATCGGTATTCGCAGCCACGATCTTGACATTGCTGTCCTTAAACACCGACTGTTCATTGTTCACAGACTCTTCTTTCATCATTCTCACAGCATTACAGCCGCATCCTCCGACACCGATGACTGCAATTTTTACATTGTCTTCCTTCCCGCTCATCCGACTCTCCTACTCGAAAAAATATTTTAAAATATTGCCCAACTTTACCAAGATCCCGTCCTTTTTCACGATATCCACTTGCTTGCGGACAGTAAAATGCCTGATCATTCCCAATGCCGTTGAAAATTCAGGGTTGCTCAGAACATCATGGAACCCGCTGTCAGGATCTTCCATATTCGGCTTGCCGATCCTTACCGGCTGCTCGAAAATATCCTCCGCTATATACTGGATATCCTTGAGCTCCGCTGTTCCTCCGGTAAGAACGATGTCCGACTGGATAAGGGAATCCTTCTGACTTTCCGCAAGTTTCTTTTTTATTTCTATCAGTATCTCCTCGATCCTCGGAGTTATGACAGTCGCAAGCTGTTTCGCCTTTTTTGTCGTCTGCGCATTCGTTCCGATGACGACAGTCCCGAACACTTCGGTATCCGAAACATATTCAGGACGCGCACTTCCGTATTTGCATTTGACCCTTTCGGCTTCGACCGGCGGGATCTTCATGACTTTGCTTATATCATCCGTGATGAATTTGCCTCCCATAGGCATTACAGCGACATACACAGGGTCTCCGCCGTAGTATACCGCGATATCAGCGACACCGTCACCAATGTCTATCATCGCTACACCGAGCTCTCTTTCGTCGTCCTCAAGGACAGCCCAGCTTGAAGCTATCGCGCTTACGATACCACCGCTTACGATGAATCCGGCATCTTCGACCGCCTTGTAAAGATTCCTGCACATCGTCTTCGGCATAGTGACTATCAGAACATCGACTTCGAGTTTTCTGCACGCCATGCCGATAGGATTGACGATACCGGTCTTGCCGTCAACAGTGTATTTCCCTATTTCGACGTTTATTATATCGCTGTCGTCAGGCATCGTTATGATCTTCGCCTGCTCGATGACCCTTTCGACATCGGTCCTTGCGACTTCCTGGCCCCTGACCTGAATGACACCGTGACTGTTTATGGAGCGTATACCGTCACCCGAAATGCCTACATAGACGGATTTTACACGCTTTGAAGCGATTTTTTCTGCTTCAGAGACCGATTCCAATATAGCCGCCGCAGTTGCCTGGACATCAACGACATCGCCGGCGATAAGACCTTTGTTGTGTTCCGAAACACCTTTCCCTATGATAGAAAACGAGCCTTCCCCGTCTATTTGCGCAATAAGTGTCGTGACCTTCTTCGTACCTATGTCAAGAGCCGTGATCACGTTGTTCTTAGCCATTAAAGTTCCCCCTTTTTTATATTCTGAACACGTTTACCGATTATAGTTTCATGCCTTTTTTCGCCGTAACTGTTTTCGACCTTGTCAAACTCATACTCGCCGGCCCACTGGTTCTCGGCAAGAAGTGAATCCATCGCTGTCGAGGCGTCTTTCATCATTTCGACCCATTCATCGCTCGTAAACTCGTCTTTGAGACGGATCACTGTCCTGAGCCCTCTCCCTGCAGTGCACTCCATCGAATATCCCGCAAGCACCTCGTAACTTATAGCATCCAGTCGGCAGGCAGAAGAGATATCTCCCCATTTTTCGGCAAGAAAAATAGCATTTTTTATCCTCTCGGGGCGTTTTTTATCCTCTTCGGCAGTCGAATAGTTCAGGAAAAACACGGGGATGTTGTCCGAAGATTCACCCGGGACGACTCTTTTGAACAGGATCCCGTCAGCGTCTGAAAACCACATCATGAAAAGATCCTTGCCGGAGTCGGGCGATTTTTTTCTGCTGTTCACGATCATGACAGGCTTGAACTCCTCGACATGTATCTTTACGGAATCAGGAAAGGATTTCTCCACGAAAGCCTTTTTCACCCATCCGCATATAGAAAGACTCTGCGTCATTTTTTTGCTGTCGGCATCGAAAAAACTGATCTTTTTATCGAGACCCGCAGTAAAGAGGATATCTTCTCTTCCGAGGCGGTCATTCCCGCTTATTTCGACGTTTTCAGGAGTTATCAGCATCCTGTCGCTGTTTTTGAACGTCTCGAATGCATCTCCTGCAAAACAGAAAACAGCTGAGAAAAGCGAAACAAAAAGATATGTGCAGAGCACGTATCCTATACCGCCCAATATCCTCAAGAATCTCTTCATTTTGCGCTCAGGCACTCCGAAATAAGGGTTTCAATAAGTTCGAGATAGCCTATCCCGCGGTATTTTGCGATCATCGGAACGAGCGAGTGTCCCGTCATTCCGGGAAGGGTGTTTATCTCGAGCATGATATAATCGTCTCCGTTCACGATGAAATCGCTTCTTGTCACACCTTTGCAACCGAGTGCGACATGAAGTTTAAGGGCTGCATCGGAGATCTTCTCCCTGACAGTTTCGCTTATATCCGGATGAACAGTGTATATCGTCTTGTCGCTGTTGTATTTTGCGTCGTAATCGTAGAACTCGTTCGCCGGAGTGATCTCGACATCTCCCAGCACCTTGTTCTCAAGCACCGCGACATTTACTTCACGCCCTTTGAAGAACTTTTCGCAGAGATAGCGTTTGCCGGCTTTGAGCTCTTTTGCAGCCTCGTTCCAGCTTTCTTCGTCCTTGATGATATAGACTCCGCGGCTCGAACCGTTGACAGGATCCTTTACAACGAAGGGAAAGTCGTAGGGTCTTTCCATTCCGGCAGCAGCCTCTATCGTTTTTCCTTCAGCCACTTTTATTCCGCAGTCCTTCATAACGGCGCGGCAGAGCAGCTTGTCCATCCCAACTGCGCTCGCCGTGACACCCGAATTAGTGTAAGGTATCTTCATCATTTCGAGAAGCCCCTGAACAGTTCCGTCCTCGCCGTATCTTCCGTGAAGCCCGTTTACCGCCACATCAGGATCAAACTCGCGGAGCTTTTCGCTCAAATCGAAACCGACATCGATGAATTTCACATTGGTGTAACCGCCTTCACAAAGCGTTTTGTAAAGCATGTTTCCCGTAACAAGGCTGACTTCGCGCTCATCCGACATCCCGCCGGCAAGAACTGCGATCTTCATGTTTTTGTCGAGTTTCATTGCTGTCTCCTCAAAAAATCAATCATACCAAAACTGAACTTCCGGTTCCAAAGTGACTCCGAACTTTTCGCGGACTCTTTCTATCGCGATATCTTTCAGGCGGCAGAAATCGTCGAAAGTCCCTTCACCGGTATTTATTATTATGTTCGCGTGATTGTCGCTGAGTTTCGCGCCTCCCACCGAAAAGCCCTTCATTCCGCACTGGTCGAGCATATAGCCCGCCTTTCCGTCCTTCGGATTTTTGAAAAGCGAACCGGCGCTGTGCCCTTTTATCTTTATCCTTTTTGAAAGGAACTCCAGGATCCTGCTGCGCACATTTTCCGAAGTGTCTTTAGTGAGAATAAGTTCTGCCCCGTATATCACAAAACACCCTTCCGGCTTATTGTCGAGCGAACGGTAGCTGTATTCAGGCAGAAACGGAAAAACTTTGCCGTTCTGGATCACATAGATGACCCCCACCACATCGTCCCACGATGAACCTGCCGGCGCCGCGTTGCCGTAAAGCGCTCCTCCCAGATTTCCGGGGATGCCGGCAAGAAATTCCACACCTGACAGACCGTTCTTTATCGAATAGTCGAGCAGTGCCGCGTTGCTCACCCACGAAGGCATGAAAGTTTTGACAAGAAACTCATCGATATCGTCAGTGTCGCTCGTGGAGATCGCCTTACCCATGTAAAGAACAGGTTTTTTCACATCTCCCGCAATAATGTTGCTTCCGCCCGAAAGGATCCTGTAATCATCGAACTCGCTGGTAAAACGCACCAGATCGTCGATTATCTCCGGAAAATAAAGATCGCATACAGCGTCTTTCACTTTGATCGTAAGAAAATCGCTTATGTCGGCACGTTTCTTGAATTTCACTTGTTTTCCCCGTTCATAAGTCCGGTCAGAACAGCGTTCACATCTCCCGCTCCTGCCGAAACTATAGCTGAAGCATGGAGTCTCCTTTCATTTTCCTTAATAATTTCAATCGCTTTTTCTTTATTTTCAGCATAGAACACAAAATTGTCGCCGTTCTTCAGATCTTCATAAAGCTCTTTTGACGCTCTGCCTTCGCATTTTTCGCCGGCAGAATATACCGGAAGCACGATCAAGACCCCGGCATCTTTCAAAACTTCCCTGAACTTGTCGTAAAAAGCGGTGAATCTTGATATCCTGTGAGGCTGGAAAACGAGACAGAAATTTTTGAACTCGGCTTCAGCCTGCTCGATAAGCGCCCTGAGCTCGCTCGGATGATGCGCATAGTCATCGATGAGAGCCATTCCGTGCCAGCTTCCGACATTTTGGAATCTGCGGTCGACCTTCGGGACATTTTTCCAGAACCCGCGGTCAAGGACCGGCAGTGTGCGCCCGACCTTCCCCAAATACTCAAATACGGCAAGGAGCGCTGCGGAACGGTTCTGCAGAATGTGGGCGGGCTCGTCGACATCTCCGACATAAATCTCGGTATTGCCGGAAAGGAAGAATAACGACCCGTCCTTCACATAAAAATTGCTGCAGTCACTGTTTTCGAAACCTTCGCCCCGCCTTATTTCGTCATGCGTCGGGAAAGAGAGCGGCGAAAACATCGTAAATAGCCTGTCGCTCAGGTCATATCCGCGTCCGATTATCAGATTTTCCGGTCTTTCAGAAAGAAGATAGCGTTCGAAAGATTTCAGCATCTCGGCCGGAGTTTTGTAGAAATCGGCATGCTCGAATTCAAGGTTTGTAATGACAAGAGAATCGGGCTTCATTTTGAAGATAGAGCCGTCGCTTTCGTCAAGTTCGACGACATAAGGTTCGCCCGCCGAAACACTTGTCTTGCCGTTGCTTTTTCCGCCGGCATAAACCGACGCATCGATACCTGCCGCACGAAGAAGAGCATAGATCATCCACGTCGTCGAAGTCTTGCCGTGGCTTCCGCCGACACCGATCTTGTGCTTTTTTTCAAGCAGGATCGCCAGAAACTCACCGCGGGTAACGACCTTTATTCCTTTTTCAAGAGCCGCAGAAACTTCAGGGTTGTCCAGCGGGACGGCACTCGAACGGACGAGGATGTCGACCCCTCTGAGATGTTCCGGATCGTGACCGGTCATGCACTCGATACCCTGCTCACGCACCATTTTAAGAAATGAACTTTCCTTAAGGTCGCAGCCGCTGACAGCGTAACCAAGCGATCTTGCAGCAGCCGCAAGGCCGCTTACGCCGCTTCCGCCTATGCCCATGAAATGGATATGCATCTATTTTTTCCCGCTCTTCAAAGTCTTTTCAATATCGTCCGCGATCCTTGCCGATGAATTTTCAAAATCAAGTTCAGCCATATTCCTTTTCATATTATCCTCGTTTTTAAGGTAAGTGTTGAGGAAAGAGTAAAGTTTCCTTACCCTCACGCCCGCATTCACGCTCTTTGCGTCTTCAACGATGAATCCCATGCTTTTCTTAGCCATAAAAACGGCATTCTGCTTCTGGAAATAATCTTTGTTTTTCGGAAGCGGCAGATATATCGCCGGTTTTTTGAGAGCGATAAGTTCGGAAATTATATCGCTGTTCGGACGCGCAATGATTATGTCCGCGATCTTGCAGTAGGATCCGCGGTTGTCGAAAAACATCTCGCACGTGCTCTCGATCTTGTTTGTTTCGTAATATCTCTGGATCGCTGCGATCTCTCTGTCGCCCGTTTCGTGGATTATGTGGAAATCTCTGGTGATTTCAGGGTATTTCACAATAAGTTCACGAATCATCGTATTCATCTCCTTAGTCTCTTTTTTACAGGTAAGAATAAGGAGTTTCCGCTTTTTTGTCAGGATCTCAGCCGGTTCTGCCCTGAGGACATCCCTCTCGACAGGGATCCCGCCGACGAACGATTTTTTGTAAAATTCATATTCTATCCCTTCCTGCATCGCTTCGAACGGCAGATATATGCGGTCTGCCTTTTTCATAAAGTCCTCGCCGCATCTCGAAACTGCAAAATTTTCTTCAAACAGCAGAATTTTCACACCGTTTTTCTTCGAGGCAGCCTCAAGAAGAGGATAAGCGGAAAATCCGCCGAAACTCAGGACAGCATTGATGCCCTTGACTTTCAGGATCCTGGTCGCTTCCTGCACGCAGGACTGCATCTTCAGCATCCTGCCGATCCTCGAAAGCAGCCCTCTGGACTGCGGGAAATTGGAAGTAAAAACGACTTCGTAACCTTTTTCACTGAAGATCTTGGCAAAAATGGAACCTTGCATTAGGGCGAAAACGCTCATTATACCGCGCAGCCTGAGTGTGTTCGCAAGTGCAAGAGCCGCTTTCTGCTGCTCTCTCGTATTGATGCCTGTCATAAGCATCATGTATTTCGTTTCGATCGCATTATCCATCTTTACCTCCGGATTCTCAACGCTTGTTCTCGCTCGTGACCGCATTGAGGATAAGACCTACCATAAAGGAATAGCTTGCCAATGCGCTCCCGCCGTAGCTGATAAAAGGAAGCGGGACACCTTTGTTGGGAGAAAGCGACGATACGACGAACAAATTGATCACGACCTGTATCGCCAGCATCAGAACAAAACCCGCTACCATATAAAAATTAAATGTATCCCTGAGGCGCATGACGAAATAGGTCCCTATCCCGAACATCGCCATAAAAAGCATGATCATGACAACAGATCCGACAAAGCCGAACTCCTCTCCGATTATCGGAAATATGAAATCGGTCTGAGATTCCGGCAGGTCCTTGATCTTCACCGTGGAGTTCCCGAAACCGACTCCGGTAGTCCCTCCGATGCTCAGCGCGACCTGTGCCCTGCACTGCTGCAGTCCTGTGTTTGCCCTGAACTCCTTGCCGCACGGGTCGATGAACGACTGAAGTCGGCCTACACGGTAATCCTTTCCGGGCATAAAGACAAGAAGGCAGAAAGCGGCAACAGCCAGAGGAGCGAGGTAAAGGAGGTATTTTTTTCTCATTCCGCCCAAAAGAAGCATGAGCATCGCTGTTCCGCAGATGATAGTCGCTGTCCCGAGATCCTCCTTGGCAATAAGGCCGACGATGGCTATGACCACAAGACCTATGCTGAAAAGATCTTTCAAAAGCTGGACACGCTCCCCTTTTTTCGTCATAACTTCGCTGAGATAGATGACAACGACTATCTTTGCGAACTCTGACGGCTGGAGCATCATAAAATGGAGGTCGATCCATCTTTTCGCACCGTTCCTTGTCGTTCCGATTATCAAAGTGGCGGTCAGGAGGAGGATGATAATAAGAACAAGGTATCTCGATGAATTTTTAAGCCACGAAATATTCACAAGATAAGCGGTTATGAAAGCGGCTCCCGCAAAAGCGAAATTGACCACAAGTCCGCGGATCTGAGGCAGAAGCGCAGCCTCGGCCGACGAGACATTGAACATCTTCACATTGAAGACCATGACCATCCCGAAAGCGACGAGGAGAAAAAATATCGAAAAATAGATCCTTACGGCCTTTTCCATGCTACCCCTCGATCTTAGACTTTAAGTCTTTGACTTTATTGACAAAATCATCACCGCGCTCTTTATAGTTCTTGTACCAGTCAAAACTTGAGCAGGCCGGAGAGAAAAGAACGACGCCGTCTTTTTTTGCGAGAAGGAAGGCCTTTTCAACGGCTTCAGCCATGGAATCTGCGCTCTCGACATTTGCAAAACCGTTGAAATAAGGACGGATTATCTCTTTCGAAGCCCCGATAAGAACGACGCCTTTGCATTTTCTGTCGGCAAGGATCCTGACAGGCTCGTAGCTTCCTCCTTTGTCGACTCCGCCTAAAATGAGAACGACTTTTCCGTCATCGAATCCTGCAAGCGACTTTTCGACCGCGCCGACATTTGTCCCTTTAGAATCATCAATAAATTCAACACCTTGAAATTTATCAACAAAAGCCGTTCTATGAGCCAGCGGATTGAATTCAAGGAGAGTCCTTCTCAATATTTCAGTGTCAGAGACCCATTTCTTCACACCCAAAACAGATGCCATTATATTTTCGACATTGTGGTGTCCGCGGATCTTAAGGTCGTCGACTTTGAGTTTTTTTCCGTCAAAATATACGAACTCATCGTCACAGCTGATGTCTTCAGTCCCTTCTACCGAGAAAAGTTTAAGATCGAAATCAGGGTGTCTGAAATCATCTGCAACGATCCCCGTCCCGAGAACGGCCGTGCCGCCTTTTTTCAATAAATTCAACAGATTGAGCTTCGTATTTTTGTAGTCTTCAAAGTCTTTGTATCTGTCAAGATGATCCGGCGTGACATTGAGAACCATCGCGACATCGACTTTGAGGCTTTTCAGAGTCTCGAGCTGGAAAGAACTGAGTTCGATGACAAAAAACTCGTATCCCTTCCCTATCCCGTTTATTACAGGCTCGCCGATGTTCCCGCAGAGAAACGACTTGAATCCCGCGTTTTTAAGAAAAGCGTGGATAAGCGAAACCGTCGTTGATTTTCCGTTCGTTCCGGTAACAGCGATGACTTTCTCGTCTTTCACGAACCTTCCGGCGAGTTCAAGTTCACCAATGATCTCAGTGCCCTGTCCCGTCAGCTTCTGAATAACGCCGTGTGTTGCCGGAACACCGGGACTGATTATCGCGAGGTCATATTTCAGATTTTCATCGTATACCCGGTATTCGGACGAATATCTTTCAAGCTGTGCGGCATTGTCATCGTAAATAAAAATTTCGTGCCCGGAATTTTTAAGAAACCTTGCGGAAGAGACACCGGAAATCCCAAGTCCGACTATCAGCGCTTTCATTTCAAAACCTCCGGAAAATCAAAAAGTCTCTCAAGTCTGTTGCCTCTGGAACCCTTCACAAGAAAGACTCCTTCCTCAGGCAGCATCCCCTTTATATCGGAAATATCACCCAAAAAAACGAGCTTTTTGCAGTTCCAAAAATCCGACTTTATCTTATCGAATTCGCAACCGACCAAAAAAACGGCCTTTAATAGTGTAAAATTTTTTAATGAATTTACAAGTTCTTTATGCATTTTTTCAGAAAAATTTCCGAGTTCGAACATACTTCCCAGAATCAGGACGCACTGTTTTGATTCTTTCAGGGCATATTTTTTATAGAAATTTTCTATCGATCTCTGCATCGACTGCGGGTTTGCGTTATAACAATCGACAACGAAAGTGCGCTTTCCGATGACTTTCACTTCCCCTCTCATCCCGGGAAGGACACATTTTTCCACAGCTTTTTTAAGATCGGGCAATGTTCCCAAAGCAGCCGAAACGATGTTTGCCGCGCAGTTGATGTTTTCGACCATGAAGTCGGGCAGCCCGTTAAAATCCTCGGAGAGCCCTTTCAGTTCATCATTTGAATAAGTATGGATATTTCTTGAATCTTTATGTTCATCGACCCAGCTTTTCATATAAGGATCAGAAATATTTGCCGAAACTACAGCTTTCGAAAAGTTGAAGATCTCAAGTTTTGCTGCGGCAAGATCCGCATGGCTTGCAAAATTTCCTATGTGGGCGTTTCCGATATTCGTTATCGTTACAAAATCGGGCTCCGCTATTTCAACAAGTTTTCTGATCTCTCCGCTGTGGTTCATCCCCATTTCGAGAACGAGGACTTCAGTGCCGAGAGGCATGTTCATGATCACGAGCGGCATACCGAGATGGTTGTTGAGATTCCCTGTAGTGGCATAAACGATCCTGCCCGAAACAGCGGCCATCGAAGCTATGAGCTGGCGGGTCGATGTCTTTCCGCTCGAACCTGTCACTGCGATGACCCTGCCAGTAAAGAGCATTCTTCTTTCGTGCGCCAAAACACTCATAAAATCAAGGACATCCGGAACTTTTATATAGTTTTCGTTTTCCGATATATCTTCAGAACCTATACATATAACTCCTTTTTCAAGAAGATCCGGAACATAGTTGTGACCGTCGGTTTTCTCTCCTTTGAAGGCAAAAAAGAGCGAATTTTCAGTGCATTCGCGGGAATCGATGCAGCATTTCGATATTACTGCATTTTTAAGCTTTTTTTTTAATCCGGCTTTTTCAAGAGCCCTTTCAATGAGCAAAGTAGTGAACATTTATCCCTCCCCTAATGATTTTTCGGCTTCCAATCTGTCTGAAAAGAACTTTTTTCCGCTTTTCGTGATCTGGTAGTTCTCGGCACCTTTTCCGGCGATGAGAACGACATCGCGCTCACCTTTCATTCCGACCGCCTTTCTTATAGCTTCGGCCCTGTCGTTTATCACGGTGACATCTGAATCTTTCGGACAACCTGCAAGAATATCGCGGATTATCTTCTCAGGATCCTCTGTCCTCGGATTGTCATCGGTGACGATTATCTTGTCGGCGAATCTGCAGGCAGTTTCCCCCATGATCGGACGCTTTCCACTGTCTCTGTCGCCTCCGGCACCGAAAACGATTATGATCTTTTCATAAATGCCTAATTTTCTTAAAGTTACAAGAACATTTTCCATCGCGTCGGGAGTGTGGGCATAGTCGATGTATACCGCGTGCCTGCCTACTTTTTCAAGACGTCCGGGAACCGAAACGCTTTTTCCGATCCTTTCAAAAGCACTTCCTTTCCCGATAAGGAGAGTCGCAGCGGCAAACGCTCCCGCAGTGTTGTAGATGTTGAAATTTCCGACAAGAGGGATGAAAACTTTTTTCGAAATTCCGCCAAGCGTGAAAACGACTTCACTGCCATGGTCAGACATATCTTCTATTTTCATGAACAATTCCGCCGATTTGTCCTTTTCGGAAATGCGTATCTGATTTATGCCGGCAAGTTCTTCAGAGAGCCTTCTTCCGCCATCGTCGTCAATGTTTATCACTGCTGTTCCGCCGCATTTAAGATGCTCCGTGAACAGTTTTTTCTTGGCTTGGTAATAGTTTTCGAAAGTTTTGTGAAAATCGAGATGATCACGCGTCAGATTGGTGAATATAGCGGCGTCGAACATCGTTTTCTCTATCCTGTTTTCTTCAAGCGCGTGGCTGCTGACTTCGGAAATCACCGCTTCCACTCCGGATCTCTTCATGTCGTCAAGAAGAGAGTACCATTTCCAGTTGAGCGGAGTCGTATTCTGCGCAGGGATGAGTTTTCCCGCATACTTATAGTTCAATGTTCCGATTACTCCGCAGCTCATATCTTCCTGAAGCATATTTTCCAGAATGAATGTCGTAGAAGTTTTTCCGTTCGTTCCTGTGACTCCGATCATCTTCATTTTTTTATCAGGCTCGCCGTAAAAACCGGGAAGGACCGCTTTCAGGACATCTTTCACAGAACTGACGCGGATGTAACCGGGTGTTCCGCACTCCTTTTCGCCGACGACGAGAGAAGCCCCCTTTTCAAAGGCCTGACCGATAAAATCGTGACCGTCGCTGTTGGCTCCTTTGATACAGAAAAACACTGTGGCGGGCATCACTTCACGCGAATCGGCTGTGATCTTCCCGAGGTCTTCATTTTTTTCAAAGAGAGGCGAAGTCAGCGTGAATTTTGAAATAAGAGCAATAAAATCAGTTGTTTTCATCATTGTTTTCCGAAGCCTCCTCCACATCGAGCGTGACTACTGTTCCTGCAAGAACGACTTCCCCGGCTTTGGGCGACTGCCCTACAATCTTTTTGTTGTTCACGGGATTCCCGACAAAAACGACATCAAGATTTTTGCCATTTGCGATTTTGCGCGCATCGTTTGCGCCAATATTGCGGAAATTGGGGATCTTCACGTAATCGGAGGCGATTTCGGATTCTATCTCTGAAGCCTCGAAATCTATGACGCTGCCTGTCATGTCGGTAGCGGCATATTCCGGGATCTTGTCTTTATCTTTCTCGCTCTTGTCGACAAAGACATCGAATTTCGGAAGGATCCTTGCGGCGATCTCCTTAAAAACGGGAGCTGCCGCCGTTCCGCCGAATTCTCTTCCCTGAGGCTCATTGATAACAACTATCATAACGAATTTAGGATCATTGTTGGGGACTGCGCCTGCAAAAGAGCAGACGACTTTGTTCCATGAATACTTCCTGGCGACATGGTCATATATCTGGGAAGTTCCGGTCTTGCCGCCGACCGCGACACCTTTGAGGCGGGCCCTTTTGGCGGTCCCGTGGTCATCGGAAACGACGCCTTCGAGCATCTCGATTATCTTTTTGTCGGACTTGTACTCGTAGTTAAAACGCTTCGGCTCGGGAATGAAGACCTTTTCAAAGTTGTTGCCGACTATTTTGTCGACAAGGACCGGTTTCCAGAGGACTCCGCCGTTGTATATCGCCGAATATGCTCTCGCCATCTGCACCATATTGACAGAAAGGCCCTGCCCGAAAGAAAGGTTTCCTTTGTCTATCGGATACCATTTCTTATAGTCGCGGATCGCTTTGTTGGCTTCTCCGGGGATATTTATACCGCTTTTCTGACCGAAACCGAACATCGTGAAATAGTTGTAAAGCTGTTCGTTGGTAAGCCTGTCAGCGAACTTTATAGTTCCTATATTGCTGGAGCTTACGACGACATCGCGTATCGTCATCCACTGGTTCGGGTGTGAATCGTGGATCACTCTTTTGCCGAAAACAAAACTTCCGTTCTCACCGAAGACGAGCTCGCCCGGTTTGACGAGATTTTCATTGAGGACTGCAAGTATCGAAAATGACTTGAAAGTCGAACCGGGTTCAAAAAGATCACTGACAGCATGGTTCCTCTTGTTTTCAGCCGGATATTTCCCGTAACGTTCCGGCTCGTAGTTCGGATAGTTGGCCATCGCGAGGATCTTGCCGGAAGTCGGCTCCATGATAACGACCCCCCCCCACTTTGCGTGGACTTTGTCGACCATTTTTGCAAGCTCTTCTTCCGCTATGAACTGGATCTCGGAATCTATCGTAAGGTAGATATCGTTCCCTTTCTTCGAATCGCCGATCTCGCTTTCGACATCGATATCATTGTCATATATCCTTTTTTTGGTGAGTTTGTTCTGTTTGATCTTCACTTTCGCGCCGGCGAGATACTCATCGTATTTTCTTTCGATCCCCTCAAGTCCTTCCGGCCCATCCTCCTCCGGATTTTTGTTTGCCTGAACAAAGCCGAGGACATTGGAGAGAAGTTTTCCCTGAGGGTAGATCCGTTTGTAACTTTCCTGATAGATTATGTTCGAAAGATCGTCTATACGCTGCAGAAGGGCTTCCTTTTCCTTCTTTTTAGCTTCAGACTTCTCGTCCTTTATCGCTTTCACCTTTTTGTCCTCTCTGCTCTTTGCCTCTTTGACGGCATTTTTAAGAGCAGTGACATCTTCATAGGACGCATCTTTCTTAATATATTTGAAGTGTCCTCTTTTATTAAGGATATTAAGCACGTGTTCACGGTCGAGACCAATGGCTCCCGAAATGATGTCTGCCATAAAACCTTTATCGGAGATCCCCTGAGGGTCTACCGCGACATCGATCTTAGGCTCGCTCATTGCAAGAGGGGTGCCGTTTCTGTCATAGATCGTCCCCCTTTTGCCGCTGATGACAGTGAATTCGACCGAACTTTCGATCTTCTGCATGCGCTCTTCGTGCAGGACGACTTGAAGATAGTAGAATCTGCCTATGATGACCAGAAAGAGTAAACAGATAATAACAGCAAAAAAGAGGTAGATCTTCCGTCCGGTATCCATCCTTTTCTCACATATCAGCGCCTAATCCAATTTTACGAACTTGTCGGAGGTCGTGACACTGAGCTTCATTTCACGCGCCTTCTTCATCAGCTCGTCGGAGGAAGTCATTTTGAGATAGTCGCGCTGCGAAAGGTCTTTCTGCCACTCAAGTTCTTTGGTGTCGTTTATCATCTTGATTATATTGGTCTTAAGATTGGTCTTGTAGGCTTTGTAGTAGCTGTCGGTCAGCATAAGCGAGGCCGCGGCCATGATCATGCAGATAAAAATCATAAGTTCACCCGAAAAAAGTGCCTGGATCTTCGTAGAGATCATCCTTGAATTACTGAAAATACTGATCCTCTCCTTTTTGTTGCTTTCAGAATCTGCATGAACATAAGCTTCCATTGTTTCCCCCTCTTATTAAAAAAATCAAACCTTTTTCAAAATCCTGAGCTTCGCGCTTCTCGCTCTCGGGTTTTCGGAGCATTCCTCCGGAGTCGGAGTTATCATCTCCACAGAAAACCTTGAATCGTCACATACCGGGACAGTATCCTTCCCGTCGGCATAGAAAGGAACATTGTTCTTGCGGTCACGGAAGAAATTCTTAACGATCCTGTCTTCCGTCGAATGGAACGTGATGACCCCCATCATCCCTTTATCGGAAAGAAGCGGAAAAGCCTTTTTCAGCGCAGTCTCAAGCTCGCCGAGCTCGTCGTTGACAGCCATTCTGAGTGCCATAAAGACCTGCGTTGACGGGTCGATCCCCCTTTTCGCGTATCTTTTGGCTTTTCTTATCTCTTCGGCGAACTGCAAAGTCGTAGTCATCCCGTCTTCAGCACATTTTTTGAGCGTTCTCGCGACAGTTCCCGCCTCACGCTCCTGAGCGTATTCGCTGAGGATCCCCCTCAACTCTCCCTCTGTCGAGTTTTTGATGAAGTCGAGAGCCGTAAACGGCGAGTTTTTATCCATTCTCATATCCATCGGACCGTCCTTCTGCATCGAGAAACCTCTGTGCGGAGTATCGAACTGGAAACTGCTGACACCGAGATCGGCAAAAATTATGTCGGCTTTCGGGATCTGCAGAAGGAACATCACCTTATCTATATCGCTGAAAGGTGCGTGGACCACCGTGACATTCGGAAAAGAGGAGAATTTTTTCCTGAGATGTTCCACAGCATCCTCGTCTCTGTCGATAAGGACCGCTTTCACATCCGGATATTTTTCGAGCACCCCTGCATCGTGACCGCCGCCGCCCGAAGTAAGGTCGACAAAAACAGCAGGTCTGTTGTCAAAAGAAGACAACACCTCGTTGAACATGACGGGAACATGAACGAAATCCATTATCTGTTCCCTCTTTCTTCAAGGAGTTTCCTTCTTGCGGCGTTCATCTTTTCCCTGATGGAATCTTTGGCTCCTTTCGGGATCATTTCATATTTTTCAAGTGATTCTTTGGACCATATCCTGATCGTGCTGATCGCGCCGATAAAAACGACATCCTTGTTTATTCCGGCGTAATCGATCCACGATTTCGGAAGTCTGATCCTGTTCTGACCGTCAAGATCGACCTGAAGCGCACCGCCGACATAATTGACAAGGAGCCATTCTTTGTCGTCGTCGTCGTCCATCCGGTCGATGATCTCCAGTTTTTCCTTCCATTCCTTCAGCGAAAAGACTTCAAGATACTGAAAGCCGCCGTTCGAACTCCTGACGACTACAAGCGTCTTGTTTTCGCCCTGCACATCAAGCTGGGAATAGTAGTCGGCAGAAAGCGGGATCCTTCCCTTCGGATCGATCCTGTATTCCTTTCTGCCGAACAATGTGTGGAGAAGTGTTGACATTTTTTACCACCAAAAAACCCAAAACACCCACCTTTTACCACAAAAATTCACAGAATCAACTTTTTTCTCACATTTTTTTAATTTTTTTCGCACATGTCCGTGGATAAAGGGCCCTGATGGGTCAAGAAAAGAAAAAAACACTTTGACAAAAGTTTTTACGCCGCTCATCCGAAGCGGCAATATGTCTCAATGAAAAAGATCAGAGAAGATCTTTTCTGAAATCCAAAAATTTTTCGACTGTGTGAAAACTTCCGGTGACGAGGAGCTTTTTTCCGTTTCTGCGGGCAAAAGCAAGAGCTTCTTCAATAGTTTTTTCATCGGTCTCTGCATACTTTATCTTTTCTTTGACTGTTGAAGACGCACGATCAAGGATATCGTTGACTTTCGCGCCGCGGTCATTGTCGGCTTCAAGATTGACAACGAATATCGAATCAGAAATTTTATCAATAATATCAAGAACTTTCGTTACATCTTTATCTTTCATGGCACCATAAAGAGTGACCACTTTTCCGATCTTTTCACTCACCGTTCCGGCAAGAGATCCTATCGCCGGCGGATTGTGGGCGACATCGACAATGATGTCAGGCTCTATAAATTCGAACCTCGCAGGGAGCCTCATTTCACTGAAATCAGGGATGATCAAGCCCTCATCCTCTGTCATAAGCGCGGCTTTTGCGGCAAGTCTGACATTTTTCCGCTGCTCAGGACTCATGCAGCTCGGAGGAAAAGCAAGGGCGAGTTCCAAAGAATCGTCATCCGTGCTCGCAGCCCCTTTTGAACGTGCGACATCAGCCATCCAGCTGTCAAAAGCGCTGTCCGCGCTGCCGCCGATCAGAACTTTGTCCCCTTTTTTCACGATCCCGAGTTTTTCGAGAGCTATTTTTTCGAGCGTATCTCCCAAGATATGGGTGTGGTCGAGACCGATCGAAGTGATGATGTCAGTCTTCGGACCTTCGATCACATTAGTCGCATCAAGCCTGCCGCCGAGCCCGACTTCAAAAACGGCACGGTCGCAGCCACAGGTCTCAAAATATTTCCAGGCGATGAGAAACGTTATCTCAAAAAAAGACAACTCATCGAAAATATTTATCTTTTTCTCAAGATAGCGGTAAATTTCGCGGACTTCTCCGTCTGCGATGTCGGTTCCGTTGACCGAGATCCTCTCGTTGTATCTAAGAAGATGCGGAGAAACAAAGCGCCCGGTTTTGAGTCCGTTCGAGCGCAGGATATAGTCGAGAGAATAGACCGCAGTCCCCTTCCCGTTCGTTCCCGCAACGTGATAGACCGGGATATTTTTTTCAAAAATCACGGGAAAGGCGTCTGCAACGCGGCCTAAACCGAGCTTTATCCCGCCCCGCCTTTGATAAAGCTGCTGAAGAAAGCCGTCCTGACTCTCAGTTGATGTATGGCTGGGAAACTTTTTCGATGACATTTGCACTTTCGCCCAAATCGAGCTTCGCGTTGTTGATCTTATAAACCCCGAATTTGAACATCACGCTCTGCAACCTGCCGACGTAAGCCTCTTTGATGATGGCATATTTGTCGAAACCTTCAGCCATTTTCGAAAGGTTGCCGGGATGCGTGCGTCTGTACCAGCGGAATTTGTTGTATGCCCTGTTCCTGTTCAGGTTGAGCATATATGCCGAGATCGAATCCTGGATCGAATCGAAGATCCTGATGTGGCGCTTGTTCCCGCTCCAGTTTTTCGGCTTAATCCCTTTCGTCGGATCGGGAGAAACATGACCGAAAAGGTTGTTGCCCTCGAAGACGAAGCGGCTCGTGCCCCAGCCCGATTCAAGCGCAGCCTGACCTATGGCTATAGCAGGCGGCACAGGACGGATCTTGTGGTCGAGAAAATAACGGATCTTCTCTTTTTCTTCTTCAGTTATAGCGGAAATATCCTGTCCTTCATCTATGATGTTGTATTTTTCCGAGACCGAGCTGATAAGTTTCAGATCTTCGCCTTTCCACTCTTTTTTTGCCGCAATCGGAACGATCATGTCGTGTTCGGCCGCGATTTTTTCGTTTTCGAGGAGAACCAGGGGGAGAAGCAGTTTGATAAAAAACTGTCTGCGCTCGACGCCTTCCATTTTTTTGATCTCTTCGGGGATCTTTTTCACGAATATCCGCGGGACCTTCTCACTGTTCCATGTGTAGCCGACCAGATCGTAAGCCGACTTCACCTCTTCATAAGTCGAGAGGAAAACATCGGCATACAACATAAAACTGAAGAAAACTGAAAAAATCAGAATCAAAAACGAATATTTTCTCATGCCAAAAAAATGGCAGGCGAGACGGGATTCGAACCCACGACCTTTGGCTCCGGAGGCCAACGCTCTATCCAGCTGAGCTACCCGCCCGCGCTTTTTTATGATCTTCTTGAATCGACTTTTTTGTCTTTCGATCTTGCTATCTGCTTTGCAAGCTTGTCGATGCAGAGATCTATCGAAGTCTGGAATTCTTTGTCGTCGGAATCGCCTGCGAGGAATTCCTCACCGTTGTGGTTCAGCCTGATCTCCGTCGATTTGATGTTTTTGTCTTTCTGGAAAACGACTTCGACAACTGTGTTTGCCGAAACGAACTTGTCGATCTTTGCAAGTTTTTTGGTCACATAGTCTTTAAGACCGTCACTGTTTTCCTCAAATCCTCTGAAAGCAAAATTAATGTTCATAGAATCCTCCCTTAAAAAAACAAAGCCATTGAGATTATCACATCGGGACATTATGTCAATTTATCGGCAGAAGCAACGGTTTCGGCAAAGAAGAGTTTTCAGCCGAGCATCGCGTTGAACTCTTCTTCCGTTATCGTTTTTACGCCGAGTTCACGTGCCTTCGCGAGCTTGCTTCCGGCATCATCGCCGACAAGGACGAAGTCTGTCTTTTTGCTGACCGAACCGCTGACTTTGCCGCCTGAAGATTTGATCTTTTCTGCAAAGACCTCGCGCGGCTGAGATAAAGTTCCTGTGATGACGAAAGTTTTGCCTGCAAAGGCGGTGTTTGCAGGACCGTCAGACTTTTCCGGATAGATGATCTCGACTTCTTTCAAGAGTTTTTCGACCGTTTCATGGTTCTGCCTGTCTGCAAAGAAATCGGAGATAGAATTCGCCACGATATCGCCTATCCCGTCGATCTGCATGAGAAGTGCCGGAGTCGCAGAAACAAGTTCTTCGACATTGAATTTTTTCTCGAGTTCTCCTGCGATAAATTCACCTACACCGTCGATCCCGAGGGCGTTTATGAAATTCCTGAACCTGATTTTCCTTGCCTTGTTTATCGATTCCAGGAGGTTGTAGACACTTTTTTCGCCCCACCCTTTCTCAAAAGCGAGCATCAAAGCGTAGTCCGAAATATGAAAAATATCGGTCACCGACTTGAGCCATCCCTTTTCACGGAGGAATTCGACCTGCTTCTCACCCAGCCCGTCAATGTTGAAGCACCCTTTCGAGACGAAATAACTGATGTAGGCCGCGATCTTCGCCGGGCAGTCGATATTCTGGCATTTGTATCCGACTTTGTTTTCGTCCTTTGCGAGTTTCGAGCCGCAGACAGGGCAGTTTTCGGGGTGGACAACCTCCTTTTCACTGCCGTCGCGCAGCTGTTCTGCCGGAGCGGTAACTTCAGGAATGACGTCCCCCGCGCGGCGGACAAAAACCGTGTCTCCTATTTTCAAGCCTTTTCTTTCGACTTCTTCGATGTTGTGCAGAGTCGCACGTTTTACCACGACTCCTGCTATTTCGACAGGTTCAAGCTCCGCGACCGGAGTGATTATCCCGGTGCGTCCCACCTGCCATGTTATATCGAGAAGTTTCGTCGTCTTTTCTATTGCAGGCAGTTTGTAGGCGATCGCCCATCTCGGAGTTTTCGTTAAAAATCCGGCGGCGCGCTGCTCGTCGAACCTGTTGAGCTTGACGACAAGGCCGTCTATATCAAAAGGAAGGTCTCCCCTTTCAGCTATCGTTCTTTCGACAAGCGGCTCTATTTCTTCGATCTTTTCCATTTTTTCGAAGTGAGGTGTCTTGAAACCGGAGTTCCTCAAAAAAGTATGGAGTTCTTCCTGTGATCTTATGTCGACGCCGCTGATACCGGTTATCGCGTATGCAAAAAATTTGAGTTTCCTGCTTGCCGTGACCTTGGGATCGAGCTGACGCAGAGAGCCTGCCGCAGCGTTTCTCGGATTTGCGAAAGGCTTTTCTCCGTAACCTGATTTTGCCGCGTTGAGCTCTTCGAAACTCGATTTCGGCATATAGACTTCGCCGCGCACTTCGATCAGTTTTATACCTGCGAATTCGGGAACATAAAGCGGGATCTCTTTCACAGTGGCGACATTTTCAGTCACATCTTCGCCGACAGAACCGTCTCCGCGGGTAGCAGCTCGGACAAATTTTCCCGATTCATAAATAATATTCAGCGCAAGTCCGTCGATCTTCTGCTCGACGACATATCCGCCGGAAGGCACGAAATCGAGACGGTTGAAGAACTCTTCGACTTCCGAAACCGAAAAAGCATCGTCAAGCGACATCATTTTTTCGCTGTGGACGACTTTCGTGAAACCTTCCCTGATCTTCGATCCGACGCGCATCGTCGGGGAGAAGCTCTGCTTTTTGTCGGGATTTTTCCATTCGAAATCAACGACTTCACGGTAAAGCCTGTCGTATTCCTCGTCGCTCATAAAAGGCGAATCGTCGCGGTAGTATGCCGCAGCAGCCTTGTTCAAAAGGTCTATCGTTTCAAGATACTTTTCGAAATCCATCTTTCCCCGGTCATCTTTTTTCAGAATTCGGCGCCGGCGTCACGGAGAAGCACTTCCATCGCCTCCCTCTCGCTGCCGCCTATGAACTTATAGACTTTTGTCCCGTTTTTCGTTTCGGCGTTCACATCGGCTCCTTTCTTGATAAGTTCCCTGACGATGTCGATGTTTCCTTTGCCGACGGCACGCATGAGAGGCGTAAAACCGTAGTTGTCACCGGCATTCACATCGGCTCCCGACTGTATGAAAAGCCATGCAGCGCCGTTGTTGCCGTTTTCGATAGCTGTCATCAGCGGAGTCATGCCCTGGTAGCCCCTTGTATCGATATCGGCTCCCGATTTGACAATGAGCGAGATCATTTCAGGAGTCCCCTTTTCTGCCGCTTTTGCAAGCACCGAAACGCCTTCTACCGAAGCCTGAAGATCTGCTTTCGAGTGGATCAGGACCTGAAAAGTCATATCGTCCCCGCTGTTTATCGCATGAAAAATGACCGGGATCTGATATTTGCCGACAGTCAGGGTCGTATCGGGACTCATTCCGGCGTCGATAAAAAGTTTGACTATATCCGACCTTTTCTCTTTTATCGCCTTTACAAAATCCTCTTCGGAAAACTCGTATCCAAGAACTGCGAGCTTGTCACGCGACTGATAGACCGAAGGCGCGGTATTGCGCCCTGAACGGCAGGCAAAGGAAAAAACAAGGAGACACATCAAAATAAAAAGACGCTTCATGAACACCTCTCAAAGAAAAAAAGCGGTGAATTATACTGAAAATCAGATTTTTTGCACTTTTTTTACAATTTCGGGCCTTTATATTTACTTTCCGCGATTTATCTGAATAATTGCCCTGTTTTGCCGAGGGAGGCTCTTTTGACACGCAATTTCCTCAAATATTTTTATTTTTTGCTGCTGCCGGTCATTTTTTCGGGCTGCGAACACACAAAATATGTCGATTCGATGGAGTATATCACGGAAATCGAGCCGAACGAATCAACTTTTGACGCGCTCGAAATAGAGGAAGGTGCCGCATATTCCGGCATGATCGCGAAGCCGAAAGACGACACTGCAGACACCGACCTCTACAAAATCTGGCTTCCTTCCGGAACTTTGGTCACTTTTGAGTTTGAAAGCAGAGAGAAAAATTTCGAGCCCTACATCGGCCACACCGACAACCTCGGCAACTACACTTTCGCTGTTTTCGGAACGGAAGGCAAACAGCATCCGACTTTCGTGACGACCGCCGACGGCTGGCAGTATTTTGAAATAGGCGATAAAAGAAACACCGGCGGGGAAAAGAAAACCGGCGGCTTCAGATACTATTTCAGAGTGATCTCATCCCACATCTGCAATGACGTGAATTATGAAAAAATCGCGGCTGATTCAATGCTCGAGCGCAGATTCGCGCAAAGCGGGAAGCTTATCGACATTCTTGAAGTAAAGCTCGATGAGAACGGTATCTACCAATTCGACATCGACACGGAAAATATGCTGAGCGACAAATTTGCCTTCCTGATGAACTGCGGAAGCCGCGAAGTCGCCGCCGGGAACGACGACGAGGACTACTACAGTGACAAGATCGACCCGCTGATCTACACGCGGCTTGAGAAAAATCTGCGCTATCTTTTCGTAACAGGCAGGGTCCTCCTTGATCTTGACGAGACCAGGACAGAAAACTTCACGCTTTCGATGAAAAAGCAGCCTGGATCGGAAGAACTTGAACCGAACGACACCTTCAACTATGCAAACATCGTAGGCCCCGGCAGCATTTCCGGCTACCTGGACAAAGAGAAGAAAAATATTCTGGGCGAAGAGAGCGATGACGAGGACTGGTTCAGGTTCGAAGTCGAAAAAGGCGATATCCTGAGTTTCAGGATCACTCCTGAAAATCCGGATCCGTTTATTGCCGAAATATGGTCCGGCTCCTACAACATAACGGGAAACGGCCTTATAGGGCTGCGCGGAAGCGTCCTTTCCGGCACTGAAACGCACAGTATCAACATGATCTCCCCGTTCAACGGTCAGATGTATCTCGATCTTTTAGGAAGCGACGTCCCCTACTCATTCGAAATGACAAAAAGCGCCGGGATCGAAATTTTCGATCCTGCTGAAGGAGACCTTGAGACCGAACTCCCCGATTGCGGCTGGAAATTCTACAGGTGGAACTTCGGCAGCGGCACCAATTTTGCCGAAATGACCCTTTCGGTCCCCGGAAACCTTGCAGGACTTTATATTTTCGACAGCGACTATCTTCCGTTCGCAACGATCGAAGCCGCTGACTCCGCGCACTTCTTCGTAAGAAGATACGAAATGACCGAAAGCCTGATTTTAGGACTCTACATCGGCGAATGTGAGCAGAATTCGGGCGAAAGACTCACCCTTTCCGTGACCGAAACGACTTCCGAGCCGAAAGAATGGACCCACGGAACAGACAAGACCCCTGTCAAAATTGCCGTTGACGGGGCTTATCAGGGTTTTTTTGACACAAACAGCGATTTTTACGAGAACTTTTTCGAATTTACCGCAGAAAAAGACGGGACTCTCTACATTCTGACTTATCCCGACCGCGGATCGACCGCTTTCGATATCGATACTGTCATGACTCTGCTGCATAACGGCGTTGAGGCCGTCACTTCCGACGACATGATCCAGACCATCCACTTCAACAAATACAGCTTCATTTCGCACGAAGTGAAAGCCGGAGAGAGCTACACGGTGAAAATAATGCCGTTCATGAGCGAAAGTTCGAATATTTCGTCAATGAACATCAAAGGTTCGTATATTCTTGACTTATATTTAAAGTGATAATATGTTCGCGCAACATTAGTTTTTTTACTTTTTAGGAGGAATTATGAAAAAGTTCATGCTTTTCTTGCTGGCAGTTTTGATGTTTGTCAGCTGCGGTTCCAAATCGCAGTCTCTTCAAGATCAGGTCGATGCGTTCATTCAAAGCTATCTTTACGCAGTCCGCGACGCTTCCGACGGCAAAAAGGGAACTTTGCAGGAAATCTACGACAACTGGCTTTCAAGCGAAATGAAAAAAGTCGTAACGTTTGAAGATTTCAAAGATTTTGCAACAACGACCTACAAAGGAAAAATCGGCACGGAGATCAGAACTTCGCGTGCAAATATCGTTATCGATGCAGAAACAAAGGCTTTCATCGAAGCAACCGGTCAGACGGCTAACATGGGCCGTATGGCAGGCGTTATGAACGAAGATGCGTCCCTTATCTTCACCGTCAGGATCGTAAAGGAAGGCGAGGCGTTCAAGGTAGAACTTCAGACTCTTATGGCTGAGATCACCGAACGCGATGCTGAACAGGCAAGACTTGCAAACCTTCTTAAAAACTACAAAGGACTCATCAAGATCGACGATATTACCGGCAAAAAGATCCCTGATCGCCCCGGTTTCGCAGAACTTACCGGAACGATCCTCAACGGCAGCAGCGACCTTGACATGATCAGAGTCGGCATCAGAGTCCGTTTCAAAGACAAAAACGGCGACGTTATCTATGCAGAGAACTTCCTTCCTGTAACCGACATGAGATACGAAGGTCTCAGGACTTCCCTTCTTCCGAACTCCGTAAAGGTCTTCAAATCGGTCGTAAAGGACATTCCTGAAGAATGGGATCCCGATCAGCCGCTTTCTTTCAATTTCTACATCATCGACGGCGTTCACATCACTCCGGACGAACTCGTTGCTGAAAACAAGGAAAGAGACAGACTTAAAAAGCTCATCGAAGACACCAAAAAGGCTGACGAAGAGGCAAGAAAGCAGCTCAAAGAGATCTGGGAAAGAGAAAAAGCTCTCAAAGACAAGATCAAAGAGCTTCAGAATCAGGGCGAATAAGACCTGTAAACGGAGATTTTTTCGTGAAGATGAATTTTTTTCTTGACTTTAGAAATTTTTTTGGCTATAAAGCCGCCGTTTTGATCGTTCTCTTACTTTTGAGTTTTGGGATTTTTGCAAAAGACCTCAATTTAGCCTATCTTCCGGCTCAGGCAACTAAGACCGGAGATAACAAGTATCAGCTCATGAAAGACTTTGATACTTCGGTGAAACAGGTCAAGGCGCTTTTCATTGGTGACAGTTCAGTCAAAGACGAACTTCTTACCGATGAGGAAAATTATCGGGTCCATGTTTTCTACAACCTGAAACAATCGGCACCTTGGCACAAAATCTACGTCATCGGCTGGGATGACAAGGTCTTCGCAAGAATTTTCAAATAAGCATGAGGTTCCCGGATCGTCCAATGGCAGGACTACGGATTCTGGCTCCGTCAATCAAGGTTCGAATCCTTGTTCGGGATCCATTTTATTCATGCATTGACCCCTTCGTCTAGCGGTTAGGACGGCGGCCTCTCACGCCGCTAACAGCGGTTCGAATCCGCTAGGGGTCGCCAGAAAATCGAAGAGGCTTTTCCGATTTATTTTTCCCCCGCATTTTTAAAATTCAGGCTTTTAAGGCTTGAATTTTATCTTTTGACGCAAAAAAACACTGCACGCCATTCACATTGAATGAAGAGATCGGCAAAAGAGATCTTGAAAAAAGAAGAGGTTATTTTTTGATATTTTCAGTGAGAAACGAGACTATCTGTTCAGAAGTGGTTCCGGGGGTAAAAACAGCTTTGATGCCGTTTTCCTTGAGGAACGGGATATCGCTTTCCGGGATCACTCCGCCGCCGAAAACGAGGATATCGGGAGCGTTCTTTTCCTTCAAAAGTTCTGCCACTTTCGGAAGCAGCGTGTTGTGCGCACCGCTCAGGATCGAAAGACCGACCGCGTCGACGTCCTCCTGGATCGCTGCATTGGCTATCGCTTCGGGAGTTTGTCTCAGACCTGTGTAAATGACTTCCATTCCGGCATCACGCAATGCTCTCGCAACGAATTTTGCACCTCTGTCGTGACCGTCAAGACCCGGTTTTGCAATAAGAACTCTGATTTTTTCGCTCATTTTTTTCTCCTGTAAAAAACGTTACAAACATCAAAACGCGGATTTTTACACCAAGAGCCCGAAATTGTCCAATTAAATTTTTCCTGACCGGTACAACATCTCCGAAGCAGCTTTTTCCCGCAATATTTTCAATTTTCCGCTTGACAGTGCTTCCTGCCCCTACTACACTATCCGAGGTCTTTTAAGAGGAGTAAGATGGAGCTACAAAATGAAAAAAAGAATTACGTCAGTTATCCTTGCTCTGGCGCTTTTATTTGTGTGCGCCTGCGGCGGATCGGGCAAAAACAAGGATTCGGGAGACACGGACACTTCAACCGACAGCGATATATCGGATGATGCGGACAACGACAGTGATCCCGACGCCGATGATGCGGATGATTCTGACAACGGTGAAGTCAGCGATAACGACAGCGATACAAGGCAGGACGCTCCGTTGTTCGACGAGATCGTTTCAGGTCTCGACGACTCGTTTCTTGAACCAAACAAGGGCTTTGCGTTGAAAATCGCAGCGCCGCTGCTTCAGAGCATCCCGGACAGTTACGATCTTGCCTATGACGAATATCCCTATTTTATATCAGGCTCGATTATTGACGAAAAAGGTCGGAACTACCCCTTTAAAGACAACCGCAGCGCCTTTGCCGCCGATTATCAGGGCTATCTCTATGTCACTGCAAACAGCGAATATACAGGCAACACCTACTACTCCGCTTCGATAATGGCACCCTACTCCTCATTCGACTGGATGTTTCAGAACGATGTGGATGAAATCGGCTCGAAATATTTTTATATCTACCTTTTCGAGCAGGTTTATGTTTCAGAAACTCTATTCCGCTCATGCCCGAAAGCGGTTGCCTCCGACAGCGGGAAGAATCTGCTGAAGCTCTTTATGAACGAAGAGGGCTGGCTGCTTGACGAAAACTTCGGATTTATGATGAATGTTTACCTTTCGTTTGACGAAAAGAGCGTCGAGGACTTCATGGGCGGCAGGATGATCAACCTCTGCACCTGCTACGATATAAACGGCAGTTCTATGAAAGACAGGGCGTGCAAACCCGAAGAACTGGATCTGCTTCCGACAGCTGTTTTGAATCCGAAGCCGGAAAACGGTGCGGAAAACCAGCCTGCAGACCTGACTCTTTCGTGGGATGCAAGCACTGATCCTGACGGCGGAAAGGTTACCTACACTGTTTTCTTCGGGACGAAAAGCACTCCTGACGAGAAAGTCGCCGAAGGGCTTGCGGCAACTTCGTGGAAACCGGAATCCGCGCTTTCCGCCAATACGACCTACTACTGGCAGGTCGAGGCCCTTGACGACGAAGGCAACAGCGTAAAAAGCGATATCTGGGTTTTTGATACGAACACTGAGGTTTCTGAGGTTCCCGAGCATGATTTTCTCATTGTTGCCGATCCAAGCATGAAGAACGGTCTTGAAGAAGCGCTTTCAATCTACACCCTTGACCTCGAAAAAGCGGGCTACAAGCCGTTTGTGCGCTGGTGGCATGCGGGCGGCGCAGGATTTTTAAAGAAAATGCTGAAGCAAAGCTATACCGATTACGCACTCAAAGGTGCGCTCCTCATCGGCAGAATGCCGTCGGTTTATTACGAGCAGGAGAGTGATTACGACGGAACAGGCACCATGACTTATGAATCATTCCCGTGCGAATATTACTTCATGGACCTTGACGGAGAGTGGAAGGATGCCGATTCAAACGGGATTTTCGACGATTACCCGACCGATCTTTCGCTTGAAATCTTTACATCGAGGATTACAGGAAGTGCCGAAGAGATCAGCGAATATCTCCTGAGGACGCACGAATACCGTGAAAACGGCTCATTCTTCGAACCCAGGAACTTCTTTTCGTTCATCGACGACGACTGGAATTCTTACGAGGAAAACGGAGAAATCATAGAGAACGCTTTAGGCTTCAACGGCAGTACCTGGGGCATGGAGTCGATTTACGGCGATAACTATGACCGTCTGGAAAGCCGCGAAAACACGACGAAAACAACCTACCTCGACTATTTCGACAAAGGCGGAGCCGAATTTGTCTACCAGTGGATCCACAGCGACCCGCAGGAGCTCTACTTCAACGACAACTATTCACCGAATCCGGCAAATATCCTAACGATCGAAGCAATCAGGGAGGCTGATTTCAACGGCAGTTTCTACAACCTGTTCAACTGCTCCGCATCAAAATATACTGAAGAGGGCGGGAACCTTGCCGACACCTATCTCAAAGGGAAAAACGGGCTGGCGACCGTAGGCAGCACGAAGGCCGGCGGAATGTTCAACCCCGAGGCGATGTACGAGGCTCTCGTCAACGGCGAATCCTGGGGAGCTGCATACCGGATCTGGACGAACGATCTGTGGGCGAACTATAAAAGCTACGGTTTTAACAAGGCGTTTGTCGACAGCTGGTGGCTCGGCATGATGATCCAGGGTGATCCGACGCTGACCCTGACTGACAAAAAGGCCTTCACCAAGAAAAAAGTCATCAACAGAAAGCTCTATTCGGAAGAGTTCCTCAGAGAAATGGAACGCAGGACCTTCCGCCGTTCAAAGTAAACCGTCCTGCACCTAAAATTCATTTCACACCTATCAGCCGCTCTACTCAGATATTTTTAGACGCTGATATCCACCGTATACGGACTGCCAATGTGTCAATTTGTCTTTTTGTCATTTTTTTCTTATTATAAGTCGCCGATTCCGTTGAGTTATTTCAATGGAACGCTAATTGCTTGTATTATCGGTTTTTTTCGTTTTGGAGGAAATATGAAGCCTTTGAATGTTGCGATAGTCGGCGCGACGGGACTTGTCGGCCTTGAATTCATTTCGATCCTGGAAGAGAGAAACTTTCCGATCGATAAACTTTATCCTTTTGCGAGTGACAATTCGCTCGGTCTCACGGTGACCTACAAAAACAAAGAGATCGATGTGATCCCTCTCAATGAAAAAGAGATAGAAAAACATCCTGTGGATCTGGCGCTTTTCAGTGCCGGTGCAGGTGTTTCTCTCGATTTTGCAAAACATTTTTCAGACCGCGGCGCGATCGTCGTCGACAACAGTTCCGCTTTCAGGATGGATGACGATGTTCCGCTCGTAGTGCCTGAAGTGAACGGGGATATCCTCAAAACAACGAAGTCGAAAATAATCGCAAATCCGAACTGCTCGACTATCCAGCTCGTTCCTTTCATAAAGATCGTCGATGAGCTTTTCGGGATCAAAAAGATGGTCGTCAGCACCTACCAGAGCGTGAGCGGCGCCGGCAAAAAGGGGATCGAGGAACTTAGATCGCAGATCTCAGCCCTTTTCTCGTTCCACGAAGTAAAACCCGAGGTCTTCCTTCAAAGGATAGCATTCAACCTCATTCCGCAGATCGGTCCGTTCTATGACGACGGCTACTGCGAGGAAGAAGTCAAAATGATAAACGAGTCGAGGAAGATCCTTTCAAAACCGGATCTCGATATCGATGTCACGACCGTAAGAGTCCCGACTTTCTATTCACACGCCGAAACGGCATGGTTCGAACTTGAAAAAGAGTGCAGCATCAACGAGATCCACCGTAAAATCAAGGAAAACAAGGAGATGGTGCTCATGGACGACATCGAACAGATGCTCTACCCCACCCTCATTGATTCTTCGGGAAGGAACGAAGTCTTCATCGGGAGGCTGAGAAAAGGGCGCGAGCACAAGAACTACCTTTCAGCATGGATCGTTGCAGACAATGTCAGAAAAGGTGCGGCTTACAACGCGGTAAGAATCGCTGAAACAATATTCGGGGTCACAAATGATTAAAAAAACTCTATTTTTACTTCTTGTCCTGTGCACTTCTGCGCTATCGGCGGCGAATTACATAACAAATGTCGAGGCTGAACCGGGACACGCGAACCTGAATCACGGAGGATCGCTCAAGATTTTCTACGATCTGCCGAAACCTGATCTTGTTAAAAAGGCATATCTTCAGACCGATATCGACGGAACGACCGTAACTTTCGACACGACCGTCGAAGACAGCGGTTTTTTGAGCATCGACAATTCTCTTACGCTTTCGGGAGACGAGCTCTATCAAGTCATCAAGGATCACAAGTCTCTTTCCGACGACAATGTCGAATCGGCAGACGGGACATACACAATCCGCGTCAGGATCGAGCTCGACACTTCATCGAACAAGAAAAGTGAGAACGATGATGACGATGAGGAGAACGACGATGACGATGACGGAAACGATTCTGAAACGGTCCCTGAATATGCGGAAAAAAGCATAAAAGTCGTTTTTGACAATAAAGCCCCGAAGGCTCCTGCCGCAATAGAGGTCGAAGGCGGAAACCAGCAGATGCTCGTCAAGGTGACGCCTCCGAGCACGGAAGACGGCGAATCAAAGGAAAAAATCGGAAAATACCATGCAAAAGTCTCCGGTGTCTTCAAAAGCGACGATGCCGAGACCCAGACGACTCTTGAATACGATTCCACAGTAGATTCCAATAGTTACAACAAAATTTGGGAATTCACGCTCAAAGGAAAGGATGGTTACGAGTTCATAAACAACGATGAAGGATCGAGCAGCAGAGCCTACACGATCGAAGTATCGGCCGTTGATCTTGCCGGAAACAGCGATGAAGAAGCTTCGATCTCGGTAGAGGCTTCTTCGGTCACGACATACGGTTTCTGGAGCAACTACAAATCGCAGGGCGGCAAGGACGACGGAGGCTTCTGCTTTGTGGCAACCGCCGGTTTCGGAAGTTACTTCCACCCGAGCGTAGAACTTCTGCGCGACTTCCGCGATTCAGTCTTATCCAGTTTCGGACTCGGGAAAAGATTTATCGCCTTCTACTACAAATACGGCAGTTATCCTGCTGAAATAATAAAGGATTCTCCGATACTCAGAGCTGCTTCGAGAACGATGCTTATGCCTCTTGTCGTAGCGGCATGGTTTTTAACAACAGTTTTAGGACGTATTCTCATGGTTTCATGGTTGATTTTGGTTGTCTTTTTCTTTTTCAGACCGGGCAGGAAGCCGCTTCTGGCGCTTCTTTTCGTCATTTTTATGGCACTCCCGGCACAAGACCTTCTGGCAAGAAGCCGAGGGATCCACGGCGAAGCGAGCTTCACCAACCTTCTCTACTACCCGCAGATCGATTCCGACATCAACGGCACTCCGTTCAAAGATGTCGCAGGGACTCAGGTAAGATGGCTCCCTTCACTCACTTTCGGTCTGGCGATCCCGACTGACTACATAAGGATCACTTTCATCGGCGGCATCGGCTACACGAGATTCAAAGGGCGCGCAATGAGATCCGACGGTTCAAAGAGCGGCGACAGGACCACGATGCACTTTATACCGCTCAAAGCAGAGCTGAAACTCCGCCCTGTTTACGATTTTCCGCTCTATCCATACATTGCAGGCGGACTTGACTACTACCCGTGGTGGGTCCGTGACGGCGGAAGCACGACCGAAAACGGAGGCACATTCGGACTCCACGGAACAGTCGGCCTCATGCTCTCGCTCAACTGGATGGACCCGTCATCTTCCAAAAAAATGAAAGAAAACGGCGTTGTCAACACATGCCTTTTCGTAGGCTACAAGTTCGAAAAGATCAACGACTTCTGGAGAGACAAGAGCTTCGACCTCTCCAACAGGATGAAATACAATTTCGAATTCGGGATCGTCTTCGAATTCTGACATTTCACGAAACATCACAAAAAAGAGTTGCGGCGGCAAAAAATCCGACTATAATGCGCCGGCTTTTGTGTTGGAGGAATCACAATGTTAAAGAAGACACTTTTTATTTCAGGCATTTTTTTGTGCTTTGTTTTTATGGTCTCATGCGGTGAAAGCGCAAAAAGCATGACCAATACCGGCAGCGAAACGGACGATCAGGCTGAAACTTCTTCGGACGAAACTGCTTCCGAAGATCCGGCAGGCGACGCGACCGACACCGAACCGGCGGAAGAAAGACCCGGGGAAGGAGACGATCAGGAAGATCAGAAAGATCCGGAAGATCCGGAAGATCCTGATAAAGATCCGGAGACAGATCCTGATGAAGACAGCGGAGATCCGGCAGAAGAGACGATATTCGTCGCAGGACCGAGCCAGGATCTCGAGACAAAGACCGATGCTCTGATCGTGACAAAAGAGGAATTTGCCGGGATCTTCAAAAAATTTGCCGACTTCCACACTGTCACAGGCATAATCACCAAGGTCATCACCATTGAAGATATCTGCAAAAACACCATCTGCGATGATGACGACCCTGAAGTCGACACTTCGAAAGCGATAAAGGATTATGTCATGTCGGTCGAAGGACTCAGATATCTTATTTTGGGAGGAGACATCGAGACCGTTCCTTCAAGAATCGTCCACGACCACTTCGAACTTCCGCTGGGGATCGCCGACTATACCGACGACTTCTACAGTGACCTTTACTACGCAGACTTCAGTGACTGGGACAAAAACGGCAACGGAATTTATGCCGAAGACGACGACAAGCCTGTTCTTATCGCAAATATCGCAATCGGCAGGATTTCAGTCTCAACAGTTGAAGAAGCTGAGCTTTACTTCTCGAAGATCGTAAAGCATCATACCGCTTTCAATACGGCTCACACGACGAAATCGCTTCTTCTCGCCAATATCGCGACAGAGATCTCCAGCGTGAAAGTCAACGCAGGATACTATTTCGAGACGGAAGGAAAAACGGCAAGCCTCATACAGCCGGGATATTCGATCAAAAAACTCTACACTCAGTCGATTCCTTTCCCCGGCGGAAACACGGCGGAATATCTCAACAACGACAGCGAAAAAGCGGCGATAGAAGAAGGAATGAACCTTATCGTCCACAGCGGACACGGTCATCCGAAATATCTCACCTGCGAACAGGCAAACGATGACAACGACTTCTCTTCCCAGATGGCTTACGAACTGGAAAACGAGACTCTTCCCTTCTTTTTGAGCTGTGCATGCGAAGCGGGACAGTTTGCCTACAGATACGGTGATTCGGCGGGAGAAAAACTTATGAAAGCCCCGAAAGGCGGCGCAATAGTCTATCTCGGCAACACGACGACAGGGCTCGGGATCGCCGGAGGCAGCCAGTTCATCGATGAAATGCTCAAAAACATGTTCGCATTCCCCTACTCCGCGATCGGTGAAAGCTACCTCTTCGCTCACATGAGCATGCCGCAGAACGACACTTTCAATCCGCCTGTTCTGAACATCAATGTCCCGGTAGTCAACAAGGACAGCTGGCAGTGGACAAAAAAATCGATCGTCATGCTGGGCGACCCGATGACCGTTTTCTGGCGTGACCCGGTCGAACCTTTCACGACTGAATTTAACGTCGAAACGGTTGAGAGCGATGAGGTGAAGACCGTTTTCATGCACTTCCCGCCTGAACTTGAAGGAATAAACGTCAGGATCCTCGCAGGAGACAGGCTTTACGACATTCCCTACCTTATGCACGAGACCGTCAAAATGGAACTTGATCCGTCGGTCGGCATCATGACTGTCGGCATAAAAGCCGAAGATTCGCAGTATTTCTTCAAAGAGTTTGAAATTTAGCCCGATCACTCCTTGATAAAAAAATCTTTTATACTATTCTTTACAGCTTTTGTTTGATTTGAGGTAATCATGAATATTTGGATAATAAATGAAACGATCGGCTCAAGAATCCACGGAATGGTCTTCCGTCCTTACTACTTTGCAAAGGAATTTGTGAAGTTGGGGCACAAAGTCACAATATTTTCAGGATCTTACACCCATATTTTCTCAAAACTGCCAGAAGTCGAAGGCTTTTCTTCCACCGAAAATATAGACGGTATCGATTACTGCTGGATAAAGACTCCGAGATACGGCAAATCGCAGAGTCTCGGGCGCATAATCAACGCATTCACCTTTGTCGCAAAGATGTTTCTCCTCAGAAAAAAGCGTTTCGGAAGGCCCGATGCGGTGATCGTCACCTCGCCCACCCCGTTTTCGATCCTCAACGGTTACCGGCTGAAAAAAAGGACCGGCGCGAAACTTATTTTTGAAGTGCGCGACATCTGGCCTTTGACTCTTACAGAGATCGGAAGGCTCACCGACAGGCATCCTTTCATAAGATTCACCCAGTTTTTCGAGAATTTTTCCTATAAAAAGTCGGACAAAGTCGTTTCGGTGCTGCCGAACGCCTTCGAACACATGAAAGACCATGGCCTGACGGAAGAAAAATATGTCTCGATCCCGAACGGAATAGACCTCGAAGAAGTTGAAAACATATCGCCTCTGCCCGAAGAAACTCTCGCAAAAATACCACGGGACAAATTTATCGTGACTTATGCGGGCAAATTCGGCATTTCCAACAATCTGACAAGTGTTCTTGAAGCGGCCGAGACTCTGAAAAACAATGAAAAAATACTCTTTCTGCTTGTCGGAAACGGTCCTGAGAAAGAAAATTACCTCAAGATCATTTCCGATAAAGGGCTTTCAAATGTTCTTATCCTCGATCCTGTTCCGAAATCTTCGGTGCAGTCGCTGCTCGCGATAAGCAATGTCTGCTACATCGGACTCACAAAGTCTCCCCTTTTCCGTTTCGGTGTTTCGCCGAACAAACTTTTCGATTATCTCTATTCGGGAAAGCCGATAATTTATGCGATCGAAGCGGCGAACGACATCGTTTCCGAGGCTAAATGCGGAATTTCGATAAGATCGGAAAACGCCGATGAGATCGTGAAAGCCGTTGAAACTCTTTACGGAAAGACTCCGGAAGAGCTTGCCGAAATGGGAAAACGCGGGCATGATTATGTCATAGCGAACCATTCATATTCGGAACTTGCAAAAAAATATTTGGAAATACTTAAATAGATCAAGGAGTTAAAATTGAAAATACTAACTGTCGTAGGGGCAAGACCTCAGTTCGTAAAAGCGGCAGCCGTTTCGCGCGAGATCAAAAAACACTCTGATATTTCCGAAAAGATCGTTCATACAGGGCAGCATTTCGATGCTTCGATGTCTGAGATATTCTTTGACGAGATGGATATTCCGCGTCCAGACTACAACCTCAACATCCACGGGCTCACGCACGGCGCGATGACAGGTCAGATGCTGGAAAAACTGGACGGGATAATTCTTGCGGAAAAACCCGATTTCGTCCTTGTCTACGGAGACACCAACTCGACTTTGGCCGGCGCCCTCTCTGCCGCGAAACTCCATCACAAAGTCGCCCATGTCGAAGCGGGGCTCAGGAGTTTCAACATGAATATGCCCGAAGAGATCAACAGGATCCTTGTCGACAGGATCTCGCACACCCTCTTCTGTCCGACAGAAACGGCAATAAAGAACCTTGAAAAAGAGGGCTATAAAAATTTCGGCATAAAGATCGTGAGATCAGGCGATGTCATGTATGACGCGGCACTTTATTACGCTGAAAAAATCAAGGGAAAAGCCTCGTTTCTTGAAAAATGCGGGATCAAGGGAAGATTTATCCTCGCCACGATCCACAGGGCTGAAAACACAGACGACATCAGCAAACTTTCATCAATAATAAAAGCTCTCGACATTATTTCGGAATCGGAAAACGTGATCCTTCCGATCCATCCGAGAACGAGAAAAATACTTGAACAAAACAACATAAGACCGCGTTTCACCGTGATAGATCCGGTCGGATACTTTGAAATGCTCGAACTTCTGCAGAACTGTTCTGCCGTAATGACCGACAGCGGCGGAGTGCAGAAAGAGGCATATTTTTTCAAAAAACAGTGCATAACACTGCGCGAGGAGACTGAATGGGTCGAGCTTCTTGAAAACGGCTTCAACACCATAACAGGCAGCGATTTTGACAAAATAACGGCAGCTTACAGCAATCTTGAAAATAAAAAGCCCGATTTTTCGATCAAACTTTACGGAGACGGGAATGCGGCGGGCGAAATTGTCAGAAATCTTCTTGAAAACTAAGGAAAAAACATGGATCTATCAGTAAATATCGGAAAACTCAAACTCAAAAACCCGATACTCACTGCATCGGGCACTTTCGGCTACGGTGTTGAATTCACCGACTTTTTCGACCTCAACAAGATCGGCGGATTCTGCACTAAAGGGATATCGATCGAACCGAGAGCGGGAAATCCTTCACCGAGAGTCGTCGAAACCGCTTCGGGGATGCTCAACTCCATCGGTCTTGAGAACTGCGGCTCAAAGCATTTTCTCAACGAGATCATGCCGAAGATAAAAGACCTTAAGTGCGCGATAATCGTCAATCTCTACGCCTCTTCGGAAGATGATTTCGTCCGTCTCACGGAGATCTTGTCAAAAGAAGAGCGGATCGACGCTTTCGAGATGAACCTCTCCTGCCCCAACGTGAAGTCAGGAGGCTCGGCTTTCGGCGCAAATCCTGAAATAATCCAGAGACTTACTAAAGCCGTCAAGGCGGCGACCGATAAGCCTGTGATAGTCAAACTCTCGCCGAACGTGACAGACATCACACAGACAGCCCTTGCGGCGGAAGCAGGCGGCGCAGATGCGGTCTCACTGATCAACACTCTGATCGGAACTGCGATAGACCGCGAAAAAAGGACTTTCATTTTAGGCAACAAGATCGGCGGTCTGAGCGGCCCTGCGATAAAACCCGTCGCCCTCAGAATGGTCTGGCAGACGGCAAAAACGGTAAAGATCCCGGTCATCGGGATCGGCGGGATAGCGTCATTTGAAGATGTTCTCGATTTTCTCATCGTCGGAGCAAAAGCAGTCCAGATCGGAGCATACAACTTCGTAGATCCAGCGATCGCAGGCGAATGCGCCGAAAAACTCGATGCGTATCTCGAAAAAAGAAAAGAAAATATAAACCAGCTCATAGGATCGATAAAAGAATGAAAAACATCTCCATTTTTATTTTTTCCGCGCTTTTCTGCCTTTCATGCGCAACAGACTCATTCGGGGTCTACCACACGGTAAAAAAAGGCGAAAAAGTTTCAGATATCAGCAGGTTATACAATGTTGACGAAAATGATCTGAGGTCGGAGAACTCGATCCCGGAAGGAATTGACGAGCTCAAAGAAGGCTCGGCACTCTTCATTCCCGGAGCCGATGAAGTCATAGAGACTTCCCCCGAACCTGAATCGACACCCGGACCCGAAAATGCACCTGCGCCGGAACCCGAAAAATCTCCCGAACCTGCGCCCGCAGAGACGGTTCCTGAAACATCTCCTGAGCCGTCACCGGAACCAGTTCCTGAACCGGCTCCCGAGCCGGCTCCTGAACCCGAGACCAGGATAAATTTCATCTGGCCGGCTGAAGGCAAAATAGTCACTCCTTTCTCCGCTTCCACTCCGAAAAGCAACGGGATCGATATTCAGTTTGAAAAAAACACGGAGATCCATGCCGCTGCCGACGGAAAAGTTGTTTTCAGTGCACACCACCCCGCTTACGGCAATATGGTCATAATCTCGCATGATGAAGACTTTTTCACTATTTACGCATATCTTCACACCATTCTGGCAAAAGAAGGACAGAACATCAAAGCAAACGATGCGGTCGGCATTGCGGATATCACCGAAACAAAAAAAGTTCCGATCCTTCATTTCGAAATCAGAAAATCCTCGAAATCTGTCGATCCGGTGAAATATCTCCCGGAAAACAAATAGTTATCTGCGGACTGACGACCGCGCTCCGACAAAATCATCTGTTGAGTTCAGCTATTATCCTGAGACCTTTCAGAGTGAGATCCCTGTCGAATTCGCTGATATAGTTTGAAGCAGAGGCGATCGCGCCTGCAAGTCCGCCCGTTGCGATTATTTTGGGTTTGAAACCGACTTCTTTGAGCGACTCCTCGATGACACGGTCGACCATTCCGACAAAACCGTAGAAAACACCGCTCCTAAGCCCTTCAAGAGTCGATTTTCCGATCGCGTGCTGCGGTCTGTCGAGCTCGAAACGCGGCAATTTAGCGGTCCTCAGCGACATAGCCTCCATCGAGATCATTATACCAGGCATGATCGCGCCGCCGATATACTTTTTGTCGGGAGTAACGATATCGAGCGTTATCGCGGTGCCTGAATCGATAATGAAAGAGCCTTGCGGGAACATAGCCGCAGCTGCGACAGAGTTTGCGATCCTGTCGGCACCGATCTCCGACGGGTTGGAAATATCCAGCGAGATCCCGCAGTTGGTGTTGTATCTCAAAAACAGCGGTTTCATGTTCAGAAACTCGATCGAAAAACGCTCCCACGCATGGTTCCATGTCGGAACGACCGAACTGATTATGCACTGTGAAATGTCCTTCGTGTCTATCCTGTCAAACATCATAAGGGCGGAAAGTTTCGCCGCAATGTCGTCCACCGTAAGAGTCCTGTCGGTCGAGATCCTCCACCTTTTGACAAGATCTTCCCCTTTATAGATCCCGACGACCGTGTTGCTGTTGCCGATATCGACTATAAAAATCATGTTCCCTCCTTCAAAAATTCACGACATCGTGATTTTCATTCACATTATAGATACCGTTAAGACCGACATTGAAGAACTCGTCTTCGTAAATATAGCTGTAGATCATGTAAAACCGCATTACTTTTTTGACATAGTCGCGCGTCTCTTTGTAAGGGATCATCTCTACGAAAAGATAGGCTTCCTTCCCGCCGTAGCGCGATATCCAGTCGGAGACATTGTGCGGTCCTGCATTGTAGGCCGCCGTCGCGGCTATGAGATTGTTGTCGAAACGCTTCAGGAGCTTTGAAAGATACCAGACAGAAGCCTTCATGCTGTCGTAGGGATCCATCGGGTCCTTTATCTTTATCCCGCCGAATTTGCTGATCTTTTCGAATGTCTGCGGCATTATCTGCATAAGTCCGAGCGCACCGACGTTCGATGAAAGCGATTCGCGGTAGTATGTTTCGGCACGCATTATCGAATAGATGAGCTGCACCGGAACATTGAATTCGCCTGCAAGCTTGAGGACGACATCGAGATAGGGCGTCGGATAGAGCAGCCTCCACTCCTCCTTTTTGCCGTAGTGCGGCGAATAAGTGAGGTCAGGACTGAGCTGGTTGTAGTAATAGCTCGTTACTTTCGCCGTTTTGTTGAAAAACTTGTTGTAGACAAGGTGGATCTTTGAAAGGATCTCCCTGTAGTTGGACAAAAACTCGTCGAGGATCTGCGCCTCAGGCATCGCAATACGCATCGAAGAGGCGTTCTTTGCGTGCTTGGCCTCGTTGTAGGATGTGTATATCCGCATCATATCGACATAAAATTCGACTCCGTCAAGATCGTCGGCTTTGAGAAAAAGGTCGATCATCTGGGCCGGTTCGCGTTTCTTTATTTTTGGTGCAAGCTGGCTCAGAGCTTCAATGAACTCCTCTTTCGTAGCACTGGTCTCCGCTTTGTTTGCAAGCCACTTTTCCGAACTTGCAGAAACGTTGCCGAAATCGGGCTTCTTTTTGAATTCATTGCTTTCGATTATGTGGAAATAGGTGAAATCGTAGTATGAAATAAAGCTGTTCACCCTTTCTGAAATGCCGTTTTCATCGACCGAGCACTTGAAATTCATGTCGGATAGCGCGGCGCAGTATCCGTTTATCCTGTCAAGAAGCGAAGTCAGTCCCGTTATCGCCTCGTAACTCCCCTTCCCGTCAACGAATTTGTCGTAGTTTATCTTTTCGGAAAGAAGAAATTCCGACCACATCGTAAAGGCGTAGAGGTCGTTTCCTTCGAAAAGATAGATGAGCCCCAGTTTGTAGAGCGAAAGCAGAAAATATTTGGAGTTCTGCTTCATTTCGACGATCCCGCCGAGGATCTCCTTGCTCTTCTCCGCCATGCCGTTTTCAAAATAGACCAGCGCGGAAAGGAATTTCATCCTGTCTTTCTGCGTTCCGGCAAATTCATCCGAAGACTTGAGCAGAAAATCGGCGGCTTCGATCTCGCGCCCCGCCTGATTGAGGACTCTGTATTTTTTGTTCACGAGCTTGTATTTCGCATCGTTCGCCTTCGTCTGCTTCGAAATGGCGTCATCAAGCATCTTCAGCGCGTCGGAATAGCGTTTTGCAGAGATCAGATAGTCGGCTATCTCAAGGTTTGCGGGATGCGGAAGGCTCAGATATTCATCGGAAAAAAACTGTGAAAGCCTGTTTTCGCGCCGCATTATCGAAAGCCATCTCACATAGTAGGGCGAAGATGAGTTCGGAACTCCTTTGCTCTTCTTCAGTTTTACGAGCCTGTCAACGATCTGGCCTTTCCACGAAAGAGAACCGTAACTGTCGAGATATTCTATGTAATCCTTAAGGAACGTGACCTGAGGCTCGCCGTTCTTTTCGAGCGCTAAAATACGGTTGAAAGCAGCGACACCGTTATCCTGCGCGTCAAGACACTTGTCGTAAAATTCGATCGCAGAATCATACTGACGCCTGTAGAGCGCGACATCCCCTTTCAGACACTCGAGATCGCTGAAAAGATAGTAGAGAGGATACGAACTTTTGATCTCGTCGATAGTTTCGAGAGCCTGATTGAACCGTTTTCTCGCCGCGAAAGTCTTAACCAGCATCACTTTGTAGTAAAGCGTGTTCCTGACGTCGTTCGGCAGTGAATTTATCAGTTTTTCAGTCTCGTCGTAACGCGCGAGTTTCATAAAAAGCTCGATCTTCAGTATCGTCTGATCCGTTTTGGAAGCAAACTCGGCCTTGTCGATATGCGATGCCGCGAGTGCAAATTCATTCGCCTTGAAAAGCTCTCTGATGCAGTTTTCAGTGATCTGCTCCTCGTTGAGACAGTCGTTGTAAGAAAAAAGCGGGAAAGTTAAAAACAGGATAGAAAGCAGAATAAAAACCGACGGTTTCATGCGAACCCCTTAAGAAATCCGCACAATCTTAAGAAAACAGGATTTTTTTTCAATGATAAAAATGAGTTTTTAGACAAACAGCATCGGACAGCCGTCGGAAATCAGGCGTGATGGTAGTTGGAGCCGCCGTTTATGGAAAGTCCGCGGTATATCTGCTCAAGAATGTTGATCCGTGCGAGCTGATGCGGCAGAGTCCACGGGGCTATAGAAAGAGCAAGATCTTCTTTGATGTCGCCGAAACCGTAGGCGCCGCCTATCACAAAGCAGATCGAGCCGTGAGAAACAGACTTTTCACCTAAAAGTTTGGCGAAAGCAAGCGAATCAAAAGATCTTCCCGTCTCTCTGAGTGCGATGACAAAAGAGTTCGAAGGTATTGATTTTATTATATTTTCAGTTTCTAAAGCAAGATCTCCACGCTCTTTGAGCTCGATCACTTCAAGCGGAGAATAGATCTTTATCCTTTTCTGGAAAAAATCATCTGTCTCCTTGAAGTGAGTTTTTAGTTTTCCGACAACGATTAAAGTGATTTTCATTATTGAATATAGGAACTTACGTCAACTTTTGCGCAGCCTGACCAGATATCTTCCAGAGAGTAGTAGTCGCGCAGTTCTTCAAGCATGATGTTGACAACGACGCTTCCGGCATCGACTAAGATCCATTTTGCGCTCGTCTCGCCTTCGATGAGGGGTTTCGCGAATCCGGCATTTTTGAGCTCTCTGAAAAGAGAATCGGCCATCGTAGTGTTGTGCTGCGTGCTCGTCCCCGTCACAAAAACGATAAAATCGGTATATCCCGACTTTTTATCGACATCGAAAGCCATGATGTTCACCCCTTTTTTATCTGAAAGGGTGCGGAGGACCGTCTCCAGTTTTTCATTCTTCGTCATGTTTTTCTTCCTTTTTTTCTGACTTTTTCTTCATTATGTTTACCGAAGAATCAAGCGTTCTTCTGTGGTATTCCTCGTTGTATTCAGGCTCAGGGATCGTTTCGGCGAAATCGGTCGAAAGAGTTCTTCTGCCGCTTATGCTGAACGTTACGTCTTCGTCGGTGAACCTGAAGGAAAGGTCTTCTATTTTCATTTCAATGACCGCCCCTTCAAGAGAGACGAAGACCGTCATTTTTCCTTTGATGCCGTCTTTCTTTTTGCCGGAAAGACCCGCCACGAGCGAGTCGTCGCGCATCTCTTCCGTTCCCTGAAGGTTCTGGAGATACTTTTTTTCGGGAAGTGCAGCACGGTCGGTCTTTTTATCGCTGAAAACGACCGTTACGAGATGTCCTTTGAAAGAGCCCGTCTTCCAAGCCTTTTCCGATTCGATCGAAGCGTGGTCGCGCAGCATCATGTAGATCGAAGGGATAGCGCCGAAAAGGTTGTCGCGGAGCGTGATGTGTTCGCCCATGCTGAAAGTTTTCGTAAATTCGCCGCCGAACTGCTTGCGGTAGAAGAAGTTGTCGCGCCAGACAACATCCCAGCCCTCATTTTTATTGTTCTGGTAACTCATTGAAAAGTTGCCCGATTTGTCGCTTCTGTATTTTGCAGATTCGTGAAGTTCGAGCTTTCTCTCCGCGGCCTTCGCATCTTCCGCATCATCAGATTTAGCGTTCATGACCGTTGAAACTGTCTTGTAATCGACATTCTGCGAAAACGAGTAGATCCCGTTTTTGTCGCGGAAATAGGAGACCGGAGCGACGATCAGCTTTTCCAGCTCGTCAAGCGAAGTATAGAGCTGACTTTCGTCTATCTTCGGCTCGTATGTATCTTCGTTGAGCACGCGCCATTTGCTTTCCACGCTGCCGCTGCCGCCTGAACACGAAACGATCAGCATGATTGAGAACCAAAAAACTATAAAATTCTTCATCTTCCCACCTAAAACAAAAAAAACGCAGTATTTTAACGATTTTTTTCTTAAATTCAAGATTGGGCCATTTTTTTGCTTTTTTCCTGTTTACCCTTAAAATATTGCGTTTTTGGGATATTTTGGAGGCTTCGATGTTAAAAATAATAATCTGCGACGATCCGCTTTTTTACATCAAAAACAGAACCGACAAACTTTCGTGGAACGCCGCTTCTAAAGAGGAATTCTTCGCACAGATCCTTGGTTTCACAAGGCAGAACAAAAATTTCAGCATAGCTTACGGCGAATATCTTTTCGATGACGATGCAAAAGCCGTGACACTGCTCGAAACACTTGAAGGAAGCACTTCCGACATCACCCTGTTCTGCCGCGAAGCGAACCTTCCTGCGGCTCTTATGCGCTACGGTGCGATAGAAACTCTGAGACCTGATCTTTCGATATTTCTGGAAAAGACCGAGGCTCTCCCGTTCTCCCAAAAGACGAAAGAGACGATCTTCGAAAACCTCAAGGGATTTCCCTTTTCAAGGATCGACTCTCTTCTGGACACCGTCGCGAAATTCGGAGAAGAACAGGCTGTAGAGCATGTTTTGCAGTCGAAGCGCAGCCTTCTCATGCAGAACGAAATACTTGAAGTCATCAATGTTGACGACGGGATCTCCGGTATCGGCGGCTACGACGACCTGAAACAGTGGATAACAGAGCGCAGGAACAACTTTTCGGAGGATGCCCGCAAATTCGGGATCCCGATGCCGAAAGGAATGCTCATGCTCGGTGTTCAGGGTTGCGGAAAATCGCTTACGAGCAAGGTCATATCGAACATCTGGAATTTTCCGCTCGTCAGACTCGACTTCATCAACCTTTTCAGAAAAGGCCAGAGCGTCGAGGAGCTCCTTAAATCGGCGATCTCCACGATCGAAGGTTTTGCACCGGTCGTTCTGTGGATAGACGAGATCGAAAAAGCCCTTTCGCAGGAAGGTGAAGGGGCCGAGATACGCAGAGTTTTAGGCTGGCTTATGACATGGATGCAGGAGAAAAAGGAGCCTGTTTTCCTTGTCGCTACGGCAAACAGAGTTTCGCTTCTCCCGCCTGAACTCCTCAGAAAAGGGCGTTTTGACGAGATATTCTTCGTTGACCTTCCCTCAAAACCGGAACGCGAGGAGATCTTCAAGATCCACCTCAAAAAACGGGGAAGAGATCCGAAAGAGTTCGACACGGACAAGCTGGCCGGGAATTCCGAAGGCTTCAGCGGCGCCGAGATCGAGCAGACGGTCGTCGATTCGCTCATCACGGCATATTCGAGAAACTGCGGACTCACGCAGAAGATCCTGGAAGAGATCCTGCGCAGGACTGTTCCCCTTTCAAAGACCTACGAGGAGAACATCAAAGAACTCAGGATCTGGTCAAGGAACCGCGCAAGAAACGCTTCAGGCAACAGAAAGATAGAGTCTTTCTTCGGGAATTAGCGGAAATCCTGCATCTTTCCTCAAAATCGCCACATTTTTCACATAACTTTTGCAAGTTTTTGGAGATTTAAATCCTACGATACTCGCAATGTATAACCGTATTTATACTCTAATTCGCCATTACTTTTCAACTCGTAAACAAGCAAAGAAGTTCTTGCACACAAAGGACCGCAGAACCAGTGTTTATAGACAAAAACCAAATTGGTTGCCGGGTCCAGATAAGGTGTAGAGAATGTGATCTCTGGGCGTTCCCTCGACGGTTTCATGCACTCTTCACTTGTGCGGATCATCTGCCCCGCAACCTGCCTGTAGCACCCTGCATTGCTTGTAAAACCGTCTTTTTCGCAGGAATATTTTTCAAGTCCGCGGATAATCATTGATTCTTCATTTACAGCAAAAAAATTCCTTACAACTTCAGCGATATTGCCGTTTTTACCTATTTCCGGCACATCACCTATATACCATTCAATCGAGGCTGTTATCGAGAACCTCGATCTTTTTGCTCCGATTGAAGAACTGTCACGCTGATTTTCTTCGGCTCTTTTCTTTCTTGCCACATCAGGAAAAGATTGTGTTCTTATTTTTATTGTAGTGCAGGTTCCATCTCTACTGTTGTTGCGTGTCTGATGGCGGATGATTTTCAGAAGAAGATCTTGCTTTAACTCGTATTCTTCTCTTGTTTTTTCGACAGCGCCGTATTTTGCAAGCATTTCTTGGGTGATTTCAACACCTTGATTTCTGCAATAATCACCTATGCTGGTATCGTTGAACTGCCATTCAGGGTCAAAACCCATGGAAATCATAAATTCTACCAGTTCCTGATTTTTGCATCCGCACATTTTCGAAACCGGAAAAATGAAGTTCCGAAGCGTTGCTCCGTTTTTCAGAAGAAGAGGGATAATCTTCTTAACGCTTTGATTGTATGCGGCTTTATCTGTGTCCGGAGGCACACATTCTTTCGGCACAACAGCAAAAAACGGATAAATTTTTATTAAACTACCGTCAGACCTTGCATTGAAAAAGGTAGCACTCGCACCGTTTCTCAGCAGAAGTTCCGCTATTTCATAGTCGAAAGTCAGAAAAGCCACTTCAAGAGCCGTTACTTCCGGATCATATTCGTTGTAATCAGGGTCGGCACCTTTTGACAAAAGATATTCCGCGACATCTTTTTTGTGCGAGAGGACTGCTTCAATCAAAGCCGATTTATCGTTTTCTTCTTCATCAAAAAAGCTGGGATTGCCCTTCGAATCTATAGAATCTCTGACTTTTATCGTCTTTTCATTTGGTGATACTCCCGCTTTTTCAATCAGATATTTAACCGCTTCAAGATGACCTTCACCTGCTGCCGCATTCAATGGAGAAGGATAAGAAATTATCACATCTTTACCGTATTTGTCTTTTCTTTGAACAGAAAGGACTCCTTTCTTTCTGGCGTCGGCACCGTTTTTTATCAGAAAATCGAGGATTTCGACATTACCGTTAAATGCAGCCCACATCATTGGTGTCGCACCGTTTTCGTCGATGAAGCTGACATTTTCCTGCGTTGTAATTCTTTTAACTTTGCCAAAATCATTATTTTTGACAGCTTTTATCAGATTTTCTCCGCTATTTGAGGTGCAGGAAATCAGCAAAAATAAGAAAATTGCTAAAAATATCAGTTTTTTCATTCCAACAATCTTAAAAAGCACAAAAAACGTAATATTGTAAGGAGTTTGGCTGGAATGGCAAGGATTTAGGATTAAGCGGTGAAAAGAGAGCAAAACTTATCAGTTTCAGTAATTATCTTAAAAACACTGTCGGGGAAATCATCGGGAAAGGTGGTGCCCAGGGACAGAATCGAACTGCCCACACGGGGATTTTCAGTCCCCTGCTCTACCGACTGAGCTACCTGGGCACCAGCGAGCGGCATAGTAACCAAATAGCGGTTGATGTCAAGAAAAAAATCAAAAAAATCTCAAAAAATTAATTTTCAGAATTTTTCTGTTATGATTCCGCGTTTTTTGACGGAGCGAACTATGACTTTGGACATAATTTTTGCAGTCTTTATCCTTCTTGCGATGGTCGCCGGATATTTGGGAGGCGGTTTCAAAGAGATCTTCAAACTCATAATCTTCGCCGCCATCTTTGCAGCCTTCAAGATCCCGTCGCTTGAAAGCGCGATGCAGGAACTCACGGGACCTAAATTCTACACGACTTTCTACATCGTCGCCTTTATCGTCTCGTATTTTCTCATTTACAAGATCCTCTTTTTCGCTCTTCGCGACCTCATAAAGGAAAAAGAGGGAGCTTTAGGCGCAACGAACAAAACCTTGGGGATAGTCTTCGGATTTTTCAAAGGACTTGCCGTGATATTCGTGATGATCTACATTTTCGATTCGCTCGTAAAGCACAATATTTTCATCGAACTGAAACCCTACACTGACGATTCTGCGCTCTATGCGCTGACAAAGACCGTCATCACCAGGACCGGGCTTATTTTCTTTTAAGGAGCTCTCATGCAGGATGTAGTCGTTCCGGTATCGGCTTTTGTGAAAGACCTCAAGAATGCGGTCGAAGGAGCGTTCGGCTTTGTTGCGCTCCGCGGGGAGATAACCAACCTTACACGCGCTTACTCAGGCCACATCTACTTCACTCTGAAAGACAACGATGCCCAGATCAAATGCGCCCTCTTCAAAAACCAGCAGAAAATGAACCGTGCCGAACTCAAAAACGATGCCGAATATGTCGTCTACGGCAGGATCTCGGTCTATGAACCGCGGACAGAGATAACTTTGGTCGCATCTCTCGTCGTTCCTTTCGGCGAAGGTCTCGCGGCAATGCAGCTCAAAATGATCAAGGAAAAACTGCAGAAAGAGGGCGTTTTCGACGATATCCACAAAAAACCGCTCCCAGAATATCCTGCGGTCATCGGTGTAGTCACAGCTGAAAGCGGAGCTGCGATACACGACATAATCAGAGTTTCAAGAAAGCGCTTCCCTGCGGCTCAGATCATCCTCTCACCAGCTTTGGTCCAGGGAAAAGACGCACATTTGAGTATAATTGCAGCACTCGAAAGACTTTCAGCCCTCGATGAAGTCGAAGCAATAATCATCGGACGCGGCGGAGGCTCGAAAGAAGATCTCGAACCATTCAATTCCGAAGAGCTCGCACGCGCCGTCATCAGATGCGGAAAACCGATAGTCAGCGCGGTCGGACACGAGACCGACACCACGATCCTGGATCTTGCCGCAAGTTTTTCAGTCGCGACTCCGAGCGCAGCGGCGGAACTCATCTTTCCTGACAGTTCCGAGATCATGCAAAGCGTGAAAAATTCGGAAAAAATGATGAAAAAGCAGGCTGAAAACATCCTTTTTTCAAAGTTTATGATGCTCGACAACCTCACATTATCGCTCAAAAACCCGAAAGATATCATAAACTCGGTCCTGCACGATACAGAAAAACTGATGTTCCGTGCAGAATCGGCGCTTAAAGAGATGATAAACAGAAAATTCACCGAACTTTCAGAGCTCGAAAAACAGCTCGAGACTGTAAATCCGCTCTCGCCGCTCGCAAGAGGCTTTGCAATAGTTTTGCAAAACGGAAAGACCGTCAAAAAAAGCGTTGAACTTGAGCCTGCATCACCTTTTGAGATAAGATTCGGCGACGGAAAAGTGAAGATCGGCTAAGATCAGGATCCTGCCGGAAGACCGCATCTCTGCTGGCTAAATTTGACTATTTCAACCGTTTTCTTAAAATAACTGACCTTTTTAGTTTTTTACCGTGATTCGGAGGAAGAATGACAGAAAAAGGTTTCAATTCAGAACATAAATACGGGATTTCTTTGATCTTTTTCTCATACACAGCACTTCTTTTCCTTCTTTCGTCGTGCGACCTCTTCGATGACTGCTCAAGTTCGAACTCATACTCGATGCGCTGCAACGGGCTTTCCCTCGAACAGTGCGTCTACCGCGACAACGGCTACAAATGGGTGGAATACAAAAGCTGTATCACCGGATGCCCGTCGGAGATCGGAAATCCGTCATGCGTCGCTTCGACCTGCTCGTGTTCCGTTCAGTCGCAGTATGTCTGTGAGCGGGGCGGCATATACCGCTGCAACGGAAACAATGCCGAAAAATGCGCAAGTCTTGACCACTACAACGGCAACATCTGGGAAAATATCAAAAACTGCGGTTCTCTCTTCAGGGAAAACGAAGTCGTTGAAAGCGGTGCATGCAGTTCTACAAATGAATACTACGAACCGAAATGCGTTCCGAAGATCAAAAGGACTTTCCGCGGAAAGTGGCTGAGACTCGACAACAGCACCGACTTCTACCTTGGGACAAACGGCATCACGCGAGGTTCCTACAACAGCCAGTTCATACCGGAATCAGTCACGAAGATCGACGACAACATGCTTGAAATAGCAACCGAGGACGAGACTTTCAGGCTCATCCGCAACAGCATCACAGATGCGACATTGAAACTGAACGTAAAACAGGCTTTCGGCTACACAAGATCGCCCTCGGGAAGCGGCGTCGGCGGGATCGATGTCGTTCTTGAAAACACGCAGGATCCGGGCGAGACCTACGAAAAGCAGTCGGGAAACGACGGAAACACCGAGTTTGACGGCATCGTTTCAGGCGAATACACGATCTCTGTCGGAAGCACCAGCGTGACGCAGACGATCTCCGACTACCTCAACGCCGGAAATTTCTACGTTTCGCCGAACGGCTATATCTACAAAGCGGTCCTTAACTCAACGAACGAAGTTTATTATGCCGAAGACCGCGACAACAGCGAGGAAGGCAACAGATACTCAGTCCATCTCCGCGTTTATAATCTCGGAAATCAGGACGCTTCGGCGACGACGATCTCGCTGAAGACCAATGACGATTCGGTCAAAGTCGATGCGAAAGACGAAATTTTAGGGACTATCGAACCCGAAAGGTATGTTTCCTACAGTTTTTCCATTGAAACGATCCCGTTTTCAAAGACAGCCGGTCTGAACAGCGCAGTCTATCACGATGTCGAGTTTTTGGTTTCGCTCAAAGACATCAACGGCGAAACCTGGGAGGATGTCGTAACTCTGCGTATCTTCAGAAAAGCGGTCCCGATTTACCTTTATTCCACGATGTCGAACCCCTTTATCCTCCTTTCTCCGCACAGAGAGATAGTCAGTATGTCGAGCGTTGTCTGGGTCCCCTACCGCCCCGATGCGAAATACAAGCTCATAGCGCAGAGCCTCTCCCTCAACACCGAAGGAGTCTATTCGATCGGCGTAGGTTCGTGGGACAGCGAAAAATGGAACTCCGACCGCGAGAATTTCACCGATGTTTCGAACTACGAGCCCAACAATCAGGAATCCCAGGCAAAAACTGTAAAGATGAACTCACAGACGACATCCTATCTGCATAAAAACGATCTTGATTTCTGGATAATCGATATGAGTAAATAATGAATAAAATCAAACACTTAATTTTAATCTCCGTATTACTTTCAGTTTTTGCGCTTTCAGCGAAGGAAGAAGAGAGACCTCAGAACAAATTCAGCGTGAACATCCAGTACAGCCAGACTTCGGGCTTCATTCCGGCTGCCGACATTCTCTGGCACTATACAGACACCGTTTTTTCATCGCTCTACGGCAACTACTACATCACGGCGGAAAAAAAGAGTCTCGAGAACTATAAAAACAGCAAATATGCCCTTTTTTCGAGAACTTTTCTCCTCGGAGCAGATATTTTGGGCTTCTATGCGGCAAAACAGCCGGCGCTTTTCGCCGTCAGTGCCGGAGTCGAATACAAACGGCTGAAAAACGAGGAATTCGGCTTTTTCGACCTCGAAGATTCGACCGTCACTTTCGAGAACACAACTCAGCTCGACATGATATTTCCTTTCCTCAAGCTCAGGATCGACAAATATTCGAAAGTGATAAACAACCGTTTCATGTTCGTCTTCTACCCCACATTCTGTCTTTTCACCGATCAGAAACTGTTTCTTGATCCTCTGACTCTGCGTGTTTACGAGACCGATTCGGTAAAATGGCAGGTCCCGGCAATCGAACTTTCTGACGAACTTCTTTTCGATTTCTCACCTTTCGGAGGGATCCTGCTGAGCGGCACTTTTTCATTCTGGCAGGCAAAATACAAGTCAGCCGTGCTTAAAAAAAGGTCGGGGAAGTATGTTTTCGACAAAGTCGGCGTGACACAGAACTTTTTGGAATATACCGCGTCGATGTCTTATGTCCTTCCGTTTGAGATCGCAGGCAAGATCCGCCCGAAACTCGGTGTCGGCGTTCTCGGATCGGCAGAATTCAGAAACAACAACGGCTCAAAATCGACACACAAAGACATCGGCTACCTTATCGTAGCAGGATTTTACTACTAAAAATACTCCTCTCCCCTTTTCTTTCTGCAAAACGGAAATAAATAAAAGGTGGATTTTGTTTATTGAGCGTTTTTTTTTGTGGAGGATGATATGAAAAACCTGATCAAATTTATGTTTTTGCCGTTGTTTTTGTTCGTTTCGGCAGTAAGTCTGAACGCCGCCGATATGCGTGATTTCGAGCAGGAACTCATCAAAGTTTCTGAAAAAGCAAAAAAAAGTGTTGCTTCGATCAAAGTCGAGATAACCGAGCAGCAGAGGATGCGTGACCCGTTTTTTGACTTCTTTTTCGGCAATCCGCAACAGCCGCGCAGCAGAAAAAGCCAGGCACAGGGTTCGGGTTTCGTAATCGACGACAAGGAGGGTTTCATCGTAACGAACAACCACGTCGTCCAGAAAGCCGAAAAAATCGAAGTCATGATCGACGGCAGGACTTTCAGCGCAAAACTTATCGGCACAGACCCGCACACAGATGTCGGCCTAATAAAAATAGAAGAATTCAAAAAGGGAGAGATCCAGGCACTCAAATTCGCCGATTCAGACAAGATAAAAGTCGGAAGTTTCGCCATCGCGATAGGAAACCCGTTCGGACTTTCCAACAGCGTGACCTTCGGCATCGTTTCGGCAAAAGGACGTTCCGGAATGCGTGTCACCGACTACGAGGACTTCATCCAGACAGACGCGGCGATAAACCCCGGCAACTCGGGAGGACCGCTCCTCAACATCGAAGGAGAAGTCATCGGCATGAACACCGCAATCCTTTCGCAGTCAGGCGGATACATGGGGATAGGCCTCGCAGTTCCGGCGAATATGGTCAAGGACATCACGGAACAGCTCAGGAGCGGCAAAAAGATCCAGCGTGCGATGATGGGGATCGTCATTCAGGAGCTCAACAACGACATCAGGAACTACTTTGAGATCGACAAATCCGTAAACGGGATCCTTGTTTCCAGCGTTGAAGCAAAAAGCCCTGCGGCAAAAGCTGGACTTCAGCAGTACGACCTCATTACGAAATTCGACGACAAGGAGATCGAAAACATTTCGCAGTTCAGGACAGCGGTAGCATTCAGCCCCTACGGCAAAAAGATACCGCTTGAGATCATCCGAAACGGCAAGCCGATGAAACTTGAAGTCGTCCTCGACAAAAACTACCAGCCTTCAGACACTCCGCAGGAGCTTGACCAGAAAGTTCTTGACGAAATAGGCCTCACCCTCAGCGACAACAAAGGAAGGATCACCGTTTCCAACGTCGAGCAGGGTTCGCTCGCTCAGTCGGCAGGCATCATGCCGGGAGACGTGATCGTCGCAGTCAACAAAAGACGTGTCAAAAACGCCGCTGAAGCAAACCAGATCATCAACAAATCGAAAAAACTCCTCTTCACCATCAACCGCAACGGCCGTGATTTCATCGTGGTGATCAACAGATAGCAAAATGGATATCCAGCATCACTACACCGAGCATGGAAACGGCTTTCCGCTGATCCTTCTTCACGGCAACGGAGAGGATTCCACCTACTTTGAAAAGCAGTTTCCCGCTTTCTCTCAGCGCTATCACGTCTATGCAGTCGATACGAGAGGTCACGGAAAAACTGCGAGAGGCTCGGCACCTTTCACCATCAGACAGTTTGCGGATGATCTGGCCGGATTCATGAAGAGCAGGCAGATCGAAAAGGCAGATATTTTAGGCTTTTCCGACGGAGCCAACATCGCGATGCTCTTTGCTATAAAATACCCCGCTCTTGTGAACAAACTCGTCCTGAACGGCGGCAATCTCGATGCAGGCGGAGTAAAGAGAATGACACAGATCCCGATCGAGATCGGTTACAGGATCGCCCGCCTTTTTGCCGGAAGAAGCGAGTCCGCAAGAGCAAAGGCTGAAATGCTCGGCCTGATGGTGAACGACCCTGACATAAAGCCTGAAGAACTTGCTGCGATCAAAGCCCCGACATTAGTCATCGTCGGGACTGACGACATGATAAAGGAATCCCATACGAAACTGATTGCGGCAAATATCCCGGGAGCCGAACTTGCGTTTATCAAGGGCGGACATTTCATCGCCAGCGAAAATCCGACAGAATTCAATCAGAAAGTGCTCGAGTTTTTACAGAAATAATTTTCCCGCATTCCGTCATGTTGAGGCTAAGCCGAAGTTCCCCGTCATGTTGAGCAGTGCGAGAAACATCTGTGACCTCTCCGTCACTACGTGACACCTCTCCTACTTCAGGAGAGGCAAGAAGCGGTAGAAACATCTCTGCTTTTGAATGGAAATGGGAATTATTTTGGGGAGTTATTCTTGGCTAAAGCTGGTTTTCAGTTGCTGAGTCCGTCTTCAATTTTAAGATATTTTCTCGAATTGTTGAACTTTAAATATAATTTTATGATTAAAAACTTGACTTTATTTTATAGCAATAAATGATTTTGTAGTTTATTTCTTTGAAACAGAGGTGAAAAATGAACTTTTATGCCGTCATTGATACAAATGTTGTTGTTTCTGCCATGCTGAAACGCGATTCTGTTCCGGCAAAGATAATTGATTTGCTGCTTGCAGGAATAATAATTCCGGTCTTTAATGAAGAAATATTGAGTGAATACGAGGAAGTTTTACTACGGCCGGAGTTCGGTTTCGCACAGGATGATGTTAATAAATTTATGGATTTCATGAGAAAAAACGGAATCTTTCTTGAAAAAAATCTTTCCGATGAAAAATTCAATGATCCGGACGACGCTGTTTTTTATGAAATTGCACTGTCCGCAATAAAAAGCAGAGAAGCCTATCTTGTTACCGGAAACATCCGGCATTTTCCGCAAAAAGAATTTGTTGTTACACCTCGCGACATACTCAATATTGTATTGAGTTATATTGACAAATAATTTGTTTGTAAGTATAATATATTTGGAGGTGGTGACATGAGCTATACAATTCAAGTCAGAATAGATGATGATTTAAAAACCCAGGCGACTGAAGTTTTCGACCGTCTCGGTCTTGATTTTTCAACAGCGATCCGAATTTTTCTGAAAAAAAGTGTTGCGGTGAACGGCATCCCGTTCGAACTCAGAAACGAAACTCCGACGGAAGCAGCAGCCGCAGTCGAAAACATGAGGGCATCCGCGGAAGAAAACGACATCGCGGATCTCACCCTTGATAAAATCAACGGAATCATCAACAAGGTCCGCGAAATCAGAAAAAAATAGGTCTTCGTCCAACTCGTCATGTTGAGCAACGCGAAACATCTCTGACCTTGAATGGAAATGGGAATTATTTTGGGGAGTTATTGCTTTTTTCCGCCAGCAGTTGGAACTGAAAGGTGAGTGACAATTTGTCCCCTTCCTCACAATAATGAGTTGTTCGGATTTTCCGAACAACTAAAATTTCTGAAAAAACTGTTTTGCTTTCCACTCCGCAGGAATGGAATATATCTTGCCTTCCTCAGTCGGCACATTGTCCGGCATAACTGCGTTTTCAAAGCGTTTGTAATTATTTTTCATTAAGACAACTTTTGATTTCCAGCATTGTAAAGTGTTGGCGACATCATGGCTGTAATTTGATGGCGGAAAAATAACTTTCAGTTTTATTTCAGGAAAATCCGACTTTATAAATTCCAACGGCGGCAACAGATCTGTATCCGCACTTATCAAAGTTATCGAATCGGTTGACCGGTGAATACAATCTCTAATCATTCTGACGGAAATATTTACATCGGTTTTCTTTTCTTCCGGGCGTGAAATCTTGGTTTTGCAGGAAGGACACTCGTATTGTTTTTCCAGATATTTTCCGCGGACAATTTCGAACCGATCTTTATTCAAAGCTTTGTTCGCGTTCAAAAACGCGCTTTGTCTTGCGCTTTTACCTATGCTCAGAGGTGTTGCCGTAAAATAGATGACCTTTGCAAGGATTTCATCAGGTCCGATAAAGCCTTCGCAAAGTTTCACGATATCTATCCAATAAGCATTTTCACATTTTTTATCAGTTAGAATTGATCGTTTTATGCCATAATAGAAATTAAATCCATCTATGTAAAAAGTAGCCAGATTCTTATTATCGCTTTCCATAACGCAAATTAACAACAAAGCCAAAAAAAAGAGCCACGACAGGCGTGGCTCATAACCATTCAAGAAAGAATGGCGTTGCATTGAACGCGATATATAATTTAAAATAGACTTTGTCAAGATTTATTTAAGAAAAATTTTATTGGTGCCACAAAATAATCTACGGATTCCACCGCCCTGCATCCTGTAGAGACTTCATACCATGGTCTCTCTGTGCCGTGGTGCGTCTCAATACCATGGCGGCTCGCCAGCAGATTTTTGAGGTTCAGCTTTCGCCGGATTTGATTTCACTTTGTCTGCATCGGTATTCCAAATTGGAATAGCGATATTTCCTTATCGCTTAGTGTAAAACAGAATTTGCATCGACACCTTAAATGCAAACAAAATTAAAACATACAAATATTTAGTTTGGACATCGAGATTATTTTTGTTGTTTTTCAAAAACTATTAAATAAAACTTGATTTTTTAAATTTTACAATCTATTTATCGATCGTTTGAATTGTTATTTTTATCAATTTTCATCTTGAAAAGATAAAATGAAGAAACACGAGAATCAAGCTATTTTATTTGAAGCAGTGCAGACGATAAAGACCGCGATACTGAAAAGTCAAGGTGACGCGGCAAGATCTGTAAATGAAAAGCAGTTATTGCTTTATTTTGGGGTTGGTAAATACATATCTCTAAATTCGAGATCGGGTTTTTGGGGAAAAGGAGCTATTGATGCCATAAGCAGTCAATTGGGCAGAGAGATGCCCGGACTGAAAGGTTTTTCATCACGAAATCTAAGAAATATGCGTACTTTTTATGAAGAGTGGGCACTACTTGCCGGAGACAAGCAGGAACAGATATCATCGAAAAATCTCTCTGGAAAGGCTGAACTGCAAATTTGGCAGACGCGTCTGCCAAATTCCGACATTTTTTCCAGAAATGAGTTTTTTAACATCAGCTTTTCACATCACACACTCATTTTGTCCAAAATAAAAAATTACGATGAGCGGATATTTTATATAAGGCTGGCAGCGGCAGAAAAACTTAGCCACGATGAACTGAAAATCAGAATCATTTCAGATGATTATCACCATCGCAGCATACTGCCGAACAATTTCGGAGAAACATTTTCCGAGTCGGAGCAGGCTTTTCGTGCAATAAATATGTTCAAAGACGAATATCTGCTTGATTTTATCAATGTTGAGCAACTCGGAATCCGTGACAATCAGGATATTGATGAAAAAGTCTTGGAAAATGCCATTGTTCACAATGTTAAAAATTTTATTTTGTCGTTCGGCAAAGATTTCGCATTTATAAGAAACCAGTATCACATTGATGCTTTTGGCGAGGATCAATACATTGATCTCTTGTTCTTCAACCGTGAACTGAATTGCCTTGTTGCAGTAGAACTTAAAAGTGGCAGATTCAAAACCTCATATTTGGGTCAGCTTTTCGGATATCTCAGCGTTCTCGATGAATTCGAGAAAAAGCCGCATGAAAACCCATCCATCGGAATCATTTTATGCAAAGATATGAATAAATCGTTTGTTGATTTTGTAATCCGAGATTATACGAAACCAATGGGGGTCGCCACTTACAAAACATCAAAAGATATGCCGGATAAACTGAAAAAAGCTTTACCGGATATTGATGATTTAAGGAAATTGCTGGAATCAAATGAAAAGAAAGAAGGCTAACGATTCGTCTTCCGTGAACGCGGGAAACTCCCCTGTTGTCCAAAGTCGCCAATTGCGACTTTGAACAAATTCACCAATAAATTCAGGCTGTTTCTATACCGATATTTTTGAAAAATCTCGACTGTCGTACATGATACGGTTTTGTGTCATCTTGCATGATTTGGAAAAACTCACCAGCTTGGTGGAGGATTTTTTATCCAGAAATGCCTGATCATTATACACAAAAGTGGCCGAACTCTCTCACCACTTCGGAGATTATCCAGTCACCATTTTTCTCCTTATATAGCCAATTGATAATGAATAGCTATTACTATACTGATCGCTTCCTGTAATATTTAGTTCTGCTTCGCTGTCAGTATCTAAATTTACCATCCGATCTCTAATGAATTCAGCATGAACAAGCTCTGTCTCAGCCTGATTTGATACTAATATATCTTCCTCTGACGAAACACTTCCTTTTGTTGCATCATTCTTCATCAAAATCCACCTCTTCTTTCTTATCAAAATGGGAGTAAAAGTATTGTGGATTATACTTTCTGTCAAAATAGTGCTTTCTCTTTAACCAGATAAAGCCATCTCCCTTTGAAATAATCGATACATCAATTGGACCACCGACAGTTCCAATATTTCTGTCAATAGCGACCTTTCTCCTAAGAGATGTAATATTGATCATAGATTCTGCAAGTAACGCCAATTCCTCAATGGGAAGAGATGCCACAGATTGAATAATCGGACGCATATAATTATTTCCGGCAGTCTCTGTCATATGCTGAATAATTCTTCCTGTAACATTTGTTAACTGAGTACGTACATCCTCTTTCTTATCTTGAGCAAAACAGTTGTCGTCAATTGAGTTTAAACATCCATTAATTTGTTTTGGAATCTCTTGTGCCAAATCGTTGATGAACTGATCGTTAATGCCAAACAAAAATGTTTGCATTACATCAGTCTGTGCAAGCGGGGCGATGGAAGCAGTATTACTTTCTGATATCTCTACATTCTCAACAATACTATACTTTAATTTTGTGTCAATGACACCTCCAATATGCAAGTGGACCAGATGAGGATAAATTTCCTCTTCACCATAACCAGCAATTGCAACTCCAACAAAGCCACTTCTATCGAAATCTGTATCATAAAGCTCACAGGCTTTTTTGCATACTTCTTGTATTTGGTCATCTGTAAGCCATTGCAAGTTTTGGTCTTTCTTGACTAAATCGACAAATGTTTTGAGATAATGGATTTCTACGTATTCACCAAAGTGGTAATCCGCTCGTTTCTTGATCTTGTTAACGAAATTAATAGTTGCGGTGACTGCAGATTCCCCCACTTTTTTTATTCCTGTTTCATCCAGCGGCTTCCCGGAATTGTTTTGCTTTGAATTCATGAATATTTTATAATCCCCAAGCAATCCGCGCATTAGATCAGAGAACACTTGTAAAACGTATGTCTGTTCATTGATATCAAACCTGAAAAAGTGAGATCTTTCTTTAAGGTAATTAAGAAAATCATTAACATAATCGTTCAACGTTGGGAACACACGATCCCCAAGCTGTTTCTTATATTGTTTAACGACTATTTCAATTGGAACCGTCATAAGCGCAGCATTTGCATAAACAATCACTCCAACAGGGGCAACCCTCGAAAGTGAAAATAGCTTATTTGCTGAATTATGAATTGCCGCATGGTCTCCAACAGTGACTGCACTATCAGCGGCCATCGCAATTGCATTTCTGTTCATAATACAAATTCCTGCACTCATTTCTTTATTTCTCCTTTTTGTTCAAATATGCACTCTTTTAGGTTATTTCTTCCTATATCCATCCTTGGATTTAGAAAGCGGTCCATCCATATACTTTTTCCCGCACTTGGCAAAACACTCATACGCATCAGAAGCAGTGCCGATAATAGCGCGTGTTTCCGCATCTTTCATGTCGAGGTAAGTAGCTTGTCCCTTATAATCGGATACAAACCAGTAACGAGAGAAAGACTCTCCGAAATCCTCAACATATCGAGCGATGCCCTTGAGCTTTGGCATAGTGTCAGCGAGATGCAGACCGTGAGGATCGACTACAGCCGGCATTTCTCGATTCCCAACCTTTTCAAAGAAAATGAAGTCGGGATGCAGGACCTTACGATCATCGCCCAAACGATACGGAATACGTAGTGATTGCCCTGTGGTTTTGCCGACCGGGTTACGATACCAGCATATAACCTCCGGTCGCTTGAGCTCATGCATTACGACAGCATCTTCGGAATCGTAAAGGTTAAACCACGCCATATGTGTTTTCGGATCATTTACAACGTGCTTCGGGTACTTCTTGCCGCCAGCATCCTGCGTATCTGCGACAGGTTTATCAAGAAATACCGTATGCGGAATACCATGCTTGCTCATACCGGAGGCGAACTGAGTGCGCACGCTCGTTGGATATTTGGCAATCAGCGGATCATACTCCTCAGTCAGCTTTTCCAGTTTTGTTCTGGCGCTCTGTTTTACCGCTTCAACAATCTCCGGTACGGCTGCTGCGGCAGCGATTTCGACGTTAATATCGAGCGGTTCCATGCCGAGCAATATCTGCTGACGGAAAAATGCATTAGTAACGCTCGGTGAAAGTGTGACATCACCGCGTCTTCTCGCATTTGCAATTGCATAAGCATCTGCATCATCCACATAAACCTTGGTTTTTGCTGATACCGCATCCAGATATTTTAATTCGACTTGCGTTGATTTTGCGTGAAGAACAGTATCACGCGCCTCCTCAAATTTGTCGCTGAATGTTACGATGCTCTCATTCAAAGCACGAAGCATAGCATCAATGGCTTTTTCAAGTTCGCCGGGAGCATCTGGTTCCGCTTCTGCAGTTGGCTTATGCTGCGTTGTAGGAGCAACAGCCGGCACACCTGTTTCAGCAACTTTTGCGCCTGTGGTTCTGCTGTCTGTTTTGGAAGCAGGTTTATCTCCAGATTCTGTGGAAACTATCGGAGATTTCGCTTCTTCTCTATTATCCGGTGTAGTCTCAGATTCGCCTTCAGTTTTCTGTGAAATATCATCTATTCCGATATCATTTTCCTCAAGCATACCCGCATAGGAAATGACACCATCGATGTAATTTGATGTAGAGTGGGCTCTTTCACGCGAAGCAATGCCAGTGAACACATCATCGATTCCAAAAGTGGAGTCCCATTCTACATTGACCGGTTTTGTAACGATTTCGCGTCCTGATTCTTTGGAAACGCCGCTGTAATCATCATTGCCTTCTTCGGTCAGATACTTCACGACTTTTTCAAGTGTAGCTGGATCAAAGTATGGCAAGAAACAACTAACTGAGTTGAGGAGCTCAATATTCACGCTTTCTGCAAGCGGAGTACGTACCATACGGCCAATGAGCTGTGCAATATAAGTATCATCCTGATGCGGACGCATAGAGAAGATGACCTCAGCGCGTGGACAGTCCCAACCGGTACTGATAGCTTCCTTAGCGAAAAGAATCCGAATATCGCTCTTTCGCTGCACGTCTTGCGGCTCAACGCATGGCACTTCATATGGAGCAAGATGCATATCTCCTTCGCCGCTGATAACATGTGCAAACGCAGTAGAACGGTCCAAAGAGGGGATTTTTTCGTAGATCTCAGAGCATATTTGCCGTATCTTATCCGAGGAAACCTTGTTCGGAACCTGAACGACCATCAGCGGCCGTACCATCGGAGCATCGTTCTTTTCGCAATACATCTGCCACAGTTCCGTAGATTGTACGAGCGTTTTACATGCTTCAGTCAGATAGATGTTATAGACGGCCGCTCCTTCTGTCGGTGCTTGCAATACGATCTTATCTTTCAACAGACCACTGGCCTGAACATCTGCAGGGCTGACTTTTACCACGGGATAAGGAATGCGCTCAGAACGGCCTTCCATGGCAGCGGTAAAGCGTTTCGGCGTTGCAGAAATGCCAACTACAACAGGAATTGGACTCTTTCCATCATCCCCGTCGATAATTCTGCTTGTGATGGTTTCACCAGCGGTATCCTTCTTATCTGCGCTGCCCAATCCCTTATGCGCTTCATCATAGAGCATATAGAGATGGACAGAACTATCGTTGATCGTGCGGCGCAACAGTTGCCAAAAGGTAGGTGTTTCCCCACCTTTTGTAAGTAATCCGGCGCTGGACAGCTTTTGACGGTTTAGAAAGTAGATATGTCCCGGCTCCAGCTCATCATGATCGCCGGTAAAGGTGTTTTCAATTGTTTCGATCAGCGTCGGGTCCAGATCCGTGGCTTCACGGAATTTATATATGGTCTGCTCGTTCAAAGACGGGCTATCGGAAACCCACAACACAGTAGCAAACGGATCACGCTCAATACCCCATTCGGGGTTACCGTTAAAGATTGCTTCCACTGCAGCAGCCACCATGATGGTTTTTCCGGAGCCGGTAGGAGAAGCCAAGCAACACGATGCGGAATCGCCGTCCCGATAGTATGCATCGCGGGCCTTCAGCATTCTATCAAGTAATGCCTTTGTCGCAGTGACCTGAAAATCTTTTAATTCAAATTTCATATATATTTCTCCTTATCCTATGGCGTTGATTTCGAAGGAGCGAAGATAGCTTTCATATAACTGCATCACTCTATACCCCGGTAATTCTGCGCATAAACTACGATAACGCTCTGCGGCATCCGTCACGATGAACACGGTTTTTATCTCCTTGTTTTCCAAGACGGCCTCAACAAAACGCGTCTTATAGCGCGGGTCAAAGAGCACAGCATATGTTTCTCCGATCACATACCCCTTCTGGCGCTGAAGAATCTTTCCTTTGCAACCTCCAGCCAGCCACAGAATCGGCGCGATACGGTCGAAAGCCAGATCTGCACTAACTACAGAAGGCTCCAAATACTCAAGATCAAAGAAGATGGCATTTTCCTCGAAGCCATCAGACATCTTATGATCCGCCAGCTCAGGGTAGAAAGGCTTTTTGACTTTTTCAAACAGTTTCTTCCGCTTTTTCTTGCCAGTCTCAGGATCGATGATCTCACCTTCATATTCTTGATAAGTTTCAATAGGACAGCCATAGTCGCCTTTTAACGGTTTCCTTTTGATATCTCGCCCCTCAATAGAGCAAACAGTACGTGGCCATGTAACATAACGAGCAATTCCGAGATTGTCCCATTTTTCATCGGTTGGCCTTAATCCCTGTGCCGTTAGGCTTATTTCTTCGTCTTCCTTAATCTCGTTATTAGTTACGAGGATACATTTTCTTTGTCCACAGTCCTCCTTATTAAGCAGATTAACTGCATGTAATGTCGTTCCAGAACCACCGAAAAAGTCTACTACAAGAGCATTAGGCTTATCGTTTACAAAGAACCGCAAAGTGTCGTGAACAGCATAAAGAGACTTTGGATAAGGGAACGGACTTACACCGAAAATGCTTTTTAATAAGCTGGTACCGCCAATACTCGCATCATGGGACCCAATTCTCCATTGTGTACCGGTCACCAAAGATCTAACCTCTGTTTCAGAAATGATAGATCCATCAGATCTGTGTCCACATATTTTATAGGTCCCGTTGTTAACTTTTTCGATTTCGCCTTTTTTTAGATAATAGATCGGCACAGTACCCTTTGATAATCTTCCAAGCATTACAAAGCCAGACGCAATTAGTTTACGCAAATTAGTGTTTGATATCTGCCAGTTCCCTTCGTTTCCGTCTTTTCGGAGTGGCCAAACTGCAAATGTGCCTTTAGGGGGTACTACTTCACTTCTATTATCACCGAAATAGGGCTCACCAACAGAGTGGATACTCTTTCCGTCATTATTGACGAAAACAGGATAAAATTGGTTTACGCTATCCGATCTCAGGAAATGTGACCCTGACCGTATCAGCATTGACCACCTGAGATGTGTTACTCGCTTGTCCTCTTTGACATTGACTCGCCATTCATCGCTTAGAGGTAGTCTATTAACAGAAGACTCTCCAAATTGCACAACATAAATATACTCATCAACACGCGCAAATCCGTTCTCACGTGCTACTCCGCGGGAATTTGTTAATGTCGAAACCATCTGTATTCTGGCTTCGGGAAATAATTGTTCCAACAACAGCCCGAGGCGCAAGTATTCTTTTTCATCAATCGTTACAATAAGGACAGAATCCTTGGGGTTGAGCAGCTTTTTTGCAAGCCTCAGACGATCTTCCATGAAGGTCAGCCACTTGGAATGACGGTATTTATCGTCTTTACCCACATAGTTATTATTATATTTCCAGTCCGTTGCACCGGTATTATATGGAGGGTCTATGTAAATACAATCCACCTGCCCCTGATAAGCATATACCAAGGTCTGAAGCGCATGATAGTTTTCTCCGTTGATAACGACGTGGTACGGTTTATCGCCTCCGCGCTCGACACGGCCAGTTTCTTTCAAGCCGGCATAGATCGGCTTATCGAAACGCGCTAACGCAACAATATCATCAACCGCCGCAGTAACGGTTTCATCGGTTTGTTCATTTCGCAGCATTGCAATACCATCGGATATGCTTATGACTTTATATACAATCTCCGAGGGATCATCTTCGTTTTTCGTATCTTCCATCACGCCACGTGGAGGAAGGATATTCACGATATCACCGCGTACCACTGGCTTCTTCCACATCCGGACAAATTCCGGTTTTGAGGCCTCATAAACGAGGCCGTATTTGCGCCCATGAACATAATCTTTGATATCCCGCGCGAGATTCTCATCGTATTGCGCGGCGCGCTCCATCAAATCTTCAAGTCTCATAAGGATGACACCTCCATCAATAACCTATGATCAGCAATCCCGAAAGCGGAATACCGAGGCGATCGCTTGCATACATAGCTTCAAAAAACTTGCATACACGGTCAAAATCGTTGAAAGTACGATACTTGTTCCAGACTGCAATGCAGAGTTTATCCACACTTCCATTTAGCAAGCCTTCTTTGAAATCTTTAAAAAAATTATCAATCTGATTACACACAAAAGAATTGGCATCTTCTTCTAAATAATGTGAAAAAACTGACGGCATATCTTTCCCTTCAATGAAAAAACACATTCATAGTCGGCAAAAATCTTAATAATTATTGAACTTTACAAGTGTTTTATCTTGACAAGACAATTATTTTCCCCCGACCAAAAACAAGGCATTATAAAAATTGCCGTTTAAAAAGCAACCCTCTTTCTCAGTATCCAAACAACTTAATCTTATTAAACAATTTTCTAACTTTAATCTATGCAGAGTTAAATAAAAATGCTTGATTTTGAGGCGTGATTTTAAACACTACTTTATAATTTGAAGATTGACATTAGATTTTTACATTGACATTGTTGCGTGAATATTTATCATCTGTTTGCAAATGGTTTATTTGGTAAAACGAGATGGAAAATAAAATTGTGATTCACAACGAAACAGACTTGCAGTCAAAGATTTACACCATTCGGGGAACGGAGCAGCTGCATGACCTGTTCCGCAGATTTCTTAATAATTCCGCTGACATCAGCCCCTTGAATGTCAAGCCCTTCAGCTTTTATGCAGAGAGTGTTCTTTATTCCGAAAAGGCCGGTGCAGAGCTGTTTCACATAATCGTATCCGTAATTGTTTTCGGGTATGAATCCTCCGGCTGTCGTGACGTAGATCAGCCTTTCTGCTTTGCACAAGCCTTCAGGGATCCCCGCTTCATTATAGGCAAAAGTCAGTCCGTTCACGCATATCGCTTCGATATAGCATTTTAAAATCGCCGGAAAAGAGAGATCCCAGTAAGGAGCGGCAATGACTATCTCCTCCGCAGCACTGAATTGTCCGGCAAAACGGAACATTCTGTCCGAGTAATCGGCTTTTTCAATGAATCTGTCGCGCTTTGAAAGTCCGTCGTAATTCAGAGGTCCAAGATCTTCCTCAAACAAATTCACCATTTCAACATCACCCGATATCGCCTGCACAGCTTTTTTTGCAAGTTGGAGCGTTCTTGAATCCGGTCTTGCACATGCATTGACAAAGAGAATCATCTACTTTGCCCCGTAGATCTTGTAGTAGTCTTCGATCCTTGACTTCATTTCATCGTCGATGAGGACTTTGCCGCCTACTTTTCTGCCGTAGAGGTATTCAACGACCTCGGCCATTGTGACGATGGAGAAAGTTTTCATTCCGAAATCGTCCCTGATCTCGTCAAGTGCCGATTTTTCGCCCGTTCCGCGCTCCATTCTGTTGACCGAGACTGAAAGAGCCGCAAGTTCTATATCCGCCGCCGCCTTGAGGAGCGGAACCGTCTCGCGGATGCTGGTCCCGGCAGTGGTAACGTCTTCGATTATGAGGACTCTCTCCCCTTTCTGAAGTTTGTGGCCGATGAGATTCCCCCCCTCGCCGTGGTCTTTCACCTCTTTTCTGTTGAAGCAGAAAGCGACGTTTTTGCCGTATTTTGCGTTAAGCGCGATAGCGGTGGAAACTGCAAGCGGAATCCCTTTGTAGGCCGGTCCGAAAAGGACATCGAACTCCCCTTTTGTGTTTTCCATGATAGATTCGGCGTAAAATTCACCGAGTTTTGAAATCTGCTCGCCCGTTCTGTATTTGCCGGTATTTACGAAAAACGGAGTCTTTCTGCCGCTTTTGGTGACGAAATCTCCGAAAGTAAGAACTTCACACGCCACCATAAAATCGATGAAATCATGTTTGTAGTTATTCATTATGACCTCTGATGAGAAAAATTTTGATTAGAAAAAATATTGATCAAGGAGCTTATTTCTTTCCGAACTTTTCTTCGTAAAGTTTTTTGGAATCCCTTGCAAGAACGAGCTCTTCGTTGGTCGGGATGACCATGACTTTAACTTTGGAATCATCGGTGCTGACGACTGCTTCGGTTCCGCAGATCGTGTTGTTGAGCTCTTTGTTCATCTTGATGCCCATGAACTCAAGTCCTTCGACTGATCTTTCGCGGATCTCGCCGACATTCTCGCCTATTCCGCCGGTGAAGATGACTACATCGACTCCGCCCATTGCCGCAGCGTAGGAAGCGATGTACTTCTTGATTCTGTATGTGAACATTGCAAGTGCGAGTGCAGCGCGTTTGTTGCCTTCGTCACGAGCTTTGCGGATGTCGCGCATATCGTTGGAAATGCCGCTTACGCCGAACAAACCGCTGTTTTTGTTGAACATTTTATTGACCGACTGATGTCCGCCCTCTTTGTCTGCAAGGAAGAAGATAACGCCCGGGTCAACGTCGCCCGAACGGGTTCCCATCATTACGCCTTCAAGCGGAGTCATACCCATCGTGGTGTCGATCGATTTTCCGCCGTCAACTGCAGCCATCGAGCAGCCGTTGCCGAGGTGGCAGGTGACGATCTTGAGGTCTTTGATGTCTTTGCCGAGCATTTCAGCGGCTCTGTTCGAAACGAAGAAGTGGCTCGATCCGTGGAATCCGTATCTGCGGACTCTGTATTTTTCGTAGTATTTATAGTCGATCGGATACATGTAAGCGTAGTCCGGCATCGTGTGATGGAAAGCGGTGTCGAAAGTTCCCGACATGAAGGTATCCGGGAAAAGTTTCTGGCAGGTCCTGATGCCGATGATGTTTGCCGGAATGTGAAGCGGAGCGAGGTCGTTGCATTCCTGGATCCTGAAGACGACGTCGTCGGTAACTTCAACGCTGCCGTGGTAGTATTCGCCGGCGTGAACGAGTCTGTGAGCGATAGCCGTGATCTCGGATTTGTCTTTGATAACGCCGTTTTCGGTCATCATATCCATGATTTTGTTCAGAGCGACCGAATGGTCAGCAAGAGGAAGATTGACTTCGATCTTGTTTTTCGGGTTCGTGATCTTAAGCTCGATGTGGCCTTCGGGATTTCCGATTTTTTCCGCAAGACCTTTCGCGATGACAGTTTCGTCCGTCATGTCGAAAAGCTGGTACTTGATTGAAGAACTTCCGCAGTTGAGAACAAAAATTTTCATGAGAGCCTCCTAAAAAATTGTTAAAAGAATCAAAAGACGGGCGATAGTAGCCTATCAAAAAACCATTTTCAAGAAAAAATCTTTCTCAGAGAAGCCTTTCGAAATTGGCAAAATGAGTCTTTGCGATTTTGTTAAATATATCATGACCGTATAAAGCCGAAATATCTTCAAGAAGCTTGTCCGATTCGGCTCCGCTTCCGGGAATGAGTGAGAATTTGTTTTCAAGAACAGTCTCGCTTATCTGCTTCAGCGAGATCAAATATCCGGCACGCGCTATGACAGAGGCTATGGCGACCGCCGGATCCTGCTCGGCGCGTACCTGAAAATCGACCGGAACTTTGCCCGCAGCCGCGATTATCCTTGCATTTGCCGAATACGAAGGGGTGAATTTATCGACCAGAACACGTTTTATGTCGCTTCTTTTCTCAACGACGTTTGAGATCGCCTTGGAGTGCGCCCATGCAAGAAGATCGGTGAGGTTCTTCCCCTGCTCGGAGAGATTCTGATAGAAGGAATTGTATCTTTCCGGCATGATGCGAACCATCGAAAAAGAGTCACGGAAATCGGCGTTTATTTTTTCGTAAATGCTTAATATTTCTTCATTTTTCATTCTTTTACTGTCTTTGGCGCCGAGTTTTAGGAGCACTTCTTCCTTTTTACCCAGAAGAAAAGAGCAGACGACCAAAGGACCGAAGACATCGCCCTTCCCAGCCTCGTCGCTGCCGAGCGTCCCGACATTCGTGATGAGCGAAAGAAGCAGTGATTTTATCTCCGGATCAGTCGTGACAACGGAAAAACCCTTTTTTTCTGTGTGGTATACCGCCGCCGAAACGAGAGCGTTTTCACTTTTTCCCGTTTTCAGCGTCACGCCGTAAGGGATCTCCTTGATGTATTCGCTGTTTATGACATAACCTGCTTCAAGCAGCCTGATATATGCCTTTTCAACAAAATCGGAAAGCGCCTTATCTGCAGAAAACAGACCCAAAACAGCCCTCACATATAAAATTGTAAAGTTTCCAATATCTTGTCGTAATCGACAGGCTTGATGAAAACGTCATCGAACCCCTGCCTCAAAAATTCATCCTTTTCTTCGCCGAAAGCATAGGCTGTCATCGCGAAAATAGGAACTGAGATCTTCGTCACTTCTTCTTTTTCCCGCATCCTGCGCATCATTTCAGTCCCGTCCATACCCGGGAGCTGTATGTCGGTCATCACTGCGGAGAGATCTTTGGTATGATCATAGATATTCAAAGCTTCGTAGGCGTCCGACGCGGAAACCACATCGACATTCCTTCGTTCCAGACTTTTGACCGAAACTATCAGACTCGCAGGATCGTCTTCAACTATCAGGATTTTCAGTTTTTCAGCCATTTCCAACTCCAAAAAACGCTTGATATTAAGGATATCCCGATTTTTTTCAACGAAAAAGCGGCGCTTATTTGCAAAATTACCGTTTTTGTGGAATCATCACGCGCATGAAGTTGAAATTTGGAGGAACTCATGAAAAAGTATTTGATTTTATTGATTCTTTTTTGTTCACTGACTATTTATGCCGACATTTACAAAGATGAGGCCAAAAAGATCGCGGCTGACAGGAAGCGGGTCGAAGAGATCGAAAAGAAACTCGCGAAAGATGAAAAAGCGTGTGAAAACCCGTCTCAGAACGACCTTTCGAGGAATGTCGTAACTGAGCTCAAACTCTACTGCGAATCGAGGGAATCGGCGAAATCGAGGATCCCTGAGATCAAAAATCTCCTTACCGAATACGAATCGCTTCTGAAAAACTACCTCGAAGAGTGCAAGACTGTCGACACTGACGACAAATATTCGAAATGCGAGACGCTCGACAGTCAGGTCGCGACGGCGGCTGAAAAACTGAACGACGAAAAAGAGAACTTCAACAGCGACATCGACACGATGGAAAACGCGGCTGAAAAGGCAAAAGACTACAACGCAAGGAACAACGACGAAGGTAAAAAGGATTTCATAAAAACGGTCTCGGCCAACCTTAACGCAAAAAAGGAACTCGTGACATCGATGCAGAAAGGGCTCGATGAAGACAAAAAAGTGTTTGACAGATCAAAAGCCGGCGTAAATCAGTCACTTAAAAACGATACGCCAGATTCCGCCAAAATAGGCAGAGAATTTCTGGGAGGACTCAACAAAATACTTCTCCAGAACAACAATCTGCGCAAGATCTGCGCTTCGATGCTCAAAACCATCAACGAGGCGAAAGGAGTCTGCGTCACGAAACTCAACATGGAAAAGTGCAAGGCTGCCGAAACCAAAATGGAGAACCTTTTCAACGACGGAAATTCAAAACTTGCGGCATACAAAGACGAAAAAGTGAACCTTGTGGCGATAGAAAGCGACTATCACAAAGCAGGAATGGGAAACATCCTTGCGAAAACGGAAAACGCCCAGAGAACGATGACGAACTATCTTCAGGGTCTGAAAGAACAGAACACTTTCCTCAAGCAGCAGATCGAATTCAGCCCGAACAACACCGAAGCGGTAAAACAGAGAAACAACAAAAAACTGCTCGACACCTACCTTAAACTAGTAGAAACAATGAAGGAACTTGAAAAAGAGAGTGCAGAGTTTATCAAATTTTACGAAGAATATCTTAGCAAGATCGGCAGCTTCAACAAAACCTGCGTCGAAGGAAAATCGGAATTTACCGCAGAATGCAGGATCGAAGGCGACAAGATAGTCGAGAGTATAAATTCGAACGAGCCAAAAATAATGAAATACGGGGAAAGGTTCAACAAACTGAACAAAGACCTCGGAGAGTTCTTTAAGAAATTCAACAAATAGTCAAACTATCTGCACACATTCGAAGAAGGCTTATACATTCTCGCCATCGCGCTCACTATCGGAAGATGGAAGTTGAAGTCGAGCGATGCGTAAAGCCCGTGGACAAAGTCCGAATACCTTGCGGAAATATCTTCTTCTTCGTATTCCGCTTTTGTGAGAAATCCGACATTCCAACCTGCTTTGATAATGAAGTCAAAGCTCGGGGTCGCACTGAAACCGAAGTGCAGCTGCGGCGTAACGACAAAACGCTGGAAATCCCAGTCATCGTTCAGAGTGCCGTGGTACGCCGCATCAATAGCCGGAGCGATGAAAAATCCGGCACCGCCGGTGTAAAACCTTTTCGCGATGCCGACACCGCCGCCGAACCAAGCAAGAAATTCTCCTAAATCAGAACCACCTTCAGCCGGGTCGTAGTCCTGCGTCAGACCTAAATTCAAATCTAAAAAGGCTCTAAAATAGAATTCGCTTAAAGCAGATCTGTTCAACACATAACCTAAATCGACATCCACTCCCAAATGCAGACCTGGACCGATAAAAATATATCCTGCATCTTCTTTCCAATCCCTTTCCTCCGTCTTCACTCCTTTTATCTGCACTCCGTTGTTCTCCAGACCGAGGTTGAAATAGAGGCCCGTCCACGGATATTCGCGGAGCTGGTCGCCTTCCTCCGCATCGCCGTTCGTGACCTTGATTATCGTCGGTGCGGCGCCATCCTTGCAGTTGAGAGAAATTTCACGGGCACGGGCGAAACCTTTGCGCTGAGTTTTGCCGTCAACCGTTTCAAGGATCTCGAAAGGATGATCGACACGGATATCCTCCATAACTCCGAAACTGCTTTCGATTTTTTTGCCGTCGCTGCTTTTTACCGGCATGAAAATAGCGAAATTGTCATCCTGCTTAAGCTGATAGTTTGCGTTCAGCGAAGCCGCCTTTATCGCGGTGCGGAAAGTGTCGTTGAAAACTGACATGACCTGCGACGGAGTCGGGATTATCTGAAGCGCGGTGTCGGTCGAACCTGATATCCCGCCCGAATGACCCACGATATCGCCGTAATGCTCGAAGCGTTTTGTCTCGTAGTTGTAGCGGTAAATCATGAAAACAACGTTTACAGAAAGTTCGATCTCGACATCGAACGAGTAGTAATGAAGCCCCGTTACAGCCGATTTGTGTCTCGAGCGGATCACTCTGCCGGCTCCGCCTATCGGAGCGACATGAGCCGCGAAAACGTAAGATGAATTGAGGAGATTTTTGACAAAAGCCGCCGAAAGACCGAGTTCCTTCGCCTTTGTCACCATGAAAGTCTCCTGCTCTTTCTCGGGAAGTTCGGAATAACGCTGCTCAGCACTTGCATCGAGCAGATTCCCGAAAACTTTTCTGACGTCCCTATTGAGATAGTGCTCAAGATGCCGCCTGAAAGATTCTCTTTCGGTCGTTCCGGCACGGAAAGTCGGGATCCTTCCGCCGAGATCGATCTTTACCTCGCCCCCTTTTGTCCGCATGAAAGCCTCGTTGTCACCAAGGATTATCTTGTCGAAGCGGTTCGTGATCGTCCACTGGTAGAAAATCTTCGCCGCCTTGAGTTTTTCCTTGCTGTCAAGCGGATAATTCACCGAAAAACTCCACGGAATGCATCTCCCCTCACCTTTTTCGTTGTATTCACAGTATCGCATCGGGATCCTTACCGAATCCTGCATGAAACCTATGTCTCCGAAGCCCATGACTGCCTTTCTTTCGTAACTTTTCTGAGTTTCGTCGGACTTCAGAAGAGAGGTGTCATCGACAGCAGAAAGCCTGAAAAACGCTGTCAGACAAAACAGTGCGAGCAGAAATCTTTTCATTTTTTTCCTCTGTCAAAAATAAAAATCGCATTATTATTGAAAAGCATGCCAAAAAAACAAATTTTTAGTTGACACGGAGTTTTTAAACCGTATTATCGCGTCGTTCCGAGGTGCTGAGGGTTCGGCACTAAAGAGTTTTTTTATCAACTTATCCAAAAGAGGTGTCTGATGGAAAAGAGAGTCGGATCGGTTCTGATCATCGTTACCGAAAAAGAAAATGTTTCAAAGTTAAATTCGATCCTTTCGCAGCATGGCGACATCATTGTCGGCAGGATGGGGCTCAACCTGGGTCTTGAATCCGCGCAGGTCATTTCGCTCGTCGTTCACGGAAATACCGACAGGATCGCTTCCCTTACCGGAAAGATCGGCAAACTCAAAGGTTTTGAAGTAAAATCAGTTTTAAGCAAGTATGTAGAAGATGATGGAGAAAACAATGAAGTCACTGAACACTGAAAAGATTTTCATCGACAGAGAGAAACTTTACGGCCTTATCGACCAGAAAGTCACCGACAGCCAGGTCGATGAAGTCCTCAACCGTGCAATGCAGCTCAAAGGGCTTGACCTTAAAGACGCGGCTATACTGCTCAACATCAAAGACGAAAAACAGCGCAACAAAGTCTTCGAGGCTGCAGGCAAGGCAAAAGAAATAATTTACGGAAAGAGAATAGTCCTCTTTGCGCCGCTCTATCTCGGCAACGTCTGCACGAACAACTGCGTTTACTGCTCGTTCAGAAAGGATAACACAGCACTCAAACGTGCGATACTCACCGACGAGCAGATCCAGGACGAAACGAGACTGCTCCTCAAAATGGGACATAAAAGACTTCTCGTCATCGGCGGCGAAGCGAGAGCAACTGACGTTGAATACTACGCCCACTCGATCAGAAAAGTCTATGAGACCAACTGGAACGGCAACACAGTCCGCAGGATCAATGTCGAGATCGCGCCTCAGAGCGAAGACAACTTCAGACTTCTGAAGAAAGAGAAGATCGGAACATACATCTGCTTCCAGGAGACATACGACGAGAAACTCTATCCTGAGTTCCATCCGAGCGGCCTTAAAGCCGACTACGGCTGGAGACTTCTCGTTATGGACAGAGCTCTCCGCGCAGGACTCAACGATGTCGGTATCGGCGCACTTTTCGGGCTTACCGACTACCGTTTCGAGACTCTCGCACTTCTCGAGCACGCTAACCACCTTGACAAAACTTACGGAATCGGACCGCACACTGTCAGCGTTCCCAGGATCGAGCCGGCAGAAGGAGCACCGCTTTCATACAACATCCCGCATCCGGTAAGCGATGACGAATTCATGCTTTTAGTCGCTGTAATCAGGCTTTCGCTCCCCTACACCGGGATCATCCTTTCGACAAGGGAAAACGACAAGATCAGAACGCGCCTTCTCCACTACGGTGTCAGCCAGGTCAGCGCAGCAAGCAGAACGAATCCGGGCGGATACGAAGAAGACGAAGCGGGCGCACAGTTCTCTCTCGGCGACCACAGATCTGTTGACGAAGTCGTTTCCTCGCTCATCGACGGCGGCTACATTCCTTCATTCTGCACCGGCTGCTACCGCAGAGGCCGCGTAGGCGCAGACTTCATGGATCTCGCAAAACCGGGACTTATCCACGAATTCTGCCTCCCGAACGGAATGCTCACATTCAAGGAATATCTCGAAGACTTCGCTTCCCCTGAAACCAAGGCGAAAGGCGAAAAACTTCTCGTCAAACTTATGAACGACATCGAAAATCCCGAGAGAAGAGCAAAAACTCAGGAACTTCTCGGCGAGATCGAAAAAGGCAAAAGAGACCTCTACTTCTAAACCGCAATTTAGATAGATTTCAACAAGCCTTCAACGCGGGCGGAGCGATCCGCCCGTTTTTTTGCCTTTCAAATCTTTTGCCGAGTCAGGTGTATTTAAGTAGAAAATTACGAACTTTTTCTGACAGGGATCATACTGACCGCGATTTCTGTTGATTAAAATTTCAATCCTAAGGATGCAAACATTCCCTTGTTGGAAGGAAGGATTGAAAATCCGCTGATCTCAACCGGCAGATTTCTCGGTTTCTGAATACTTGTGAGCCACGATCCGACTGCGATCATACCGGCGCCGACGACACCTGTCATAACCGAACCGACAGTCCATGCGGTGTGGTGTTTTTTGTTGTTTTTATGAAGCTCTTCGCAGAAATCCCAGTCCTTGCCTTCGCAAGCGTCGGAAGCGGCAAAAGCCATAGTTCCCATAGCCGGCATCATGATCAAGAAAGATACCGAACCGATGACTATAAGCGGAACGCCTGCACCGAGATAAGGTCTGTAATATTTGATCTTCTGCGTTTTGCCGTAGACATACGGTTGCGGTGCGTTTGCGGGTGCCGGCTGCTCTGCCTGAGCAGGTGCTTCTTCAACTGTTTCTGCAGGAGTCTGTTCTTCCTGCGGCGCCGCTTCGGCTTTCTCAGGTGCTTCCGGCTCTGCAGGTTTCTGCTCTTCCTGCGGTGCCGCTTCGGCAGGCTGTGTTTCAGCCGGTTTCTGCTCTTCCTGAGCAGGAGTTTCCGCTTCTTTCGGTGCTTCCTGAGCCGCTTCGGCAGGCTGTGCTTCAGCCTTTACCTCTTCATTTTTCGGTTCCTCTTTTGGGGCTTCCTGAGCGAAAAGAATAAAAGCTCCGAAAATCATCAGCATGAACATAGAAATTTTTTTCATTTTTGCCTCCATAAATAAAAAAACCGATAGATTTTAAGCAGAAATTAAAAAAATACAATTTTTGTTAGGGATGCAGTGAAGAAATCAGATTTTGGGATTACCAGGCCGGTTCAAGAGAAAGATTAAAGTGATCAACTACCGCGGAATTAATAGTCAGACTACCAAGACTGAACCATTCGAATTTATGTTCCCAGCATCCGACCTCGTCGTTTGAAGATGCCAGATCGGAACTCGTATCACCTCCGATAGCATCGCCGTCATAAAGGCAGTAGGTAATCGTGTCGGTTTTTGCCGAAAAATCTATCGTTGAGCTTTCATTCCAGCTTGCTGAAGTCGAATCCTCGCCGCTATTTGTTCTGAAAACTTCTTTACCGTTGATTTTCACAACCGCAAAAAGATCGGGCAGACCGCCTAATGCATCCCACGCTTCACCGTCAGCATTTTTTTCAGTAACTTTTGCGTCAATGAAAGTGACTATCCATTTTTTACCCCACGGACTTTGGCATGAACCCTGATAGTAGAACAAACCTTCAGCGCATTCATCATCCGCCGGTTCCGGTTCATTGTCATCAGGAACAGTAAATCCGCAATCTTCCATTTCTTCTGCACAGTTACTGTATACGCAGTCTGTAAATTCTTCATTTGTTGTTGCATCCGAGCAGTTATCTGTCCAACAGTTATACATTGCGTAAAACTGACTCTGACCGATTTCAGAACCGTTGTCCACACACTTTTGCACACATGCGTTGTCTTCACAATCAGCGTAGCAGCTGTAAATTGATGTGCATGATAAATTCAGGGAATTATCACATTTTCCTGTAGAAGCGTTGCAGCCGTAATCGCAGTAATTATCATAACTCCAGTAACCGTTATAACAAGAGTAGGAAGCATCATTGTTACATTTATATTCACCAGCAGAACATTCATTTGAAGAACCAGACTGACTGTTGTCGCATTTTCCAGTCCATGAATCGCAGTAATCACATCGTTCCGAAAGCTGCCACATCAAATCATTCCCTGAATAACCGCAGTAGTATGAATCTCCGTATTTGCAGACATACTCACCGTAAGAACATTCTTTGTAGTAGGAACTTTCTCCGTCGTCGCTGCTGCTTCCGCCGCCGCATGAAACCGTCAGGATCATCGCAGCAAAAATTGCTGCGCAAACAAGAAACTTTTTCATCTTTAACCTCCAAAAGTTAATAAAAACACAAAAAACGATTTTGTTTAAAGCTGCCAATTTGGTACGCAAAAAAAAATCCCGGATCATTCGTCTTTTTTTTCTTTAATCAGTTTTTCTTCAGTAATATCAATGAGTTTGTCTCCGACAAGAATCGAGTGAAAATACTCCAGATTGGCCATTGCGCGTTCGTTCCGCTCTTTTTCCGCCTGGAGTTCCATCTTCAGCCGCTCGAATTTTTTCTCAAGAGCCGCCTTGTCCGCCTTTTCCCCGCCAAGAACGCGGTAAGGCTGGAATTCCCGCTGACTTTCAAGAGATTTTCCGAAACACGACATGTAAGGTTTCAGAAAGCAGAGATTTTCGACAAGGATTTTGGCATCCTGCGAAAGCATGAACTTGTCTTCACGCCTGTTGAAAAAACTGTCCGCGCTCGGAACATGAAAACGCTTGTCGAAGTCCTCTTTGTTTTTGATAATCTCACGGACCCAGTTTGCAAGCTTTCCCGGATTTTCGTAACCAAGCTCCCGAATAAAATCGAAAAGCACCAATGTTTCGGCATCACAAATCTTTTCCATAATCCTCCTTGCATCAAAAAAAACCGATTTTGCTTATCCCTACCATTTTGGCATAAAAGTTTTTTCTGACGACTCACAAAAAGTTAATAAAATCAACTTGTTGCAAAGAGTTTTGGATCCTGGCGCAATCGGCTGACAAAAAGGCTCTAAAACAAAACCAAGCCCTGAATTTTTAAAACGACCGATTGTTAAGCTGAAATAAATGACTGTTTACCTGCGATAAACAACCATCCGAAGTCCAAAAAACCTTTTAATGCCTTTTGGCAACTCCGTTACCTGCCGGTGAAATGCTCGCCGTTCGCGAAAAGCGGGAAACCATTCCCAGATCGCACAAAATAACATCTGCTGCTCACAGCGCAACAATAAACGCAGAAATTATGGTGATTTTGAGATGGAAATCAAGTTTTCTTGTCGGAGCGCAGGCGGCTCGCCCGCCTTGCTTCTCACTTCTTGGCTCGCCATTGAGGGAGAGCTGTCAGTTTGCTGACTGAGAGGGGTTCTCCACATCTGTCAGTTTACCACCCGTCATCTGAGCAATTATTCGTGTTGTAGCCGTCACAGGTCGAATTGCAAGCCGCTGTTCCGCTAACATAATTTGAATCCAAATCACTGCAATCTATCGGCGCTCCGTCGCAGACTTCGTCGCCTTCGACTATGCCGTTTCCGCAGATGGCCGGAACATCGTTGCTGGTTGAAATCCAGACAGTGTTTTCATCGTAAAAGTATGTATATCCGTCAAATGTGTAGACATCCTGAAGTTCCCTGATATCACCAGAAAGCTCGGTGAAAGAAATTCCGCCGTCGCCGTCGTCTTCAAATTTATAGGTTTCATCATCGCAGGAAAGATAAAATCTGCCGTCAGAGCTTCCGACTTCTATTTCGAAGCATCCGAAGAACTCGTTAGCTTTCAAGGCAAGCGTATCAGCGTCGCGGATTTCTACCGGAGAGAATAAAGCATCTTTGTAAAGTCCGATTTCGCCGTTTTCTATAGCAAAATCAAGCACTGAGCCGTTGTTTACCGAGGTAATTACTGAAAGTGTTTCAAGGTCTCTGACTTTGATTCCGTTGTCTTCCCCGACGTAAAGTTTGCCGTTGTAAACTTCGACTTTGTACTGAGAATTGAGGAAAGCAGATATGAAAAGGATTTGAGTGAGTTCGGCGGGATCGCTTGCATCAAGTTTGTAAAGTCCGCCGTTTGTCGCTGCAAAAAGAGAATTCCCATAAACTTCAATGTCGTTGACCCTGCTGCTTGTCGAAAAAGATGAAAGCAGAACAGGAGAGGTCGGATCGGAGATGTCATAGACTTTTATCGCATTGTTTGTTCCGACATAGAGCCTGTTTCCTTTTCCGGCAAGGCTGTAAACGCTTGCTCCTGCTGAGAAAGAGTTATACCACTGATGGGTGAACGGAACACATTCGCCGCTTGTTTCAAGGCCGCCTTGAAGTGCTGTTTCGGATTCTTTCAGACAGTAGCTGCCGTTCAATAATTCATCATACGGAACAGGAATTGTGAAACTCGAAATACTAATATTTTCAACAAGTTCTGCATTTACAAATTCAAAGGCCGGGAAAGTTCTGTTGCCGTTGATTACCGGATTGAATGCAATAATTTCGCCGTCAACTTCCTGCATGATAACTTTGCGGAAATCGCCCAGCAGTGTATTTGTGACAAGTGTCCATGTATCTGTTTCGGAATCAAAACTCCACAAATCGGAAAGAGCATTGTTGCTGAAATCCGTTCCACCTGCGAGGAACATATATTTGCCTGTTGTTGCAACATTCAGAATCTTTCTCTGCGGCGGCATGGTGCCCTGAATCTCCACGAAACTTGAGCCGTTGAATGAATACATTTTGAAGTTGGTGGAACTTTGCTCGAGAAGATAAAGTTTACCGTTCAGATAAACCAGTTTTATCGGATCTCCGCTGACTGAAACAGTTCCCAAATCGGTCAGAGTGTAGACAAGTTCAGGAAGTTCGTTCACATTGTTGAGGACTTGCGGAACTTCGCTTGCTGATTCGATTGCATAAAGATGTTTCGTCTGGTCTCTTCTTTCCGCAATGAAGAAATTAGCAGAAGAAGTTTTGATCGAGTTCCCTGAAAAAATATGTTCGCTCCAGTTTTCAATCACACCGAGTTTGTTCCAGTTTGCCCCGCTGTTTGAAGTGTTCAAAGCAAGGAAATATTCATTTCCGTCACTCAACACGCCCATCATTTCTGATGGTGAAATCTCGCTGAAAGTAACCAGATTCTGCGGAAATACTATCCTCTGGCTTTGAAGCACGACATTGTTTTCAAAATCTTTTGCGAGCATATGCCTTGAAACATAGTCATAAGGATAAATCTCATTCATTCCTATAAATTTGATAGGAATGTCATAGTAGCATGAGGGACAAAGTTCTACATTCGGCAGTTCAATCGGTGCAGAGACCGGCGGAGTAAACATTTTTGTGTGGTAGTTGAGTTCCAATGCTTCAATCATGTATCGTGCCGCACGGGCGAATTTATTGGTATTTGTCGGCGGGAAATAGGCATCGTTGATGACAATATTGTTATCATTGTCATCATCGTTCGTTTCCAAGTTGTCAGAATCATCCATTTCCAATGCATCGGAATCTTCGGCTTCAGTGATTATGTATGATGGAATATCCTCCAGCTCAGTATTATCGTCTACTGGCAGAATACTTGTCGAAAGTGCGTAATACATCGTGTTGTTAACATCATAAGCTCCTCCGTTAATAAGGCTTTGGCAAATTGATGTATCGGGAATATCTGAACATTTATTATGTTCAAGCCAGTCTTTTCTCCAGTTCCACCTTGCTTCGCCTCCCCAAAAATTGCTGACCTTGACTGGTTTTCTTGCTTCATCGTTGTTGGGGTCGCTGTCATTGCTTCCTATATTTCTCGGAATCAGCGGATCTGGCTCTTGAATCAAGGAAGAAAAATTTAAATCGCTTGAGGTTTCAACAATTGAAATTCTTCTTTGCCAACTTTCAATAGATCTTTGCGAAAAATCATCACTTCCGTGGCTGTAGCCGAAATTTTTGCTAGGCATTGAAGAAGCGCCTTCTTTTTCTGAAGTTGAACAATTGCCTCGAGTTCCCCAAAGGTAATGGAATCTTGAAGAAACAGCACAAAAATGGACTGCGGCATTGCAGGTTCCTGAATACAAATAAAAGTTGTTTAAAGGAAAAGTAACTCCATCGCAAAAATTTAAGCCTCTTCCGCTGTTATATGGCATTTCCAATTTAACTGTCGCATACTTGTTAAACTCCCATTTAATCAATCCTGCCGGAGAAATCGGCAGCTGCCACCCATCACCTTTGGCATCTGCTATTTTGCTGTTAGCAAAACCACCTCCGTTGTTCCCGAAATCACAGGCATCACCTATTCCATCTAGATCGCTGTCAGGTTGCATTCTGTACACATATTTCATCGGGATTATTATCAGACGACTCGGTTGGATAATATTGTTTCTGTTTATGTTTGTAGAAAAAGGCAGTATCTTGAACATCGGAACCCTGACGATAGTTCCCATATTTTTTGCTATTGCACCTTTGTGGTTTAGATCAGTTGAATTTCCGAGAATAAATTCGTTGTCCAGTTCGTAATCTACTAGAGGATTTTTGGTATTCGGGCAATTGTCGCATAAATCGCCTACTCCGTCTCCGTCTGTATCAAGTTGATCTGGATTGTAGGTATTCGGACAATTGTCGCAAGCGTCAGGAATGCCGTCTCCGTCATTATCTGCCTGATCCGGATTATAGTTGGGGCAGTTGTCATATTCATTTCTAACACCGTCACAGTCCGTGTCGTCTCCCTGTCCCGGGATACATTGATAAGCATTCCTGCATGCCAGTTCACAATTCTCGAAATTTATAAAACTGTAGAGAGCATAAGAGTCGGCAAGTTTCCTGCAATGCAAAACACAATTGAAAAAACTCTCAGGCTCATTTTCCCCATAATTTCTAGCGATGTAATCTTGAGGGTCGACATTGGACATCTCAAACAATCCGGGAATGTTCCATTTGAAACCGTATCGAGTTTGTAGCATGCCGTGTTCATCTTCGTAATTAAATTCCCGTTTCCAAGTTCCAGAATTGCCAGAGCCTAAATACCACAAATGAAAAAAGCCTGAGTCATTAACAAACCTAAATGTTTTTACTTCTTCATTTCTCGGATCATTAAACGGCATTAAATAGAAATCATTCTCTGAAAAATAGGAATTTTTTTCCAATGTGAAAGCAGGAGTACTCTCATTTTGAGGTACAAAACTTGTGGATATAAAATATTTGTTAATGACTTTTCCGGTTGTTCCGTCTATAAACGGATTCAATGCCGCGTATTCATTCACATGCAAAGTGGAATTGTTGTTTTCCAAGTGATCTTTTACACGAAAAAAGTATTCATCGCTTAAACCTTCGTCAATATTGCTGATTCCGTCTCCGTCAATATCCAAGTCGCAAAAATCTCCGAAGCTGTCCATATCCATATTCCAAAAGGCACTGTCTGGATAGTACGGGCAACCGTCAAGTTCTAATTGGTATCTGTCTCCGTCTGCACCGTTTTGAGCAGTATTACCGGAACTAAGGCCAGGCCCGTAGAGTGCAGAGTAGACACTATTGTCAAAAATATCGGGGATTTGGTCGTTATCAAAATCTAGAGTTCTTAACTCATCAGAAGACAAAAAACTTCCTTGTGCGGGTAATTCATTATTTTCGCAATCTCCTAAATCTTGCAGATCGTTTTTTAATGTTTGAAATCTGGCGATATCTCCGGAATTTTGTTCATTAATGGCTTGGGCTAATAAATTGTCTACTTCAGTTAACACTTCTAAAACATGTGAACATTCTGAACCATATTGGAAAACTTTAATGTTTCCTGAAAAGACATTGTATTCTGGATGACAATTGTTATCAAAATTCTGATCAACTTTAAACAATTCAAGTTTGTTTTCAAAATAATGGCTGTTTTTTACTATGAAATACTCCGGTCCGTTTCCGTTGTTCACAGGCTTCATATATCCGACAATTATGACTGCATGATATCCTTCACCTTCCGGAGCGGCCCGATTATCCATACGTATAAGAGAAAGAAACTTTCCCATATTCCATGGAGCTGAAGTAACATCAATTGGATTGCCGTTTTCAAACATACAGTTGGCTTGGTAGGTCATTACAACAGGTTCTCCGATACGCATAGAATCTTTTACAACATTTATGTCGGTAGTAGTCTCTGGAAATCCCGGATAAAACCTAAGCCAATGATTTTCTTTAGCTTTGTTTCTGAGTCCTCTGTTCCAGCTATCCTCCTCTCCCACGCAATAATCTTTTTGATTGAAATCCCCATATCTATCGGTGTCACGCTTACTGTGATAGTTGTTTTCCAAGAAAAAACTCGAATGATACGGGTAATGTTCTTCCTGAATAATTCCTCTTGCTGCGAGCCTTATCATCGTATTGGTTCCATGGGATTCACAACCGGCGATTTCCTGGGCGTAAGCCTCTGAAAGATTGGCTTCCACATCTCCTGCTATACCATTAACGGCTGCACTATTTGCTGTAGTTTGAGCATCATGCAAAATGTCGGCATATTGTTTGGCCAGTTTGATTTCTATCGCTCCGGTAGATGCGAATCTTGTACATCCTCTCAAAGATCCCTGACTTTTTATGCTTGAAACCAAATCAACGATATTACCGTTTATGTTTGCGTAATTTGTTAGAGAATAGACTTCATATTGTTGATTATCCATCACAACATTAAACGGAATAGTCCTTAAAAAAGGTAATGCCGGAACCGTAATTTCAGGCACTCTTTCCAAATAAAGATTTGTTCTGCGTATTTCCGCCATCGTCTCGGCTGAGATACACCCATCTTCATCTTCTCCACTATTGCATGAAGAACTTCCTTCCATACAGACATCGCCATAAACAAAGCGAACAAAACTGATGAAAACAATAAAAAACATAAATTTTTTCATTTTTCTCTCCTTAAAAAAGTTATTGTTCGAGTGGACAAACATTATTTTCTTTACAGTAACATTCCCAATCGCGCATGATTGCGTGAATGCTTGTTGTTATCTTCCACAAGTGCCATTTTCCCCAAAAAACATTAAATCCCATTAAATCTGAACTATGTGTGACGAATGTTGAATCACTAGGGCAGTAAGATTCTTTCCTGTCAAATCTATAAAAACAACCCATCTCATCAGTTGTTCCGTTCAACAAAGTAAAAAAATCACTATATGAAATTCGATTACCTTTTAGCATATCTATTTCCCAACTATAAGTAGTTTCCTTATTTTTATCTATCGCGTGCTCTGAATATTTAGGACTTTCCAAGTCTTTCAAGCTGACTTCAACAAATGTAGGTTTTCCATAAACATTATAAACAACGCGGTATTCATCATCCAGATCTATCCTTGGGCTGTGACCAAGTTCTTCATTCCCTGATTCATTCTTACGGTTGAGTTTGAAGCAGTCGTCAATGTGCTGCGGATATTTGCGCAAATCACAGTAGTAAAGTTCACGGTTGTTCGTGATAAAAGTCAGATGATCGCCGACAATATTACCTTCTCCTGCATAATTATTGATTCCGGCGAGTTCATGCCATTTCCAGTCTTTGGCAGAGGCATAAATTGTCTTTTTACCTTCAAGACGCAACAGAACCCAGTTTTTCCCTGCAAACGGCGGATCGGAAAATTTTTCATTTTTTACGGTTAAATCATAGATAAATTCATAGTGATAATTACCGTTTTGACGCAAAACAGAAACAACGAAAAATCTTGCGTTAGCATCTAAATTAGGATCTCTGTCATAGCTTTGAATAACATATCGGTTTTCATTAAAGGCAACATAATATGAATGTCCGAGAGTCGAATACTCATCTTTTTTAGGATCATATTCAACAACCCTGGTAGAATGTCCGAAACTCATCCCTGCAACTCCGTCAGACATTCCGTGAGACCAAACCGTTCCGTCGTTTGCACTGAAATCATTTACCGTGAGCAGTCTGTCACAACTGCTAATAAATGTGTTGAGTTCAGCTTTTGTTTTTGCATGCATGTCCGGCAGTTTGCACGGCCACGGATAGCATTCTCGTTCTTTTGTCTGGTTCTGATTTTTTTCCTGTTCCTTCAAATAATCCTGATATTCGCCCCAGTTGTCCCATTCCCAGATGTTGCGGACACACTGAGGATCGTTTTCGGTGGGAGTGTCGCAGCCCGGGCGGCAGAAAGTGGGCTTGCCGTTTGCATCTTTGAAGGGAAACGGGGTTTTGATCGTGTTTTCGTTGTAGCGCAGATCGAGACATTCTACTGTTTCAGGGGTGTCTGAATCAGTGTCCCGATCCGGAGTTTCATCCGAATCATCAGCGATTTCAGAACCTTGCGAATCGGAATCATCATCGATAGTTTCCGTATCACTGCCGTCGGAATCGGCATCCGGCAGAATGTCGGAATCATTTTGTGATTTTGAGGAAGAACAGGAAATTAAGAAAAACAACCCTAAAATAACTAAAAATGCTTTTAAATGGAGCGGCATTTGAACCTCCGGAGAATGATTATGTAAAAACAACAAATAATTATATTTTTTGTTGAAAAACTGTCAAGAAAGAAAAAGGGGGAATTATGAGAAAAAACAAAAATTTTTGGTTATGTTTAGATTCTTCGCTACGCTCAGAATGACGGTCAACCTTAATAATTTTTCGGGTAATTTATTTTGACTTCCTTGATTTTGAGATTCTGCGCGGCAACCCAGTCGAAATCAATGCCGAGACTCTTCAAGTGTGCTACTCTGTACCACCACCACGCGTTGAGAAGTGCCCTTTTTCTTGAGCCTGAATCGAATTTTTCTTTGATTTTTTCAATGCGCTCAAGAGTTTTTTCAGCTGCTTCCCTGACATCTTTGTCGATATCGTTCTTTTTCAAGTGGTTGAAAATTTTACAGTTGTTGAATCCAAGATTGACTCTAAGATCTCCCGCCGCTTCGCAGTAAGCCTCCCTCCAGAGCGGATGCGGCTCGATAATTTTTATGTCGTAGCCTTCCCTGAACTCTTCCGGCACATCTTCAGGGTTTTCCTTGCGCTTGTTCACAGCATAATCATCCGCCGATTTGAGCTGCTCTGTAAGATGCTTGAACCACTCTTCGCACACTTCCGCTGCTTTTTCGCTTTCCAGACTGCCGAGAAGCGGAGTCAGACGCAGCGGCACGAAAGCCCAGACAAAACGGGAATCTTCGTAAGGCTTCATATCTATCGAATAAGCCTGCTCCGTGAGATTCCTGAAAATCGCAAGCAGCGGCTTGACCGCTTTCCACGGGCCGAAAGAATCCTTCAAAAATGCTACTGCCTTATCAAAAATCAAGGTCGTGAGATACGATTCAGGATCAGGAACACCTTCAGCTTCAAAAGGCTCGCCTGCATAGTAAGCAGAGGGCTTTCCTCCCGATTTCGCTATTTTTTTCAGTTCGTTCAAGAAATCATCGAACTCTTTTTTCAAGACATTTTTATCGATATTCGTTTCAGGGATACCGGGCAGGACCACTATTTCCGCTTTATTGAAAATTGTTCTTGCCTGCTCGACAATGACGATCTTCTGAAAAAGTTCAGGCAGATTTTTGAACCACTCTTTCCCGACAATTTTATCACGGAGAAAAATTTCAAGAAGCATCTTTTTAACATCATCAGATCCGACAGCCTCTTCGCCGCAGCATTCACTGACTTTTACGACAAGAACATGCGCGACACGTGATGCAAAATAGCAGGCAGTTTCCAGATCTTCGATTTTTTTAACTTCTCTTTCGGCGACACGCCTGATCAAGGGCATTTTATATTCGTAATCGAGTTTCATCATCAGAGAATAGAAGTCCCTGTTTTTCATTCCGCATTCAAAACTCTTGAAAGCATCGCCGTCAGCAAGACAAGCTGTCATTTCACCCCAGGAAAAAAGTATTTCTGCGAGCTGTTTTTTCGTTTTGTGGTCAAAAACCTCAAATTTAAACTTAGCCTTATCCGCTCTTTCATGTATTTCCTGATAATCAAACAATTCCGGACGAAAAGCGAATATATCGAGAACATCTTCCGGCGAGAGTATTTTCTCTTCAATCAAAGCTTTAAAAAGAGCAATATTATTGAATAATCCCCTGAAAACATCGTAAAAACACCAAATCGACGGCTGATCGTAGGAAAGAAACTGTATCTCACGCGCCGCGAATTCATACAGTACTTTAATATTATTAAATTTTTCGAGTCTTTCCTTTGCGCTTTTGCCTGCCGCTTCAAAACTATACTCAGGAATCCATTCCGCAGAGAAGGTTCTTCTGCGTTTTTCGGCGAAGTTGTCCCAAAGGATAAAATAGCGGAGAAAATCATTTCTCACCTCTCCGAAACGGCGAAAATCGGCAGTCATTACCGTCGGCAGGACATAGCAATAAAAACCTTTCAGGAACTTTTCATAATCACCCGTTTTTTCACTTAATTCAAAAAACTTGTCTGCCAATTCCCAAAAACCGGCTTCTTCATCTTTTCCCAAAATCTTGTCGTAATTTGCAATGCTGAGCAGGTCCTTAACTTCTTTCTCGCTCAGAAGTTCGGACAAAATTTTGATCATATCTTCGATCTTCTCATCTTCGCATGAGCGGACATTACCGTGTTTCATCCTTTCCAGACATCTTGAAACTATGCGCCTGATGTTTCCTTCTTTTGTCTCTTTCTCGTCAAATTTACCGAATTTACTCATATTATTCTCCATTTAAAGCCCTGCGGCCGGACGAGCCGACCGCAGGAAGTGTTTGTGTTATGCCGCCGCCTCTTCCGGATATTCCGAAAGCAGACATGCAATTTTTCTCATCTCCTCAATATCGTGAGCCGGATTATCGCAAACTTCAAGGATTTCCAAATCATTCGGTTCTGCTTTTAATCCGTAACTCTTATAAATGTCAAACATTTCAGTTCCTCTGTAGATCTGAAGCGGAAACGCTGTAATTTTAGAAAAGCCTAATGTTCTCAGCGAATTAACATCATTCCTGAAAGATTCCGCCGTCTGACAAGGCAATCCGTAAATGAGCGTGATCTCTGTCCTGATTCTGCGTTTTGCCACTTCTTTCAACTTTTCAAGCACTTTTTCTTTAGTTCCGCATCCGCCGCGGTTGATTTCCCTCATAACTTTTTCGTCAAGCGACTGTACTCCGATCTCGAAAATGAGGTTCGGCATTGTCTCTGCAATATCAAGATATTCGTCTGTAAGCGTTTCAGGGCGTATCTGCAAAGAAACTGCCGCTGTAATTTTCAACTCTTTCAGCAGCGTCAAAAACTCGAAGCTGATTTCCTTAAAATCAGCGCGCACATCGTTGAAATAGGGATCGAGAACATTGATCTTTCTGACTTTTGCAGCCTTGAAAAGCATGAGTTCCCTTCTGTGGGTCTCCATACAACCGACACAGAAAACCTTTTTCTCAGGATTGCGGTGACGGCAGAACGAGCAGTTGAAAAGACATCCGCGTCTGAGTTCCATTCTGACCGTCATTCCCTCTTTCAGCGGAATAAGACCGGACAAATACGGTGAAGTCAGCTCCTCGAACACAGGGAGTTCCTTTATGAGAGGATTCCCGCTTCTTTCAGCACGGTAAAGATATTCTCCAAGATTCGCGAATACTTTTTCTCCGTAAGATTCAATGAAAAAGTCAGCAGAAGGATACTCTTTTCTGAGCGTTTCAAGCCCTCCGCAGACCATCGGTCCGCCCATCACGATAATCGGGCCTTTTTTGCATCTGCCGAGAATCTCCATCGTCTTTTTAAAAAGCTCATCGCTCCATGCAAAGACGCTGAAAGCCGCGATATTGCAGCCCTTCTCCATGATTTTTTCTGCAATCACAGCTGCTGTTTTTTCATAATTGATGCAGAATTTTCTAAGGTTTTCATTAAAATGTTCATTCAAATCATAGGTAAAAGTTTCAATGCTGCCGTTGTTGTTTCCCTGCATGAACGCATTGACCAAACATGTGATTCCGTAAGGAATTCTTACTTCGTCAGGACGGCAGAAATTCGTCGAAACGAGAAGAACTTTCAATTTTTCTGATGAATTTCTCATATATAAACCTCTTCAATCTTGAGTTAATAAAGCTCCCGCAGTTTCCTGCGGGAGCACTGCCTAATGACCATGTTTTTTTATGGTCTTTATTTTGTTTTCGTAAGCATCATGACTTCCGACAAAGAAAGTCCTGCCGTCAGTCAGGAGCCTGTAGTTCATGCTGAGCCTGAAGGAATAAAATTCATTTTTCAGACCAGCCAGCTTTTTCCATCCGTGGCGAATGCCTTTCTGGAAAAGTTCAATAATTTTTGCAGCTTTATTCAAAAGCTGTTTAGGAATTTCACCTAATTTCTTCATTTTTTCCTCCAATGATAAATTTTAAAAACACATCTTCGGAAAATTTAGAAACTTTGGATTGTTGTAATGGGAAAAATAAGACTCTTTGACAACTGTCGGTAACTTGTAAAAGCCTCGCAAGCCGATCTGAGCTCTTCACTCAGCGTAACTTGTTCACCGTGTCAACCCATGACGGCTGAAACTGCAATCGAAACAACTGTTTCACACAGCACGATAAACTCTCAATTACTCCGTTCCTCAGTTTTCAATGATCTCCGAAAAACGCTGTTGTTTATAAGAAAAAAATGATCAAAGTCAAGAACTTTTAAATCTTTTTCGGATTTTTCACGAAAAGCCGCCCCTACCTTCCTTCACCGGCAGACATTATTCCGACAGCCAGTCTATTATATTGACGAATTTTATGCCGTTTTCGCTGGTTATGAAGCTCCTGTCCATTGAAAGGATGATTTTTTCATAGTTGTCGCGCACTGTCTGCAAGGGACGGATTTCCCGTGCTCTTGTTTCGGGTGAGATTATGCTTTCTGCGACCTGAAAATAGATTTTTTCATCGGTTTTTTCGGCAACGAAATCGATTTCGTTTTCACCGGCTTTTCCAATATAAACACGGTATCCGCGCCGTCTAAGCTCAAGATAGACTATATTTTCAAGAATATGTCCGCGTTCGGCGTCACGGTATCCCAAAAGCAGGTTCCTCAAACCGATATCCGCGATATAATTTTTAGACAGAGTCTTCAGCAGCTGTCTGCCCTTTATGTCATACCTGCCGACAGAATAAAAAAGATAGGCGCTGTTCAGCATCGAAATGTATTTCTCGACAGTCTTTCCGGCGAAATTCCTGGGGGAATCGAGATCCTTTTCATGGACAAGGACTCCTGCAATATTGTTCGGAGAGGTTGCAGAACCTATATTCGAGCACAGAAAAAGAATTATTTTTTTTAAAGTAACCCCGTCAACCTTGTCGTAACGGCTCATTATATCACGAAGCAGGACCGTGGAATAAATCCCTTCAAGAATCTGGTTGCAGCCCGTCTCGTCAAAGTTGTATTCACGAAGAACGGGCATTCCTCCGAAGCGGAGATATTTCATAAATTTTTCTTCATCCGAGACGCTCTTTTCAAAACTGTAAAAAGAGAGGAATTCCTTGAAGGAAAGCGGCAGCACCTCTATTTCCACATACCTTCCGGAAAGCAGTGTCGCAAACTCGGAGGAAAGCATTCTGGCATTCGAGCCTGTGATATAGATATCGACATCGAAATCAAGTCTGAAAGATTCCACCGCCTTTTCCCAATGCAAAACCTGCTGGATTTCATCAAAAAGAAGATAAGTCCTTCCTTTTTCAGGAATTTTTGCCGAGACAAATTCATAAAGCGAAAGATAGTCTTCAATATTTCCGAAGCGCAATGACTCGAAATTCATAATAATTATGTTTTCCGGTGCAACTCCTTCGGCGAGCAGATAGTCGTAAAAAAGCAAAAGCAGGGAGGATTTTCCGCTGCGCCTCATTCCCGTTATGATTTTGACCACATCGGTATCTTTGTTTGCAGCAAGCCGCCTCAAATACGTCTCTCTCGCTATAAGTTCCGCCATTTTTGCCTCCAAGCACAAAAAACAAAACTCTTTATACCACACTTTTGCAGAATTTCAACAAGTTTCCGACTTTGAAGTCAGAAACTTTTATTTTTCGCAGACTTTCAGACTTTGAAGTCAGAAACTTCGTTCTTCCTTTCCGTCAGGTGTTTCCAGTAACGCTCCGGCACGAAACGCAGCTGGAGTTTAGGATTTATGCGGCTTTCTATCGCGATTATTTTGAAGTAGTTTTTCCACATTTTTTCGAAAGAATCCTCGGTTTCCGATTTCCCGAAAAGTGTTTCCATGTTCAAGTGAGATGTCATTTCATCAACAAATTCAACATTTTCAGTTTTTCCGTCAGCATGGTAGACGGCAATTCCGCGTTTCAGGTCGTGGATCATCCACTTCGTTCCCGAAAGACGCTCGTAAAAATGGGGAACGAGCAGCGGCATAAGGTTGAAGTCAGGTTCCATCGGGGCATAGAATATCCCAGACGAAAGCTCGGAAAACCGCAGCAGCCCCAGCATTTTGTCGTATTCACGCGACACTTTTTTACGCATCATCATTGCACGGGCGATCTTTTCATCCTGAAAACAGGAGAACGCCCTTTTTCCGTTCTTCAAGACAGCTTTTATCAGATAAAAATCGTAAGTTTCGCAATTTTCCTCTTCCGAAAGAAAGATATAGACTATCGCGGTAAATCCGCGGTTCCCGCATATTTCCAGAAGTTTTGAGGCTACCCTTTCCGCTTTTTCCGGCGAAGTTTCGACCTCGCGCGTCTCGGCGAAAAACTGCCTTTGGAAACCGTTTTTTTTCCCGATCACCACTTCTTCTTTCACTAAAAACGCGTCGAAAACCGCGCTCAGAAAACCTTCAAACGTGCCGTCATAAAGAAAAATCATGCAGACTCCGAAAACACTTAAGCGCTGTAAGATAGCAGGAAAAAGTCAAAAACATCAAAAAAAATTGTGCTTTGAGTCTCAAAAGCTAAAATACACGGAAATTTTTGAGGTTTTGAAAAAATGGTCAAGGCAAGCGAAAAAAAGAGAGAGATATTTGATTTCTTCAAAGACAACTCAGACAGGCTGTTCGACGACAGCGATCTGGTGAAATCCACGAAAGAACTCGTCACACTTTTCGGCAAAGTCATCAGAGGATACAGACTTTATCCGAGGACGAATCCAGCGTTTTCGAGATTCGGAGACCAGTTCAAAGTCAAACTCGACGAGATCCTTTCCGACATCCCTTCTATTTCACTGAGGATATCGACAAAAGGCTTCATGCTCGGCAACCACATTCTCGATACAGGCGAAAAGGACCGAGAAGTCGTGTTTTTCCTCTACAATGACGGTCTGCGGGAAATATTTTTCCAGAAAGGGACCACAAAAGAAGAGATCAGCCAGCTCTTCAATGTCCTGGCCCAGTGCACACTGTTCGCGAACGAGGACTACGACCTTTCGACCCTGCTTTGGGACTATAACTTCACGAATATCGGATACATCACCGAAGACGAACTTATACGTCAGAATATTTCCATATCAAACGATTCCGACAATACATTCTCCCCTTTTCTTGTCGAAGAACTCTCATACGGCGCAGGTTTCGGCGGCATCGGCGAGATAGACAGGGAAGACGGCAAGGAAGGATCGGGAAATTCACCTTACGAAATGGGCAAAGCAGCCAATTTCGAGACGACCGATTTTGAAAAGTACTCGGAACTGATCCTGAAAGAGAATATTCAGGTCGATTTCAACGAGCGCAAGGAACTTCTCAACCAGAGACTTTCGAACTACATCGTCGGCAAGATGGAAATGTTCAAATTCGACGAAGCGCTGAAAAGGAACAGCGACGCCTTTGTCGTAAACCGCTTTCTCAAAGAACTTTCCACCAGACTGATGAACAGCCAGGGAACGAAAGCCGGCAAGGAGCTTCTCGAAACTGCGGTCTCTCTGTGGGAAAAACTGCTCATATTCGGTTCCGTGAGCGGAGCGATCCTCTTCATAAGGACACTGAAGACCATTGCAGAGCAGCTCAAGACGACTCAGCCGGAATACTCGAGGAAGATAGAAGAAACTTTTTCCGACCTGGAGAACGAGGAGTTTTTAAGCGACTTTTTCTTCTCTGTCGAAGATATTCCCGAAGAGGAACTTGCGGTGATCGGCGAATTTTTCGCTCTGATCCCTTCAAGAAAAATGGATTTCCTTCTCTCTAAAATAAACGGCATAGATTCGAAAGACACTCGAATCGCCGTGATAAGAAGCTGTGCGAAGTATCTGCCGATAACCGATGAGCTCATCGCCCTCACAAGACACTCCGACTGGAAGGTAGTCCGTAATGCCCTCGCTCTGATGAAAGAGAAAAAAGATCCGAGGATCCTTCCGGCGATAAGGGCGACAGTATCGCATCCGCAGAAACAAGCCAGGATCGAGGCACTTGCGCTCCTGATGGAATTTTCGGTCGAAGAGGCCCTTCCGGCTCTCGAAAGGGCGGCGTTCTCGTCGGCAAGGGATGTCAGAAGCGCGGCGATACAAAAGATCCTTGAACTCAGGGACAACACTGCGATAAAACCGATCGTCAACAGACTCCTTATAGTCCATAACCTCAAAAAACTTGATCCTGACGAGATCGACGAAATATTCAATATGATAATTTCGATGCGCAGATACGACCTTTTCGACCTTCTCGGGCAGCACCTGCTGACTGAGGATCATGATGTAAGGCTCTCTGCAATTCAGGCGATACAAAAAGCTACGACTATGACTCATTTTTCAAGATTCATCGTCCGCGCGGCCGATATCAATTCACTGGCAAAAATGAAACCGGATGAGCTTCAGGCTTTCTGCCGTCTTCTCAAACCCGAAATTTTCCCGGAACTTTTTGCAGCTTCCGGCGGAATGCTTACAGCTTCTGGAAGCCTTTTCAACAAAACCGTAACTACGGCGAAAGAAGAGTTTTACAAGGCGATCTTCTACTACCGGAACGATCCTGAAGCGAGAAAATTCATCGACAGATCGCTCTCTGCAGGCAACAAGGAAACAACAAAGATAGTCAATAAAATCAAGGACAAATACCTATGAGTGAAGAACAGCAGAAAAACGTCATATCATCGGATTTTTTCGAAAATTCCGACCGTATCGAAAGAGCGAGGATGTATGACTTCACGGTCGCCTTCAATGCCCTTGTGAAATCTCTCCGCCTTTACGGCTCCGGAAACGACACTGTCGAAAAAAACACCGAGAAACTGAGCGAAAACATAAAATTCCTGTTCACGACAGAAGCCTTTTTCGACTTTACTTTCAACGGCAACGACTTCATGCTTAACGATGTCAGAGTCAGGAGAAAAAAAGGTTCGAGCATCTCTTTTGAAGAGCTCGAGGATTTTTTCATCCATCTTCAGGTCGCGACCATGATCTTCCCGAAAACGAGCGGAATAAGCGAGATCGTAGAATTCATCCTCACCGGTCAGGAAGTCATGAAGTCGAATGCTTCACCGGATGTCGTGTTCGGCCGCTTCGAGCAGAAACTCAGGAACAAAAACATAAAGATCCAGATAACCCAGCGGGACAGTTCAGGCGGCGACGACCTTTTCAACATCCTGAACAAAAGCCAGCTCGCACGCCTAACCTACCGCAACATGGTCCTCGACCACGCGATGTTCAAAACGAAGATCAGGGAAAACCGCCCGATGCCGCTCAGAAAGGCGATGAGAAATATCCAGAACACGATCGATATGATGTGCGACGGTTCTGAAGACTCGCAGGAATCGCATATCCTTGTTCTGGCTTCAATAAACAGTCTTCGCGGCAAAATGATCGCAACACACCTTACAAACACGGCAATACTCAGCATTGCGGCAGGAGTCCAGCTCGGCATCGACCGCTCTCTTCTCACAAGGATCGGCATGGCGGCATACTTTCACGACATCGACCTTCCTGAAGATTCACGCGGCGAAGTCATCGAGCACTGCCAGAACGGTTTTGCAGTCCTGAGCAGACTCAATTCACTTAACTTCGCGATGATGGAAGCGGCTATCACGGCAGGTCTGCACCATACGACCTACACTTTCGACTGCAAGCCGATACCGCCTGAAAAACCGATAATGTCGACTCCGCTCGGCGAACTAATCAAAGTTTGTGACTACTACGATCTGGTGACACGCTGGTGGCCCGCCCGTGACACGATGCCGATAAAACGACCTGAAGCGATAGAACAGCTTTTCAAAATGGCGGATATGCGCTGCTTCGCAAAAGTCACCGTCAAAGCGCTTTTCAGTGCGCTTGGGATCTTCCCGCCCGGAACAGTGCTGCGCGTCATCGGCAAACAGCAGCTGGCCTGCTCGCTCGATGTTTTCAGGACGACCGGAAGAAAGGGAAAAGCTGCGATACTCGACAGGAACATGAATTTTGTCGGGATCGAAACATTCTATCCGCACGAACTTATCGAAATACCGAAAGGGCTTCACTTCAGGCTTCCGCCGGAGACCGTCAAGACGATGCTCGACACCTTCAACGAAGAAGCGTCAGAATAACCCGTATTTCAAGATGATATAGACGGCACGAAGTCCGTCCTTGACCCCGATCTTTTTGCCTTCTTCAGATCTTCTGGGGCTATAGCTGATGGGGATCTCCTTGAGAACAAGATCTTTTTCTGTGCAGATTTTCGCAACTTTCGCCGTGATCTCAGGCTCAAGACCGAAACGGTCCTCTTCGATATTTATCTCTTTTATGATCTTTCCGCGGAACATCTTATAGCACGTTTCCATATCTGTAAGAGACAACCCGGTAAAAAGATTGGAGAAAGTCGTAAGTCCCGCATTCACGAAATAGTGGAATTTCCCCAGCGGACTCGTCTTTTTCTCCAAAAATCTGCTTCCGTAAAGGACATCGGCTCCGTTTTTGACCGCAAAATCAAGCATTTTCAGAATATCCTGCGGATCGTATTCCAGATCGGCATCCTGAAATATGACATAATCGCCTGTCGAATTCGCAACGGCAGTCCTGACCGCAGCGCCTTTGCCCTGATTTTTTTCATGTCTGAAAAGTTTTATTTTGCCGGTATCGGCATATTTGCGCAGTATACTCAGCGAACCGTCTTTCGAGCAGTCATCGACAGCAACGACTTCGAGCTCGTCAATCAAAGGGGATCTTTCTATTTCAAAAACTTTTCCGAAAATAGCGTCAAGAGTCTTTTCTTCATTATACACAGGAACAAGAACAGATAATTTCATCGGTCTCCGGTTCGTAAAAGAATTTATGCGACTTCCGTTTTTTCAGGGATTTTGATCTCGAATGTCGCCTTTATCGCATGGGTCGGACATGCTGCGGCGCATTTTCCGCAAGCTATGCACTTCGCAGGATCAATATAAGCCAGGAAATTTTCGACTGTGATCGCCTGAACTTTTTCAGGGCACTCTTTCGCACACTTTCCGCAGCCGATGCACGCCGCTTTGCATACGCTCATTGCTGCAGGAGCCTTGTCGGTGTTGCGGCAGCCGACATAAACGCGTCTGTTGTTGCGCCCTTTCGGACGGATCTCGATTATCTTTCTCGGGCATTTCTTTGCGCAGACGCCGCAGGATGTGCATTTTGCCTCGTCGACTACAGGAAGTCCCGTGGTCTTATCCATAGAGATCGCGCCGAAAGCACAGGCTGAAACGCAGTCTCCGAGACCAAGACAGCCGAACTGGCACCCTTTTTCGCCGACAAAAAGAGAAGCGGCTACGGCACAGTTCGCAGGACCGTCATAATCACTTTTTCTCGTAGTTTTTTCGCATGTCCCGCCGCATCTCACGACTGCAACTTTCGGAGTCGCCTCCTGCATCGCAAGACCTATGACCTCTCCTATTTTCTTGCGGTTCTCAGCACTGCATCCGGGGCAGCACGGAATATCGGAAGAACCTGCAGCCGCCGCTTTTACGATACCCTCGGCAAGTCCGCGGCATCCGGGGAAACCGCATCCGCCGCAGTTGGCGCCGGGCAAAAATTCGAGAACTTCGTCGATCCTCGGATCTTCCTCGACCTTGAACTTCTTTGCGACAACAAAAAGGATCACCGCGGAAACGACCGCGATAACACCCAAACTTACGACTGAATAAAGGATAACGCCGTCCATAAAAACCTCCAATTAAAGTTTCCGGCATACAAACACGAACCGCTTCGCAAAATATGGCCTCAAAAGCATCAGGACCAGACCGTAAGGCACCAGGATCAACAAAGAAAAAAGTGCCGCAATACTTTCCGAAACAAAATTCGACGAAACAAAAAGTGTTGAAGCCATCAAAACGAAAGGTATGAAAAAAACATAAAAAACTGCTTTCAGGCCGAATTTTTCCTCCATTTCGACAAGCACGCTGTCGCCTACGGAGAGACTTTCCGCCGGAAGAGCTTCGATAACCTTCTCGGAAAGTTCCGAAACAGAGCACATGCTCTTGGCGTGGCACGCGCTGCACGCACTTTTGACCTCGATCTTTACAGAAACTTTTCCGTCAGCCACGTTTATCACCGTGCCTTCGTGTGAAACTCTCGCGTTCGCCATGATTCAACCTAAAAAAAACGCATTTTTCTATACTTTTCGCGATTTTTGTCAATTAAAAAACAACAACACCCAGAACCGCACTCACAACAATGAGCATTATCGGAGAGATCTTCTTTTTCCCGAAAACAGGCGGAAGAAACGCCGCCGCGGCAAGCAAAACAGTAATGAAAAGCGCCTTCGGATCAAAGCCTCCCTCCCCTTTCAGATCGAAAAAGGCTTCAGCAGTCATAACAATTCCGACTGCAAGAATAAGTCCTGTGACGCAGGGTTTCAGCGTGCTGATTACACTATTGAAGCAGCGGTTTTTCATAAGTGAATTGAAGACGAACATGCAGAGGAGCATGATGAGAAATGCAGGGAAAACAACGGCGAAAGTTGCAACAAAAGCGCCTGTAAATCCTGCCTGACTGCGCCCGACATAAGTCGCGAGGTTCACCATTATAGGTCCAGGAGTCATTTCACTTACCGCGATCATGTAGGTCAGAGTCTCGTCCGTCACCCAACCGTAAGAGAGCACGACGTCGCGGATGAGCGGGATCGCGGCGTAAGCCCCGCCGAAAGCGAAGCAGCCTACTTTGAGGAAACCTAAGAAAAGATCGAGGTAAATCATATTTTCTCCGATTTTTTTCCTTTTACTGCAAACACGGCGAGTCCAAGTATTGCCGCGAAAACAATGATCGTGATCGCCGAAAATCCGAGCGAAAAGATGTCGATAGCAAGCATCGCAAGGGCTGACAAGATCAAAACGGCAACAGGAAGCGGCTTTTTCTTCATGTTTTTTATCATATTTACTGCCGCGCTGATTATGAGTATCCCGACGGCACATTTGATCCCGCGGAAGGCATTTTTCACGACTTCTATTTCAAGAAAATTGTCGAGAAAGCCTGAAATGATGAGGATCACTGCAAATGAAGGAAATACGATTCCGACTGTTGCCGCGATTGAACCGAGGATTCCTGCCTGTCTGTAACCGATGAAAGTCGCACAGTTTATGGCGATAGGGCCGGGCGTCGATTCTGCAATGACGGTGACATTCATCATGTCGTCGTGGGTTATCCACTTTTTCTTTTCGACGCAGTTGTCTTCGATGACGCTGAGCATGGCGTAACCGCCGCCGAAAGTGAAAAAACCGATCTTCACGAATGTGATAAACAAATCAAAAAGGATCCGCATTGCAGCCTGCAAAAACAAAATTCGCTGGTTAATACACGAAAGTGAATTGAAAATCTATTTTAAGGGATTATTTAAAGGATTTTTGTCTTATTCAGCGTCTTCATAGACAACCGTGAAGTTGTCGAAAGCTGCCCATGCGTTGGCATCAGCTGTATATCTGACTATCAATTTGCATGTGCCTGTCGTAGTTGTGCTGTCAAGTTGGACTGATGTCTGATGCAATTGATTGTTGTCGCCGAAATCTATTGACACAAACTGAGATTTTGATGCCGAAAAATAGTTGTGTCCTTCAGTCGAATCCCAGCCATACCATTTTGTAGAGCCGCAATTAATTCCGATTTTTGGCTTTATAGCCTGATCTGTTGCCATATCGAAAGTGATTTCTTTGGCTATTTTGCCGTCAGGAACTACAAATTCACCTGAAGTAAAAATATCCTTTGCGCTGAGACTGCTTACAGCTGTTACTTTGGCAGCGAATCCATTCGCGTCGCCGCGATCCCATTTCGAAAGTCCCACATTGTTTCCTATGGTCCAGTTCTGAGGATTGTTGTCGGACCAGTATTTGAAGTCACCGTTCGGAATCTGACTTGCTTCCGGGAGAAGAATTTTTGCAATCCCGTAATTTTCCGCAATCGTCCATGTATGACCGTTGTCGGCACTGAATCTGAACATATATTCAAATTCTCCTTCATACTGGAATGTGTAATTTTTTATCACATATTCGTCGTTATTGCCGAAATCGTTGCTTTCCGCAATATTGATTTCAGCATCATGCCAGAATTCATCAGCGATCTCGGAATCTGAACCTTTAGCTCTGTAGGCGAACTGAGCTTTGACTCCCATCAGAGCAACTGATTTGTTGACGGTTTGATCGGTAAGTCCTTCGATATAAACTCTGCCGTAGAATGTGTCGGACAGTCCTTCATATCCTTCAACAGAGGTCGGCCACTGCGTATGAGCCCAGCCTACTGTGCGTGCCGGTGCGTTGTTGCACTCTCCGCCGATATAAACGAATTCGAAATCGTCAACTGTTATATCTGTTTCACCGTAAGTAGAAGATTTGCCCAGTCTGAAAGCAAGCTGCAGGTTGGCATTGTTCTGCCATTTGTCTTTCATTTCTGTTCCGAAAATAACAACTACATCGTGCATCTGAGGATCTGAGGTGTCACCGAAGTCGACAGGAACACTAAATTCGTTGGTGCGGTGATTTTCTTTGGGATCAACAATGAAAGCTTTGCTCAAAGCATTCCAGTTGTAAGAGTAATAATCGTTGCCGCCTGTTCCCCAAAATAAATTTATTACAACAGGAGATGCTTTAGCAGCGGCCATTTTGAATCTGATCCCGGCCGGAATTTCTGCATCAGCTGCGGATGTGAATTTGATGGTCTGCGCAACTTTCTGATTTCCGTCGTATGTTGAGCTGATTTTAAGAGCTCCGCTTACATTTGAGAATGTTACTACGGGATTTCCTGCTTGAATTGTTGTTCCCTGTTTTTCCCAATTATCAGGCATTTCACCTGTCCACTCATTGAAGTCACCGTTCGGGATCTGAACACAAGCCGGATCAATCGGTTCAACATCTTCATCAGTAAAAACATCTTCGTCTGTTTCGATGTCTTCATCTGTTTCGATATCCTCGTCTGTTTCGATGTCTTCGTCTGTTTCGATATCTTCGTCGGTTTCAATGTCTTCGTCGGTAAAGACATCTTCATCTGTAAGAACATCGTCGTCGTCATCTTCTTCGTCAGGGATGTTTTCGCCGATGCAGTCTTCTGTTGCGGTATGGATTACAAAATTGTCGACAACTATGTCGAAAGCCGAGTTTTTGCCGTATTTGAACTCGATACGGCAGTTTTGACCGCGCCAGAAGCCTTCTGCCTTGATTTCTTCACCGAAAACAAGCTCGACATTGTGGAAACTGCTGTCGCCCAGATTTACTGCATTGTAAGCGTTGTTTCCTGCATTAACAAACGATCCGCTCTCCTGATCCCAGTTGTAGGGCTGATAGTCATCCTGAACTGTTCCGAGATCTCCGCATCTCAAGTTTATCGAGATCTTGGATGTGCTGCTTGCCTTGAGATCGAATGTGAGCTTCGTCGGGAAAGCGGCATCGTCTGCCGGAGTGAACGGCGGAAGTTCGAATGCGTAAAGGTTGCCCTCGGGAGCGTTGATATAAGCTCTGAGAGCGTAGTCACCTGCGCCGCGGTCGATTTTTTCATAAGCAATGAAATTCTTCTTACCGCCGGGGGTATTCGCACCTGTAGGATCGTACTTGTTTAACCAGCCGGTCGGGAAGTTGTCCGTCCAGTTCGAAACGAAAGCGTTCGTAATGTAGGTGCAGGAACCGGTTTCGACTTCTTCATCAGGAATCTCGTCTTCATCGTTTTCCGCAGTATCTTCATCCTGAGAATCGGTGTCCTGATCGCCGGTCGGATCTGTCGTCGGATCGTCAGTCGGATCTGTCTGAGTCCTGCATGAGCTTTCATCCCAGCCGCTGCAGTCATCTTTGCAGAAAGCGTATCCGCCTGAATAATCAGAGCTGATCTCGGTGCATTCTTTTGTGCCGCCGTCGCAGACTTCGCCGTCATCAAGATTTTTGTTGCCGCACTCAGGAGAAGTTTCTTCCGGATCCGTTGGGTCCGAGGTCGGATCGTCGGTCGGTTCTACGACATCCTCATCCGTTACCTCTTCATCCGGAAGCTGATCGTCCGTTTTTTTCTCATCTCCGCAGGATGTCACGAACATCATGAACATCACCGCAAGAACTAAAGTTGTAAATTTCTTCATCTTTGCCTCCAAACTAAAAAAGTACCAAAACAAAACGGCGGATATGATAATAAGTTATTATTTTAAAGCAATGAAAAAATTTTTTAGAGGGTTGCAAAAAAAATAAAAAGTGATAAATAGGACGGTTTTGATTGTTTCAAAGGAGAACGACATGCAGAAAATCACGAGACCGCAGGCAGAGCTTGTTCCTATGGTCGTTGAAAAAGAGGGCGGCGGAGAAAGAGCTTACGACATCTATTCGCGTCTCCTCAAAGACAGGATAATTTTTATCGGCGACGAGATCACTGATGACCTCGCAAACGCCGTTGTCGCACAGCTTCTTCTTCTTGAAGGACAGGACAGCGAACAGGATATATACATCTATGTCAACAGCCCGGGCGGATCGGTAACGGCAGGACTTGCGATCTACGACACGATCCAGTACATCAAACCCGATGTTTCGACGATATGCGTCGGTCAGGCTGCAAGCATGGCGGCTGTACTTCTTGCCAGCGGGACGAAGGGAAAACGCTTCTCTCTCCCTAACTCGCGAATCATGATCCACCAGCCTCTCGGCGGCTTCCGCGGTCAGGCTACGGATATCGAGATCCAGGCAAAAGAGATACTTTTCATCAAAGACCGTCTTCTTCAGATCCTCCACACCCACACAGGCAAGGATCCCGAGACTCTGCACGCCGATATGGAACGAGATTTCTTCATGTCGGCCGACGAAGCGCTCAAATACGGTCTTATCGACAGCGTAGTAACAAAAAGATAGGTCAAAATGGCACAGCGGAACAAACAGGATATACACTGCTCCTTCTGCGGAAGGCCGCAGACGGAAGTAGGAAGGATAATCTACGGAAGGAACGCATATATCTGCAATGAATGCGTTGAAATGTGCTCGGAACTTTTGAACGAACAGCCCGAAGTTCCGGAAAGCGGTAAAGCCAAAAGCCGGATCCCCCGCACTATTTCCGTGACTCCGATGCAGATAAAGAACCATCTCGATCAGTTCGTTATCGGGCAGGATTACGCGAAAAAAGTCCTTTCCGTCGCAGTCTACAACCACTACAAAAGAGTGAATTCCTCAGAGAAAGGCAGCCTGCAAAAGAGCAACATACTTCTTCTCGGGCCGACAGGATCAGGAAAGACCCTGCTTGCAAGGACTCTTGCGAAATTCCTCGATGTCCCCTTCTCCATTGCTGACGCAACGACTCTGACGGAAGCGGGATATGTCGGTGAAGATGTCGAAAACGTCCTTCTTTCACTGATCCAGGCAGCCGACTACAACATCGAGAAAGCCGAGAGAGGCATCATTTACATCGATGAGATCGACAAAATAGCGAGAAAATCAGAGAACCGTTCCATAACCCGCGATGTCAGCGGCGAAGGAGTGCAGCAGGCTCTGCTCAAAATCGTCGAGGGAACAGTCGCGAATGTCCCTCCGACCGGCGGAAGAAAGCACCCGCAGCAGGAATATATAAAAATCGACACATCGAATATCCTTTTCATTGTCGGCGGCGCATTTGAGGGGATCGACAAGATCATCGCACGCAGGATCGGCAGAAAAAAAGTCGGTTTCGGCGCGCAGCTCGCTAAAAAGACCGATGAAAGCAATATCCTGGCAGAGATCCAGCCGGTCGACCTGCTCCGTTTCGGACTCATTCCGGAACTTATCGGCAGACTTCCGATGACAGCTTATCTTCAGGAACTTTCCGCTGCTGATCTGCGCAGGATCCTTACCGAGCCGAAAGACGCGCTCATCTCGCAGTATAAAGAGCTTTTCAAACTTGACGGCATAGAGCTTTCATTCTCCGATGCCGCTTTGGATTCGATCGTCAAAAAGACCGAACTTCTCAAAACAGGCGCCAGAGGGCTCAGAAGGATCCTCGAAACGGCGATGCTCGACATCATGTATGCCGCGCCTGAGGAGAAAGGAAAGGTCAAAGAAATAATCATCACGCCCGAAGTCATCGAATCGGGCCAGGGACCCTTGAAAAAATACAAATCCGAAATTTCCGTCAAAGGAGCGTAGTTTTAATGATTTCCAAAAATACTTTCCCATTGTTCCTCTATAACGAAACTGTAATATTCCCCTATTATTCTTTCACCATTTCCGTTGAAGATCCGCATGAGTACGAAGTCTTCCGCAAAGCCTTCAGCAAAGAGGAACAGATCGTCGTTGCGGCGTTCAGAAAACTTCCGGACGATCCCGAAAAAAGCATCTTTTTACCGGTCGCCACACTGTGCGACGTCATCCACATCGAAGAAATGGATCCCGGCAAATACAAAATCGTTCTCGCCGGCGCGAAACGTGTCGTTTTCCAGTCGTACGAAAGAAACCCGCGTACCCAGCTTTTCACGGTAAAGATCAAAGAATTCAAGACTGTGTATCCGAAAGACAAGGACCCGATAATCGCAAGGAGAGTTTTGGAAGACTCCCTCAGAAGATACTTCGATATCGCAGGATTTCCCCCGGAAAAGGCGAATCAGATAATCGAAGAGGAAGATTTGGAGGATTTTGCCGACTGCTGCGCTTCATCTCTCGATCAGTCCATTGATCCTGAGGGGTTCCGCAAGGTTTTCGAGGAGACCGACATCAGCAAAAGGATATTCATGCTGGTCGACATCCTCGTTGCCGAAACGAATATCGTAAATCTTGAGAACGAAATAGATGACGAGGTCCATGACCGCTTTGAAAAAAGCCAGCGCGAGCAGTTTTTAAGGGAAAAGATCCGCGTCATTAACGAAGAACTCAACGGTGAAAGCTTTCAGGATGAGCCGGTCGGCGGCACCGATCCGGGCAAAGGCATGAATTTCGACCTTGATTCGTTCAAAGCTCCGGCCTATGTCAAGGAACGCCTGAAAACCGAGCTCACAAAATCGGCAAGGATCCCTCCGTTCACACCCGAACAGGAGGTCATCAGGAACTACATCGAGACGATCCAGTCGCTTCCGTGGGAGGAATCGACAAAGACAGAGATAGATATCGACCGTGCGAGAAAGCAGCTTGACGACGACCATTACGGTCTTGAGGAAGTCAAGGAACGCATACTTGAATATCTTGCGGTCCTCAAACTTTCGGGCAATCTCAAAGCTCCGATAATCTGCCTTGCAGGCCCTCCAGGAGTCGGAAAAACAAGCATCGCATCATCTCTTGCGGCAGCCACCGGAAGAAAATTTGTCCGCCACTCTCTGGGCGGAGTCAGAGACGAAGCCGAAATCAGAGGACACAGACGCACATATCTCGCCGCAATGCCCGGCAAGATCATCCTTTCGCTTCAAAAAGTCAAAGTGAACAACCCTCTGTTTCTGCTGGACGAGATCGACAAGCTCGGTGCCGATTACAAAGGAGATCCTTCATCGGCGCTGCTTGAAGTCCTTGACCCGGAACAGAACAAGACTTTCACAGATCACTTTCTCGATCTGGAATTCGACCTCAGCAATGTCCTTTTTGTCGCGACCGCAAACGACAAGAACAAAATTCCGGTTGCCCTGAAAGACAGGATGGAAGTCATCGACATCGACGGATACACGACTTTCGAGAAGAAAAATATCGCAAAAAAGCACCTCATTCCGAAAGAGAAGAAACTCAACGGGATCGAGGACACCAACTTGGATTTTACCGATAAGGCATTAGATCTATTGATAAAATCCTACACTTGCGAGGCCGGGGTGCGCGAACTTGAAAGAAAGATCGCGTCCATTTGCAGGAAGACCGCGCTCGCCAAAGCCGAAGGAAAGGAAACGGAAGCTACGATAACTGAAGAAAACCTGCAGAAATTCCTCGGAGTCGAAAAATATTCCGAAGACACTATCGGAAAAGAGCCTGAGATCGGTGTCGTCAACGGTTTGGCTTGGACTCCTTTCGGCGGCACAGTCCTTCAGGTCGAAGCGATAAAATATCCGGGGAAAGGCGGTTTCGAAGTTACCGGAAGCCTGGGTGAAGTTATGAAGGAATCCGTAAAGATCGCAGGCAGTTACATCCGCGCACTCTTCTCTGAAAACAAGATCATTGAAGATGAGATCTGGGACAAGACCATTCTCCACATCCACTTTCCGGACGGCGCGACACCGAAAGACGGTCCGTCAGCAGGCGGTGCGATCTCGCTTGCCATCGCTTCGCTGATGTCGGGTATTCCTGTTCAGCCTAAAATCGCGATGACCGGCGAAGTCTCGCTCAAAGGAAAGATAACGAAAATAGGCGGTCTCAAAGCCAAAGTCATGGCGGCGAAACAGGCAGGGATCACCAAACTTTTCATTCCCGAGGAAAACCGCGGAGACTACAGCGAGATCCCTGACGAAATAAGAGACGGGATCGAAGTGAAATTTGTCAAAGAGTGCGTCGAGATATTGAAAGAAGCCCTTCCCGGACTCAAGATCAGCTGAAAAATTCTGAAAAACAGGCGGGGATCCTGCCGTATTTCAGGAAAACTTTTTTAAGAAAATCTTTTGTTTTTGCCTTGTCCTTCAGGTCTTCTTCGGTGAGGATCGGCACATTCGGAAAAAGTTTCATGACTTGTACTGCAAAAAATCCGCTTGCATCGGTCGATATGAGTTTATCGCTCTTTCCTCGGTAGAGTTTAGTGTTTTTTACTCCGCAGCTCGGACTTTTCGCCTTAAGAAAGAACCCGTCAACATCTTTCAATGTTTTCAAATAGTTAAGCGAAGTTCCGATCATCTTTTCAGTAAAGAATCTTCCCGTTTCCGGCTGAAAAAGCTGATCCTTTCCGTCGATCCTGACGACTCTGATCTTTTCGCGCGGACACCCGAGACCGATCGCGATCTCAGGACACCAGTGAACGATATCGGCATGCTTTTTGAGGTCTTCGGCAAAACCGCAGAAAAAATCCTTCGCATCGTATCTGCATTTGTCGAAACCGAAACAGCGGCTCATGTAAATCAGGGGTCTTTTATCCATTTTAAGACAACTCTCCTAATACAAAGGTCAATCTATTTACGTTTCGACCTCTGTCCAGTTTTTTTGCACCGCTATACCCCGAAAATCATAAAAGAGCTGCGCCGGAAATTCGGTGCAGGCATTTAACTTTGCAGAGCAATACAACAGCTTTCACTTGCTTTTTCGCCGCATATTCCTAAAGTTGAACGCTTTTTGATTTTTGGAGGTAAAAATGTTCACGGGAATAATCGAAGCTGTTTCGGAGATAACGCGAGTTGAAAGAAGCGGTTCGGAATGCCGTCTCTATGTTAAAAATCCGTTCGGAAACGAAATAAAGACCGGAGATTCGATAGCGGTCGACGGCGTATGCCTCACAGTCGAGACATTCTCCCCCGAAAACATCTCATTTTTTGTTTCAAAATCGACGCTCGACAAAACGATAGCGGGAGGCTACAAAGCAGGATCGGCAGTAAACATGGAACGTGCCATGCCGGTAGACGGCAGATTCGACGGACACATCGTGCAGGGTCATGTCGATTCGTGCGGAAAAGTCGCAGATATCAGGAAAATCGGAGATGGAACAGAAATAAAAATAGCTTTTGATAAAAATTTTGCCGGCCTCACCGTGCCGCGAGGTTCCGTCACAGTCAACGGAGTGAGCCTTACGATAGCGGAACTCGACGGGAACACTCTCAAAATCTCGCTCATCCCGGAAACTCTGAAAAGGACGACATTTGCCAAAGCACTCAAAACAGGCGCGGAAGTCAATCTTGAATTCGACATCCTCGGAAAATATGTTTCCAAAATCATGCACCGCAGCGGAAACGGTCAGGAACTGGAAGATCTGATCGAAAAACTTTAGCCGCCGCCGCTCCTGCCAGGATCCCGTAATTCCGGTATTTTTTGCGCCGCCGATTTTTCTTCAAAAAAAATTCTTTTAAGGTATAGTCCCGTGTCTTTGTGTGTGGAGGATTTAAATGAAAAGACTGTTCGGAATCTTATTCCTTGTTTTTATTGCAACTTCTGGACTTTTTGCCGAAACGCTCGTTGTCATGGACACTTCTGACAACACCGGCAGGATACATCCGGATGTCGTCAAAGGCTCGAAAGAGTACATCACCCAGCTTCTTAAAAGCATCGGAAAATACACGATTATTTCAGACAGCGCTCTCAATGATGTCAAAAAGCGCTCGCCTGAATGGTCAAAGTGCAGCCAGATGGAATGCCAGGTCGAGATAGGAAAAGCTCTGAAAGCCGATATCGTCGTCCTTCCGTCAGTTGAATATTTTGCGGGCATCTTCACTCTCACCGTAAACTATATCTATGTCGACGGCAAGAGAAAGACCGAAGCAGGCGCGACAGACTTCAACGGAACGGCGGCCGGGATGAAGAACGCTCTCGAAGCGGTCGTATCCATGATCCACGGCAAAAAAACGGAGACTCCGGTATTCGTTGAAGAAAACAAGGAGCTTGAAAAATACAAGGCCGAGAATTTCAAGGAAACGGCTCCGAAAGAGTATGTCGTTCCCGATGAACCGGCCGCTCCGGCACCGGCTCCGGTAGTCATCCTTCCCGGCTCTGCAGCATTCTCTTCCGAAAAGCAGGGGATCAAAGTCACGCTCGATGTTTCGGGGACTTCACCGAAAAGCTGCACCGCTCCATGCACGATAAACGACATCGAACCGGGTACCCACACAGTCAGGTTCGAACTTGCAGGACACACCACGAAAGACGAGGCCATCGAGATCCAGTCAGGAAAGAAGGCCGAGAAAAAGATCACTCTCGTTCCTGTCATCAAAAGCCTTGAAGAGGTCAACAACGAACTTGTCGCCGCCGCAAGATCGGGCGATTTCGAACATGCGAAAGAGCTCCTTGCCAAAGGTGCGAGCATAAATTATCATGACAAATCGGGCCTTTCTCCGCTTCTTGCCGCAGTCCTGGGCGGTCAGAAAATAATGGCGGGATACTTCACCGGCAGAGGCGCGCTCCTTTCATCGACTGAAAGTTCAGCCCTGATGAGGGTCTCGGTCGACAAAGACGATCCATGGCTCGCCTCGATCGTCACGAAACAGAAAAGTATGCTGAACCTCACATTTGAAAACGGCAGGACGATCCTCTGGCTTGCCGCAGAAAAGAAGGCTTGGAACGCTTTCGACGAATATCTCAAAGGCGGTGTCAATGTCGGGATCAAGGACGCAGCAGGCCAGTCGATCCTTGTTTGGGCGATAGAAACAGGAAACACCGAAGTGATAGACAGACTTATAAAATCGGGAGTCCGCTTTTCATCTCCGGATGCCGATAAAATGCTGAAACAGGCAGTTATAAGCGAGGATATCGACAAAGTGAGATCCCTCACCTTCCTCAAAGTCAACACGAACAAAGTTTACGAAGACGGGCTCACACTGCTTTGGTATGCCGCCGTCAAGGAAAGGACCGACATCGCAGAACTCCTTATCGAAGCCGGAGCGAAAGTCGAAACGAACGACAAGACCGGAAAGAACCTCATCACCTACTGCATGGAAAGGCGCAAATACGAAATGGCCAAACTGCTCAAGAAACACGGCGCGCAGCTTAAGACAAAAGAAGCGGTGTTCCTTCTGCAGAGAGGTCTCGTCATCGGTGACGGAGAACTTGTCAGAGCGCTCATCGAGACAGGCGTCAATGTAAACACAAAGTTCAGCGACGGTCTCAGCGCACTTTGGATCGCGGCTTTCACCAACAACCGTGACATGATCGATGTCCTGGCTGAAGGCAAGGCAAACATGAACATCAAGGACAGCAACGGCAAGACAGTCCTCATGTGGGCAGTCGAAAACGACAAGAAAGAAGTCGCGAACACACTCATCAAGCACGGTGCGAACGTCAATCTTATGGACAACAAAAAAAGAACGGCACTCATGTCGGCCGTCCTCGCAGACAAACCGAGAATGGTCCACATGCTCGTCAAGAACGACGCCAAGATCGACATCAAGGACAGCGAGGGCAACTCCCCCATCCTCGTCGCTGCATCACGCGGCAACACCGGTCTTGTCAAGCTCTTCCTTGAGCACGGCTCGTTCATAAACTCGTCGGATATGTTCGGCAACACGCCGCTTCTCATATCACTTCACAAGAATTTCGACGACATAACGGAACTTCTTCTTTCAAAAGACGCCGATCTCAACAAAGCGAACCTGAGCGGCGAGACTCCGCTTATCGTCGCGGCTAAGAAAGGCCACATAAAATTCGTCAAGACATTCACCGAAAAAGGCGCTTCGATAGATGCTGCCGACAAAAACGGCGACACCGCGCTCATCCTCGCAAAACGCGAAAACAGGCACGACGTCGTTCTCTATCTCCTGAACAAAGAGGCCCTCATAGACAAACGTTCCGAGCAGGACGAGCTTATGGCTTATGCGACATTGAACAGCTATCTCGACATCGCCGAGAACCTTATCCAGCGCCAGATCTCCGTAAACCGCAGATTCTCCGACGGTCTCTTCCCGCTTTGGTACGCAGTCCGCAACGGCAACGGCAAGATGATCGACATGCTCCTCGCGGCAGGAGCCGACCTTGAGGCGAAAAACAAGGAAGGCGAGACAGTTCTCCTTTACGCCTGCTCGAAAAGAGAGGAACCTGTAGTTGTCATGCTCCTCGAAAAAGGAGCCGATTTCAAGATCGTCGACAAACAGAAGAGCACTCCTCTCATGATCGCGGCAGGAAGAGGCTTTGCGAAAGTCGTCCAGATCCTTATTTCCAAAAAAGCCGATATCAACGCAAAGGACGACAAAGGAAGGACAGCTCTCACAAGAGCTCAGTATACCGGCAACTACAACATCGTCGATCTGCTCAAAAGGGCCGGAGCTTACGAATAACCGTAATAAATCCAATCTGTTACGCCGATGATAAGGAATTTTAAAGAATCGGACATACATGATATCGAAACCATTTATGAAAAGTCGAACAAAGCCCTCTCTCTAAAAGTCAGACCGGATTTTTTCAGCCGCGACAAAAAGGATTTTATTTCAAAGACCATAAGAAACTGCCGGAATCTTGTCTACGAAAGCGGCGGTAAAGCCGTAGGGATCGTTTCCTGCTCAAAAGACTACATCGAAGGGCTTTTCGTCCTGCCGGAACACTGGAACGAAGGGATCGGCTCTGCACTTCTGGATTCGGCGCTCTCCGAAAAAAAGGATCTTTTGCTGCAAGTATATGCAGACAATGAAAGGGCCGTCGGATTTTACAGAAAGCACGGTTTTGAGATCATAAGACACGGGATCTGCCCGATGACCCGCCTTCCCTACTTTGAAATGGGAAAACTCTCCGGAGAGCGAGGCTGACATGAAGACCGCATGCATAAATGTCGATGTCGATCCTTTGATCTGCTACTACGCGATACACGGTATCGAAACTTCGGGGATCAGCGAAGATCCGGTCTACATCAACGGGATAAGGAGGTTTCTCGAACTTTTTGACAAAAATTCAATAAAAGGGACGTTTTTTATAACGGCATACGGTTTCAGCGAAAAAAACACCGGCATCCTCAAAGAGATCGTCAGCAGCGGGCACGAGATCGCCGACCATTCGTTTTCCCACGACTACCGGCTGACAAGACTTCCGAAAGAAGAGATCTTTCAGGAAATAAAGAAAAACAAAGATTTTCTTGAGGAAACTGCCGGAATAGTATGCAAAGGGTTCAGAAGCCCGGGCTACAACTCTTCAGCCGATTTGATCTCAGTGTTAAGATCAGTCGGTTACACTTACGATTCATCGCTTTTCCCATCGATTTCATACTACCTTGCGAAGTGGCTCCTCATAAATCTGAAAAAACTTTCAGGACACGATTCAAAGTCGATAATTTCATCTTTTGCAGACGCTTTTGGCAGATATACACCTGAATTTATTGATAAAACTGTGCGCGACATAAAAAAGCAGGGAACTTTCGCCGAACTTCCGATGACAACTCTTTTCCCGCTCGCCAGCATACCGCTCATCGGGACTTCGATAATCGCTTTCCCCTCATTCCTGCTTGAATGGATGCTTAAAATTTCGAAAGGCAGAAGTTTCATCAACATCGAGGCCCACGGGATCGACCTCTGCGGTGCAGATGAATCACCGCACTTCGGCCCGTTGAAGGGAAAGCAGCCCGACCTCGCCTTTTCACTCGAAAGAAAAACCGAAAGATTCCAGCACGTTATCGATTTTTATAAAAACAACGGCTTTAAATTCATGACTCTTGCAGAAGTCGCCGAAATGAAGTTGAACGGAAATTTAAAATAGCAGAATCGGAGGAAAAATGGACGCTTTAAAAGAAAAAATAGCAAAAAGAGCAGCGGAACTCGTAAAAATCCTCGAAATTTCACCTGAAGAGACATCCAGGCTCGAAGAAGACCTGAACGCGGCATACACAGTGCCTGAGATCACCAGAGAAACGGCAGCCGGTGCGATCGACCACACGATCCTCTCTTTCAATGCGGCAGAAAGTGATATCATCAGGATCTGTCAAGAGGCTCTGGATTTCGGTTTCAAGGCTGTCTGCATAAACCCAGTCTGGATAAAGACAGCGGCAGATTTCAGAAAAAGCAAAGGGGCGCGGTTTAGAATCGCGACAGTCATAGATTTTCCTCTCGGCGCATCGACCGCGGCGGCGAAAGAGGCTGAATCGAAGCAGGCAGAGCTTGACGGAGCTGATGAAATCGATGTCGTAATAAACATTGGACTTATAAAAAGCGGCAAATTGAAAGAATGTTTTGACATTTTGAAAAACACAATAAAAACAGACATTTATGTCAAAGTAATACTTGAGACCTCCGCTCTTTCGGAAGAAGAAAAGATCGATGCGGCACTCATAGCAGTTTTTGCCGGGGCAGATATGCTGAAAACTTCGACAGGGGTAAACGGCAAAGCGGCTGTCGAAGATGTCAGACTTTTGAGAGCCGTCGCAGGAAACAGGCTCGGAGTCAAAGCAGCCGGCGGGATCAGAGACAAAGAGACCCTTGTCGCAATGATGGAAGCAGGCGCCGACAGGATCGGCTGCAGCAGTTCGGTTTCAATAATGGAAAACTGGTAAAGTTATGATTTTAGAAAAATTCCTTACTTCCCTTCTCTTTTTTCCTCTTCTTTTCGTCTCATGCTCCAGCCAGAAAGAAGAGACAAGACCGTTCGACACAGCCGCGGCATTCATGCAGGCAAGGATCGACGGAGAAACGCACAAGGCATACCTTATGCTCGACAAGACCACACAGGCGGCGTTTTCGGAAAAGGACTTTGAAGAATACTGCTTTGTGTTCAAACCTTCCGAATTCGAGATACTCCCGGAAGAGAACGGATACATTCCTCTCTCATACACATATTACGACAAAAAATACAAAAAAGGGAGCAACGAGCTCTACACTTTTTACATGACGAAAAACATTGAACACATCAAGCTCTCCGGAGGCAAACTGGTCTTTCCCCACATTGCCTTCGTTGCGATGAGGAAAGCGATCGAAGAAAAGGACATCGAAAAGGCAAGATTCACATCCGACGTCATGCTCGTGATCGACCGCACGAACCCTGATGTTCTTGAAACTTCGAAAAACATGGGATTTATTCAGGAAGACAACTGACGGAATTTGATTTGAGACCTTTTTTCTTTGCCCTCTGCTTACTTTTTTCCTTTTCACTTTTCGGGAACATCTTCTTTGACGAAAACATCCCCGAAGAGCTGAGGAGCAAAATAACGGAATTCTACAAGGAAAAGCGTCCCGGCATAAATTTTCTTATCGAAATGCCCGATGAAAACACTCTTTCGATCATCGCGGAGAACGGTTTCGCGAAGAACCTGCCGATAAAAGAGATAACCGCGGAAGATGTCTGCAATCTCATGGACGAAATGGTTGCCGTAATATACGAAAAAGACGAAAATTTCGACAAGATCCCCAAAGATTCCGAGAAGTTGGCTAAAATCAAAAACCTCTCGTCAAAGTGGCAGAAAGACGATTTTGAAAAAAGTTTCTACGAAGATGACAAAAAAGAGGAAGAGGTTAAACCAAAACCGGATATCTTCCTTAAAAGTGGCATAAAAGTAGCTGAAAACATTGAATTTTTCCCTTGGGCAAAAAACAGCGACCGTTTCGGGATATCGCTCTTTGCGACATCGGAAGAAAAATGGGCTTTCGGACTCAAGTTTTCGGTAGGATTCTCCTTCCTGCGCTTCGGTGCGCGTTTCAAAAAAGGGATAAATCTGAAACTCGCCGACAATTCTGTTCCCTGGGAGGCATACAGCCTTAACATACAGTTCGACATCGTCGATATTTACAATCTCCGCTTTTCGTCAGGCTTCGAGATCGCCCTTTACAGCGCAAAAGGAGTCCTTTTCCACCGTGAATTTTTTGTTTTCAGACTTGCTTACAGGATAAAGTGGTTCGAGCTTGCGGCATCTTTCAATGTATCGCCAAGCCACATAGAACTCGGTCTTTTCGGCGCAAGGCACGAAATGCAGAGCTACAACTTTACCCTCTCTACGGTTTTTCTGTTCTGACACATAATTCAGATCCGTTTTGGACAAAATTCACTTGCCGATTTCTGAAAAAGTCGTATCATCTGCCGTTTTTGATTGGAGGGAGCGATGAAAAAGGAAAAAACGACCCTGACATCGACAAAAGTCGTCTGTGCGAAGTGCGGAAAAGACTATTTTGTCTCGTTTGTTGCAGACGGTCACAGAAATTATTACTGCAGCGAATGTCTGAAAGAGATGCACAAAAGCAGGAAAGAGGGGAAAATCAAAAAGGTGTTCGACCCGAAAAACGAAAAATATATGTTCGACTTCATCTGCGACATCTGCGGCGAATTCAGGCACGCTTTCTATGCTCCGAAAAGGGAGAACGGAAAGATCATGTGCAAGGAGTGCGAATCTAAACAAAAACTGGAAGAACGGAAAAGATCGAGAAAAAACGTGATCATCGCATCAGGAAAGGCCGCACTTGATTCGATACCGAAAAAGGAAGGAGAAGATGATGAATAGAGACGACGCACTGAAACTTCTTGAACTTCATCTGCCGAACAAAAATCTCATCAAACACAGCATCGCCGTCGAAGCCGGCATGAAAAAAATGGCTGAGTTCCTCGGCGAAAAAGATGTTGAAAGATGGGCTATGTCAGGGCTTCTCCACGATCTGGATTACGAAAAAACGAAAGACGACTTCCCGAAACACGGTCTTGTAACGGGCGAGATCCTGAAAAAAGAGGGGTTCGACGATACAGAAATCCTCGACGCGATAGTCATGCACTCGGGAAATATCCCGGCAACGACAGCAATGGGAAAAGCACTCTACGCAGTCGACCCGACGACAGGATTTCTGACGGCATGCGTCCTGATGTCGCCGACAAAAAACATCCACTTCCTCGACACGGGCTTCATGATGAAACGCTTTAAGGAAAAACGTTTTGCTGCCGGCGCGAACAGAGAACAGATCGCAAGCGCCACAGAAAATTTTCCTCTCTCGCTCGAAGATTTCATCACGATAGTTCACGAAGGAATGAAAGAAAGTTCCGAGGAACTGGGTCTCGGCACTCTATAGAATTTTTTCTTATACATAGAGATAATAAATAGTTTTTTATTTGACTTTATAAAACTCCACGGCTAATAATTCACGCGGTTGTTTGGAGTTGTAATGAGAATTGTCGAAGGTCTGCGCATAAAAGACGCCGTGAAAGAGCTTTTCATAAAGCTCAACTATTCGCCTGTTTCATTGGAAAAGGTTTCTTTTGTGAGTCCGGAGATGTCTGACTTCGAGCGGCAACTTGCAGGAATCATTGACGAAAACATGCAAAAATCAAAAACTGAAACGCGCCCGCTCTGCCAGGACTGCGGAGTCGCGCAGGTTTTTGTAAAAATCGGCAAAAATGTCACTTTCAGCGATGCTCCAAGCCTTGAGATCCTCATAAACAAAGGAGTCGAAGAGGCTTACGGGGAAGGCATGCTCCGTAAATCGACAGTAACTGACCCTTTCGAGCGAAAGAACGAAGGGAAAAACCTTCCGGCTTTCATTCACTGCGAACTTTGCGACGGAGACACTTTCGAGATCTACGGCATGGCAAAAGGCGGCGGCAGCGAGAATGTGAGCGCCCAGAAGATGCTTGTGCCGGCTGTCGGCCGTGAAGGTGTCGCGGATTTCGTTTTTGAAACGCTGAAAAACGCGGGAGGAAAAGGATGTCCGCCCTATTTTGTCGGTGTAGGTGTCGGCGGGACTTTCGATACTGTAGCCGCGCTGGCTAAGAAAGCTCTTTTAGAGCAAGTTTGCGAAGACAGCGAACTACTTGAAATGATTGAAGAAAAAGTGAAGAGCCTCGGTTTCGGCGTCCTCGGATTTCCGGGGAAATGCCCGATAAAGGCTGTGTTCGTGAAAAAAGCTCCGACACATATTGCCATGATGCCGGCCGCAGTCGCTCTCAACTGCCACAGTTTTAGAGTAGGAAAGGTCGTTTTGTGATGATTTGCGCAGATAAGGAAATAAAAGCCGGAAGCATCGTGAATTTGAGCGGAGAAATGTTTACTCTCCGCGACTCTTCGGCAAAAATGCTCGCCGGAATGCTCAAAAACGGTGAAGAGACAGGACTTCAGCTTGAAGATTCGGCTGTTTTCTTTGCCGCTCCGACTCCCGGTTTCGAAGAAGGAAGGATGAGCATAGGACCTACGACGAGCGCGAGGATGGCAGCCTTTATTCCGCAGCTGATCGAAAAGGGCGTCAGATATTTTATCGGCAAAGGGGGACTTCCGGAGAGTGCGGTAAAAGCCATAGTTGAAGGAAAAGCGGCTTATTTTCAGGCATTCGGCGGAACCGGGGCGAATTACGGCAGCAAAGTCAAGTCAATGGAGCCCCTCCTTTTCCCCGAACTTGGTCCCGAAGCAGTTTACAAAGTTTATACATCGGATTTTCCGGTTGTAATATCAGTTGATCCAAACGGAGGCATATTTTTTTAATTTGTGAGGTTTGAACATGGGTAAAAAAGAATTTCAGGAAACGAAGTACGAAAGCGAAAAATGCGTGCTTACGGTCAGACCGGCGCTTTGCAAAGGCTGTGAAGTCTGCATCGAATTCTGTCCGAAAAAAGTTCTTTCACTCGAAAGAAAACAGCAGGTTGTCGTTGCAGAGCACATCGAAAATTGCATCGCTTGCGGAATGTGCGAGTTGAGATGTCCCGATTTCGCGATTTACATTGAGAAAAAGTAGGAGAGAACTATGGCAAATCCAAAGTACGAATTTATTCAGGGAAACCTTGCCTGTGCAAAAGGCGCGGCTTACGCGGGCTGCAAGTTTTTCGGCGGATACCCCATCACTCCGTCGACCGAAATAGCCGAATTCATGTCGGAATACCAGCCTCAGCACGGCGGAAAGTTCATTCAGATGGAAGACGAGATCGCATCGATAGGTTCGATCATCGGCGCTTCGCTCACAGGTTCAAAGGCGATGACGGCGACAAGCGGCCCCGGCTTCTCTCTTATGCAGGAACTTCTGGGTTACGCATGCATCGCCGAAGTTCCGATAGTTGTCGTTGATGTAATGAGAGGCGGTCCGTCTACCGGTCTTCCGACTTCTCCGGCTCAGTCAGACCTTCTTCAGGCAAAATGGGGAACCCACGGCGACCACCCGACGATCACGATCGTTCCCAATTCAGTCGAAGAGATGTTCACTGAGACTGTCAGAGCTTTCAACCTTGCCGAATTTTTCAGGACTCCGGTCATAATCCTGGGCGACGAGATCATCGGCCACATGAGGGAAAAGATCAGGATCCCCGAACCGGGAGAACTTGAAGTTATAAACAGAAGCCTTCCCAACAACGACGGCGTCTGCAAAAATCCGTATGCATCGGATCAAAACAAGCCGGTATGCCTTCCTAACTTCGGAAAGAGCAGGATCCATGTCACCGGTCTCAACCACGACGACACAGGTTTCCCGACGATGGATCCGATGATCGTTGCAAGAGAAAACGAGAGGATCTCGTCAAAGATCTATCACCAGAGAAGCATGATAGACAAGTTCGAAGCTATCAAATGCGAAGACGCGAAAGTCCTTTTCCTCGCTGTAGGAAGTGCGGCGCGCGCTGCTGAAGAAGCTGTCACAGTCCTTCGCGAAAGAGGCGTCAAAGCAGGGCTTTTCAGACCGATCACGCTCTGGCCTTTCCCGAAAGAAGAGTTCGCGAAGTATGCCGCAAACGCTGACTACATCGTCGTTCCGGAAATGAACCTCGGCCAGCTCAAGACGGTTGCCGAAAGGTTCACGAAACGCACGAAGATCGTTCCCATCAACCTTGTAAACGGCGAGCCTTTGGGACCCGACACGATACTTTCCGCCGTTAATCACCTTAATATTTAGGGGGTAGAAAATGTTTGATTATTCGCAATATTTAAGAAATGAAAAACTTCCGCACATCTGGTGTCCCGGCTGCGGTCACGGAATAGTTTTGAAGTCGCTCATCAGAGCGGTCGCAAAGGCAGGCTGGAACAAAGACGAGATCGTTCTTGTCAGCGGTATCGGCTGCGCTTCGAGACTTCCGGGATACGTTGATTTCAACACGCTCCACACGGCTCACGGCCGTGCTCTCGCTTTCGCAACGGGCATCAAGCTCGCGAAACCCGAGATGCACGTTATCGTAGTTTCAGGTGACGGCGACTCGCTTGCAATCGGCGGAAACCACTTCATCCACGCTTGCAGAAGAAACATCAACATCACGCTCATCTGCTTCAACAACGGTATCTACGGCATGACGGGCGGTCAGTACTCCCCGACCACGGCAAGCGGCGACAAGACTGCGACATCTCCTTTCGGAAACGTCGAACCTCACTTCAACGTTGCCGAGCTTGCAAAAGGCGCAGGCGCTACATTCGTTGCAAGAGGCACGAGCTACGGCGTTCCGCAGCTTGACAACTTCATCTACCAGGGCCTTATGCACAAAGGTTTCTCCGTTATCGAAGCGGCTGAAGCTTGCTTCACTACCCACGGCAGAAAGAACCGCAAAAAATACGGACCCAGCAACCTTGACATGCTCAAATGGCAGAGAGACCACGCGGTTTCCGTTGAAAAGGCGGCAGGAATGAGCGAGGAAGAACTTCAGGACAAAATCATCACAGGTGTTCTCCACAACGTTGAAAAACCTGAATTTACCGAACAATATCAGAGACTTATCGATTCCTTCAACGGAGGGGCAAAATGAGAAAAGAGATAAGATTTTCAGGCAGCGGCGGTCAGGGTGTAATCCTTGCATCCGTAATCTTGGGAACGGCGGCTGCACTTTATGAAAACAAACACGCAGTCCAGAGCCAGTCCTACGGCCCGGAAGCACGCGGCGGTGCATCGAAAGCCGATGTCATCATCAGCGACGAACCGGTAAAATACCCGAAGGCTAGAAATATCGACTTCATGCTCTGCCTTACGCAGAAAGCTGCCGACAAATACCTTCCGGATCTCAAGGAAGGCGGCCTTCTCCTCATTGACAGCGACTATGTCGATGTTCCCGAAAACGGCAAATACAAAGTCGTAAAACTCCCGATTTCTTCAACGACCTACGACAAACAGGGCAAACTCATCGCCCTCAACATCGTTTCCCTCTCCGCATTTGTCGAAGTCACGAAACTCGTTTCCGAAGATTCGCTCGAAAAAGCAGTTCTTCAGGCTGCACCGAAAGGAACTGAAGACTTCAACATGGAAGCAGTAAAGATCGGAAGAGAACTGGCAAAAACTCTGAAATAATCCAATAAAATCGATCAAAATATAGGGACGTCATATCATGGCGTCTTTTCTGATAAAGTAAGGTTTTCTGCATATTTTTTCTGATTTTATATGCAGATTTCTGCTTGGAATATGCAGAAGGCGGCCTTGTCCTCATTGACAGCGACTATGTCGCAGCATTATTGGCAGTCAGCTGAATCGTCGAAATGATCGAGCGGGAAGAAGTCGCTGCACATTTTGTCGCAGCTTCCGTTGTTTTTCCATGAGCATGCGTCGGATGATCCACATGTGCAGTTGGAGGGTTCGTGCGCGGAGCACAGATCTTCGACTTTTGCCGTGTCGGAGCAGTCATAGGTGCACACACATCCGTTTCTTTCGACTGTTCCGCTTGTCGTGTAGCTCGTTTCGCACGATCCGCTCAAGCCTCCGACATCCTCAGAGCGGCAGTATGAATCGCAGTTTGCGGTGTAAAGCAGCCCGAGCGTAGAGTCACACATACAGAGATCGGTCTTGTCGGGCAGGCACATTCTGTAGGAGGAAGAACAGATTCCTTTGCAGGAGTCTTTGTCGGTCGCCTCTTTGATGTATGACATCGAGAATGTTCCGTAGATATTCGCATCTTTTGAATCAATCACAAGATAGTAGATCCCTGCAGTCGTTTCGTCGGTCTCAAAGTTGATGAGTCCGCCGCCGTAAATGCATGTGTCGGGATCATCCGCCTTTACGACATAGATCGCAGCCGCAAAAGAAGATGTTATTGTTGCGTGGAAGTAATCTCCTGCAGCCATATCCATCGAAAAAACGACATCTTTTCCGACAAGCGAAGCATCGCTGCAGATACCTTGCGTCGGAGCGAAGTCGTCCTCAGCCGAGATCGTGAATCCCTGAATATTCCCTCTTCCTTCGAGAGCAATAGCCCCATCTATTTTGTCATTTTCGGGAACCGGCGGATCGTCATCGATGTCGAGCTGGATCATAAATTTGTATTCGATCGGAGCGACCGAAGTGTCAACAACAACGATGTAATCAGCATCGGATTCGGAATCATTGTAGTAAACGACCTCCTCGGAATCGCCGAAACCGCCGAAAGAGTTTCCTGCAAGACATGTGTCCGCGATCTCGCCGCAGCCGGAGAGGACCGCTATCGTCGGATCAAACGCGCTCGATTCAGGAGTTACCCTGAAGGTCATCACTTTGCCTGCAGGAATATGAACTTTGTAGAAAAGATCCGGTCCTAAACCGTAGAAATCGGTGCAGCTCGATGTGTCTGAAGAATCGACCGCCTTTTTGAGACTTTCGTGATAGGTCCCGGGCTCGAGCTCTTTCGCTCCGTCGCAGGTGTTGTTCTCATCCGGAGTGAAAGCATCGACTTCAAGGATGTACGGCATATTGTAAAGGCCTTGACGGTATGCCGGAGATTGGCGGACAGAGACATAGTAGTATCCGTTGTATGTCGCCTTGTAGTTCATAATCTCAGAATAGTAGTACTGCTGAGCAAAGTATGAATAGTTCATATCTTCGTTTTCGACGAGCTTATCGCCGTTTTCGTTGAAGAGCTCGATGAAGGTGTCGTTTCTTGTCTCGCCGCAGTAAGGATGAGTCCTGATCTTGAGGAACTGTCCTGACTTCGCCTTGATCTTGAACCAGTCGAAATCTTCTTCGTTGTTCTTGTGTCCGAAACCGGCAAAAACAAAGCCCGCAGTGACTTCCTGTGCTGAATCAAAAGTATCGTTCGGTTCTTCTTCCGTCTTTCCGAGAGACTTCTTGGGAACGCAGCTTCCGCTCTTGCACTCTTTGAATCCGCAGCCGCAGTCGGCGTCTGATGTGCAGACTTCCTGTTTCTGACAGTAGTTGCCGCTGCATTTTCCGCTGTAGCACTCTTTGTTTTCACTGCAGATCCAGTCGTCGGACAGGGTCGGAACGGCGCAGTTGCTTTCGCTGTTGCAGTAAGCCTTGCCCGATTCGCACGAGCCGGAGATCGGATAGCAGTAGTTGCCGTTGCATCTCGTCCCTTCAGGGCAGAGAGTGTAATTATCGCTGCAGTCTTCAACACAGAACTTGTTGCCGTCGTAATCGGTGAGGCACATTCCGTAGTCATAGAAAACTTTCTTGCAGTCTGTGTCGACTTCGCACGGTCTGCATGTCTTCTGATCACCGGTCGGAGTGACAGCAGCGTTACCGTCGCAGTTGGAGTCCGATGTGCAGGAACTTGTGCACATACCGTGTTCGCACTCGGTATATTTTTCGCAGTCGTCGTCAAAACGGCACGAAGCGTAGATGTAACTTCTATAAGGAACAGCCTTCATGCAGATGCCGTTGTAGCAGCCGCCTATGTCGAAGCAGTCATCGTCGCTTTCGCACTCTTTCGTGCAGTAGTACTGCTGGATCGTGTAGTCCGTGTAGCACATTTCGCACGACCAGACATACGGACAGTATTCGCCGGGCTTGAAACTCTGCTGTTCTTTTGAGATGCAGACACCGAAAAGCTGCGGATCGCCGCCCTCTTCTTCTGCTGCCTGCTGGCCGTAGATGTAGCATGTCTTGTCTATCGGGCACTCTTCGTTTTTCGTGCAGGACTTACTGCAGAAAAGACCTTCGAAGCAGGAGTATCCGTCTGCGCACTGCCAGTCTGAGTAGCAGTCCTGGCCGAATTCGAGACGTTTGAGCATCTTGTCCTGTGCACAGATATATTCTGCATAAGTGCTGCCGTAGTCGCTTACTTTCTTTACTGCAAGGCACTGGCTCCCGCCGGCGCAGGTCTTCGTGGTCGTTGTATTTCCTGTTTCCGGATCGGTGACTTCACTGTCGGTGCAGTGCGAGCCGCAGATCTTGTCTCCTTCGAACTCAATGCACTCTCCGCTTGCGCACTGCTCGTCGTAGTTGCAGTACGAGCCGTTCGGAAGGTTGAATCTGTTCTGGTCGAAGCATACTTCCGAGCTGCCGAAGTAATCCGGCAATGTTCCGCACTCGTAGCCTGCTCCGCAGCTGCTGAAGATGCTTCCGCACGTCTTTACGCAGTATCCGTCGTAGCAGCCGCCGCTCGAGCAGTCCATTCCGCTCTGGCAGTGGTCGCCAAGCTCGCCGCTTCCCTTCGGAACGCAGTATTTGTCGTATTTGAAACCTTTGTCAGAGCCGCCTTCCATGCACTTTCCGCACGAACCGCAGGAATCGCTGAGCAAGTTTTTCGTACACTCTTCGGAACAGAAGCTCTCCCCTTCTCCGTATGAAAGACAAAGGCCGCCCTCGCAGTCCTCGTTCACATTGCACGGCCCGAAAGTCTTCATTTTCGGAGCCGGTCTTTCGACACCTGCAACAAAAAGAGGCATGCACTGATAACCTTTGCTTTCCATAAACTGGCAGGTCATGTTGTTCGGACAGTCCTCGTCCTCTTTGCACGTCCCGGTGCAGACGGAAGCTCTTGCATAGTTGAAGCTTCCGCTTCCTGACCAGTCATACCAAGTGTAGCAGTAACCAGTCTCGCACTCGACATCCTTGTTGCAGGGAGCGCCGGCTTTGAGTCCGTAGGCTCTGTTGTCGCATGTTCCGAAACCACCGCAGACGCCAGCACGGCAGGTTCCGCTGCCCATGAGCCCCGCTTTGGCTTCGCAGTCTCTTCCGTCGGCGACCGTTGACCACGATGTCTTGGAATAATCGCGGTTGCACTCTTCGCAGGAATTTGCGGGATTCCTGTCGCCGTCAGCAATACACGCGCCGTTTATCTCGCAGGTCAGTCTGTCGCACGAGCAGGTGTAGCTGCCTGTTCCGGTAGCAGTGCAGACAGTTTTGTTGGGTTCCGTGCAGGGATTGGGATCGCACGGATCTGCTTCTTCCGGCTTGTCGTTGTCCGGAAGGACCGGAGTGTCGTCGTTTCCGCCCGGTTGATCCGAATCACCGTCATTGTCATTTTCGCCTTCGGGTGAATCTTCGTCACCTCCGGGAACAACCGATTCACTGTCATCGGAATCTTCCTGTTCGATCTGATCTTCATCAACGTCGACTTCCGGTTTTGATTTTTTACCGCCGCCACAGGCGACAAAAACAAACACGGCTGCGACCGCAACCGCAACAAAAATAAATTTTTTCATTTTCTCCTCTCTCAGTATCCAACACACCAAGGCCTATATCTTATTTAAAATGTGTCCACTTTCAATAAAAATCGCATTCCTCTCAAAAACGTAAAAAAATCTTGACACTCGCATAAGTTTGCGTAAAATCCCTGCGTTATTTTTTTTGTGTGCTCTTTTATTGGAGGATCTGATGTACGCAATGATTGATTTCGGCGGCAACCAGCTTAAGGCTGTCCCCGGAGAAAAAGTGTCTGTTTACAATTTGGACAAGAAAGAAGGCGAACTTGTCGAGAACAAAAATGTCCTTCTTTTTGCAGACGGCGAAAATGTTATGGTCGGCAAACCTTATCTTAGCGATGTAACTGTAAAACTTGAAGTTGTAAAAAACTATAAAGGCAAAAAAGTTATCGTTTTCAAGAAAAGAAGAAGAAAAACCAGCAAAGTTAAAAACGGTTTCAGACAGAGCTTCACTCAGCTCAAAGTCCTTGAAATCGTCAAGTAATTCGGAGGGTTATTATGGCTCATAAGAAAAGCGGCGGAAGTGCAAGAAACGGTCGTGACAGCGCAGGTCAGAGACGCGGCATCAAAAAATTCGGCGGCGAGCCGGTCATTCCGGGCAACATCATCGTCCGTCAGGTCGGAACGAGATGGATCCCCGGTGAAAATGTAGGTCTCGGGACCGATTACACGATCTACGCTCTTACCGAAGGTGTCGTTAAGTATGAAACATTCTACAAAAACGGCAGAGCAAGAAGAAGAGTTTCCGTAGTCACCGAAGCATAAATTTCGTTTCGTTGGATTTTTCAAACTCCCGGCGACGGGAGTTTTTTTTTATTCCGAACACGAGGTCGTTATGAAGTTCGTCGATCAGGCAATAGTCGATATCATCGCAGGCAACGGCGGTGCCGGAGCAGTAAGTTTCAGGCGTGAGCCCTACATTCCGCTCGGAGGTCCCGACGGCGGCGACGGCGGCAAAGGAGGAGATGTCATTTTTGAAGGAGATGAAAACGTCATCACACTTTACGACATCCGCTACCAGCGCACGATCAAAGCCGAAAACGGACAGAAAGGAATGGGCTCCAACATGTACGGCCGCGGCGGGGAAAGCACGATCGTAAAGATACCGCTCGGGACCTTTGTCTTCGACCACGAAACATCTGAACTTATCGCCGATATCACGAAGCACCGGCAGAAAGTCATCATCGCGCACGGCGGCATCGGAGGCAGAGGAAACGCCAAATTCAAAACAAGCGTCAACAAAGCGCCGCACTACGCGCAGGAAGGGCTTCCGGGCGAGCGCAGAAAAGTCCGCCTCGAGCTCAAACTTATGGCAGATGTCGGCATCATCGGCTTCCCGTCAGTCGGAAAATCGACACTCATCAGCGTCATCAGCAACGCCCGTCCGAAGATCGCGGACTACCCTTTCACCACCCTCGTTCCGAACTTAGGCATGGTCGAAGGCAAAGACTTCATACCTTTTGTCGTAGCCGACATTCCGGGACTTATCGAAGGAGCGCATACCGGCGCCGGACTCGGACACAGATTCCTGCGGCATGTCGAAAGGTCACGCTTCCTCATCCATCTCGTCGAGATAAATCCGGTCAGGAAATCACCTGTTGACGATATAAAAACGATCAACCGCGAGCTTGAACTCTTCGACCCGGAACTTGCGAAAAGAGAGCAGATAATCGTCCTCAACAAAATCGATTCCTACGGTGAAGAAGAGGAAAAATTGAGAAACGAGCTCCGCAAATTCGCTGAAGGAAAGCCATATTTCGAGATCAGCGGCATCACAAGAAACGGTGTGAAGGAACTCATGGATTTCGTCGGTCAGAAAGTTATCGAATACAGAAACCGCGAAAGATCCGCGGATTGATCACAAATTGACAAAACTCTTTATTTGAGCATAGTTTTCAGGTTTTCGCGCTTTTAACAACTTTTTAAGAGGTTTGTATGCTGAAAGGAAATCCGAAAATACTGATCCCCAACTTTTTTACGGGAATGAACATGTTCATCGGCTTGGTTTCGATATTCTACTCGATAAATGGCGACTTTTTTAATGCGGCATGGCTCATCATGCTCTCGGCTGTTCTCGACAAACTTGACGGCACGACAGCGCGGCTTTTCAATGCTTCGAGCGATTTCGGCGTAGAATTCGACTCTTTCTCCGATTTTGTCTCATTTTCACTCGCTCCGGCGATCCTGGTCTTCTCGTATTTCAGCAGGATAATCCCGGGCAGCAAGATCATGGAGCACCCATATTTTGTGGCAATAGTCCCGATATATGTCATTTTCTGCGCCGTCAGACTTGCGCGCTACAACTCGTATCAGAGCGATGACCACGACTACTTCAGCGGCCTCACCTCGACGATGTCGGGCGGAATGATTGCGGCATACATGGCTTTCGCGATCGAAAACACAGAGACTTTCGGATTCCTCCTCTCGACGGACATCGTTGCAGGAATGATGTTCATCCAGGCATGTCTCATGCTCCTTCCGTTCAAATATCCCAAGCTCAAAATGCCGAAAAACAAAATCGTGCGTGTTTTCAGCATAACATATTTTCTTTTCTTGTGCTGTCTGATCTTCATGCGCCGTCTTCCGTGGCTGCTCTACATCACGAGCATCCTTTACGTCATTATCGGTGTCCTCAGGACCCGCAAGATCACGGTCTCCATCAGCAACATGACTGAATTCGACCCCGAAAAGGAGGAACAGAATTGAGTTCCCGCAAAAAACTGCTTCAGGGCATAGACACCTTTGACTTCTCCTCTCTGAAAGGACGCAGAGTCGCTGTCATCGCGAACTATACTTCGATAGACAAAGACGGCGTTTCGCTCGTTGAAAAAATGACCGCTTCGGGCCTTAACGTAACGGCGGTCTTCAGTCCGGAGCACGGTTTCTTCCCTGTCGCCCAGGACATGGAATGTGTCGGAACAGAGAATAAGATCAACGACATACCTGTTTTTTCACTTTACGGGAACAGCGTTGAGACCCTCGCGCCGAAAGATGAATATTTCGATCTTTTCGATACAGTCGTCTACGACATTCAGGATATCGGGTCCCGCTATTACACATATCTCGCGACTCTCGCCATATTTATGGACAAACTTCAGAAAATCCAGCGCGAACTCGTTGTTCTTGACAGAATGAATCCTATCGGCGGATCATTTGAAGGCTCTCTTCTTGACGATGAAAACTACAAAAGTTTTGTCGGATACATTCCCCTTTTTCATCGTCACGGTCTTACTTCAGGAGAGATAGCGGCATATTACCGCAAGTTGAAAAAATATGATTTTCCATTTAAGATCGCTAAGTTACAAGGTTGGGAAAGAGATTCTTTCGCTGACGACTACGACTATCCGTGGCTGCCGACTTCACCGAACATGCCGACAGTGGACACTGCCGTGCTCTACCCGGGCGGCTGCCTCCTTGAAGGGACCGAACTTTCGGAAGGCCGCGGGACGACGATGCCTTTTCTTCTGGCAGGATCACACGGACTTGACCCTTTCAAACTGAAAAAAGAACTTGACAAAGAAAATATCCCCGGGATCACATTTATTCCTATGGAATTCCGCCCGATGTTCCAGAAACTTTCCATGAAACGCTGCGGCGGTGTCTATATCGCCCTTACCGACCGCAAAAAGGCAAGACCGCTCAGGGCCTACATTTCCATCATCCGTGTCTTCCGCAAAATGTTGGGAGACGACGGATTTTTCAGAGCAAAACCTTATGAATTTATTGACAAAATTCCGGCTATCGATCTCCTTTTGGGCGACAAGGCTTTAATAGAGATGTTCAGAAATTCCGCAGAAAGCCGGGAAATAGATTCGTATCTCCAAAAATGTGAAGAAAGTTTTGAAGAACAATTCAGCGGATCCAGGTTCTACAATTGATTTTTGACCAGAATCAAATACTTAAGATCATTAAAGAAAATCCTTTAAACACAATAAAGTTGCTCTTTCTCCGCAAAGGCTCTTTCATACAGAACCGCATTTTTGTTTCGAACTGGGACCTTTTCGATTTTCTGGAAAAACTCAAACCTTCAAACGATTTTGATACACTTCTCATAGCGGCCAGAACTGTCCCGAAGATAGTCGAAACACGAAGTTTCATGGACGGAAAGCTGCTGAGATATTTGGGGCTCATAACTTACGACGACGATAAAATACCTGAAAATATTACACTTTTTTACAAAAGCCGGACAAAACTGCAAAAAATATCATCTCCTTTTTTCCTTTTCAAAGAACCGGAAAAAAATGAAATCTGCGACAATCCGACAGTTGCGTTTTTCACCTCGGAAAGCTCATCCGACAGCATTGCGGAAAACATAAAACTTGCCGAAGACGCCGGCTTTTCCATCTCAGAAAGTTTCGTGATTTCGGAACAATCGCTCAAAAACGGCATAAACCGGATGACGGAACTTTTGAAAGATGTGCCTCAGGAATCAGGAGTGATCGTTTTTTCCGACTCATCCGCATCTTTGATCGCAAAACTCGAGGAAAAGACCGGCCGTTCCGTGCTTTCACGCGACGACCTCATAATTTCGATATTCAATGCGCGCGCCGAAGGAACAGGGGGAAAACTGAAACTCGCAAGCGCCGTAGTTGCAAAAGAAAAGGCCAATTTCCGCAAAAAGATCACCGGTCTGAGCCGTATAAAGGGCGGTATCGGACTCAAAGGTCCGGGCGAAACAAAAGAGGAAGAAAGGAAGCGTATCCTGAAAAACAAAGAAAAAACTGTGCGCAAACAACTCGAAAACGAATTTTCGCGCCTTGATTTCCAGCGCAAATTCAGAAAGAGGAGCCGGATCGGGACGATCGCCATAGTCGGCTACACAAACGCAGGCAAATCGACTCTTTTCAACGCCCTTTTGAACGAGAAAGCGACTAAGGAAAGCAGCAGGTTCTTCAGTTCCATAGACCCTAAGATCAGGAAATTCAGCCTCTTCGGGAAACCGGTCTTCCTTCTTGACACCGTAGGATTCATCTCGAATATGTCAGACGACATAACCGACGCATTCAACTCGACTTTTTCCGAGATCGCAGCGGCCGATCTTATCCTTCACATAATCGACTCCACCGAAAAAGGCTGGGAGGAACGCAAAAAATCAGTCGAAGACCTGCTTATCGGAAACGGCTGCGACAAACACAGCATAGTTCCCCTCTTCTCCAAAAAAGGAAAGATCAAAATAAAGCACCCTTTGAGAAAAGGCCTTTTTTACGATGCGTCCGACCCCGAAGACATAACGAAGATCAAGCAGTTCATCTACGAAAAACTGACAGAAAACGAAGAAGAGTGACCGGTTTCCGCTCACTTCCCTCCTCCGGCCGTTCATTTTCACTGCGGCAGACTGATTTTCCCCTTTCCTTGCGCGCGCGCTTTATTTGCTTTTAATTTTATTTTAGGGATAATAAGCGGTTTTTTGGCGGGGGATACATGAGCAGGCCGTTTTTCTTAGTTTTTTTCATGCTTTTTTCACTCTCTGTTTTTGCGGAGACAAATGTCTACAAAATTTCCATGATGGGCGCGGAGATAGGCAGAAGCACCGAGACTTGGGAGGAAAAGACAGATCCTGACGGCTCTTGCGAGATCACGCTGCACTCTGTTTCCGAGATGAGTCTCGCCCGCGGGATCGATTCGATGACGATAAAGTCCGACACCACTCTTTCAGCCGACTGCAGGACGTTTGAACCTAAGCGGATAAAGGGCGAAATATCGGAAGGCGGCTCGAAGATCTTCGTCGAAGGTGTGAACAGAAACGGCATTTTCGAAACGGGTATGACAAAAAACGGAACCAAAGAGGCTTCAAGTTTTCCAATGAAAAAAAGTTCGGCGTTTTTCGGGATGATATTCAAAAAACTGAGCGCCGAAGAGCTTCTTAAAGGCGGAAAGACCTCGATAATATCCGAAGAAAGTCTCACTGAGAGCGAGATCTCCTACTCTGCCTCGAAAAATGCGGACGGAACAGTTTCGGCGACCGTCGTATTTCAGGGGATCCCGATAAAATACACCGTTTCAGGGAAAAAAGTGCTGCGCTCCGAGATCCAGAACGGACTCATCGTCTACACGCTCGAATCTCTTCCGGGAGCAGACACCGTTCAGAGACAGGGAAACATCGACATCCTGCAGACCACGAAACTTGTCAACGGAGGAATTGCGATAAAATATCCGAGAAAAACGAGAAGCACGACTTTCCAGATCGAAAGTGCCGATTTTTCATCCATTCCGGACACATGTTTTCAGAAAAAAGTGAACGGGAACACTCTCTCAGTCAGTTCCGATGCGTCGAAGTGCACGAACCTTCCGGCACCGGAGGACACTCAGTCAAACATCATCGAAGACAGCAGCAATCCGGAGATCGTCCGGGCGGCCCGTAAAATCGTCCTCGGCGCACCGAACCAGAGGGAAATGGTGAACCGGATAGCGAGATTCGTCTATAAGCACATAAGCAACAAGAACTATGACCACGGAAATATGTCGGCAAGCGAAGTCCTCAGGAAAAAAAGCGGCGACTGCACCGAACATTCAGCCCTTTTTGCCGCTTTGGCTCGTGCGGCGGGGATCCCTGCAAAAATGGTCTACGGCGTCGTCATGGACCCGAACGGAGAGTTTTTCTTCCACAACTGGAACGAGGTCTTCGCAGACGGCATCTGGATCACGGTCGATTCGACTTTCAACATGGAAAGGGCCGATTCCTCAAGGATAACGCTTATCTACGGCGGTTCCGACAGCAGATCGCGGGAACAGGTATCCCTTTCGGTCCTGAGATTTCTGAACAACACCAGGATCTTTGCAAGAGGCTTTTCAAATGAAAAGTGACAATAAGGTCTACAGCGATTTTCTGATAAAGGCGGGGCACGAGATCGTCAACATCATGACGCCGCTCGAACATATCGAATACCTCGAGGAAGAGATGGTCGCAGCAAGAGTCACCCGCGGAGAAAGGCTCGGGCGGCAGCTGGGCAGGATCGGCAGGCTGATTTTGAACGAAAACGCGGCCGCTCCTTACGATTTCAGCGAATTTATATATGACATCAAGGAAAAATGCCGTAAACTCGGCATTTCCGCAACGATGGAGAACAAAAACTACAGTTCGATCGACACGATAAAAGGAAAGACGCCTCTCTCGAATGCGGTAGACGAGATACTTATGAACTGGAAAATGCACGGCAAAGGCGGATTTTCGATAAATATCACCGATGAAAAGACGATCGTATTCAAAAACGACTATGACCCGGCGTCGTTGAAAAACACCGGATGCACCAAAGAAGAACTTGCAGGACCGTTTGTCAAAGGAGCTTCGTCAAAAGGTTCGGGACTCGGTCTGTATATAATCGAACTCGCTTCAAAAGAAGGAGGTTTCACTTGGAATCTATCGGCAGACGAAAAATATTTTTCTTTATCGCTCTTCTTCTGATCTCGGCTGCCCTTTTCGCGGACGAAGACGAAAAGTGGTATATGGAAGATCCGCTTTCCCCTGTTTCGGATACGACCTGGGGAAACCGCTCCCGTGAGCTCAGACATGCGATAGACACTCAGAACTGCGGCAAAGGCTGCGGCGCTCTGCTCAGCCACAACGCACACTTCGTGATGAACCCCGCTGCTTTGATGATCAACAAAATGTTCAGCGTTACGGCGCTTTACCAGTTCGTTGAGGCAATGTCGGTATCGGTCAGCGACTCCCAGACATCGGTCGTAGGCGGCGGAATAATGTATTCCTACAACTACGGGCTCCATCACATCAAGACGAATTTCGGCTTCCCGATCTGGCCCGGTTTCATTTACGGAGGCATCAACCTCAACAACTACATCGGCAAATTCGCTCCGACGCAGAACAAGGATACGAACTCGCACTCTTTCGATGTAGGCATCGCAGCACAGATAACACCTTTCGTGAATCTGGGTTTCGCAGCTCTCGATGTGTGGACTTTCTACGGCCGTGACATTCCGAGAAAGCTCAGCTGGAATTTTGAGACCAACATCAGGGATATGTTCTTCATCAATACCGGCTGGCAGTATCACCTGCAGCAGGGAAAAGAGAAATTCACGAACAAAAGATCGACGATGAAAGGCTTTGATTTCTACACCGGTGTTGAATTCAGATACGCGCTGTTCAGGGCGGGATTAGGCTTCAACAATGTCTCTTTCAACAAGAAACTGACATGGTACACAACGACTAAAACCATCTCTCTCGCAGTCTACAAACCGGGAGCAGGCGGGATCTACGGCAATTTCATGTATAACGAATCGAACTACATCACATTTTCGATAAACGTCGTCTGGGAACCCTCATTCGGCGGCTGATAAAGGAGGAAAAATGAGAGCTTTATCCGGTATAAAACCGACAGGAACACTGCACTTGGGCAACTATTTCGGCGCGGCTCAGCAGTTTTCGGCAATGCAGAGCAAAAACTACGAAGGATACTACTTCATAGCAGACTATCACACTCTCAACACTATGCCTGAACCGGCAAAACTTACTGAAAACACTTGGAATATCGTCCTTGATTACCTCGCTTTCGGGCTCGATCCCGAAAAAAGCGTGATCTTTTTGCAGTCGCTTGTCCCGGAAGTAGCGGAACTTGCTTTCATTCTTGGCAACTACACGCCGATGGGACTTATGCAGCGCGCCCACAGCTACAAGGAGAAAACGGCGAAAGGCGAACTGATAAACGTCGGGCTCTTCTACTATCCGCTGCTGATGACGGCCGACATCCTGCTCTACAAATCAAACATCGTTCCGGTCGGAAAAGACCAGAAGCAGCATGTCGAAATAGCGCGCGACATCGCGGAAAAGTTCAATCTTTTCTACCAGAAAGATCTTTTCGTGATCCCGGAGCCTTTCATTCCCGAAAGCGTGGCGATCGTGCCGGGAACCGACGGACAGAAGATGTCGAAAAGCTACGGCAACACGATCGAAATGTTCGCGGCGGATCCGGTCCTGAAAAAGCAGATCATGGGGATCGTCACCGACTCCACTCCGCTTGAAGAGCCGAAAGATCCCGAAAAATGCAATGTCTACAACATCTACAAACTCATAGTTCCGCCGGAAAAAGCGAAGGAAATGGCGGACAAGCTCTCTGCCGGCGGATACGGCTACGGTCACGCAAAAAAAGAGCTCCTCGCAGCAGTACATGAATTTTTCGACCCGATGAGGGCAAAACGGGCGGAGCTTGAAAAAAACATGGATTATGTAAGAAAAGTCATCGCGGAAGGAAGTGCAAAAGCACGTGAGACCGCGGTCGAAACAATAAAAGAAGTCAAAAAAACAGTCGGACTTGTTGGAAACATTTATTAGGAGTCTGAGATGAAAATAAAAAGATTTTTCCCGATTTTTGCGATCCTTCTTCTTTTCACGGCAGATCTTTCCGCCGACTTCGCCATTGACGGCAACAGATTCAAAACGAACCCGTTTACCGACGGATTCATAACGGTCTACGGTTCGGAAGGACTTGAAGAAGGGCTGCTCGGTCTTGATTTTATTATGAATTTTCAGCAGGAACCGATCGTTGTTTCCGGCAGCAAAGGTAAAAAGAACAAAGTCATCGGAAACCAGCTCGCAGCAGATGTTTCGATTTTCTACAGCGTTGTGAAATGGTTCGACCTCGGCGTTTCGCTTCCTGTCATACTTTTCGAGAACGGCGACGGCTGGAACAAAGACGATAACCTTGCGAAAGCGGGTGTCGGCGACCTCAGGCTCGTTCCGAGATTCCAGCTTTTCAGCCTTTTCGACAAGGCGATATCTATGTCGGTCATTACCGAAGCAACAGCTCCGACAGGCAGTCAGATACACTCGGCTCTGGGCAGCAGCCAGTTCACGTTCCGCCCAGCGATCGCTCTTGGGACGCAGACAAAGTGGGTCGATGCAGCTCTCAACCTTTTCTACCATGTTCTTCCGAAACAGACTTTCGCGACATCAAAACTGGATGACGAATTCGGGCTCAAACTCGCCCTCAACGTCCATGCTGTCGAAAAACTGCTTGACATAAACGCCGAGTTCCATTCGGCCACTTCGATAAAATCTCCGTTCAAGAACGACGCTCAGGACAACATCGAAGTCGGCGGCGGCGTCCGCTTCAAGACCCCTGCAAACGTTGATGTCATTGCAGGCGCTTTCGGCGGTTTCGGCAATGCGGTCGCAGTTCCCAAGTTCCGCATTTACGCCGGGATTTCGTGGAGCATGAATGTCCTTCCGCCGGAAGACGAGCGCAACAAAGACGACTTCAAAATCAAAAAGAGAGAAGCTAAGCAGGAAGAACAGCCGAAGCAGGAAGAGAAAAAGCCTGAAGAAAAGAAGGCCAAGAAAGCTCCGAAGAAAGCGGCTCCCAAACAGGCGGCCATTCCGCAACAGCCCGTAAAAACAGGCGAAAAACTCCCGAATGAAGTCCACTTCATGCACGAATCCGACTACATCGCAGATCCGGTAGAGATCGAAAAAGTCGCACTCATCCTGACAAGGAACTTCATGCTGAAGATCAGGATAGAAGCCCACACCGACAAGCATGAGAACAAGGCTTTCGCACAGAAACGCGCGAATGCAGTAAAAGCCGTCCTCATCAAAAACGGCGTTGAAGCGAACAGAATAAAAATCAAAATCATCGGCGCTGCGGAACCTGTTGCAAACGGCGACACTGAACCTGACATGGTAAAAAACAGAAGAGTCGAATTCTTCGTTGTAACAGACTAATCGAGGAAACATGGAAAAAATAATTTCTACCGAAGAAATAGCTCCGAGGATCCACAAAATAGTCATCACAGCTCCGCAGATAGCCAAAATGTGGCAGCCGGGGCAGTTTCTCATCATCCACCTAAACGAGGACAGCGAAAGGATCCCGCTCACGATCTGCAAACGCGACATCGAAAAAGGGGAACTGACTCTCATCGTTCAGGCAATCGGCGAAAGCACGAGAGAGATCTGCGGAAGTCAGGCCGGAACTGATGTCCGCGACGTTTTGGGACCTTTAGGAATGCCGAGTGACATAGACGCGAACTTCAAGAGCGTCCTCTTTGTTTCAGGCGGGATCGGCATCACGCCGCTTTATCCGTTGATTCAGAGATACCACGAACTCGGTGTTCAGACGACCGTCCTCATGGGTTTCAGAACTGCAAAGAACCTTATTCTCAACGAAGAGGTCAAAGAAGTCGCAAACAACATCATGATAGCATCGGATGACGGCACGATCGGTGAGCAGGGACTTGCACTCGACCTTATCGGCCCGGCGATAGAAAAATTCGGCAAATTCGACCATGTTTACATTGCAGGTCCTGTCAGAATGATGCAGTATACCGTAGCTGAAGCTTCAAAATTCGGCATAAAATCGACCGTCAGTCTCAACCCGCTCATGATCGACGGAACCGGAATGTGCGGCGGCTGCAGAGTCAACATCGGCGGACATGTCAAATTTGCCTGCGTTGACGGCCCCGAATTTGACGGCGAGCTTGTTGATTTTGAAAAACTGGCAAAAAAATTAGGAACTTACAAAGACCATCAGTGTAGGATAAGATAGAGGCAGTCATGGATATTTTCACCATTTTCACAAAAGGCGGGATCGTCATGTATCCCATCCTTCTCTGCTCGATAGTCAGCGTAGCGATACTTTTGGAGCGTCTTTTCGCGCTTCGAAAAAGCAGAATCATCTCAAACGGCGAACTCCTTATGCACCTCGCCGAAAAACACGCATGGAACGAACTCAAGGAGACGGCAAAAAAGGGAGACGACCTCTTTTCCCGCGTGATCTACATGACTCTGAACGATCCTTCCTCCGAATCAGAAACTGAAAAGATCACGGAGATCTACGCAAAAAAAGTGACTGAGGAGATCTACAGCCACACTTCGATCCCCGGCGTAATGGCAACACTTTCGCCTCTGCTCGGCCTTTTGGGAACAGTTCTCGGCATGATCAGGATATTCAGCAAATTTACGGAAGCGGGCGGAAACCCGATGATCCTGGCAGGAGGCATCTGGGAAGCTCTCATCACGACAGCTGCCGGACTTACCGTTGCGATCCCGAGTCTCATAATCTACAGGTTCCTCACCTACACCGCCGAAAAAAGCGTTGCTGAACTTGAGTTCGCACTGGAAAAATTCGTGGTCTTCAGGGGAGAAAAGGAAAACGATGAAAAATAAATTTGATCCTAGGTTAAAAAAAGTTGATTTTTACATAATTTTATCATAATTTTCAATGTAATATTTGTCAATGGAGTAAAAAATGGCAGACAACAGAAAAGAGATGCTTGAAAGCGTCATCAAAAATGTGGAAAAACAGTACGGCAAAGGTTCTATCATGATCCTCGGAGACGAGACGAACATCGACATCCCCGTCATTCCGTCAGGTTCGATGAGCCTTGACATCGCAATGGGTATCGGCGGCTATCCAAGAGGAAGGATAATCGAGATCTACGGCCCTGAATCTTCGGGAAAAACGACACTTGCCCTTCATGCTATCGCAGAGGCACAGAAAAAAGGCGGCGCGGCAGCATTCATCGATGCCGAACACGCTTTCGACCTCAACTATGCGAAGAAACTCGGCATTCAGGTCGATTCACTCGTGGTTTCCCAGCCCGATTACGCAGAGCAGGCGCTTGACATTGCAGAGACTTTGGTCAGAAGCAACACTATAGATATTCTTGTAATAGACTCTGTCGCGGCACTCGTTCCGAGAAGCGAGATCGAAGGCGAGATGGGCGACAGCCAGATGGGAGTCCAGGCAAGGCTTATGTCGCAGGCAATGAGAAAGCTCACCGCGGCAGTCAGCAAATCGAAGACCTGCCTCATCTTCATCAACCAACTCAGAAGCAAGATCGGCGTAATGTTCGGCAACCCCGAAACAACGACAGGCGGAAACGCCCTTAAATTCTACGCTTCGATAAGGATCGACATCAGAAAGATCGCAAGTATCAAGGAAAAAGAGGTCGTCGTCGGCAATCAGGTCAAAGTAAAGATCCAGAAAAACAAGATGTTCCCCCCTTTCAGAGAGGCTGTTTTCGATATAATCTACGGCAAAGGGATCGACCGTCTCACCGATATGATAAACGTTGCAGAAGCTGACGGGATCATCGTAAAGAGCGGCAGCTGGTATGCATACAACGATGAAAAACTCGGACAGGGGATCTCCAATGCGGCTAAAACTCTGAAGGAAAATCCTGAACTTATGAAAGAGATCGTCTACAAGATCAAGGAAAAGCACAATCTTCTCAAAGAGAACGAGGAACAGCCGAAAGAAGAACCGAAACCTGTCGATGAAGAGGATAAAAAACAGAAAAAGGCCGGGAGTAAATAATGAGCGATAATTTTCAGGAATACATACTGTTCTTGAATGAACTTCTGCACGATGCGGCGGGTCTCGGCGCATCAGACATCCACTTGAAGACATACAGTGCGCCGGTATTCAGGATCAACGGCGTCCTCAACAAAATGGACAAATACGGGATCCTGCGCCCCGAAAAGCTCAACCCGATGATAGCCGGGATCCTCAACGATGAGCAGAGACGCGCACTCAAGGACAATGCCGAGATCGACCTTTCACACAGCGTTTCAGGCGTCGGCAGGTTCAGGGTCAATGTCTTCAAACAGAGAAGTTCGCTCGGAGCAGTCTTCAGAACGATCCCCTTCTCCGTCAAATCGATCGATGAGCTCGTCCTGCCGCCGGCGATCAAAAAGATCGCAGACAACAGGCGCGGACTTATCCTTGTAACAGGAACGACGGGAAGCGGTAAATCAACGACGATGGCCTCGATCGTTGACTACATAAATTCAACAAGAGGCTGCAATATCATAACCATCGAAGACCCGATAGAATTCCTCATCCGCGACAAAAAAAGCATCGTCAGCCAGCGTGAGATCGGCATCGACACGAGATCCTTCTCGACCGCACTCAGAGCTTCCCTCCGCGAAGATCCCGATGTCATCATGGTCGGCGAAATGCGTGACCTCGAAACGATAGAGATAGCACTCACCGCAGCTGAAACGGGACATTTGGTCATCAGTACGCTTCACACTCTGAACGCAGCCGAAACAATAAACCGAATCATCGCTGTTTTCCCGCCGAACAACCAGGGCCAGATCCGTCAGCAGCTCGGCAGCGTCCTCACGGCGGCAATAAGCCAGCGTCTTATCAAGAAAAAAGACGGCAAAGCTCGTGTTCCGGCAGTCGAGATACTCGTCGCATCGCAGCTCGTCAAAGAGATAATCCTCGACGGAACAAGGTTCAAAGAACTTCACGACGTTATCGAAAAAGGGCATCAGAACTACGGTATGCAGACTTTCGACCAGTCGATCTTCCAGCTTTATCAGGACGGGCACATTTCCGAAAAAGAGGCTCTTGAAAACGCGACAAGCCCGGACGACCTCGTTCTCAGAATGAAGGGCGTCAGTATGTCGGGCGGCGGCGACTGGGGCGCTTTCGACAGCGGTTCGGAAGGTATGACTCCGCAGTATGAGCCGACCGATTTCGAATTCGACAAATAGTTTTCCAAAACTTCAAAAAAAGGAGTCCCAATGAAGATCGCAGTAGTTCAGAACAGCCCGGTTTTCGGCGAAAAATCTAAAAATATCAGCGACTTGCTTAAAATGATGGAATCAACGGAAGCAGAGCTCTATATCCTTCCCGAAATGGCTTATTCAGGCTATCAGCTCACTTCTGAGGAAGAAGCGCGCACGCTTGCCGACAAAGCAGATTCCGACAACATCATGCGTTTCGTTGAATGGTCAAAAGCACATAACAGCGCCGTGATATTCGGTTTTCCGGAAGCGGCGGAAGACGGAAAAATTTACAATTCTTCCCTTTTTGTGACCCCGGAAGGAGAAAGGCACATCTACCGCAAATCGCACCTTTTTTATAAGGAAAAACTTTTCTATGCTCCCGGAAACACAGGCTTTTTCGTCAACAAATGGCGCGGCGTGAAGATCGGTCAGGCGATATGCTTCGACTGGTATTTCTCGGAAAGTTTCAGAACTCTGGCCCTTCTTGGAGCCGATTTGATCGCGCACTGCACGAATATCGTAATGCCCTACTTCCAGCGCGCAGCTTTTGCGAGAGCGATCGAAAACAAAGTCTATATCGCAACATCAAACCGCATCGGAACAGAAGCACGTGACGGAGAAAAGCTCACCTACACCGGTGAAAGCGTCATCGTCGATCCTCTCGGGAAATACCTTGTCGATGCTCCGAGCGACAAAACGGGAGTATTCACGGCTGAAATCGACACTAACCTTTCAAGAAACAAAAAGCTCAACGATTTCAACGATGTTTTAGGTGACAGAAGAAATATTTTTTACAAAAAATAGTCTTTGCTGAAATGAAAATCTATGCTGTCGGCGGCTCAGTCCGCGATGAAATCCTGGGAATTGAAGCAAACGACAGGGATTTTGTCGTCGTCGGTGCGACTGAAGCCGAGTTTCTGGAAAAATTTCCGAAAGCGGAGAAAGTCGGAAAATCGTTTCCCGTTTTCATTGTCGACGGTGACGAATACGCCTTTGCACGGCGTGAGCGCAAAAACGGTCACGGCTACACTGGTTTCGATGTCGATTTTTCGCCGAAAGTCACTTTAGACGAAGATCTGAAACGGCGCGACATCACGATAAACGCGATCGCAAAAGATCCCGATGTTCCGGGCAGATACATCGACCCTTTCGGCGGTATCAACGACCTGAAAAACAAAAGGATAGTCCATGTTTCGGAGGCTTTTGCCGAAGACCCGCTGCGTGTTTACAGAGTAGCACGTTTCGCCGCGAAATTTCCCGATTTTTCAGTCGATGAAAGCACGATAAAGCTCATGGATTCTATCGGAGAGGAGCTTCTTTTTCTCTCGAACGAACGAGTCTGGAAAGAACTTGAAAAGGCGCTCACCTACCCCCGTCCGGGCCGGTTTTTCGAGGTCTTGAAAGAGGCGGATTTGCTGAAATTTCACTTTCCCGAAGTCGCTGATCTCATCGGCGTTCCGGCAGGCCCGATCCAGTATCATCCCGAAGGAGACGCCTTCATCCACACGATCGAAACAATGGACAGGCTTAAAGACTCAGGCAATAACGACCCTGTCGCCATGTTTGCCGCGCTCTGCCACGACTGGGGAAAGGCAGCATCTTCGCCTGACAACTACCCGCACCACTACGGACACGACAAAGCGGGGGTCCCGATAATCGAAAACTTCTGCCGAAGAATGAAAAATGTCCCGGAGCGTTACAGATTTGCGGCAAAAACAGTCGCAAAATACCACATGATAGTCCGGGAGATCGACAAGATCACTCCGAAAAAAGCGATCACCATCATTCAGAACATACTTAAATGCTCGTGCGGACTCGACGGTTTCATGGACGCAGTCAAAGCCGACAATGCAAGACAAAATGACGATGCCAGAGCCTTCATCAGAAAGATGCTTCCCGTCCTCGACGTAAAACTTCCCGAAAAATACTGGAACGCAGGAAAAAAAAGCTCGGATATCCTTACCCAGCTCAGAGTTTTGAAATACAAAGAGATAGCAAAAAGATAGTCAAAAACTTGCATTTCTCTCCCCTTTCTTTATTATTATTTGTTGTTTTTTTGATGATTTCATTTGAAGACAAAATGATTCCGCAACGCAACGCAACGCAACGCAACGCAACGCAACGCAACGCAACGCAACGCAACGCAACGCAACGCAACGCAACGCAACGCAACGCAACGCAACGCAACGCAACGCAACGCAACGCAACGCCACGCAACCCAACGCAACG